>PJTY01000074.1_pt1 | contig 86716 bp, 72 predicted proteins | sample 1512121 | NCBI WGS metagenome assembly PJTY01 (sample SAMN08177680, study PRJNA422409) | Soil metagenome, whole genome shotgun sequencing project. | isolation source: Soil enriched (2) on filter paper: alkali lignin treatment | place: USA: Madison | collected 2015-01-15 | reverse complement strand
TTCAACTGACGAGGGACTCTGTGGGAGCGGGCATGCCCGCGAAGCAGGCGACGCGGTGGCTGGCACCGGCTGCGCCGGTGTTCGCGGGTGAACCCGCTCCCACAGGTATGGCGCATTCCTTCATCTGACGAGGGACTCTGTGGGAGCGGGCATGCCCGCGAAGCAGGCGACGCGGTGGCTGGCACCGGCTGCGCCGGTGTTCGCGGGCGCGCCCGCTCCCACAGGTATGGCGCATTCCTTCAGCTGACGAGGGACTCTGTGGGAGCGGGTTTACCCGCGAAACAGGCGATGCGGTGTTTGGTATCGGCTAGGCCGGTGTTACGCGGGCCCACAATCTCAGCTTTGGTGCTGAGCCCAAGGATACTGCAGCTCCCACTGCCACGCATGCCGCACAATCGGCTCCAGCGTGGCAAACTCCGGCCGCCAGCCCAGCACGTGCATGGCCCTGCCAGCATCCGCCACCAACCGGGGCGGGTCGCCGGGGCGGCGGGGGGCGTCGAGGGTGCGGATCTGCCGGCCAGTCACCGCGCGGGCCGTATCGATCACCTGCTGCACCGAAAAACCCCGCCCATTGCCCAGGTTGAACGCGGTTCGCTCGCCACCCGCCAGCAGGTAATCCACCGCCAGTGCATGGGCAACCGCCAGGTCGGCCACATGCACATAGTCGCGTATGCAGGTACCATCCGGCGTGTCGTAGTCGCGGCCAAATACCGTTACTGAATCACGCCGGCCCGAAGCGGCCTGCAGGATCAACGGGATCAGGTGGGTTTCCGGGTCATGACGCTCTCCCAGCTGGCCTTGCGGGTCCGCGCCCGCTGCGTTGAAGTAACGCAGGCATACCGACTTCAAGCCGTAGGCCCGATCGAAGTCCTCGAGAATCTGCTCGACCATCCATTTGCTCAGCCCATACGGGTTGATCGGCCCCTTGGCATGCGCTTCGTCGATCGGCACATACTGCGGGTTGCCGTAAACGGCTGCGCTGGACGAAAACACCAGGTGCCTGATACCGGCATTCACCATGGCCTGCAGGAGGGAAAGGGTGGCCGCGACATTGTTCTGGTAGTACTTGCCGGGCACGCTGACCGACTCGCCCACCTGGATGAACGAGGCAAAGTGGAACACGGCATCGAAACGGCAAACAGCAAACAGCACATCCAGGGCGGGCTCGTCTGCGATGTCCAGTTTCGCCCACTGCACACCGGGGCCGGGTGCGACCAGGTCCGCCACCACCACCTCATGGCCCGCACCGAGCAGGTGCTTGACCATGTGCGAGCCTATGTAGCCTGCGCCACCGACAACAAGAAACTTCATCCATGCCTCCTGGACTCTGCTGTTGTACAGCCGCGCTTTTCAGCTACAGGTCTGTTGTGAGGGTAGATGGCCACATACCCTATTTCAAGAACAGCCAGTTGGACATGTACTTGCCGTCGAACGTGATGCTGTAGCGCCCCTCCTGGTAAACCATCGGCAACGGTTTCAACTGTGCCTGTGCATCCCGGGCGAACAGTTTCAGGCCAGCAGGCGCCTTGATGCTCAAGGTGCCGGCAAGCGGTTCGACGTTGAACGGTGTCTTGGCATCGGCCTTGGGCACGGCACGGGTACCTAGCGACAGCAGCAGTTCGCGCGACTGGCCCAGGGGGTTGCCGTCCAGGCTTTGCACCACGACGCTGGCGTACGGCGTTTTTGCTTGCACCTGAATGGCGCCCAGGCTGATCGAGTGACCTCCCAGCCATCCGGTGGCGGCCTGGGTCAGCGGTGTGTCGATGGTATAGATGCCCTGTTGCCAGTTGCGCTTGAGTTCGCCGGTGTCGCTGACCGCTTCCGTGGCGTCGGCCGGCAGCAAGGACTGCCCCGGGTCCTGCAGTACCTGCGCACCGGCAGGGATGGCGGCGGGTTTGAGCCAGGGCAACTCCGGCGTCTGTGGCAGGGCGATCTGCAATTGACCCTTTTCCATGGCCGTGCGCAGCAGCAGTGAATTGCGCGGGGTGATCTCCTGGTTGTACAGGGTGGCGGGCGTCGGCGCGAACACGTAGCGGGTAGTGGCGGGCTTCACATCCGCACGGCGATAGAGCAGGGCGGCAGCGGGCAAGGTGGCGATCATCGCCGGGTCGTTGTACGCGTGCCAGTTATCTGCCGTGCGCCAACCCGGGTTGAAGGCCTGCTGGCTGTAGGCGTATTGCAACATGGCGTCCCAGCCCTGATGGGCAGCGGTGCCGGCCACGTACAGCGGCAGCGAGTGGCGGTCGGGCAGCGGGAAGGGTTCGGCGTTCCACTCGCTGACGGTCAGCGGCTTGCCAACTACCTGGGCGGCGGCGAGCCAGTCGATCAGGCCGTCGCTGGTCAGCGGGTTCTTCTCCAGTTGGCCATTGGCCCCGTAGCCATGGGCGTCGATGACATCGCCTGAGGTCAGTGCCGGCAGCGCGCTCAGGCCATTGCCGCCCCAGGTACTGGTGGTGGCGATCGGCACTTTCACGCCGAGGCGGCGCAGGTGGGCGATCATGTCGGCGTCGAAGCGCTGCTCCAGGTCGTTGAGGAACAGCTTCGAGGGGCCATGCTCCCAGGCGCGCCAGGTAAGGTCGGTGGGCAGGTTATAGTGTTTGGCGAAGGCTTTGGCCGCTTCCATGTAACGCTCGCTGTGGTGCGGCACATCCTTGTTCGGCATCAGGGCATTACCATAATGCTGGGTGAGGTCGTTCTCATTGGTGAGCAGCACAGCAGCGATGGCCGGGTCGTCCTTGTAGGCCAAGCCGGTGTATTCGTTCACATGGGTCAGGTACTGCTCGGCAAAGCGCTTCATCGCCTGTTGGATACTGCGGTTCATATAGGCGTAACCCTTCAGGTCGACATGGTTCTCGCCCTTGGCCAGTTCCTCGAAGTCATCGATGTTGTCTTTGGCAGTAAGCGCCCGCTGCACGTGCAGGTCCAGCCAGATATAGATGCCCTCGTCCTTGAGCGCCTTGATCCACAGGTCGAGCTTGCGCAGCGATTCGGCACTGAGCTGCTGGGTATCGCGCACCAGGGTGCCGTCGCCAAACACGTTCGGGCTGACCCAGGGCGAGTCGTGGTGATGCAGACGCACCAGGTTGAAACCCAGTGCCGACAGGCGTTTGGCCTGTTGACGGATTTCTTCGTCGGGGCTCTTGAACAACGAATAGGCGGACAGGTTGGTGCCCCAGAAGCGCACCGGGGTGTTGTTTTCGAACATCAACTGCTCGCCGACAGCCTTGACGAAACCATGCTTGCCGGCAGGCTTTTGCGCAGCGTTGAGGAACGACAGGTCCACTGGCGAGGTGCGCCAGTCCAGTTGGTCGTCGGGCCAACCGGCGGGGTCGGCCAGGCCGAAGCGTTCGCTGGGCGTGGGCCCCAGGTCGATGTCGCCGGTAACGTTCAGCACCGCCTTGATCTGCTGCCGGCCGGCGTTGATAGGGTCGCTGTAGATGAACGCACGCAGTTCGGACGGGTTGCCGCGCTCGAAATACATCCTGGCCAGCGGTGGCTCGAAGCGCATTTCGATGCGCCGGCCCTGGTCAGCCTTGCCCCATGACCAGCCACGGTTGCCGGGCAGCAGCTGCGGGGCGCCCATGTCTCCGGCAATTTGCGCAGGGTCGAACTCGAAGACCATGCCGCCGCCCATCACCCCGGCCTGGCGGCTATGAGCGTCGACGTCGAAAGCCCAGCTCAGGGTTTGCGCCTGCTCCTTGCGGATATCCGCCGCCAGGTCGAAGTCCAGTTCCTTGTTCTTTCCCTGCAGCGTGTAGTGGTAGGGGCCATTGACCTTGAACGTGGTGGAGAAACCGGTCCAGCTCCAGTTGGCCGCCCAGAAGTCGAACTTGGCTTTCATCATCGGCCCACCACCGCGGGTCACCAAGGGCAGGCCGTTCTGTTCATCGACACTGACTTGCCACGTCGATGCCCAGCCGGTGAGCGGTAGCAAGGCCAGGCCGGCCATGGCCGAAACCTGCAGCAGGGTCTGAAAACCCCGGCTGCGCAGGGGTAGCAGGCTCATAAGGGTCACCTTGGTTGAAGGCCGGGGTTGGCCAGCGCGATGGCCTCGCTGTCATGCAGCCTGCGGGCCATCTGGATGTAGGCCACGCCCAGCCCGGCGACAGTCCAGTACACCACCGGGATGAAGGTGATGCTGCTGACGGTGAAGATGATCACCAGGATGCCGATCAGTGTCGCCAGCAATGCCCGGCCGAGCTGGCGTCGCTCGTCGTCCTTGTCGGGGAAACTGCGCATGGCCTTGCGGATACCGTGCAGTACGGTGACGAAGAACGCCACGAACAGGCCAAGCCCGACCAGCCCGACCCGTAGTGCCAGGTTGATATAGGTGTTGACGATGTCGATGATGCCTTCACCCTGGATCATCGATTGCATTTCCGGGGTGTTGCGAAAGTCGAACGAGCCGAACAGCGGATTGCGCTGAATGACGATCCACGAGTTGTCCATCAGCTGTTTGCGGTAGGTGATGTTCTCTTTCTCGAGGTTGCCAATGAACGGCAGCATGTCCAGCACCTTGTCGCCACCGGGCACGATGGTAAGCAAGGGCAGGGCCAGCATGCCGGCCACAGCGAGCAGCGCCAGGCGCCTGACCGCACCTCTGCCCAAGGCGATGAACACCACCACGATGACCACGGCGCCGATCCACGGGCCACGGGACAGTGGCGCGAACAGCCCGGCGGCCAGCAGCAGGGCGCCCATCGCACGCTGCAGGGGGCGGCGCACATAACCCTGGACAAACAGGAACAGGCCGATGGCCACGCTCATCACATAGCCCAGGGCAATCGCCTGCCCGGTGGTGACGCTGGCGCGCAGCGAACCGCCACGGCTCAGGTAGCCGGACATGCTCCACGGCACGCCCATGGCGTCGACCATGGCACTGTACAGCAGCCAGTGGCGCACGTACTCGGCCACGCCGATCAGGGCCAGGACGAAGGAGGCAAGCACGAAGGCCAGCAGGGTGTCCTTGAAGTCGCTGATCTGGCGCAGGCCACGGCTGGCCACGTAATACGGCAGGAGCACGTCGACATACAGGTACAGTGTCTGGCGCAGGGTGTCTGTCACGGTGGTTTCGCGCAGGTAGAGCACGCTCATCAGCAGCAGGCCGGCTGCCAACAGCCTGTCCGGCCAGGTGCGGCCGAAGCGCAGGGTGTCGCCTTGCCGGCGCAGGGCCAGTGCCGCCGGCAACAGCACGCACAGGGTCAGCAGGCGGATATGGTTGAGGTCGACCAGGTAATTGACCACACCGAACCCGGGCACCTGCACCGAAGCCGGCGGGATCAGGAACAGCAGCATGTAGAACAACGCCATGGGGTTGTGCTCGCGCCGCCCGGCGATGTACAGGATGACGGCGCCAGCACCCAGGTACAGCCAGAAACTGTGCGAAAAGAAGGCCAGCAGGGTAAGCAGGAACCACAGATTGCGCCGGCGCTTGAAATCGCCCAGCGGAATCAGGTCGGTGGCAGGCCGCCGCGCCAGCAGGAAGACCACGCTCGCCAGAAACAGGATGACGATCAACGCACGAAAATGTTCAGGCATTGGCTATGTGCACCTTTGCGTCGGTGGGCAACGGCTAGCATCGTGGCTGATTGAAACTATAGTGACCTTTTAGCCAATCAGTAGAGATTGACGTCATGCCGTCGATTGATGACTGGCTGCAATGCGGCTAGCCGGGTGAATCTTTCAAAGATGCAGGTCACTGGATCATGGGGAAGCTTACTTTTTGTACTGCGCAGTTGGGTCGTAGAGGGTTTCTCCAGAGTTGTGTCCTGCTGGGCGTTGGCGGTGTGGTGTGCGCTGCTACGCCAGCCGTCGCCCGCCAACCTGCCGGCAGGCCCGGGTTCGTGGTGATCAACGGCTGGGTATTGCCGTCCCGCTACTTTCGGGACAAACACCCATGATCAAGGACTATCAGCAGCAGAAGGCCCTGCGCGACAGTTACGATGTCTGCATCATTGGTGCTGGCCCCGCGGGCATCATCCTGGGGCTGCGCCTGGCCGCCGCCGGCTGGAGCGTCCTGCTAGCCGAAGGTGGCGGGCGCGAATACTCGGCGAACTCGCAAGCCTTGTACGCCTGTGCATCCACTGGCCTGGAGCTGTACGCCGGGGAAGCCCGCCTGCGTTACCTGGGCGGCACATCCAACCATTGGGCAGGCCGTTGCCGGCCATTCAGCCCCTCCGACTTCGCCGTTCCCCCCATTGGCGGGTTGCCTGGCTGGCCCATTCCTTATTCGGAGATCGCAGGCTACTTGCCTGCTGCCATGGAAATCGTCGACCTGCCCCCCGGGGCGGATTTTCACGCACTGAATGCCGGCCTCGACGGCGGAGACTTCGAGCCCGACCGCTTTCTGCTCAGCCCGCCAACGCGTTTTGCGCAAAAGTACGCCACGGCCCTGGAGCAGACCCCAGGCCTGGACGTATTCATCAATTGCAATTGCGTGAACCTGGAGTTCGACCAGTCTTCCGGCCACCTGGCCGCAGTCGTACTCTCCGATTACGCATGCAATCGCCAGCGCCTGGCTGCAAGAAACTTCGTGCTGGCCACCGGTGCAATCGAGAATGCCCGGCAACTGCTCAACAGCGAGTCGTTGCTGGCGGCGGGGATCGTGAGCAAGGGCGGGCTGGTCGGCGGGTGTTTCATGGAGCATCTGAACATTGATCTTGGCACCTTCATCCTCAGGTCGGGGTTGGCCCCGGAACCGCGCGAGTACTACACCTCCGATGCCTTCGTTGACGAATACAAGGCAGGCAAGGGCAACGTCAGGGCCGCCTTGCTGGCCGATGTGCAAACCTATGGTCGTACTGCCGAGGTGAAACACTTTCTGGAGAACCTGGCTTGCGACATGGGAGTAGCCAGCAAGATTGCCTTCGTGGCCAGGTTCAGTTGCCCCGGTGACGGCGTCATCAGCACCATGATCGAGCAGTTCCCCAACCTGCACAGCCGCATTTCGCTGCTGGACGAGAAGGACGCGCTGGGCGTGGCCAAGGTCAATGTCAACTGGGCCCTGAGCGCTGATGACCGGCACACCGTCAAGTGCATTGGCAGCGAACTGGCCAAGCAGTGGGCTGACATGAACCTTGGCTTCATCAAGCTCAATGACTTCGTTTACGACACTTCGATACCGCTGAGGTTGTCGCCACATGCTCACCACATGGGTACCACGCGCATGGCGTCGTCGGCGCAGTTCGGTGTCGTGGATACCAACTGCAGGGTATTCGGCACCGAAAACCTTTATGTCGCCGGCAGCAGCATCTTTGCCACCGGCGGTGCTTCCAACCCGACCATGCCGCTGCTGCAGTTTGCGTTACGCCTGGCCGACCACCTCGATGCCAGGATGAACGCGGCCAGGGAAGCCGTGGCGTGACGAATGTTGTGCTGATACTGCAAAGGCGTGGGGCTTTCTTCGAGGGACAGCAACAATGGCTAGCAAACCTGTGGACGTCATGGTGGTCAACTTCAACACGGCCGGGCTGCTGCAGCCGATGTTCGATGCGCTGCGCCTTGCCGACAGCGAGCGGCTGGCCAGCTACCTGGTGGTGGACAATGCCTCGGTGGATGACTCGCTACAGCGCATGGCCGAGGTGTGCCCGCAAGCGCTGCTGCTGAGCAACAGGCAGAACGTGGGGTTCGGCCGGGCAAACAACCAGTTGCTGGCGCACCTGAAGGGCAAGTACGCCTTGCTGCTGAACACCGACGCCTTCGTCGCCGCCGATTCCTTGCAGAAAACCCTCGACTACATGGAAGCCCACCCGGAGTGCGGGGTGCTGGGGGTACGCCTGGAGGGCCGCGACGGCGACTTGCAGCCCAGTTGCCGCTACTTCCCTACACCGCTCAACGTGTTCGTCGGGCGTACCGGGCTGGGGCGCTTCTTCCCGGGCCTGAAGATGGTCGACGAAATGAACTGGGACCACGCTTCGGTCCGCGAGTGCGACTGGCTGCCTGGCTGCTTCTACCTGGTGCGCCGCGAAGTGCTCGACCAGGTGGGCCTGTTCGACCCGCGCTACTTTCTTTATTACGAGGAGGTCGACCACTGCAAGCGGGTGAAGGCGGCCGGCTGGAAAGTGGTGTTCTACCCGCACACCACGGTGGTGCACATCGGTGGGGAAAGCTCCAGATCGGTGGCCGAACTGGAGGCGGCCAGCCGGCAGATCTCCTCCTATCAGATCGAAAGCGAGCTACTGTACTTCCGCAAGCATCACGGGCTGGCGGGGCTTGCCCTGCACATGTTGCTGGTCACCTTGGGCGACCTGGTGCTGGCACTCAAGGCGCTGTTGAAACGACGCGGCCGGGGCGCGATACAGGCCTGCTGGCGTCACTGCCGGGCGACCTGGTCTCTGTTGTTCAAGACCCGGTACGCCAGCCAACCGACAAGGTAGGTGGAGCCATGTTCGAGAATGTTCGTGCCGACCTGCGTGCCCACGGTGGTGACTGGGGCGCCCAGGGTTTCTGGGTACTGCTGGTGTACCGCTTCGGCCGCTGGCGCTATGGGGTGCGCCCGGCACTGCTGCGCAAGCTGTTGTCGCTTATCTACAAGGTGCTGTTCAAGTTCGTGCAGATCATCACGGGTGTGGAGTTGCCGTGCGAAGTGGTGATCGGCCGCAACTTCGTGATCGACCATTTTGGCGGCATCGTCATCAGCGGCTATGCCCGTTTTGGCGATGACTGCCGCATCCGCAACGGTGTGGTGGTTGGCCTGAAGAACGTCAACGAGCCGATTGCGCCGGTGTTCGGCAACAACGTCGATATCGGCACCGGGGCCAAGGTGCTGGGTAGCATCCGTATCGGCAACGACGTGATCATCGGCGCCAACGCCGTGGTGCTGGTAGATGTGCCAGACAACTCGCTGGCGGTAGGGGTGCCGGCCATCATAAAGGCCAGGCAACCGGCCGCCACGGTGCCCGTCGAGTGAAGCCCATGGCGAGCGGGATCGGTGTGGTGGTGATTGGCCGCAACGAAGGCCAGCGCCTGGAGCGTTGCCTGCGTTCGCTGCTGCAGGGTGCGGACAAGGTCCTGTACGTCGACTCGGGCTCCAGCGATGGCTCGCCGCATTTGGCCCGCAGCCTGGGGGTAGAGGTGCTGGCACTGGGAATGGACACTCCGTTCACTGCCGCACGCGCGCGCAACGAAGGCTTTTTCGCCTTGCAGCGGCAGCTGCCCTCGATGCAGCTGGTGCAGTTCGTCGATGGCGATTGCGAGGTGGATGGCGGCTGGCTGGCTGCGGCTAAGGCGTTTCTCGACGACCATCCCGACGTGGCAGTGGTGTGCGGCCGCCGCCGCGAGCGCTTCCCCCAGCGGTCGGTGTACAACCTGTTGTGCGAGCTGGAGTGGGACACCCCCATCGGCGAGGCCAAGGCGTGCGGTGGCGATGCCCTGATGCGGGTAGACGCCTTTGTCGCCGTCGGTGGCTTTCGCCCCGAGCTTATCGCCGGAGAAGAGCCCGAACTGTGCGTGCGCCTGCGGGCAAAGGGCTGGAAGGTCTGGCGCCTGGACGCCGAGATGACCCTGCACGATGCCGCCATGACCCGTTTCAGCCAATGGTGGCGGCGTAGCCTGCGCGCTGGCCATGCCTATGCCGAAGGGGCCTACCTGCATGGTCGGCCACCCGAGCGGCACTGGCTGCGCGAATCGCGCCGGGCCTGGCTGTGGGGCCTGGGCATCCCCGTGGTGGTCGTGCTGGCCTTCCTTTTGCTGGGGGGCTGGGGCCTGCTGTTGCTGCTGGTGTACCCGCTGCAGGCTGCACGCCTTGCTCGCCGCGGTGGCAAGTCGGTGCGGGAGAACTGGCTACAGGCGGTGTTTCTGGTATTGGGCAAGTTCCCGGAAATGCTCGGGCAACTGAAGTTCTTGCGCCACCGCATCGCGGCCGGCAAACCGACGTTGATCGAGTACAAGTGACAAGGACTCCGCTTACCCTGTGGGAGCGGCTTTAGCCGCGAAGAATCCAACGCGGTGCATGGCACCGGCTGCGCCGGTGTTCGCGGCTAAAGCCGCTCCCACAGGGCCCCTGCTAATTCAATGAGTTATGTGCAGTTCTAGTGAGAAAGAGGCCCATGATGCTCGGCACGATCGTGAAAAGCGTGTTTACCTTGCAACCGGGTTACTCGTTGCGGGCGCTGAACAACAAGTACAAGTTGACGCTGCAGATTGCCAGGCAATGGCCTGAACTGAATGCGTTCCTGCAGCGCATGACGGCGGCGCTGGGCCAGCAAGGTTTGCAGCGCCTGGGGGTGGATTGCATCGGTGTCGTGCAGTGGCCGTACCTCAGCAAATGCTGGGAAGCCCCGCAGCGCCTGGAGGTGCTGGCTTCGCACTTCGAGGTGCTGGCCGGGCAGTTTCCGGCGCTGTTGCTGCTGGGGCGGGACGAAAGCCTGACGCTGTGCGAGCTGTCCGGCTATTCGCCGGGCTGCCGCCTGGTCCTGGACCGGCCGATCTGGTTCAAGCGCGAAGGCGAGTTGGTGTTGAACCTGTTCCAGACTGACCTGCGCGTGGCTTCCCTGGCGTTCAGCCTGTGCCGCAGCCAGGGCGAGCTGTGCCTGTTCATCGGTGCAGTGCAGGGCATCCACAAGGGGATCGACAGCGAAACCTCCCTGGCCATCTACCGCGACCTGACCAAGGACTTCGAAGGGCTGCGCCCGCGCAGCCTGTTGCTCGAGGCATTGAAGTGCCTGGCCAGGACCTTGGGCGTGGCGCACCTGTATGCCGTAACTGATGCCTGCCGCCACCATCGGCACGCGTATTTTGGCAACCACAAAGGTCAGGACCTGGCGGCCAATTACGACGTGATCTGGCTGGAGCACGGCGCTATCGCATCGAACCATGCTGACTTCCTGGCCCTTCCGCTCGCTGCGGCACAGCGGGCGGAACAGGACATCCCGGCGAAGAAACGGGCGATGTACCGCCGCCGCCAGGCGTTGCTCGACCACGTTTTTGCCCGCTTGCAGGCGGCGTTGCCAGGCAGCGGTCACAACCTTGGACTACAAGAGGAACAGGGGGATGCACCTGACGAGCCGGCATCGGCGGCGCGCCGGCCGCCGGTAGTCGGCAACCTTGAGTAACGGCCGGCCCTGCAGTGGCAGATCTGCAGGTTCATCACGCGGGTCTTGATCTGGATTCCTATGCGCATTGCCTACTTCATAAACCAGTACCCGAAGGTCAGCCACAGTTTCATCCGCCGCGAGATCCTGGCGCTGGAGCGCCAGGGGGTAGAGGTGCAGCGCATTGCCCTGCGCGGGTGGGACGCCGAATTGCAGGATGCCGAGGATGCGAACGAACGGGCCAGGACCCGCTATGTGCTGCAGCGTGGCATCAAGGGTTTGCTGGCACCGGCCTGGCGAGTACTGCGCGCGCAGCCGCGCCGGTTTTTCCGGGCGCTGTGGCTGGCCCTGCGCCTTGGCAGGCGGGCCGACCGGGCCTGGCCGTACCACCTGGTGTACCTGGCCGAGGCCTGCCAGGTGCTGCAATGGTTGCAGGCGGGTGAGGCAAGACATGTGCATGCGCATTTCGGCACCAATTCCACCGAGGTGGTGATGCTGGCCAACGTGCTCGGCGGGCCAGCCTACAGCTTTACCGTGCATGGGCCGGAAGAGTTCGACAAGCCGCAGTTCCTGCACCTGGGCGAGAAAGTGCGGCGTGCCGCATTTGTCGCGGCGGTCAGCTCGTACGGGCGCAGCCAGTTGTATCGCTGGGTGGCACACGACCATTGGGCAAAGGTGAAGGTGGTGCATTGCGGCCTCGAGCGCAGTTTCCATGAGGTGGCGTCGGTCGGCGTGCCCATGGCGCCGCGCCTGGTGTGCGTCGGCCGCCTTTGCGAACAGAAAGGCCAGCTGCTGTTGCTCGAGGCCGCGCGGGTACTGGCCGACCGGTCGATAGCCTTCGAGCTGGTGCTGGCTGGCGATGGTGAGATGCGTGGGCAGATCGAGGCGTTGATTGCACGGCATGGCTTGCAGCAGCAGGTGCGCATCACCGGCTGGATCAGCAGCGCACAGGTGCGCCAAGAAATCCTTGCGGCGCGTGCGCTGGTGCTGCCCAGCTTTGCCGAGGGTTTGCCCGTGGTGATCATGGAGGCCATGGCGTTGCGCAGGCCAGTGCTGAGCACCTATGTGGCAGGCATTCCCGAGCTGGTGCGGCCGGGCGAGAACGGCTGGTTGTTCCCTGCCGGTGCCGTGGACGAGCTGGTGGCGGCCATGGCCGACTGCCTGGCGCAACCTGCCGAGGCGCTGCAGCGGATGGGCGAGGCGGCTCGCCGGCGTGTGCTGCAACGGCATGACATCGATACCGAAGCGGCCAGGTTGGCCAGCTATTTCAAGGCATCCGCATGATGAGTGTGTTGGCTTGGTTACTGGGCATGCTGGCGACCATCGTCCTGTTGCCGGTGCTGCTGCTGTTGGTGCAGGTACTCATGGCCTGCTTGCCTGCACGCGTGCAGCCGATGGGCAAGAACGCTCGTCCGCAAGTGGCAGTGCTGGTGCCAGCCCATGACGAGGCTTCGATGATTGGTGCCACGCTGGCAAGCATTGCCCCGCAGTTGCGGCCTGGCGACCGCTTGCTGGTGGTGGCGGACAACTGCACTGACGACACCGCGCGACTGGCGCGCGAGGCGGGTGCCGAAGTGGTGGAGCGCCACGCTACGCGGTTGCGCGGCAAGGGCTACGCTTTGGACTTTGGCGTGCACCATCTGGCCAGTCAGCCGCCCGAGGTGGTGATCGTGGTGGATGCCGACTGCCAGGTGGGCGAGGGGGCAATCGAGCGCCTGGCGCGGCGCTACTGTGAGGTCGCTCGCCCGGTGCAGGCGCTGTACCTGATGCACGCACCGGCAGGGGCCGGGCTGGCAGTGCAGGTTGCCCAGTTCGCCTGGCGGGTCAAGAACCTGGTGCGCCCGCGTGGTTGGGCACGGCTGGGCCTGCCTTGCCAGTTGATGGGCGCAGGCATGGCATTCGGCTGGCGTGACCTGGCCTTGATCGACCTGGCCAACGGGCACCTGGTGGAGGATGTGAAGCTGGGCCTGGACCTGTGCCAGCAGGGCAAGCCGCCAGTGTTCTGCCCCGAAGCGGTGGTCAGCAGCCGGTTCCCTGCCAGCCAGCAAGGCCTGGGCAGCCAGCGCACCCGCTGGGAGCATGGGCACCTTAGCCTGATGCTGGCCGATGCGCCCAGGCGTGCCCTGACGGCAATCACTCAGCGTAATGGCAACTTGCTGGCCATGACCCTTGACCTGCTGGTGCCGCCGCTGGCGTTGCTGGTGCTGGCCTTGCTCGGGCTCAACCTGGTGGCCTGGCTGGCATACCTGCTGTTCGGCCTGGCGGCACCTGCCTGGATCGCCCTTTGTGCGCTGGCATTGCTCGGCCTTGCCGTCGCACTGGCCTGGGCGCGCTTCTGTCGCGAACTGATCCCGTTCTCCGTGCTGCTGTACGCGCCGTTTTATGCGGTAAGGAAGGTTCCGTTGTATCTGGGGTTCCTGATCAAGCGCCAGGTTGAATGGGTACGTTCAAAACGGGATAAAGACTGATGGCTGAGTGGCGGAAACGCTGGAACACCATTGTCGGCAAGCTTGAAGTGGTGGCGGATGCCACTGCCGCGCAGCGCCTGCTGGACAGGCTGACCGCCACGCAGGCCGCGACCGTGCTGGGCTTCGTCAATGCCCATGCAATGAACCTGGTGGTTCGCGATGGCGCCTGCCATCAGGCATTGTCGGCGGCCGACGTACTACTGCGCGACGGCTCCGGTATGGCGATCCTGTATCGGCGACTGGGGCTTGAACCGGGGCTCAACATGAATGGCACCGACTTCATTCCTCGGCTCCTGGCTGCCTACCGTGGGCGGCGAGTCGCGTTCTGGGGCACCCGGCAACCTTATCTGGACCAGGCCGTGCAGCGTAGCGCAGCCATGTTCGGGGTGGTGCCGGTGTCGGTCCACGATGGCTTTGCCAGCGTCGATAGCTACCTGCAACTGGCCAGGGAGCTGCAACCAGAGCTGATCGTGCTGGGCATGGGCATGCCCAGGCAGGAAGTTGTGGCGGCAAGGCTGGCTGCCGCTGGCGTGCCATGCCTGATCGTGTGCGGCGGCGCGATCCTGGATTTTCTCGGCGGCAAGGTCAGCCGGGCGCCCGAGTGGTTGCGGCGGTTGGGTGGGGAGTGGCTGTATCGGCTGGCGCGCGAGCCGAAGCGTTTGTTCATGCGCTATGTGGTGGGCAACCCGTTGTTCCTGCTGCGTACCTTGCTGTACTGCCGCAACGGAGGGGCGGCTGGGCACACCGCATGAACGGCGGGGGCGGCGAGAACCGTGATTCCGGGGACACTGATGGCGGGTGGCTGCTACAGTGAGATCAATGGCCTGGGGTTGCACGATTCCGCTTCACGGGCTTTGCATGAGCCGTTGTCAAGTCTTGCTGGTTGCTGGAAGGCACTTGCTGCGCGCACATTGATGAGGTCTGAAATGGTCTTAGAGCCCAGAAGCAGTCGTTCCGTGCTGCAGAGAAGAAGCAGCGTAAGTAACGCCATTCAGGCCGGCCTCGATGGAATTGCAGTCACCGGTATTGCCTGGTATCTGATCTACGACCAGTTTGGCTACATCACTTCCGATTACGTGATCATGCTGCTGTTGCTGGTTGGCGCACTGGCAGTCATCTACGATCATTATGCGATCTACCGTACCAACGTAGGGCTTTCCATCAAGGCTTTTCGGCTGTTCAAGGCCTGGTCGGCAACCTTCTGCTTCCTGGTGGTCATGGCCTTTCTGGCCAAACAGAGCGAAACCTATTCGCGTCTGCTGGTCGTGCAGTTGTTCATCATCGGCTACATCGCCCAGTTGTTCCTGCACTTTGCCGTGCGTGAATTGCAAAAGCGCTTCACCGCGCATGCCCGCCTGGACAACGCCCTGATCATCGGCGCCGGTGACCTGGCCAACTTCCTGTACCAGAAAATCAGCAACAATCCCTGGTTCGGCGAGCGTGTGCTGGGTTGCGTGCTGGTCGACAATGCCGATGAGCCGGGGCGCGAGAGCGCCGAAGGCAAGCAGCGCATGCCGGTGCTCGGTCACATTGCCGCGCTCGACGATATCGTGGCCCGCCACGGCATCCGCACGGTGTACCTGGTGACCCCGCTGGGCGGTTCCGAGGTCATCAACGATGTGTATTTCAAGTTGCTCGACAAGTGCATTGCGGTGAACTGGGTGCCGGATATCTTCTCGTTGCGCCTGATCAACCACAGCGTGCGGGAAATTGCCGGCATCCCTGTGCTGACCTTGTCGGAAACACCGCTGACGGGCATGAGCCTGTTCCTGAAGAACCTCGAAGACAGGGTGTTGGCGGCGCTGATCCTGCTGCTGGCATCGCCGGTGTTGCTGGCCGTTGCGCTGGCCATCAAGCTCGATAGCCGCGGCCCGGTGTTCTTCCGCCAGGAACGCACCGGCTGGACCGGGGAAGCGTTCCGCATCTGGAAGTTCAGGAGCATGCATATCCATCAGCCGGAGGAGGGCGTGGTAAAGCAGGCGCAGAGGAATGACCCGCGGTTGACCCGAGTCGGCGCCTTTATCCGCCGCACCAGCCTGGACGAACTGCCGCAATTGTTCAATGTGCTGACCGGGGAAATGTCCCTGGTCGGGCCGCGGCCGCATGCGTTGCAGCATGACACGTTGTATTCCCAGGACATCGTCGATTACTTTGCCCGCCACAATATCAAGCCAGGCATGACCGGCCTGGCACAGGTGCGGGGGTTCAGGGGCGAGACCAGGGATATCGAGCAGATGATCCAGCGGGTGGACTCGGACATCGAGTACATCAACAACTGGTCGCTGTGGCTGGATTTCGTGATTCTGGTGCGTACGTTGAATGCGTTTACTGGCAAGCAGGCTTATTGAATCCAGTGCTGCGAGGCGCTTGCCGTGACAATTGTATTGCCTATGCGATCGAGCGCCGCCCGCGCGGCGCTTCGCGGGGCAAGCCCGCTCCCACATTTGTTGCAACGTGGCCATGCCTGTGGGAGAGGTGTTGCCCGCCTTGGTGCATGGCTTGAGGTAGGTTGGGCGCAGCAGCGCCAGCCGAGAAATTGAGTCAAGGCAACAAGGCTGGCAACCATGGCCTGACAGATTTGGCACGTTGCAACAAATGTGGGAGCGGGCTTGCCCCGCGAAGCGCCGCGCGGGCGGCGCTCGATCTTTGCCCCCCCCACAAGGCTCAAGGCATTCACTGATCTATACCTTGTTCAACGGGTGCAACTCCCTGAACCCCCGCGCTTCCTCCACCAGCCAGTCGTGCACCGCCCGCGCCCCCGGCTGGCTCAGCCCCCCCGGCGGGTAATGCACCACATAGCGCTTGTGATTGGCGATAGGCACCCCGAATGGCACGATCAGTGCGCCGCGCTCAAGCTCGTCGTTGAGCAGCGTGCGCCGGGCAATCGCCACGCCAATGCCGGCAATCGCCGCCTCGATGGTCAGGTGGTTGCGATTGAAGGTATGCCCACGCCGCACATCCAGGCCGGCGGCGCCGATGCCTTCCAGGTAGAACTCCCATTCGGCATATTCCGAACTGCCACGCCAGGCCGTGATGTCGTGCAGCAGCGGGTAGTGCGCAAGGTCTGCCGGCCCGTGCAGCGGCGGGCGCCCGCGCAGCAAGGTGGGGGAGCATACGGGGAAGATCTGCTCGTCCAGCAAAGGCGTCGAGAGCATGCCGGGGTAGCTGCCATCGTTCAGGTCGATGGCCAGGTCGAAATCGCCAGGGGTCAACGCCTGGGCACTGTCTTCGGCCACCAGGCGCAGCTCGATGTCCGGGTAGCGTTGTTGAAAGCGCGGCAGGCGCGGCGTGAGCCACTTGGCCAGGAACGACGGGATCGAGCGCAGGCGCAAGGTGCCACGGATTTCACCCGCGTCCAGGCGCAGCAGTTCGGCTTCGATGCTGCCGTAGGCTTCGGTCACCGTCTGCGCCAGGCGTTGCCCTTCGGCGCTCAGTTCCACACCACGCGCCCGGCGCAGGAACAGCCGGTAGCCCAGGCGTTCCTCCAGCTGGCGCATCTGTTGGCTGACGGCGCCCGGGGTGATGTGCAACTCTTCGGCACAGCGGGTGAAGGACAAGTGCCGGGCCGCACAGGCAAACACGTGTAGCCAGACGAACGTCTGGCCGTTGAGTTGTCGTCGCATCGTTTAGTACCACTAAAGCCTTGCTTAGGAAGTTTCGTTGGTCATCCATGAGCCAGCGCGGCAGTATCGCGCAAAATCGCAATACCGCTCAATTTCTCCAGATAACCGTGCTGCGGCTTCATACCCGGGCACGGTCAGGCATTAGCATGGCTATCAGTGTTTTCGACCTTTTCAAAATCGGCATCGGCCCGTCCAGTTCCCACACCGTCGGCCCGATGCGGGCGGCGGCTACCTTTGCCCAGGCCCTGCGTGAGCAGGGGCTGTTGGCCAGGGTAAGCCGTGTCGAGGTGCGGCTGTACGGGTCGCTGTCGGCCACCGGGGTTGGCCACGCCACCGATCGTGCCTGCCTGCTCGGCCTGATGGGGCAATGGCCGGACCGAATCGACCCGGCCACCATCGAGTCGCGCATCGGCCAGGTGATGCAGGAGCACTGCCTGATGCTCGATGGCAGCCACCCGCTGGCGTTCGAGTACAGCCGCGACATGCTGCTGCTCGACGAGAACCTGGCTTACCACCCCAATGCCATGAGCCTGGAAGCCATGGACGGGCAGGGCAGCCTGCTGCGCCAGACCTACTATTCGGTGGGCGGTGGCTTTATCGTCGAGCAAGCCGAGATCGATGCGCCACCAGGCGAGGCGAACGCGGTGGTGCTGCCGTACGAGTTCGACAGTGCTGCGCAGTTGCTGGCCATGTGCAAGGCCCATGGCTTGAGCGTGGCGCAGCTGATGATGGCCAACGAATGTGCCTGGCGCCCGGAGGCCGAGGTACGCGAGGGGCTGCTGCGAATCTGGGGCGCCATGCGTGAGTGCGTCGACAATGGCCTGCGCAACGAAGGCATCCTGCCGGGCGGGTTGCACGTCAAGCGCCGTGCGGCGCGGCTGCATCGCAGCCTGCAGGAACTGGGCAAGCCCAACGTGATCGGTTCCACCCTCAGTGCCATGGAGTGGGTCAACCTGTTCGCCCTGGCGGTGAATGAAGAGAACGCCGCCGGTGGGCGCATGGTTACCGCGCCTACCAACGGTGCGGCCGGCATCATTCCGGCGGTGTTGCACTATTACATGAAATTCAACCCGGGCGCGTGCGACGCGGATGTGGTGGACTTCCTGCTGGCGGCAGCGGCGGTCGGCATACTGTGCAAGAAGAACGCGTCGATTTCCGGGGCCGAGGTTGGTTGCCAGGGCGAGGTGGGCTCGGCCTGTTCGATGGCCGCCGCCGGCCTTGCCCAGGTGCTGGGCGCCACGCCGCCGCAGCTGGAAAATGCCGCCGAGATCGCCTTGGAACATAACCTTGGGCTGACCTGCGACCCGGTTGGTGGCCTGGTGCAGGTGCCATGCATCGAGCGCAACGCGATTGCTGCGGTGAAAGCGATCAACGCCGTGCAGATGGCGTTGCGGGGGGATGGCGAGCACTTCATCTCGCTCGACCGGGTGATCCGCACCATGCGTGATACCGGGGCGGACATGCATGCCAACTACAAGGAGACCTCGCGCGGCGGCCTGGCCGTTGCCTTCGTCGAATGTTGACGCGGTCAACTGTAGGAGCGGCCTTGTGTCGCGAAAGGGCTGCGAAGCAGCCCCAGCGATTTTTCATCTTGAATAAGTGGATCGGGGGCCGCTGCGCGCCCCATCGCGACACAAGGCCGCTCCTACATGGGCCAGTGAGGCTTCAGCGGGCTTTCTGCTTCGCTTCCAGGAAACTCGCACGCATGTCCTTGGCCCAGCCGTCCAGCACCGGCTTGACGTCATTCAGAGTCAGTTTGGTGGTCTTGTTTTCCAGTTCCTGCCCCGTGCCCTTGCGCACCACCTGGGCCAGCACCTTCTGGCTGGCACCATCGAGGAACGCAGCCTCCACACCGACATCCACCTCCTGGTCACGGCCGCCCATGGCAGTGTTCACACCGGCCGAAATCAACGCGATCGGGATTACCTCATAGGGCTTGAGGCCCTCGTTGCTGGTGGACACCGCGGTAATGGCCGGGCGCACCACGATCACGCCCGGGCCGGGGCCTTTGGCCAGCGGTGCCACGCTGCCCATTTCCCGGCGTAGCGCTTCGTTGAAGTAGCGGGTGATGTCCTGCAGCGTCTGCGTCGAGATGACCTCCGTCGGCTGCGGCTTGGGGTAGAACTGGCTGGGCTCGATGAACACCTGGCTGTACTGGTTGACGTTGACCTTGGGGTCGATCCAGCGCATCACCGGGTCACCCGACGGGCTCTTGGTTTCTTGCAGCCGGCTGTAATCCTTGAGGAAGCCGGAGTAGTCCTTTGGGTCCACGCGGTTGCTGGAACAGGCGGCCACGGTAAGCAATGCGGCGCACAGCAGGGTAATGCGGGGCAATGATTTCATGATGAAGATGCATCCATGATAGGTCGGCCAGAACAACGCTAGCAGGTGCGCGACAGTTGGCCAGTGGGCTGGTTCAATCTGTAGTGGGAATTGGCTGCGGTAATATTCCCAGGCGCGCAAATTCCTACAGTGTCTTGGGACCTCGCTGGCTTTTCAATTACTACCGCCCTTGGAAAACTATGCCCGTTAAGGGTATGGTTGGGGTCCGGTGATGGAAATTCTCAAGCGCAAGGATTTCGCGCGTTGGCAAGCCGCTCACAGGCTCAGCGATGAAATGCTGTGTAAAGCAGTGGACGAGATGTGCAGGGGACTGGTGGATGCGAGTCTGGGTGGTGAATTGTTCAAAAAACGCGTGGCAGCGCCTGGTGCAGGCAAGCGCGGCGGTTATCGAACCCTTCTATCCGCCCGCATCGGCAATCGATGTGTTTTCTTGCACGGCTTTGCCAAAAGTGACAAGGCAAATATCACTTTGGAAGAACAGAAAGCGCTGCGATTCGCGGGCAAAGTCTTTCTGGATTTACCACCGCTAGCGCTCTGCCGAGCGTTGCAAGCGGGTGTGCTGATGGAGGTTGTTGTGAGCAGCAAACTGATTGAATCGTTACGCGAGGACCTTGTTGCCCTGCATGAGGCCGGATCGATCGGCAAGGTTACGCTTCGGGATTACGAAGCGTTGTGCCCTGCACCGGTCCGGGATTTCAGCGCGCTGGACATACGCTGTCTGCGCGAAACACTCAACTTCAGCCAGCCGGTCTTTGCGATGCATTTGCACACGAGCGCATCGACAGTGCGCAAATGGGAGCAGGGCGAGACGCGCCCGTCTGGACCGGCTTTGAAGTTGCTGAATCTCATTAAAAACAAAGGGTTGCAGGTTCTTCTTTAAGTGCTGTGTTTGGTTTGAAAATCTTTTTAAAACAGTGGATTACGGTGATTTTTGAAAAATCTCGTTTAACTTCCGATTCGCAGGCAAGATCGCTGACACCTCACCCCAGCACCTCCCGCAATCGATACCACAACATCCCCAGCGCCAGCAGTGGCGAGCGCAGTGCCTTGCCGCCCGGGAAGGTCAGGTGTGGCACGGCGCTGAACACGTCCAGCCCCTGGCTGTGGCCGAGTGCGATGCTTTCGGCCAGCAGTTTCGCCGTCCAGTGCGTCACGTTCAGCCCATGCCCGGAATAGCCCTGGGCATAGTACACATTGGGGTGCTGGCTGAGGCGCCCGACCTGAGGGAAGCGGTTGGCGGTGATGCCGATCATGCCGCCCCACTGGTAGTCGATACGTACGTTGGCCAGTTGCGGGAACACCTTCAATACCTTGGGCCGCATGTAGGCGGCAATGTCCTTGGGGTCGCGGCCGGAATAGTGGCAGGCGCCGCCGAACAGCAGGCGCCGGTCTGCCGTGAGGCGGTAGTAGTCCAGGCCGACCTTCTGGTCGCACAGGGCCATGTTCTGCGGGATCAGGCTGCTGGCCAATGCTTCGGGCAATGGCTCGGTGGCCACCACATAGCTGCCGGCCGGCAGCACCTTGCCGCTCAGGCGTGGTTCCAGTTCATCGAGGTGGGCGTTGCAGCCCAGCACCAGGCTGTCTGCCCGCACTGTGCCACGAGCTGTGTGCAGGGTCACACGGGGGCCGTGCTCGATGCGCAGCACCGGGCTCTGCTCGAAGATGCGCACGCCCAGGCCGTGGGCGGCGCGGGCTTCGCCCTGGACCAGGTCAAGCGGGTGCAGATGGCCCGAGCCCATGTCCACCAGGCCGCCGGCGTATTGGTCGCTGGCGACGATTTCATGCAGCTGGCCGGCACTGACCAGGCGGGTTTCGGGGCGATAACCGAGCGCAGCCAGGTCGTCCTGTTCGTCCTTGAAGGCGGCGAACTGCGCAGGGGTGTTGGCCAGTTCGCAGAAGCCCCAGCGCAGATCGCAGGCAATGCCGTACCGGGCGATGCGGCTGGCTACCAGCGCTACCGATTCGATGCCGGCCTGTTTCAGGTAGTGCACGCCGTCCTGGCCGACATGCCGGGCAAAGCCGCTGACGTCATGGCCTATACCGCGAATCAGCTGGCCGCCGTTGCGGCCGCTGGCGCCCCAGCCGATGCGGCGGCCTTCCAGCAGCACCACCGAAAGCCCGCGCTCGGCCAGTTCCAGGGCGGTATTGACCCCGGTCAGCCCGCCGCCGACAACGCATACATCGGCGGTCAGTTCGCCGTCCAGGCTGGGGTAGGGCGTCGCATCGCGTGCCGTGGCGGCATAGTACGAAGCGGTGTGTTGGGTAGTGAAAGACATGGGCGTTCTCGACTCAGCGGTTGGACTTGATCTTGCTCCAGGAGCGAGTCATGACGCGCATGATCTTAGGGCTCGGCGTGCTGGAGATGTACAGCTTGTCCAGGACGTCCTGGGGTGGGTAGATTTCGGGGTTGTTAACCAGCGACGTGTCCATGTAGGCCTGGGCATCCGGGTTGGCGTTGGCATAGCCGACCGTGGCGCTGACCTTGGCGATTACCTTGGGGTCGAGCAGGTAGTTGATGAACGCCAGAGCCTGTTCGGGGTTGTTGGCGTCCTTGGGGATGGCCAGCAGGTCGAACCACAGGTTGCTGCCTTCCTTGGGAATGCTGTAGGCGACTTTCACGCCGTTTTTCGCCTCCACGGCGCGGTTGGCGGCCTGGAACACGTCGCCGGAGTAGCCGAAGGCCACGCAGACATCGCCGTTGGCCAGGTCGGAAACGTACTTGGAGGAGTGGAAGTAGGTGATATAGGGGCGCAGTTCGAGCAGGCGGGCTTCGGCCTTGGCGTAGTCGGCCGGTTTTTCGCTGCGCGGGTCCATGCCCAGGTAGTTGAGTACGGCCGGGAACAGTTCATCGGGCGAGTCCATGAACGCCACGCCGCACTGCTTGAGCTTTTTCAGGTTCTCGGGCTCGAACAGCACCGCCCATGAATCGATATGGTCGACGCCAAGGGCCGCCTTGACCTTGTCGATGTTGTAGCCGATGCCGTTGGTGCCCCACAGATAGGGTACGGCGTACCGGTTGCCCGGGTCGTTCTGTTCAAGCTGCTTGAGCAGCTTGGGGTCCAGGTGCTGCCAATTGGGCAGCTTGCTGCGGTCCAGGGGCAGGAAGGCACCTGCCTGTGCCTGGCGTGCGAGGAAGTGGTTGGATGGCACTACCACGTCATAGCCGGTGCGCCCGGCCAGCAGCTTGCCTTCCAGGGTTTCGTTGGAGTCGAATACGTCATAGACCACCTTGATCCCGCTGCTGGCCTGGAAGTCGGCCACGGTGGTGTCACCGATGTAGTCGGTCCAGTTGTACACGCTGACCGAGGGGGTGGCGTGGGTGGTGGTGGCGAACAGCAGGGTGAATGCGGCGGGGATCAGGGCTTGCAGATGACGCATGGGGACACCTCGTTGGTCTTGTTCTTCGAGTTCGGTGCAGGGGCTCGTGCCCTGTGGGAGCGGGTTTACCCGCGAATACGTCGTTGAATGCACCACAGCATTCGCGGGTAAACCCGCTCCCACAGGTACCGCGAAAAGATCAGACGCTCAGCATCAGGAATTCACGCTCCCACGAGCTGATCACGCGCTTGTAGTTCTCGTGCTCGGCGCGCTTGACCGCTACGTAACCTTGGACGAACTGCTTGCCCAGGTACTGCTGCACGGTTTCGCAGTCTTCCATGTGCTGCAGGGCGTCCTCGATGGTGATCGGCAGGCGCAGGTTGCGCCGCTCATAGGCACGGCCCTGCACCGGCGCACTGGGCTCGATGCGCTCGACCATGCCCAGATAGCCGCACAGCAGGCTGGCGGCGATGGCCAGGTACGGGTTGGCATCGGCGCCCGGCAGGCGGTTTTCCACACGCATCGCCTCGGGGCTGGAGGTGGGTACGCGCAGGCCGGCGGTGCGGTTCTCTTCACCCCACTCGACGTTCACCGGTGCCGAGGTGTCCGGCAGGAAGCGGCGGAACGAGTTGACGTTGGGCGCGAACATCGGCAGCAGCTTGGGGATGTACTTCTGCAACCCGCCGATGTGGTTCAGGAACAGCTGGCTCATGCTGCCGTCTTCATTGGCGAAGATCGGCTTGCCGGTGGCGATGTCGACCACGCTCTGGTGCAGGTGCATGGCACTGCCGGGCTCGTCGGTGATCGGCTTGGCCATGAAGGTGGCGGCCACGTTGTGCTTGAGCGCGGCTTCACGCATGGTGCGCTTGAACACGGTGATCTGGTCGGCCAGGTCCAGGGCGTCGCCATGGCGGAAATTGATCTCCATTTGCGCCGGGCCGTCTTCATGGATCAGCGTGTCCAGGTCCAGGCCCTGGATCTCGCACCAGTCGTAGACGTCTTCGAACAGCGGGTCGAACTCGTTGGCGGCATCGATCGAGAACGACTGGCGGCCGCTTTCGGCACGGCCGGAACGCCCCAGCGGTACTTGCAGTGGCAAGTCCGGGTCTTCGCAGCGCTGGGTCAGGTAAAACTCCATCTCCGGTGCCACGATCGGCTGCCAGCCTTTGTCGGCATACAGCTTGAGCACTTTCTTCAGCACGTTGCGCGGCGACAGCTCGATGGGGTTGCCTTGCTTGTCGAAGGTGTCGTGGATCACGATCGCGGTCGGCTCGATCGCCCACGGGATCTGGTACACGGCGGCCGGGTCAGGGCGGCAGACCATGTCGATGTCGGCGGCATCGAGCAGGTTGTAGTAGATGTCATCGTCGACGTAGTCGCCGGTGACAGTCTGCAGCAGCACGCTCTCGGGCAGGCGCATGCCACGCTCGTGAAGAAACTTGGCGGTGGGCGCGATCTTGCCGCGGGCGATGCCGGTCAGGTCGCTGATCACGCATTCGACTTCGGTGATCCGGTGTTCTTTCAGCCAGGTGGACAGCTGATCGAAGGGGGCGTTCATACAGACCTCTTGGTTGGGTTTTAGTGTGGGAGCGAGCGTGCCAGCGCAAACCGTCATACGGTTTCGAAGGCGTCCCGCTTCCCAGGTGACGCGCTGGAGACTATCTTGGTCGCAGCCCGCAAGGCTGATCTATCCACTTTCTCCGGCAATGAATGCACCAAAAGAGTGCAACTAGGACCGAGCGTGACAACCGCCAATGCCCTGCAAGTCCAGGCTTTCCACACCACCGACGTTACCGAGCAAGTACGTGCCACCCCTGGCTGGCAGCAGCAGTACCGGCAGATGTCGCCCGGGCATTTCAGCGGTGAGCTGCGTTGCCTGGGGCTGGACGGGGTAGAGGTGTACGAGGAGCGGCTGAACACCCGGGTGGAGCAGTTTTTCCGTGCGCCGAGCGGTTCGCTGGCGTTCTGCTTCGACCGCAGCGAGAACAGCCTGTACCTGCTGAACGAACAGAGCCGCAATATCTGGATCACGCCGGAGAACTACCAGGAAGTGGCAGTTGTGTTCGACCAGGCCTTCCTGGCCCGCCATGGGCTTGACCCGCAGCGCCTGGAAGGGTTGTTCATGGTGCCGCTGGGCAGCGGGCAGAACGCGCTGTTCGGCAGCTGGCTGAGCGCGACACTGACCCGCCTGGGCGAGGCGGATTGCCCGCTGCAGGGGCAGGCCCTGGCGGAGCAGCTGTTGGAGGACTGCCTGTTCATTCTCGACAACGCCTGCCAGCGCCTGCAGGGCGTGGCGTTGGGCCGACGTGACGAGGAACGGGCGATCATGCGCCGGGTGAGCGAGTGGGCGGCCGACTGCCCGGAGGAAACGCTTAACCTGGTGGAGCTGGCGGATGTTGCCGGGGTTTCCCTGCGTCAGTTGCAGCAAGCCTTCAAGGCGTTTACCGGGATGCCGCCGGCGCACTGGTTGCGCCTGCGCCGGCTGAACGGTGCGCGGCGCGATCTGTTGCGTGGCGGTGGTGTGACCGTGGCCGAGGTGGCGATGCGCTGGTCTTTCTGGCATTTGGGAAGGTTTTCAGAGAGTTATCGGCAGTTGTTCAAGGAGTTTCCCAGTGAGACGTTGAAGCGGGGCAGGGGCTGAATTTGGTGGTGTAGCTGCTGGCCTCTTCGCGGGTGAACCCGCTCCCACAGGGACCTCACAATGCCTGGCTCTGAGGTAGCCCTGTGGGAACGGTGTAGTTGGTGGTGTAGATGCTGGCCTCTTCGCGGGCTTGCCCGCTCCCACAGGATTACCTCAGGGCCAGGCATCATGAGGTTCTTGTGGGAGCGGGTTTACCCGCGAAGAGGCCGGCCCAGGCACTACACAACCCAGCAATCCACCGCGAAAATTGCTATCGTGCCGCCCTGATTCCACCCGAGGTGCCGATGTTCTACCTGCCTTTGCCCAGCGACCAGGCCGACAGCCTCGCCAGCGAGCCCACTACCGATTTCTTCACCACAGCCAGCGTCCTCGACGCCGCCGCAGTGCTGTTCGTGCAGAACCTGCCGCGCCAGCCCGCCACCGCCTCGGCGGATGCGCAGGAGCGCCGCTTTGCTGAAATAGTGCGCATTGCCAACGAGGTCGAAAACGCTGCGCCGGGGCGCTTCCAGGACCAGGTAGCGCAGCACTTCGATCGCGAAGCCTTCGCCATGGGCCTGGGTATGCTGGGCGAAAACGGTATCGCACTGCTGTCGACCGAGGTGGCGTACCAGGCCGACGAGCTGCTGGATGCCGAGGGCCAGTGGAACTTCCAGTTCGCCGACAGCTACCGCCAGCGAGCAACCCCGCTGCACCCGGTGTTCCTGCCCTCCCTGGCCAGCGACCTGATGCTCAGCGACCAACAGAACCGTCTGCTGCGCGAATTTCTCAGTGGCATCGATGAGTCGGTGGCGGTTCAGGGCTTTGCCGGCACCGGCAAGACCTTCCTGATTCACCAGTTCGCCCGACTGCTCGAGCCGCAGCGCACGCTGTTGCTGGCCTTGACCGAAGGCCAGCTGCGCGCCTTGCAGGCGCGGGTCAAGGACGCTGCAGCCTACACCGCGCTGACCTTTGGCCAGCTGGCCGACGAGCTGCTCAACCGCGACCTCACCAGCAATGGCTGGCGCTTGCGCGACCCGTATCGCACCAAGCTGTCGTGGCGCCCGCAGGATGCGCAGGTGATACGTTGGCTGGCCATCCCCGACATCGGCCCACTCGCCGCGCGTGATGTGGTTGCCTTGTGCATCCGCGCAGTACGCACGTTCTGCCACAGTGCCGACACCCAGCTGCAATTGCACCACCTGCCATGGGCCGGGCCGGGAACCACGCCACTGGACCAGGAAGTGCTGCTGGAGAAGGCGCGCCTGTACTGGCAGGAGCTGATTCGCCCGTCGGCACGGGAAATCCAGTTGCCGGTGCGGGACTACCATCGGGTCAAACTGCTGTCGCTGACCGCTCATGTGATCGACAGCCGCTACACCCATGTCATCGTCGATGAGGCCCACGAGCTGTCGGCACCGATGCTTGCCGTGCTCGACCGCAGCCCGCAGTCGATCATTGCCCTGGGTGACGAGCTGCAGAACCTCAATGGCCTCAGCGCGCACCATGGCAGCTTCATCCGCCAGCGTTACATCGACCACTCACTGCGGGCCGGGCCGGCGATGGACAACGTGCTCAACCCGCTGATCCAGGCCCACCCGGCGTCGATCCAGGCAGCCTTCAGTGGCAGCGCCGAGCATTACACCCGGGTCAGCTTCTTCGATGCGGTGACGGTGCCGGAACAACCTACGGCGCTGATCGTCGACGATGAATGGGGCCTGTTTGGCTGGTTCCAGCGTCTGACCCACCAGGGCGTGCCGTTCGTGCTGCTGAAAAGCGCGCGCAAGGACTTCGAGTTGTTCGTCGAAGACTGCATCGAGTTGTACCGTCATGGCACCCGGCCGCGTCACCCGATGCTGTTCCGCTATGCCAGCTGGCAGGCGCTGGAGCAGGACAAGGGTGATGACAAGGCGTTCGTCGCGGTGGCCAACATGTTGCGCAAGGGCTACACGCCGGAGCACTTTGCCAAGGCCAAGAGCCGTTACCGTTGGGACAAGGCACCCAAGTTGTTCCTGGGGCGGGTGCGGGATGTGAAGAACATGGAATTCGCCCGGGTGATGGTGTCGCCGGAGCTGATGGTAGCGCCGCAGGTGGCGGGCAACCGCAATGAACGGGCGCGGATGCTGGCGGGGTTGTATACCGCCTGTTCGCGGGCGCGGCATGAACTGATCGTGCCGGGGGGGATGCTGGACTGGGTCAAGGACCAGGTTCGGGATTGAGGCCGCTCGGGCTGCTTTTTCAGCCCTTCAAAGTCCTTGTGGGAGCGGGTTCACCCACGAACACCGGCGCAGCCGGTGCCGGGCACCGTGTCGCCTGATTCGCGGGTAAACCCGCTCCCACAGGGCCGCAATGCGGCCCCTGAGCATCGAATCAGTTACGGTCCAGCCACACAGTCTGGGCATTGGTGAACTCACGCACACCAAAGTGCGACAGCTCACGCCCGAAGCCGCTCTTCTTCACCCCGCCAAACGCCACGCGTGGGTCCGAAGCGCAATAGCCGTTGATGAACACGCCGCCGGTATCCAGCGCCGCGGTCATGCGCTCGGCCAGCGCGTAGTCGGCGGTGTAGATGGTCGAGGCCAGGCCGAATTCGCTGTCGTTGGCCAGCTCCACCGCATGCTCCGCATCCCGTGCGCTGATGATCGCCGCCACCGGCCCGAACAGCTCCTGCTTGAACGCGGTCATGTCCGGGGTGACGTTGGCGAACACGGTCGGCGCGTAGAAGTTGGCCACGCCTTCGACCTTGTGGCCACCCAGCAGCAGGGTGGCGCCTTCGGCGAGGGTCGCCTGGACCTGGCCATCCAGCTCGTCGCGCAGGTCGTAACGGGCCATCGGGCCGATGTAGGTGTCGTCTTCCAGTGGGTTGCCGATTTTCAGCTCGCGAGTGGCCTCGACGAACTTGCGGGTAAATTCGTCAACGATGCTTTCTTCGACGATCAGGCGTTTGGCCGCAGCGCAGACCTGGCCGGTGTTCTGGTAACGGCCGATCACGGCAGCCTTCACGGCGGCATCCAGGTCGGCGTCGGCCAGCACGATGAATGGGTCGGAACCGCCCAGCTCCAGCACGCACTTCTTCAGCGCGGCGCCAGCTTGTGCGCCAATCGCCATGCCGGCACGCACGCTACCGGTCAGGGTCACCGCGGCAATGCGCGGGTCGTTGATGGCGCGGGTGACGCCGTCCGGGGTCACGTTCAGCACCTCGAACACGCCTTCCGGCAGGCCGGCATCCTTGAACAGTTCGCCCAGCAGGTAGGCGCTGCTCATCACGTTCGGCGCGTGCTTGAGTACATAGGTGTTGCCGGCCAGGATCGCCGGCACGGCGCCGCGCAGTACCTGCCAGACCGGGAAGTTCCATGGCATCACCGCCAGGATCGGGCCCAGCGGGCGGTACTCGATGCGGGCTTTCTCGACCTGGGTCGGCTCGGGGGCGAGCATGGCCGGGCCGTGTTCGGCGTACCAGCGGCACAGGCCGACGCACTTGCTGACTTCACCCCGGGCCTGGGTGACAGGCTTGCCGATTTCGCGGCTGATCATTTGCGCGAAAGCTTCGGCCTTGGTTTCGAGGGTGCTGGCCAGGGCAAGCAGGTACTCGCTGCGCTGACCCAGCGACACCTGGCGCCACTGGCGGTAGCCAACCTTGGCGCGTTGCAGCGCCGCTTCCAGTGCGGCGTCGGTGTCGAACGGGTAGGCGCCGATCTGCTCGCCGCTGTACGGGTCGAGGGAGATGGCGTGGGTCAGGCTGCTGATCGCGCTCATGGCGGGAAACTCTCGTTGTTGTTGAACCGTGACGCCAGACTAGTGGGCTATGGCTTTAATGAAAACTGAATAATAATGAGCGAAACATTCACGTTTGGAGAAAGGCTGTGGACCTGGTGCAACTCGAGATATTCAAGGCCGTGGCAGAGCAGGGCAGCATCAGTGCTGCTGCGCAGCATATCCATCGAGTGCCGTCGAACCTGACCACGCGTATCAAGCAACTGGAGGAAGACCTGGGCGTGGAGTTGTTCATCCGCGAAAAGAGCCGCCTGCGCCTTTCCCCCGCCGGCTGGAACTTCCTCGAGTACACCCGGCGCATCCTCGACCTGGTACACGAGGCGCGGCTGACCGTGGCCGGTGAAGACCCGCAGGGCACCTTCGCCCTGGGGTCGCTGGAAAGCACGGCAGCGGTGCGCATTCCGGCCTTGCTGGCGGCCTACAACCAGCGCTATCCCAAGGTCGACCTGGACTTGTCCACCGGGCCTTCCGGGACCATGCTCGAAGGCGTGCTGTCCGGGCGCCTGGTGGCAGCGTTCGTCGACGGGCCGGTGCTGCACCCGACGCTGGAGGGCATGCCGGTGTTCGAGGAAGAAATGATGGTCATCGCGCCGCTCAACCACGCCCCGGTAACCCGCGCCCAGGACGTCAACGGCGAAAGCATCTATGCCTTTCGCGCCAACTGTTCGTACCGCCACCACTTCGAGAACTGGTTCGTGCAGGATCAGGCGGTGCCGGGCAAGATCCACGAAATGGAGTCGTACCACGGCATGCTGGCCTGCGTCAGCGCTGGTGCCGGCCTGGCCATGATGCCGCGCAGCATGCTCGACAACATGCCCGGTTGCAGCACCGTCAGTGCCTGGCCGATGTCGGAGGATTTCCGTTACCTGAAAACCTGGCTGGTGTGGCGGCGGGGCACGGTATCGCGCAGTTTGAGCATGTTCGTGAAGTTGCTCGAAGAGTGGCGTGCAAGCTGATGTTATTGCTAGATATTTTCGTCAATCAAGCGAATTTCATCCACACGACCATGCATCAGCACGAACGCCGTTAGGCCCGAAGGATCAGATAATAGGTAAGCCATCCTCGAAAGGAGGGTCGTACCATGCGTAACCATCACTATGCCCTCGGCGCGGCGCTGCTGATCACCCTGGCCCTGCCATGGACCCTGGCGGCCGCCGCCGACCTCAATGCCCCCATAGACATGCAGGCCGTGCAACTGCAACAGCAGGAGCAGAACGGCGTCCGCTACCTGCAAGGCGGCATCGGCCAGGATGAAGCCAACGCCCTGCGCAAGACCCCGGGCTATGACCTGCACGTGGAACTCTCCACCGGCCCGGAAGGCAAGTTCCAGAGCGGTGCTACCGTCGACATCCAGAATGCACAGGGCCAGCCTGTGCTCAGCGTTACGGATGCCGGGCCGCTGCTGTATGTGCAGCTGCCTCCCGGCAAGTACAAAGTCACTGGCAACGCCCAGGGTGAGACGGTGCAGCAATTGGTGACCGTGAATGGCAAGACCCCCACGACCGTGAACCTGAACTGGCGGTGATGGGCAAACGGGCAGGAGTACGGATGTACTCCTGCCGAAAAGGAGCGCATCGCCATGAGCCTGGATCTTCAGCTGGAGATTTTGGACGAGCGGGGCTATGTGTTGCTCCCCGGTGTGCTCGAGCCCTTGCGTATCGCCTTGCTGCGCTGCGCCATCGATGACCTGCAGCCGATCCACTGGGATTACCAGGGGCTGCTGGAGCACTACAAGTGCGTATTCAACCGCAACCCGTTGTGGTTGCCCTTTCTCGACCTGCCGCCGCTGATTGCCCTGGCCGAAGCGGCATTGGGCGCCGATTGCCATGTGATCGGCCAGACCGCCTGGCGCAGCCACCCGGGCTATCCCGGTATGGCCCTGCACCTGGACCACCTGCCCATGCAGTTGCCCGACTGGCTCAGTGAGCGCGGCGACTTTACCCAACCCCCGCAGATTCTGACTGCGCAGTTGTACCTCAGCGATATCGACCATCACATCGGACCGACCTGGATTGTGCCCGGAAGCCATCGTGCGGCGCGGCCACCGCGGGCTGGCGAACAACACTGGCAGGGCCATGAGGCCCAGCCGGTGCTGTGCAAGGCAGGGGACGCGCTGGTGTTTCGCAGCGATGTCTGGCACAGCGGCGGGGCCAACTGCACCCAGTCACGCGCGCGCGACATGCTGCAAGTTCACTATGGCCGGCGCATGGTCGCGCAGAAGTTTTCGCCGTACCTGAACTGGCGTTTCAACCCGCAGGTGCTGGAGGTGGCTACACCCAGGCAAAGGCGCCTGCTGGGTGAACACGAAGAGGCGGAATACGACTGAGCCCTGCTGGCTGAAAGGGTGGATGCTGGCAGTCCGGAATTAGCCGATAGTGGCAATACACTTTCAACTTTCTGTTTATCTGGACGATAATCAGAAAAGTATTACTTCGTGTGACCGGGCTGGATGCATCCGGTCACCGCATAAGATCGAGGGGCCAGAGCCCCCGCTTGCCGTGTAGACCATCAGGAGAAGTCATTGATGAAAACCCGTCTAGCAGCCTCGCTGGCTGCTGCAGTGCTGGCCTTTGCCGGAACGAATCTGGCCCAGGCGGCACAGGTGACCGGTGCCGTTGGCGCCACTGGCCAAGGCGACATGACCTACCGTATCGGCCTGTCGTTCGACTGGGACAAGAAGTGGCTGGAAAGCAGTACCGGCCATCTGACCGGATACTGGGATGCGGCGTACACCTATTGGGAAGGCGGGGAGGCCAGTGGTGCGCACTCGCTGTCGTTCAGCCCGGTGTTCACCTACGAATTCAGCGGTTTCACCTATACCCCGTACCTCGAGGCCGGCATAGGCCTGGCGGCGTTTTCCAAAACCGATGTGGGTGACCAGCGCCTGGGCTCGTCGGTCAACTTCGAAGACCGCATCGGCTTCGGCCTGAAGTTGCCGGGGGAGCAGAAGGTGGGGATCCGCGCGATGCATTACTCCAACGCGGGGCTCAAGCAGCCTAACGACGGGATCGAGTCGTACTCGCTGTTCTATAGCAAGGGGTTCTGAGGCCCAGGGGCCGCTTTGCGGCCCATCGCGACACAAGGCCGCTCCTACAGGAAATCGCGGTTTCCTTGTAGGAGCGGCCTTGTGTCGCGAAAGGGCTGCAAAGCAGCCCCGGCAATTCAGAAGGTATAGGAAACCCCGGCCTGCACCGTGCGCGGCGCACCTGGGTAGGCGTAGAGGTTGAATGCTCCCTCGTCGTATTCCTTGTTGAACAGGTTCTTCAGGTCGAGATTGAGGCGAATGTTGTCGTTGACCTTGTAAAAGGCCAGCAGGTCGACAACGGTGTACTGGTCCATGTTGTAAGTCACTGCCTCGGTCTGGCCATTGCGGTCATCGACGTACTTCACCCCAACCCCCAGCCCAAGGCCTTTTGCCAATCCGTCCTGGAATTCGTAGGTGTTGAGCAGGCTGAAGCTGTTCCTTGGAATGTTCGCCAGCCGGGTGCCAGTGGGCAGGCGGTTGTCCTTGGTCACTTCAGCGTCCACGTAGGCATAACCACCGATCACGCGCCACTCCGGTGTCAGGTTGCCGGCGATGTTGATATCCAGGCCACGGCTACGTACTTCGCCAGCGGCAAGATTGTAGTTGGGGTCTGCCGGGTCGCGTGTCAGCACATTTTCCTTGACGATGTGGTAGATCGCCGCGTCAACGCTCAGCTGGCGGTCCGGCGCTTCCCATTTCACCCCCAGTTCATACGACTTTCCTTTCTCCGGGTCGAAGCCCGAACCTTGCAGGCTGGCGCCGCTGTTGGGCTTGAATGAACGGGCGGTATTGGCATAGACGGCGACAGTGTCGGTCAGGTCGTAGATCAGGCCGAAGCGCGGGGTGACGCCGTTTTCCCCCTTGCTGAAGTCGCGGTTTACGGGCCGCTTGTCGTCGTAATCATGCTCGAAGCGTTCGAAGCGCACACCGGCCAACGCCTTCAGGCGCTCGGTAAGGGCCACCTGGTCCTGGATGAAATACGCCCAGGTCTCGAGCTTCTCGCTGTCCCAGGTAGTGGGTACCGCTGCCAGCTCCGGCCGCGGCTGGCCTAGTACCGGGTTGTAGATATCGATCGTGTAGGGCGCGGTGGAACGTCGAATGATCGAACTGTAGTGGTAATTCTCGTACTCAACGCCGGTCAGCAGGGTATGGCTGAACCCACCTGTATCGAAATGCCCGGTGAGGTTCAGCTGCCAGTCGCGGTCGGTCCACTCCAGCTTGCGGTAATTGAAGTTGCGCTGCAGGGTACGGCCATCTGCGGGGGCACTGGTGGCCTCTACAGCATTGCCTTTGAGCGAGCCATCGAGGTACTGGAAGCCTCCACCCAGCGTCCAGTTGTCGTTGAGCAGGTGCTCGAAGCGCACCTGCGCCATGTTGTTGTCGTTGTGCAGCAGGTTGTCGCTGCCTTTTTCCCAGATGTAAGTGTCACGCGAGGCGCTGCCGGTCTGGGTCGGGTAGCGTGTCAGGCCACGGTCCAGCGGGTGGTTGTTGCGCATGAAATCGCCTTCGAAGACGATCTTGGTGCTGTCGTTGACCTGCCAGCTGAGCACCGGCGCCACGTCATAGCGCTCGCTTTCCACATCGTCACGGAAGCTTTCGCCGCCTTCGCCCAGCAGGTTCAGGCGGTAGGCCAGCGAGCCGTCCTGGTTCAGCGGCCCGGTGGCGTCCAGGGTCGCGCGGTGCATGCCTTGGTCATCGAACTGGCTGCCCAGGGTGACTTTCGACTCTGGCAGCGGCTGCTTGCTGACCACGTTGAAGGTGCCGCCGGGGTCGCCACGGCCGTACAGGCTGCTGGCCGGGCCACGGATCACTTCCAGGCGCTCGACGGTATTGGCGTCGGGGGCGTTGGGGTAGCCGCGGTTGATCGGGAAACCGTTGCGGTAGAACTCGCCGGTGGTGAAGCCGCGCACGGTGAAGGTGGTCAGGCCCTGGCCGCCGAAGTTGTTGGCGCGGCCGACACCGCCGGCGTAGTCCAGGCCGTCCTGCAGACGTGTGGCGCCAGTGTCTTGCAGTACATCCTTGGGCACCACGCTGACCGATTGCGGGGTTTCGTGCAAGGCGGTGTCGGTGCGGGTGGCGCTGGCCGAGCGGCTGGCCTTGTAGCCCTCGACCGGTCCATCGGCACGCTCGCTGTCGGCACTGCTGGTGATGTTCAGGGCCTGGAGTTCGATCTGGGCGGGTTCGCCGAGCGGTTCAGGCTCGGCAAAGGCCAGTGGGGAGACAGCATGAAGCACACAAAGCGAAACGAACGTGCGACGCATCGACAGTACGATCCTGGAGTAGGGCGCTGAGGGTAGGGTGAGCAAGCGCCGAGAAACTACTACGAATCATTATCAAAAGCATTATTTTTGTGTGGTACTGGTGTACCAGATACCAAGAGTGAAATCCGTATTGGCCTCTTCGCGGGTAAACCCGCTCCCACAGGGGCTCACAAGGCCTTGGGCAGTGGAGTTACCTGTGGGAGCGGGTTCACCCGCGAAGAGGCCCGCGCAGGTGACTCAGCACTCAGCGAACCGCCTTGATCGCCAGCACATTGCACAACGGATGCTCCAGCACATGCGCCGTGGTCCCGCCCAGGAACGTCTGCATGGCGTCATGCCGGTGGCTGCCCATCACGATCACATCCACTCGGTTGTGGCCGACGAACTGAGCAATGGCCTTGATCGCGGTCCCTTCGAGGAAGTGCCTGCGCTCCAGCGGGATCTGGTGATGGTCGCCCAGCCGGTTGAACGCCGCCCGCTGCGAGGTCCGCACGCTGACATCGAAGCCGGGCATGGTCACCGTACCGGCGCCGAAGTCGGCTATGTGGGTCTTGGCCGCATCGCACACATGCAGTAGGTGCAGCTCGGCGTTGCACTGCAGGGCCAGGGCATGGGCGCAGTGGATCACCTGCTCATCCAGATGCTCGCCAGCGCCATGGCTGTTCAGGTCCACTGCGGCGGCTATCTGCCGGGGCAGGGGCAGGCGGATATCGCTGACCAGGTGCACGGCGACCGGGCTGTCCTTGAGCAGTTGCCAATCCAGTGGCGTTACCAGCAGGCGTTTGAGCACCGGTTCATGCTGCACGTCCTTGATCAGCAGGTCGCAACCCAGCTGTTCGACTCGCTCCAGCACGCTGGCCAGCGGGTCGCGGGTCAGCAGCAGCTCGGTAGACACATCCAGGCCGGCGTTGGCCAGTTGTTCGGCTTCATCTGCCAGCCATTGGCGGTTGTCGCTGAGTAATCGCTCACGCTCGCGGCTATCGCTCATCAAGCCGAAGGTGTCGACATCGTCGACGAACACGTTGATATCCAGCAAGGCACCGCTGGATTCCGCCAACGCCGCAGCGCGTTGCAGCGCCGGCGTGTGGCGCATCTGCGGGCCGAGCATGACGAACAGACGCTTGAACTGGCTCATCTCACACCTCCACGTGTGGCAGCCCCCCGATGATCTGGTCTTGTTCAGTCTAGACCGCGCCGGGCTGCATGAGCACCTGACGTCGGGTATGATGCGGGCCCCATCATTTTCACGAGGCCCGCCCCATGTCCCTGAGCGCTGAACAGATCGGCGAATTCCGTGCCTTCGCCGAGCAGCTGGCCGATGCTGCTGCTGTGGCGATCAAGCCATACTTTCGCGCCAGCCTGGACGTCGAGGACAAGGGGGGGCGGCTGTACGACCCGGTGACGGTGGCCGACAAGGCCGCAGAGGACGCCATGCGCGAGCTGATCCAGGCACGCTATCCCGAGCATGGCATCCTCGGCGAAGAAGCCGGCGTTGCAGTGGGCAGCAGCCCGCTGACCTGGGTGCTCGACCCGATCGACGGCACACGTGCCTTCATCACTGGCCTGCCGCTGTGGGGCACATTGATTGCCTTGAATGACGGCACGCGCCCGGTAGTCGGAGTGATGAACCAGCCGTTCACCGGCGAGCGCTTTGTCGGTACCCCGGAAGGCGCCTGGCGCAGCGGTACGCCACTGAAAACCCGTGCGTGTACTGACCTGGCTTCGGCCACGCTGATGTGCACCACGCCGGACATGTTCGATACTGCCGAGCGCAAGGCCGCGTTCGAAGCCGTTGCCGGCAAGGCGCGCTTGATGCGTTACGGTGGCGATTGCTATGCCTACTGCATGTTGGCTTCGGGCTTTGTCGATGTGATCGTCGAGGCGAGCCTGCAGCCGTATGACGTGCAGGCGCTGATGCCGATCATTGAAGGGGCGGGGGGGGTGATCACCGCCTGGGATGGCAGCAGTGCGCAGGATGGCGGTTGTGTGGTGGCCTGTGGTGACCCGGCGCTGCATGCGCTGGTGGTGGAGATGTTGCGGCACGCCATGTGATTCATGTGTTGCCTGTGCCGGCCTCTTCGCGGGTAAACCCGCTCCCACAGGTTCTCCACAGATGCTGAAAACTGTTTAGTAACTTGTGGGAGCGGGTTTACCCGCGAAGAGGCCGGCACAGGTATCCAAAACCCCCGATCACCGCACTTTTTCCGATTTCCGGGCTCTATGCTTGGCCAGGCCACACTGATCCTCGGTGCGGCCGCCGAATATTTGCCCGGTGCCGATGGTTGCAAGCAAGCCAAAATTTTTCCCCCGCCTGCTATTGGCAGGCACCCTCACATGCCTGTGTGCCTGCACCCAGCAGCAGGGGCGCGACATGCTCAACCAGTTCGGCAACGGCAAGCCCAGCGAACTGTTCCAGACCAGCGTCGACCGCCTGGCCACGCTGTCGATGCGCGACAACCTGCAGAGCTTGTACCTGCTGATGAACAAGCTGTACCTGCGCAACCCCAACCAGTGGAAGATGTCTGGCTACGTGGATGCTGCCACTGCCGAGCGGCAGATCCGTATCGCCATCGAGCAACGCCAGCCCTTGCCGCAATTGGGCAACCGTCGTGATCTTGCAGCCTTGAGCTACGCCCTGAGCCCCGAGTTTCGCGGTGACCGGGTCGGTGCCTTCATCTACGCCATCGGCAGCATGCTGATCACCGCGCACGGCGGCCGTACCGAGTTCTACATGACCGATACCCTCGACCCGCTGTTCATCAACAACGCCGCGCGCAATATCGAGAAGGCCACCTGGATGTTGAGCCAGCGGCAAGATGCCAATGGGGTATTGATGCTGTTCTCCAATGAAATTTCGGAGGAGGGCAGCAACCTGAGCTTTGCCGTGGAGTTCGGCAAGATCGTGGCGCGGTTGGACTTGTTGGCGGAGTTGCTGGATGAGCGTTATCGGCGCATTGGTTTGAATTACGCACAAAGCCTGCTGTTGATGAATTTTTTGCCGGTGCAGTGAATTGGGCTGGCCTCTTCGCGGGTACTTCACCCCTTCAGGCTGGTGGTATCTCTGTGGGAGCGGGTTCACCCGCGAAGAGGCCAGCACAGGAAAAAACCGTTCGATAAGCGAACGCGGTCCCTTTCCTGCCTGTCCGCTATCCGCCCATCCATTGCCAAGGTTGCATTGCCCAGTACCGTCCTTTTTGCTTAAGTGTGCCCATCCACCGGTTGTCGCCTGCCCCCGCGACCCGCAGCCGGCTCGATAGAATGACTGTGACGACCGCAACCACAGCCCACCGGGCCGTAGGGAGCGGCAACCAGAACAATAACGATACCGAGTGCCTTGCCTATGGAAAGCCGCCTGCTGAGCGAGCGCAGTAGCGTGTTTCATCACGCCGACCCTTATGCTGTGTCCGATTATGTCAACCAGCACGTAGGCCAGCATTGCATCGGCTTGTCCCGCACCACTCATCCGCAAGCCAGCCTCAGCCACCGCAAGTTCGCTGAACTCGACCTGTGCCGCATCAGCTACGGCGGCAGCGTGCGCGTTACCTCGCCGGCACTGGAAACCATCTACCACCTGCAGGTGCTGCTCAACGGCAACTGCCTATGGCGCGGGCACAAGCGCGAGCATCATCTGGTGCCAGGCGAGCTGTTGCTGATCAACCCCGACGACCCGGTTGACCTGACCTACTCGGAAGACTGCGAGAAATTCATCCTCAAGGTGCCGACCCGGTTGCTGGACTCGATCTGCGATGAACAGCGCTGGCACCGACCCGATGGCGGGGTGCGGTTCTTGCGCAACCATTACCGGCTGGACGAGCTGGACGGGTTCGTCAACCTGCTGGCCATGGTCTGCCACGAGGCGGAGGTAATCGACTCGTTGCCAAGGGTACAGAGCCATTACAGCCAGATCGTAGCCAGCAAATTGCTGACCCTGATGAGTACCAATGTCCGTCGCCAAAGCCTGAGCGCCCCTCAAGCAGGCCTTGAGCGAATTCTCGATTACATCGAGCACAATCTAAAGCTGGAGTTGTCGGCTGAGGTGTTGGCGGAGCAGGCCTGTATGAGTTTGCGTTCGTTGTATGCGCTGTTTGACCAGCATTTGGGCACCACACCCAAGCATTACGTGCGTCAGCGCAAGCTGGAGCGGGTGCATGCGTGCCTGAGCGACCCGACTTGTGGCGTGCGCAGTGTGACGGAACTGGCCCTGGACTACGGCTTCCTTCATCTGGGGCGTTTTTCCGAGGTCTATCGGCAGCAGTTTGGTGAGTTGCCGTCGCAGACGTTCAAGCGGCGGGGATGACATCCGCCCGCTTGGCCACCTGACATTTCTGCCAGTTGTTTGCATTTCATGCACAACACACCATTTGCCTTATCTCGGGTAAAAGGTAGCAATCATGTCGACTTCATTGCAGTACACCGTTTATGGGCATGATGGATGCAGTCAATACGCACCAGTGCTGCGCTTCAGCGGGCAGAGAAAAGCGCCGGTTGCAGGGCACTATTTGCTGGGGAATGGATACCGTGCGTTCAATCCGGTTTTGATGAGGTTCCTCAGCCCTGACAGCTGGAGCCCGATGGGCGCTGGAGGGTTGAATTGTTACGTCTACTGTGCTGGGGATCCCGTTAATAATACTGACCCGAGCGGTCACTTCAAGCTTCCCCGAGTGCGGTTGCCGAGCGTTCGCCCTAAGGCAGGGTTTCACATGCGAAATACAGAATTCAAAGGGAAAACAACGACTTCTCCGGTAGTAAGCGAACGTATCGTGGGAACGGTCAATGAGCTGGGCCGTGGTTATGGGAATCAGTTGAGCCACATAATGACATCGGCGGAATGGTCTGATCCTCAAATTCTACTGGTGGAAGGCACCACGCTGAAACTGATCAGCAATTATGGAGAAAACTTGAAACGGGAAGCGGGTTGGGCAGTCAGCCAAGCTGCAGCACCTATCAGTTCGCAGAGTCGACTAAGCGAGGCGATCGGCGTGCTCGTTCCGCTCTACGAAAAGATGAAGCTCGCCAAAAATACTCCTAGTGCAATCAGCTGGCTACATGACCCCAAACGGCAAATTCCGAACGTGCGAGATCCCGGCAAAGCTGGATAGCACTCTGCACAATCCGGATAGTCTCCCACCACCCGTCTCCCTAACCTGACCAGGTCTAAACAATAACAAGGGAGACCCTGGCCATGTCCCTGGGATTCGACTACCTCAATGCCTTGCTCGAGGACGACCGTGAAAAGGGCATCTACCGCTGCAAGCGCGAGATGTTCACCGACCCCCGCCTGTTCGACCTGGAGATGAAACACATCTTCGAGGGCAACTGGATCTACCTGGCCCATGAAAGCCAGATCCTCGAGAAAAACGACTTCCTCACCCTGACCATGGGGCGCCAGCCGATTTTCATCGCGCGCAACAAGGACGGTGAGCTCAATGCCTTCCTCAACGCCTGCAGCCACCGCGGCGCCATGCTCTGCCGACACAAGCGCGGCAACCGTTCCAGCTACACCTGCCCGTTCCACGGCTGGACCTTCAACAACAGCGGCAAGCTGCTCAAGGTCAAAGACCCGAGCAACGCCGGCTACCCCGACAGCTTCAACTGCGACGGCTCCCACGACCTGACCAAGGTGGCGCGCTTCGAGTCGTACCGTGGCTTCCTGTTCGGCAGCCTGAATGCTGACGTCAAACCGCTGGTCGAGCACCTGGGCGAGTCGGCCAAGATCATCGACATGATCGTCGACCAGTCGCCGGAAGGCCTGGAAGTGCTGCGCGGCGCCAGCTCGTACATCTACGAAGGCAACTGGAAGCTTACCGCCGAGAACGGTGCCGACGGCTACCACGTCAGTTCCGTGCACTGGAACTACGCCGCCACCCAGAACCAGCGCAAGCAGCGCGAGGCGGGTGAAGAGATCAAGACCATGAGTGCCGGCGCCTGGGCCAAGCAGGGCGGTGGCTTCTACTCCTTCGACCACGGTCACTTGCTGCTGTGGACCCGCTGGGCCAACCCCGAGGACCGCCCGGCCTACGAGCGCCGCGACCAGCTGGCCGCCGACTTCGGCCAGGCTCGTGCCGACTGGATGATCGAGAACTCGCGCAACCTGTGCCTGTACCCGAACGTGTACCTGATGGACCAGTTCAGTTCGCAGATCCGCATCGCCCGGCCGATTTCGGTCAACAAGACCGAAATCACCATCTACTGCATCGCGCCGAAAGGCGAGAGCGCCGATGCCCGCGCCAAGCGCATTCGCCAGTACGAAGACTTCTTCAATGTCAGCGGCATGGCCACCCCGGATGACCTGGAAGAGTTCCGCTCGTGCCAGACCGGCTACGGCGGCGGCACCGGCTGGAACGACATGTCCCGCGGCGCTGCGCACTGGGTGGAAGGCGCCGACGAGGCGGCCAAGGAAATCGAGTTGAAACCGCTGCTGTCCGGCGTACGCACCGAGGACGAAGGCCTGTTCGTACTGCAGCACAAGTATTGGCAGGAAACCATGATCCAGGCCCTGAAGGACGAACAGCAACTGATCCCCGTGGAGGCCGTGCAATGAGCCTGTATGAAACCGTGCGCGACTTCCTCTACCGCGAAGCGCGCTACCTGGACGATGCCCAGTGGGACCAGTGGCTGGAACTGTACGCCAGCGATGCCAGCTTCTGGATGCCGAGCTGGGACGATGACGACACCCTTACCGAAGACCCACAAAGCGAAATCTCGCTGATCTGGTACGGCAACCGTGGCGGCCTGGAAGACCGCGTGTTTCGTATCAAGACCGAGCGCTCCAGTGCGACCGTGCCCGACACCCGCACCTCGCACAACATCAGCAACATCGAGATCGTCGAGCAGGGCGAGGGCAGCTGCCAGGTGCGCTTCAACTGGCACACCCTGAGCTTCCGCTACAAGACTACCGACAGTTACTTCGGCACCAGCTTCTACACCCTCGACCTGCGCGGCGAACAGCCGCTGATCAAGGCCAAGAAGGTGGTGCTGAAGAACGACTACGTGCGCCAGGTCATCGACATCTACCACATCTGATCCAGGGTTTTGCGAGCGCTGCCCGGTGCGTCCCGCGACGTGCCGTGGCCAGGCTCGCCCGCGAGGTGCAACATGAGCTACCAGATCGCACTCAATTTCGAAGACGGGGTCACCCGTTTCATCGAGGCCAGCGGCCATGAAACCGTGGCCGACGCCGCCTACCGCCAGGGCATCAACATCCCGCTGGACTGCCGCGACGGCGCCTGCGGTACCTGCAAGTGCAAGGCCGAGTCCGGGCGCTACGACCTGGGCGACAACTTCATCGAAGACGCCCTGAGCGAAGATGAAGTCGCCGAAGGCTACGTACTGACCTGCCAGATGCGCGCCGAAAGCGACTGCGTCATCCGCATTCCGGCCTCGTCGCAGTTGTGCAAGACCGAACAGGCCAGTTTCGAGGCTGCCATCAGCGATGTCCGCCAGCTGTCGGCCAGCACCATTGCCCTGTCGATCAAGGGTGAAGCCCTTGGCCGCCTGGCGTTCCTGCCGGGGCAGTATGTCAACCTCAAGGTGCCGGGCAGCGAGCAGAGCCGCGCCTATTCGTTCAGCTCGCTGCAGAAGAACGGCGAGGTCAGCTTCCTGATCCGCAACGTGCCGGGTGGGCTGATGAGCAGCTTCCTGACCAACCTGGCCAAGGCCGGCGACAGCATGACCCTGGCCGGGCCGCTGGGCAGCTTTTACCTGCGGCCGATCCAGCGCCCGCTGTTGCTGCTGGCCGGTGGCACCGGCCTGGCGCCGTTCACGGCGATGCTGGAGAAGATCGCCGAGCAGGGCAGCGAGCACCCGCTGCACCTGATCTACGGCGTGACCAACGACTTCGACCTGGTCGAACTCGACCGCCTGCAGGCGCTGGCGGCGCGCATTCCCAACTTCACCTTCAGCGCCTGCGTGGCCAACCCGGACAGCCAGTACCCGCAAAAGGGCTACGTGACCCAGCACATCGAGCCGCGCCACCTCAACGACGGCGATGTGGATGTGTACCTGTGCGGCCCGCCACCGATGGTCGAGGCGGTCAGCCAGTACGTGCGCGAACAGGGCATCACCCCGGCGAACTTCTACTACGAGAAGTTCGCGGCGGCGGCCTGATTCCTTTTATCTCGAACATTACACCGCCCCCTGTGGGAGCGGGTTCACCCGCGAAGAGGCCAGCAGATACAGCGGCTTTGTCTTGTCGGACGTATTCGCGGGTAAACCCGCTCCCACAGGGGCAGCGAGAAGGCGGAAATTTGCATATGAACAACCGATTCCAAGGCAAGGTCGCCCTGGTCACCGGTGCCGCCCAGGGCATCGGCCGTGGCGTGTGCTGGCGGCTCAAGGCCGAAGGCGCGCAAGTGGTCGCGGTAGACCGTTCCGAACTGGTTCACGAACTGGCCGGCGAGGGCATGCTCACCCTCACTGCCGACCTGGAACAACATGGCGACTGCGCCCGGGTCATGGCCAGCGCCGTTGAAGCGTTCGGCCGCCTCGACATCCTAGTCAACAACGTCGGTGGCACTATCTGGGCCAAGCCCTTCGAACACTACGAAGTGGAGCAGATCGAAGCCGAAGTACGCCGTTCGTTGTTCCCCACCCTGTGGTGCTGCCATGCCGCTCTGCCGTACATGCTCGAACGCGGCAGCGGCGCCATCGTCAACGTCTCGTCCATCGCCACCCGTGGCGTCAACCGCGTGCCCTACGGCGCGGCCAAGGGCGGCGTCAACGCGCTGACCGCGTGCCTGGCCTTCGAAACCGCCGGCCGGGGCATTCGTGTCAACGCCACCGCGCCTGGCGGCACCGAAGCGCCACCCCGGCGCGTGCCGCGCAACAGTGCCGAGCAGACCGAACAGGAAAAGCACTGGTACCAGCAGATCGTCGACCAGACCCTCGACAGCAGCCTGATGCACCGCTACGGCAGCATCGACGAGCAGGTGGGCGCGATCCTGTTCCTCGCTTCCGACGAAGCCTCGTACATCACCGGCGTGACCTTGCCGGTAGGGGGCGGCGACCTCGGCTGAGCGACCCTCAAGGCAAAGAGCTTTCTTTCACAACAAAAACAAGAGCGACAGATGCCATGCGAACCCTTGACGTACACCCGATCATCGATAATGCGCGCTTTACCCCGTTCCACTGGATGGTCATGGCCTGGTGCGGCCTGCTGCTGATCTTCGACGGCTATGACCTGTTCATCTACGGCGTGGTACTGCCGGTCATCATGAAAGAATGGGGCCTGACCCCGTTGCAGGCCGGTGCGCTGGGCAGCTATGCGCTGTTCGGCATGATGTTCGGCGCCCTGGCGTTCGGCAGCCTGGCTGATCGTATCGGGCGCAAGAAGGGCATCGCCATCTGTTTCGCCTTGTTCTCCGGGGCGACCATCCTCAACGGGTTTGCCAGCAGCCCGAGCGAGTTCGGCATCTACCGTTTCATTGCCGGCCTGGGCTGTGGCGGCCTCATGCCCAACGCCGTGGCATTGATGAACGAGTACGCGCCCAAGCGGCTGCGCAGCACGCTGGTAGCGATCATGTTCAGTGGCTACTCGCTCGGCGGCATGCTCTCGGCGGGTGTCGGCATCTTCATGCTGCCGCGTTTCGGCTGGGAATCGATGTTCTTCGCCGCAGCGGTGCCACTGCTGCTGTTGCCGGTGATTCTCTACCACCTTCCGGAGTCGATCGGTTTCCTGGTGCGCCAGGGCCGTACCGACGAGGCCCGCAAGCTGCTCAAGCAACTGGACCCGGACTGCGACGTGCAACCTGACGATGTACTGGTCGCCCCCGTGGGAGCGGGCTTGTCCCGCGAAAGGGCCGGCAAGTTCACCGGTGTAGTCGAACTGTTCCGCAACGGCCTGGCCATTCGCACCCTGGCGCTGTGGCTGGCGTTCTTCTGCTGCCTGCTGATGGTCTACGCGCTCAGCTCCTGGCTGCCGAAGCTGATGGCCAACGCCGGCTACAGCCTGGGCTCGAGCCTGTCGTTCCTGCTGGCGCTGAACTTCGGCGGCATGGCCGGGGCGATCCTCGGCGGCTGGCTCGGCGACCGCTACAACCTGGTCAAGGTCAAGGTGGCGTTCTTCATTGCCGCCGCGCTGTCGATCAGCCTGCTGGGCGTCAACAGCCCGATGCCGGTGTTGTACCTGCTGATCTTCATTGCCGGCGCTACCACCATCGGCACGCAGATCCTGCTGTATGCCGGCGCCGCCCAGTTGTACGGGCTATCGGTGCGCTCCACCGGGCTGGGCTGGGCCTCGGGCATCGGCCGTAACGGCGCCATTGTCGGCCCGCTGCTGGGTGGTGCGCTGATGGGCATCAACCTGCCCCTGCAACTCAATTTCATCGCCTTCGCCATCCCCGGCGCAATTGCCGCGCTGGCCATGGCCGTGCACCTGGCCAGCGGCCGCCAGCATGCCCAGGCCATTGCGGCGCAAGCGTAACTCCAGAAAACAACATGAGGTAATCCACCATGACCGTGAAAATTTCCCACACTGCCGAGGTGCAGCAGTTCTTCGAAGAGGCCGCAGGCTTTGGTAACGACGCCGGCAGCCCGCGCCTGAAACGCATTGTGCAGCGCCTGCTGCAAGACACCGCGCGGCTGATCGAAGACCTGGAAATCAGCGAGGACGAGTTCTGGCATGCCGTCGACTATCTCAACCGCCTGGGCGGTCATGGCGAGGCCGGGCTGCTGGTGGCGGGGCTGGGCATCGAACACTTCCTCGACCTGCTGCAGGATGCCAAGGACCAGCAGGCAGGCCTGGTCGGCGGCACCCCACGCACCATCGAAGGCCCGCTGTACGTGGCCGGTGCGCCCATCGCCGTAGGTGAAGTACGCATGGACGACGGCAGCGAGGAGGGCCTGGCCACGCTGATGTACCTGGAGGGCCAGGTGCTCGACCCGCAGGGCCGGCCGTTGCCGGGAGCCACGGTTGACCTGTGGCATGCCAATACCCGGGGCATTTACTCGTTCTTCGACCAGAGCCAGTCCGAGTACAACCTGCGTCGGCGCATCGTTACCGACGCCCAGGGGCGCTACCGCGCGCGCTCCATCGTGCCGTCAGGCTATGGCTGCGATCCGCAGGGGCCGACCCAGGAGTGCCTGGACCTGCTGGGGCGCCATGGCCAGCGCCCGGCGCATGTGCACTTCTTCATCTCGGCGCCGGGGCACCGACACCTGACCACCCAGATCAACCTGGCCGGGGACAAGTACCTGTGGGATGACTTTGCCTATGCCACGCGCGATGGGCTGGTGGGCGAGGTGGTGTTTGTCGAGGGCGAGGCGGGGCGGTATGCCGAGCTGAAGTTCGACTTCCAGTTGCAGCGGGCCCAGGGCGGTGCGGATGAGCAGCGCAGTGGGCGGCCGCGGGCTTTGCAAGAGGCCTGATCCAGCGGGTTTGCCGCTTCGCGGGTAAACCCGCTCCCACAGGTACGGCGAAAATGCTGAAACCTGTGCAGCCCCTGTGGGAGTGGGTTCACCCGCGAAGAAGCCAGCACAAAACAAGAGCCAGCCACAAAGGCCGGCCGCCGCCTTGCGAGATATTCATGAAAACCCTGATCAAGGACTGCTCCCTGTCGGCCCTGGTCGCCGGCTGCATTGCCACGATGATCTCCTACGCAGGCCCTTTGGTGATCATCTTCCACGCCGCAGAAGCCGCCGGCCTGTCCCATCGGCAACTGTCCTCCTGGGTCTGGGCAGTGTCCATGGGCAGTGCCGTGCTCGGCGCGCTGCTCAGCCTGCGCTACCGGGTGCCGGTGGTGATCGCGTGGTCGATCCCCGGTTCGGCGTTGCTGGTCACCGCCTTGCCGCAACTGGGCCTGGAACAGGCCGTAGGCGCCTACCTGGTGGCCAACCTGGTTTTGCTGTTGATCGGCATCAGCGGGGCCTTCGACCGCATCATCACGCGCCTGCCAGGTTCCATCGCCGCCGGCATGCAGGCTGGCATCCTGTTCAGCTTCGGCATCGAGGTGTTCCGCGCCTTGCCGGTGCAACCGCTGCTGGTACTGGCAATGTTCGTCACCTACGTGGTGATGCGCCGGGTGCAGCCGCGCTACGCCGTGGCGGCGGTGCTGTGCGTGGGCACGGTAGTGACCATGGCCAGCGGGGCGTTTCGCAGCGAGGCGTTGGTGCTGGAGCTGGCGTCGCCGCAGTGGGTCACCCCGCAGTTCAGCATGGCAGCGGTATTCAGCCTGGCACTGCCCCTGGTGCTGGTAGCCCTGACTGGGCAGTTCATGCCGGGCATGGCGGTGCTGCGCAACGCCGGCTACCCCACGCCGGCCAGCCCGATCATCAGTGCCAGCGCCCTGGCCGGCGCCGCGCTGGCACCGTTCGGTTGCCACGGGCTGAACCTGGCGGCGGTCACCGCCAGCCTGTGCACCGGTCATGAGGCCCATGAAGACCCACGGCGGCGCTATGTCGCGGCGGTGGCTGGCAGTGCGCTGTACCTGCTGTTGGGGATCGCCGGGGCCACGTTGATGTCGCTGTTCGCAGCATTCCCCGCCGCCCTGATTGCCGCCCTGGCCGGGCTGGCGCTGTACGGCGCAATCAGCGAGGCCTTGGCCCGCAGCCTGGCAGAACCGGCCGAACGCGATGCCGGATTGTTCACCTTCCTGGTCACCGCTTCGGGGGTGGCCTTCCTGGGTCTTTCGGCAGCGTTCTGGGGCTTGCTGTTCGGCCTGCTGGCCCATGCGTTGCTCAGGCTGCGCCAGCCACGTGCCGGGGAGGTGCTGAGCCGTACCCCATGAACCGCCGTGTTTCCAGCGCTTTAACCATAAAAACAAAATCAAGAGAGCTTCGGAATGAACCACACCCCTTGCGTCGCCCTGGGCCTGACTTTGCTCAGCCAACCGTTGCTGGCCGCCGAAGGTGGCTTCTTCGAAGATTCGAAGGCCACACTGAGTGCCCGTAACTACTACTTCAGCCGCGACTTCTCTGACATCGTCGGGGCCAACCGGCAATCCAAGGCCGAGGAGTGGACCCAGGGCTTCATCCTCGACTTCAAGTCGGGCTACACCCCAGGCACGGTCGGCTTTGGCGTTGACGCCCTGGGCCTGCTGGGCATCAAGCTCGACAGCAGCCCCGACCGCACCAATACCGGGTTGCTGCCGGTGCACAGTGATGGCCGGGCCGCCGATGAATACAGCCGCCTGGCGCCCACTTTCAAGGCCCGGCTGTCCAAAACCGAATTGCGCGTCGGCGAACTGCAACCCAACCTGCCGGTGCTGACCTTCAGCGACATCCGCCTGTTGCCACCGACCTACCAGGGTGCAAGCCTGAGCTCGGCAGAAATCGACGGCCTGACCGTGCAGGCTGGGCACTTGAAGAGCACCCACCTGCGCAACGAAGGCGGAGACGGCAAGATGAACGCCATGCTCGGCCATGTGCCGATGCGCCAGGCAGAAAGCGATGCCTTCAACTACCTGGGCGGGGACTATGCGTTCAATGCCAACCAGAGCAGCGTCAGCCTGTGGTACGGGCAGCTGGAGGACATCTACGAACAGGGCTTTGTCGGCCTCAAGCACAGCAAGCCTGTAGGCACCTGGGTGCTCAGCGCCAACCTGGGGTATTTCACCGCACGGGAGGATGGCGATGCGTTGCTCGGCAACATCGACAACCAGGCGTTCTTCTCTATGTTCACTGCCCGGCATGGCGGGCACAGCTTCCATGCTGGCTACCAGGGCATCTATGGCGACAGCCCGTTCCCACGGGTATTCGCCAACATCTCGCCGCTGGGTAACGAAGTGCCGACCTATGAGTTCGCCTATACCGACGAACGCTCGTACCAGGTGCGCTACGACTACAACTTCGCGGCCATGGGCGTGCCGGGGCTGACGGCGACCGTGCGCTACATCACCGGTAACAATGTCGACACTGGGCTGGGTTATGAAGGGCGCGACCGCGAGCGCGACCTGGACATCGGTTATGCGGTGCAGGGCGGGATGCTGAAGGGGTTGGGGATACGGATGCGCAATGCCATGGCCCGGTCCAACTACCGCAGCGACATCGACGAGAACCGTCTGACGCTGGTGTATACCTGGCAGTTGTTCTGACGCATCCACAGGATGCCTGCGGGACCTCTTTGGGAGCGGCCATAACCAAGGGAATTGCGCATCAGGGCTGGATGAAGGTAGCTTCTGGAAACCACCTTTTCAGGAATGCCACCCTTGGACTCCATCACCCAGGCTGTACTCGGCGCGGCCCTGCAAGGTACCGTACTCGGCCGTATCCAGGGCCGCCGCTCGCTGCTGTATGGCGCGGCGCTGGGCACGCTGCCCGACCTGGACGTGATCATCCGCTACGCCGACCCGGTGTCGCAGATGACCTACCACCGCGGCTTCTCTCATTCCTTGTTCGTGCTCACCGGGCTGGCCTTGCTGCTGGCCTGGCTGGTCAACAAGTGCTGGCCAGGCAAAGGCTATACCTTGCCCAGGCTGTTCCTGGCGTTCTGGCTGGTGCTGGTCACCCACCCGTTGCTCGACGCCTTCACGGTCTACGGCACGCAGTTGTTCTGGCCTTTGCAGGGCACCCCGGAAAGCTGGGCGGCGGTGTTCATCATCGACCCGGTCTACACCATGCCGCTGCTGGCGACGGTGATTTACGCAATCATCAGAGGGCTGACGAGCAGGGCTACGCGGTTACTGACCCTGGCCTTGGTATTCAGCGCAGCCTACCTGGGTTTCGGTCTGGCCGGACGCATGGCGGCCGAGCAGCGGTTCCAGGCTGCACTCGATCGCCAGGGTATCGCCGTCAGCGAGGTACGTGCCGTGCCGTTAGCGTTCAACAGCCTGGTCTGGCGGGTGCTGGCCAAGACCTCGGATGGCGATTACTACGAAGGCATCAGCAGCGGGTTCGACCAGCACCCGCCAGAAATGCAACGTTTGCCGCGTAACCTGCAACTGGCGCAAGCGCTGGCCGGGCACCCATTGCACCAGCGCTTGCGCTGGTTCACCGATGACTGGCTGCGCTACGACCAGGTCGGCGATGCGCTGGTGGTGAGCGACCTGCGCATGGGCATCCCGGGGAACTACACGTTCCGCTTCAACATGGCCCACCTTGACAGCCAGGGGCACTGGATTGCCGATGTGCCGTCCATGTGGGAGGGCGCGGGGCCAGGGGCGGCGTTCAATGGCGGCGACCTGGTGCTGATCTGGCGACGGATCGTCGAACAGCAACCACCTTTGCCGCTGGCTGCCTGGACCGATCGTTACCTCGGGCCCGCCACAGTCGAGCCCGGGCGTTGAGGCATGCGTTCAGCCGGGCTGGACCTGGTCAAGTGGATGGCGATGCTGACCATGGTCGCCGACCACCTGCGTTTTCTGTGGCCTGACGCCGATGGCCTGTTCGTACTGGGCCGGTTGGCGTTTCCGCTGTTTTGCCTGGCGATTGCGGCGAATGTGGGGCGCTCCAGAAGAGGAGCGCTCCATACCCGCGGCAACCTGCGTTATCTGGGGTTGATGCTGGTGTTCACGGTGCTGTCGGAACCTGCGTACCGTTGGCTGGACAGTGGTTCGCCAACATTCAGCGTGATGCCGACCCTGGTGTTGGGTTTGCTGGTTGCCTGGGGTATACATCATCCGTCGAGATCGGCGCGAGTGCTTGGCGTTGCCGGTCTGCTTGCAGGGTGGCTGCTAAGTGAACAGCTGATGTACGGACTGCCGGGGGTGATGCTGCCGGGCGCATGGTTGATGGCCCGCCGAACAGGAGGGGCGGCCTGGTTGTTGCCTTGCCTGTTGGCCATGGGCGGGAACCTGACCAACAGCTGGTTGAAGGAGCATCTGCTGGCGCCAATTACCGTGCTGACGCTTATTGCTGCAGCCTTGGCCATTCCGGTCGGATTGCTGTTGCTGCGTCATGATGATTGGCGGGTGCCAGCAGTCGGACGTTGGGGTTATCTGTTCTATCCGGTACATTTATTGGTGATCAAGGTCTTCGCTTGATCGCTCTGGCAGCCTCGACAGTCCTGCTTGCATTTCACAGACTCACACCCCATCTAAGCCGGCCGCATCAGATTCAGGAACCACCCATGGAACCCAACCGCTTCGGCGACATCGCCGCCTTCGTCAGTGCCGCAAAGGCCGGTAGTTTTACCGCTGCCGCCGCCACCTTGGGCCTGACGCGCTCGGCGGTGGGCAAGAGCATCGCTCGTCTGGAGTCGCGCATGGCCGTGCGCCTGCTCAACCGCACCACGCGCAAGCTGAGCCTGACAGACGAGGGCCTGGTCGCCTACGAGCGCTGGCGGCAGATTCTGGATGACCTGGACGAAGTGGAAAGCACCATGGCCCAGCGCCGTGGCAAGCCCACCGGCACTCTGCGCCTGACAGCACCTCTGTCGTTCGGCCAGCGCCATGTACTGCCGATTCTCGACCAGTACCTGAAGCAGTGGCCCGAGCTGCGCGCGGATATCCGCTTCACCGACCGTTTCGTCGACCTGGTCGAGGAAGGTATTGACGTTGCGGTACGTATCGGTGCACCGAAGGAAGACTCGCAACTGTTGACCCGCACGGTGGCCTGGCAGCAGTTCGTCACCTGCGCCTCGCCCGCGTACCTGAACACACGCGGCGTACCGCAGGTGCCCGGCGACCTCTACGGCCACGACAAGATCGCCTTCCTGGCCGGCGAAAAGGCCATGCCGTGGCGCTTCCATACCGAAGCGGGGCTGCATCTGTGCGAAGACCCCGGGCGGCTGAACATCGACAGCTCCGAGGCGATGCTCGATGGCGCGCGGGCGGGTTTCGGGCTGATTCACCTGCCCACCTACATCACTGGCGACGACCTGCGCACCGGCACCTTGGTGGAGGTGCTGCAAGCCTATCGGCCGCCGGCGGACCCGATTCGCATCGTGTACCCAAGCAAGCGCCACCTGTCGCCACGGGTACGCGGTTTCATCGACCTGCTGGTAGCCAGCTGGGAACCGGGTGTGCCCTGGGAATACTGATTGGGGACTGACAGGCCCCTGTGCCGGGCCAGAAGCCGGGTTTATCGCTGGCTGCGCAGCAGGGAAACTGGCAGTCACTGATAATCCCTGTGGAGACCCCATGACTGCACTGTCCGTACTGGACCTGGTCATGATCGGTGAAGGCAAGACCTTCGCCGACGCGATCGAAGAGTCCCGCCAACTGGCGCGCCATGTCGAGCAACAGCAATACAGCCGCTACTGGATCGCCGAACACCACGACATGCCGGGCATCGGCTCGGCCGCCACGTCACTGGTCATCAACGAAATCGCCAACGCCACCCGGCAAATCCGCGTTGGCGCTGGCGGCATCATGCTGCCTAACCATGCGCCGTTGGTGGTGGCCGAGCAGTTCGGTACGCTCGACACCCTGCACCCGGGCCGCATCGACCTGGGCCTGGGCCGTGCACCGGGCAGTTCCGGCCCGACCGTGCGCGCCTTGCGTGGTGCTGCGCCAGAGCGCGACTTCAGCCAGGACATCGCCGAACTGCGCGACTACCTGGCTGACAATGGCAAACGGCGGGTGCGCGGCGTGCCGGGCTCGCACGACGTCCCGGTGTGGATCCTCGGCTCCAGCCTTTTCGGCGCCGACCTGGCAGCGAAACTGGGGCTGCCCTATGCCTTCGCCTCGCACTTTGCCCCGCGCTACCTGCTGCAGGCCATTGCCCACTACCGGGCCAACTTCCAACCTTCGGCCCAACTGGCCAAACCGTACGTGATGGTGGGCATGAACCTGTTTGCCGCCGACAGCGATGCCGAGGCGGATTACCTGGCCAGCTCCCATCGCAAGTGGATGCTGGACTTGCATGTCGGGCGCTTCGGCCTGCTGCCCAAGCCGCAGGAGGGTTATGTCCAGAGCCTGCCGGACCATGAGCGCGCCGTACTTGAGCAGGTGATGGCCTGCACCGTGGCCGGCGGGCCGGAGCGGGTAAGGGAAGGGTTGCGCACGCTGATCGAGCAGACCGGCGCGGATGAACTGATGATCGACTGCCGCATCTACGACCCGCTGGCGCGGCAGCGTTCGCATGCCTATGCCGCGCAGGCCCTGGCGCAGTTGGTTTAAAGCTACCGGCCTCTTCGCGGGTGAACCCGCTCCCACAGGATAATCACAGGCTTGAACTTTGTGGGATCCCCTGTGGGAGCGGGTTCACCCGCGAAGAGGCCGGCACAGGCAACAAAAAGGGAGCCCATGAGCTCCCTTTTTCAGCATCAAGCCTGCTTCAGGAACGGATAATCCGTATACCCCTCAGCCCCATTGGCATAATCGAACTGCGCTCGGTGCGCATTCAACGGCGCCCGCACCCGCAACCGCTCTACCAGGTCCGGGTTGGCAATGAAGCTGCGCCCGAACGCTACGGCATCGATCAAGCCACGCCCGATCAGGTCTTCACCTTTCTCGGCGGTGTAGGCACCGGCAGCAATGATCACCCCCGGGTAGGCCGCACGAATCGCCTGGCGGAATTCGTCACGCAGCGGCTTGCCGCCGGCCCAGTCCGGTTCGGACAGGTGCAGGTAGGCGAGGTTGCGCTTGGCCAGTTCGCGGATCAGGTACAGGCCTGCGGCTTCCTGGTCCTCGCCATTGTCCACGCCATTGAAACCACCCAGCGGGAAAACTCGGATACCCACGCGCTCGGCGCTCCAGCTGGCAATCGCCGCATCCACTGCCTCAAGCACGATACGCGCACGGTTCTCGACGCTGCCGCCGTAGCGGTCTTCGCGTTGGTTGGCGCTGGGGGTGAGGAACTGGTGCAGCAGGTAGCCGTGGGCGGCGTGCAGCTCGATGAAGTCGAACCCGGCTTCACGGGCATTGGCGGCCGCCTGGCCAAAGTCGGCGACGATACCGGCGATTTCCGCCTCGCTCAGCGCTCGCGGCGCAGAGGTTTCCACACGCATCAGGTTGCCGTGCTCGTCACGCAGGGTAGTGCGGGCAGCTGCCGGCAGCGCCGAAGGTGCTACCGGGGCTTCGCCGCCGGGTTGCAGGGAAGTATGCGATACCCGCCCGGTGTGCCACACCTGCACGGCGCTGTGGCCGCCATCGGCGTGGATGCCCTCGTTGACATGCTTCCAGGCGGCGATCTGCTCGGCGCTGTGGATGCCCGGCGAGCCGGAATAGCCTTTGGCCTGGAAGGAAATCTGCGTGGCTTCGGTGATGATCAGCCCGGCGCTGGCGCGCTGGCGGTAATACTCGGCCATCAGTGGGGTAGGCACGTCACCCGGCTCCAGGCTGCGCAGGCGGGTCAGGGGGGCCATGAACACGCGGTTGGGCAGGGTGAGCGGGCCGACTTTCAGGGGTTGCAAGAGTTTCATTGCTGCTCCAGAGGTGGGAAACCAATGGTGCGCACGATACCGAGGTGATTGGGGAAAGGGGGGACCGGAAGCCTGGCATTGGGCTCCCCAATGGTTTGTTCTAGCAGCTTGGATGTCGCCTGTTCCGGCCTCTTCGCGGGTAAACCCGCTCCCACAGGAGTTGCACAGGCCCTGAAGGCATAGGTGATCCTGTGGGAGCGGGCGTGCCCGCGAAGAGGCCCGAACAGGAGAACGATCAGCTGCGGGCCAACCGCCCACTCACATAATGCGCCACATCATTGAACCCCGGCGTCGACGCATGCCCCGGCGTGACAAGTGAATCAATGAACGCTTCGTCCTCCGCGGTAATCTTCACCGCCAGCGCGCCGCCATAGGTATCCCACTGCTCTTCCGTCCGCGGCCCGACGATGGCCGAACTGACCGATCGGTTGTTCAGCACCCAGGCAATCGCGAACTCGACGATACCCACGCCCTTGGCCTCTACATAGGCCTGGATCTGCCGGGCAATGGCCAGCGACTCCTGGCGCCATTCCACCTCCATGATGCGTTTGTCCTGGCGCCCGGCACGGCTACCGGCATCCGGCACTGCGCCTGGCGCATACTTGCCGCTGAGCACGCCCCGCGCGAGCGGGCTGAACGGCACCACGCCCAGGCCATGGGCGGCCGCAGCGGTGAGCTGCTCCGGCTCGGCCTGGCGGTTGACGATGTTGTACAGCGGCTGGCTCACCACCGGCCTGGGCACGCCCAGGCGCTCGGCAATGTGGCAGGCTTCGGCGATGCGCCAGCCGCGGAAATTGGACACGCCCCAGTAGCGGATCTTGCCCTGGCGCAGCAGGTCGCCGATGGCCTGCACGGTTTCTTCCAGCGGCACCTTGTGGTCTTCGCGGTGCAGGTAGTAGATATCCAGGTAGTCCATGTCCATGCGCGTCAGCGTGGCATCGAGGGCATTGAAGATGTGCTTGCGCGACAGCCCGCTGCGGTTGGGCAGGCCGTCGGCCGGGCCGAAGCCGACCTTGCTGGCCACGATCCAGTCCTGCCGATGGCGGGCCACCGCTTCGCCGACGATTTCTTCCGCGCGCCCGGCGTTGTACACGTCTGCGGTGTCGATGAAGTTGATGCCCTGGTCCCAGGCTTTGTCGATGATGCGAAGGGCGTCCTCGGTGCTGGTCTGCTCGCCGAACATCATGCTGCCCAGAGTTAGTGCGGAAACCTGCAGGCCACTGTGGCCGAGGGGGCGGTAGATCATGCGCTTGGGTCCTTGTTCAGTCGGCAGATCTACCCGTTTTACACACAACCGGGGCGCAATGAAAGGCAGCTTCAGCCGATCAGCGCCAAGGCCTCCTGCAAGGTCAACGAGCGCTTCAGGCGCTGCGACAGCGTCGCCATGGCATCGGAATAACCTTTGGCAATGACCGCCTCGACCCGCTCATCTACGCATTGCAAGGCGATGAAGTCGCCTTTTTCCGGCTCGCCGACGAACTCGATACGGTTCCAGTCCCGCGCATGGCCCAGTACTTCGTAGGTGCGGCCGTGCTGGTAAGTCCAGAAGAACGGTACATCGGCATAGCGGCGCTGCTCGCCGAGCATGTTGGCGGCGGCGATGACCCCATGTTGCTGGGCCAGGCGCCAGTGTTCGATACGCACCGGGCGCCCGCTGAGCGGGAAGGTGGCGATATCCCCCGCGGCCCACAGGCTATCTGCAGCGCGCATTTCAGCGTCGACTCGCACCGATTTGTCTTCGCTCAGTAGCACGCCCTGGATAAACGCGGTCGCCGGTCTTACCCCGGTGCCCAGCAGCACCAATGGGGTCTGTAGCCGCTCACCGTTGGCCAGCAGCACCGCCTCGACCTTGCCTTGGCCTTCGATCCGTTCGACCTCGGTGGGGCCGTGGAAGATGACCCCCTTGCGTTCGTGCAGCTCGCGGACGCTACGGCCGATGCGCTCGCCCAGCTGGCGGGCCAGGGGGACCTCGTGGCGGGTGATCAGGTGCACCTGCACGCCGTACTTGCGCAAGGCCGAGGCGGCTTCCAGGCCGATGAAGCCGTCGCCGACGATCACTGCCGGCTGGCCGGGCTCGGCAGCGTCCAGCAGGAGCGCGGCATCCTCCCGTGAACGCAGGGTAAATACCCCTGGCAGCCCCACACCCGGGATATCGGGCCGCAGCGCCTTGCCGCCGGTGGCCAGCAGGCAGGCGTCATAGTCGATCTGCTGGCCGTCGGCCAGGGTGAGCTGGCGTTTCTGAGTGTTCAGGGCACGCACCTTGCCATGCTTGCGTTCCAGCTGGCCTTTGCGCAGCGCGTCGGCTTCGAGCAGGCCCGGCACTTCATCGGGCGGCATCTGCCCGGCGATCACGAACTTGCTGAGGGAAGTACGATCGTAGGCTGGCTGGCGCTCCTGATCGACCCAGACCAGGCGGCCGGCAAAGCCATGGGCCAACAGGGTGGCGACTGCGGCACTGCCTGCGGCACCGGCGCCGACCACCACGAAGCGACGGGCATCACTGTGGCGGGGCGGCTCGGTTCTGGGCAGGGGCTGGTCGTCGACCCATATCTCGTCACCCTTGACCCAGGTTCGATAGCGACGCAGGTCGGCCAGGGCCGGCGGCTCGCAGACCGCGCCCTCGTCCACGGCGAACGCGGCCTTGTGCCAGGGGCACACCAGCAGGCCGCCACACACCATGCCTTCATTGAGTGGTGCGCCTTCGTGGGGGCAGTTGCCCTGGTAGGCGTGCACCTGGTCGCCCTGGCGGATGAGGATGATTTCTTCGCTGCCGGCCTGCACGCGCAAGGGGCGGTGCTCGTCAAGTTGGGCCAGGCGGGCCACGGCGTGCTGGGTCATGAAGGCTCTCCAAAGGGGGCTTTGGAACCATTTGACGCCTGGGTCGGGGAGGGGATGCGTTGAGCTGACGATCGGTGGAGGGTGTGGATTGTGTGTGGTCTGGGCGGGCCTCTTCGCGGGTGAACCCGCTCCCACATGGATCCCACAATCTTCAAGTTGGTGGTGATCCTGTGGGAGCGGGTTTACCCGCGAATGCCTCAACTGGCCCTTGCAGTACTCAGCGCACCGGCCCGGGTAACCCGCAAGGCCACCAGGCTACCCAGCACGATCAACGCCGCCAGCGAATACAGTGCGGCATCGGTCGAGCCGGTCTGGTCCTTGATGAAGCCGACCAGGTACGGGCTGAGGAAGCCAGCCATCTGGCCCACCGAGTTGATGATCGCAAGGCCCGCGACAGCCGCGCCAGCGCTGAGCAGTGCGGTGGGCATCGGCCAGAACATCGGCAGGCCGGTGAGCGCGCCCATGGTGGCGATCGACAGGCCGAGGATGGCAATGGCCGGGTTGCCGGCGAAGTTCACCGCGATCAAGAGCCCGATGGCGCCCATCAGCATCGGTACTACAAGGTGCCAGCGGCGCTCGTTGCGCAGGTCGGCCGAACGCCCGCAGAGGATCATGAACACACCGGCCAGCAGGTACGGGATGGCGCTGAGCCAGCCGATCAGCAGCGGGTTGTCGAAGCCCATGTTCTTGATGATCGACGGCAGCCAGAAGTTGATCGCGTACACACCGCTCTGGATGCAGAAATAGACGAAGCCGAAGGTCCAGATCAGCGGGTTGGTCAGCACGGCGAGCACGCTGTCGCCGGTGGTGCTCGGCTTGCCTGCGGCATCGGCTTCGAGGTCGGCAGCGATCAGCTGGCGTTCGGCCGGGCTGAGCCAGGCGGCTTTCTGGTAGCCGTCACTGAGCAGGAACACCGCCAGTACACCCAGGGCGACGGTCGGCAGGCCTTGGATCAGGAACATCCATTGCCAGCCGGCCAGGCCGTGCTGGCCAGCGGCGAAGTGTTGCAGGATCCAGCCGGAGAACGGCCCGCCGAGCAGGCCCGATACCGGGATCGCCGACATGAACAGGGCCATGATGCGACCGCGACGGGCCGCCGGGAACCAGCGCGAAAGGTACAGCACCACACCCGGGAAGAAGCCGGCTTCGGCGGCGCCGGTCAGCAGGCGCAGGGCGTAGAATTCGGTGGGCGTGGTGACGAACAGCAGGCAGGTGGAGAGGCTGCCCCAGGCGATCATCATCAGCGCGATCCAGCGTCGCGGGCCGAAGCGGTTGAGCGCCAGGTTGCTTGGTAGGCCGCAGAGCACATAGCCGATGAAGAAGATGCCGGCGCCAAGGCCGTACACCGTTTCGCTGAACTTGAGGGCGTCGAGCATCTGCAGCTTGGCAAAGCCGACATTGACGCGGTCCAGGTAGTTGAACAGGTAGCAGATGAAAATGAACGGAATCAGCCGCAGGGTGATGCGCCGGTACAGCGCGTTGCGGTTGGTGTCCGTGCCTTGGTCAGGGGCGGGGCTGTATGCCATGATCGGGTTCTCTGTTGTTATGGTTGTCGCCGCGTCGCCTGTTCCGGCGCTCGCCCTGACGAGTCTCGGGGACTGCGGCGTGCCTGTCTTTGTGCTTTTGCACAGCACTTGCACCGGGCTGCTGTGCCCGAGCCCAAAACCCTGACACCCAAAGGACCGTTCAATGTTCGAACTCGACCATGACCTGGCACAGGATATCGTTGACCGCGCGATGGCCATTCTGCCATGCAACGTCAATGTCATGGACAGCCAGGGGTTGATCCTCGGCAGTGGCGAACCGGAGCGTATCAACACCCGCCACGAAGGCGCGCAACTGGTGCTTGCCAACGGCCGCATCGTCGAGCTGGATAGCGACGCGGCCAAATGCCTGAAGGGTGTGCAGCCCGGGGTGAACCTGCCGCTGATGCTCGATGGCCGATTGATGGGCGTACTAGGCCTGACCGGTGACCCGCAGCAAGTGCGTACCTATGGCGAACTGGTGCGCATGACCGCCGAAATGCTGCTGGCCCAGCGCCATCTGCAGGCCGATCAGCAATGGCGACGGCAGCGCTGTGACGATCTGCTGGCCTTGCTGCTGGGCGGCAGCGGCGATTCTCCGCGATTGCTCGACGAGGCCCGACAGCTGGGCCTGAAGCCCCAGTTGCCGCGAGTACCGTGCCTGTTCGAACTGGCCTCGGGGTCGGCCGCCGAAACCCTGGCGGCATGGTTGATGAGCCGCTACCCGGACAGTTGGTGCGTCAGCCCGGCGCGCCAGTCGTTGTTGTGGTGTCGCCCGTCAGGCGTGGCGCTGGACGAACCTCGCCTGCTGGAGCGTCTGCTGCGCCATGGCTGGGAAGTGGAGCGGCTGGCCCTGGGCTGTGCCGCGCAAAGCCTGGAGCAACTGCGCCGGGGTTATCGCCGGGTGCGCGACCTGTTGGCTTATGGACGCGAGGTACTGCCGGACGAGCGCCTGCTCAGCCTGCAGCGCTACCGGTTGCCGGCATTGCTGTGGCGCCATCGCAACGATGATGCGCTGGATGAGTTGCTGGAGCCGTTGCAGCGTATTCGCAACAAGGACAGCAGTGGGCAGTTGCTCACCACCCTGCGCGCCTGGTGTGCCCATGACGGCCAGAGCCAGGCCTGTGCCGATGCCCTGGGCATCCACCGCAACAGCCTGCGCTACCGCCTGGAGCGAATTGCCGAACTGGGTGAGGTCGACCCCCTGCGCATGGAAGGGATGCTCAGCCTGTACCTCGGGTTGCAACTGCTGCCAGCAGACTGACCGAGACCTGTAGGAGCAGCCACGAAGGCATCTGCCCAAACAACCCGCCGAGCGTTTTGTGCATTTGACCGAGGCCTCCTTGCCAGTCACCTGTCAGCATGCCGCTCATCAGGACAGGAGAAAGCCCATGAAGATCGTCATTGCCCCCGACTCGTTCAAGGACAGCCTCGACGCTGCCGGTGTCGCACGCGCCATCGCGGCGGGCCTGGGCGAGGCCTGGCCGGAGGCCGAGCTGGTCGAGTGCCCGATGGCCGACGGTGGCGAAGGCACCATGGATGCGATTCTCGCCGCCAGCCACGGCGAACTGCGTCGTCAGACCGTACGCGGGCCGTTGGGGCAAAGCGTGGAGGCGGGCTGGGGCTGGCTGCCGCAAAGCCGCACGGCCATCATTGAAATGGCCCAGGCCAGTGGCCTGCAGCTGGTGCCGACCGGCCAGCGCGATGCCTGCCGCAGCAGCACCTGGGGCACCGGCGAGCTGATTGCCGCCGCCCTGGCCGCAGGCGCGCAACGGATAGTGCTGGCCATCGGCGGCAGTGCCACCAACGACGCGGGCAGCGGCATGTTGCGCGCGCTGGGCCTGCGCCTGCTGGACGCCGACGGGCAAGCACTGGAGGAGGGTGGACTGGCCTTGGCCAAGCTGGCCCGCATCGATGCCAGCGACCTCGACCCGCGCCTGGCCGAGGTGCAGTTCGAAGTCGCAGCGGACGTCGACAACCCACTGTGTGGTGCCAATGGCGCATCGGCTATCTTCGGCCCGCAGAAGGGCGCCAACCCACAGCAGGTGCAGGCACTGGACCAGGCCCTGGGGCATTTTGCCGACCATTGTGCGCAGCTGCTGGGGGAGGATGTGCGCGACTACCCTGGCTGCGGCGCTGCCGGCGGCATGGGGTTCGCGGCCCGGGCATTCATGGGCGCGCAGTTCCGCCCCGGGGTGGAAGTGGTGGCCGAACTGGCCGGCCTGGATACCTTGGTGCAGGGCGCAGCCTTGGTGGTGACCGGCGAGGGGCGCTTCGACGCCCAAACCTTGCGTGGCAAGACGCCGATGGGCGTGGCCCGGGTTGCCAAGCGCCATGGGGTACCGGTGGTGGTGCTGGCCGGGACCTTGGGTGAAGGCTACCAGCAGCTGTATGCCCATGGTGTCGATGCCGCCTTTGCCTTGGCCAGCGGGCCGATGAGCCTGGAGCAGGCATGCGCCAATGCCGCTGAGCTGTTGCAGGCGCGAGCTTGTGATATCGGGCGGCTGTGGCGCTGCGCAACGCGAACCTGATCGACCGCTGCAGTCAGCCGCAGCCCGCGCTTGGTCATTGATTTTTTTGTTGTTATCGTAGAGAGGAAAATCGAAGGTAATCAGCAAATGCCCGTCACAGAGCCTTTCCACGACAACGTCGCGGCCTTCACCGACGCCGCACAGGGCCTGGGATTGGCCTGTACCATGACGGTGGCTGAGGTGGACGAGCTGCGCAACCGCCTCAAGGCGTGCAGCTACGTGCCAGTCAACGTCGCCAGCACCCGCGCCGACCTGGGCGAAAGCCTGGTCTGGGATGAAGGCAGCGGGGCGTTGTACTTCGTCGATATCTCTGGCGGGCGCATCAACCGTCTGATACCCGATGGCCAAGCCGAGTGCCTGTACGAATCCGCGGCACGCATCGGCGCGCTGGCGTTGACCGACCAGGGCAACCTGATTTTCACCGAAGACGCCAGCGTGGCCATCTTCGATGTGTCGTTGCGCAGGGTGCGCCGGCATTCGGTTTCGGTTCACCCGCGGTCGACCTACCGTTTCAATGACGGCGCCTGCGACCCGCAGGGCCGATTCGTGACCGGGCTGATGGATGATGCCCTGAGCGGCAATACCGGGGCGCTGTTCCGCTTTGACGGGAAGTTGACTGACCAGGTGATCCACGACGACATGGCATTGCCCACCGGTCTGGCCTGGTCGCACGACGGCCACACGGTGTACTTCGTCGATTCGGCGGCGCGCTCGATCTACCGCGCCAGGTACCTGGCCGAAGGCCGGCTTGGCGCGGTCACACTGTTTGCCGAAACCCCTGCCGAACTGGGGCGGCCGGACGGCCTTGCGCTGGACCGCGAAGGCGGCCTGTGGGTGTGCCAATACCATGGCAGTTGCCTGCTGCGTTATGACCGCCATGGCCAACTGACCGACCAGGTGCTGATGCCAGTGCCGTGCCCCACCAGTTGCTGCTTCGGCGGGGAGGGGATGAATACCTTGTTCATCAGCACCGCGCGCTTCGGCATGAATGCCGAAGACCTGCACCATTACCCTGATGCAGGCGACCTGTATGCCATCAGCCCGACAATTGGCGGCATCCGCCGCCACACTTTCAAGGAATAAGCTTTTGCACCTGGCTGGCCGGTAGCACGGCCAGTTCGCCAAAGCGCTGCGCTGCGTCGATGTAGCGTAATGCCGACTTGGCGTCTTTCCAGCCCACATAGCTCATCAGCGCCTTCAACTCCCAACCGTTGGCCGTGGCCCAGGTGGCGAAGCCACGGCGCAGCGAGTGGCCGGTATACAGCGCCGCCGGTACCCCGGCGCGCTCCAGCATGCGCCGCAGCAGGCCGACCAGGCTGTTGCTGTTAAGCGCGGTGTCGCTGAGGTTGCCCCAGCGGTCGAGCTTGCGGAACACCGGCCCATGGGCGATGCCGGCGACCTCCAGCCATTGCAGGTAGGCCGTGACCGGGCACAAGGCCTTGAGCGCCGGGGTGCGGTGTTGTACGCCCAGGGCTTCGCGGTCGCCCTTGCTGCGCGGCAGGAACAGGGTGATGCCGACACCAGCCTCGGCCTGGATGTGCTCCACCCGCAGGCGTGCCAGCTCATCGCCACGAAAACCACGCCAGAAGCCCAGCAACAGCAGCGCAGCGTCGCGACGCGCCCGGCGCAGGGTGGCCAGGTCATGCTGTTCCCGGGCTTGGCGGGCTTCTTCTTCGAAACATTCCACTGCGCTTTGCAGGTGCTGCAGCAACAACGGCGCGGCTTGCCTGGGTGGTGTCGGGTGCAAGGTGCGGATGCCGCGGAGTACCTGGCGCACCAGCGGCGCCTTGGTCGGGTCGGGAAAACCTTGGGCGATGTGCCATTGGCTGAGCGCCGCCAGGCGCTGGCGCAGCGTGCTGACGGCATGCTGGTCGGCGTGGTCGGCCAGGTAGCGGGCGATGCTCTCGGCCGTGGCCGGGAGAAAGCCGCCCCAGTGGGTTTCAAAATGCTCGATGGCGGTCTGGTAGCTGCGCCGGGTGTTGTCGCGGGTGGCGGCGCGGAGGTAGCGCTCGATGTCGGTCATGGTGCGTGCGCAAACGGATGATGGGCACACGATAAACCGAAATGGGCTGGTAATGCATACCCAGTCCTTGTAGGAGCGGCCTTGTGTCGCGATCGGGCCGCGAAGCGCCCCCTCTGATTTCAGCGGTTACGCAAATACTGCCGAGGCCGCTTCGCGGCCCGATCGCGACACAAGGCCGCTCCTACAGACGTGGCGCGTCAGGCATGATCGGTTCATCCCGGCAGATCCACCACGGCTCGCGTTACACGCAGGCCTTGTCCTCGACACCATTGAACAGCGGGTACTCTCGCAGCTGCGCCGGCGACAGCGGCCGGCTGAAGTGGTAGCCCTGGGCGATATCGCAGCCGGCAAGCTTCAGGCACACCACTTGTTCGCGGGTTTCCACGCCTTCGGCCACTACTTCCAGGCCCAGGCGTTTGGCAAGGATGATGGTGGACGATACGATCGGGCTGTCGTCGTGGCTGTTGGACAGCGGCGCAATCAGCGAGCGGTCTATCTTCAGTTTGCTCAGCGGCAGTGAGTGCAGGTGGGCGAAGCCGGCATAGCCGCGGCCGAAATCGTCCAGGCTGATGCCCAGGCCGGCGTCGCGCAGGGTGTGAAGGTGTGCCACCGCCGTGCCTTCGGCGTCGAGAATGGTGGTTTCGGTGATTTCCAGCTCCAGCCGCTGCGGGGCGAGGGCGTACAGCTGCAGTTTGCTCAATAGCCGTGCAGCGAAGTCCGCCTGGCGCAGCTGCAGGGCGGATACATTGACCGCCAGCCGTGTCTCCCGGCCCTGGGCGTCCCAAGCCGACAAGGCCTCGCAAGCCAGGCGCAACACCTCCCAACCCAGTTCGACAATGAAGCCGCTGCGCTCGGCAAGGTCAATGAACCGGTCCGGGTACAGCAGGCCGAACTCGGGGTGGTCCCAACGCACCAGCGCTTCGTAGCCCAGCACCTGCTGGGTGTCGAGGCGGATCTGTGGCTGGTAGTGCAGCACGAACTGGCGCTCGGCAAGGGCGCTGCCGAAGGCCTGCTCGAGGGTGAAGGCGTGGATGTCGGCCCGGTTCAGCGACGGGTCGAAGAAACGGTACTGCGCGCGCCCGGCCTGCTTGGCCGAGTACATCGCGGCATCGGCACTGCGGATCAGGCTGTCGATGTCCTGGCCATCGCGTGGGCAGATACTCACGCCCACGCTGGGGCTGGTGTTGACCTCCTGGCCGTCCAGCGCATAGGTGGCCGACAGCTTCTGCACCAGTACGCGGACCCAGGCATTGATCTGTTCCTCGCTGCGCTCGCCGGCCAGCAGCACCACGAACTCGTCGCCACCAAAGCGCGAAGCCTCGTCGCCGGGCTCGAGCAGGCGCTGGATGCGCCCGGCCACGGCCTGCAGCAGCAGGTCGCCAATCTTGTGCCCGAGCGAGTCGTTGATCGACTTGAAGCGGTCCATGTCGATGAACAAAATCGCCATCAGCCGGCGCTTGCCGCGCTGCCGGGTCAGCGCCTGGCCGGCCACCTCGACGAACTGGCGGCGGTTGTGCAGGCCGCTGAGATGGTCGGTGGCTGCGGCATGGCTGCTGCGCCGGTGTTCGTCTTCAAGCCGGCCGATCAACTGCTGGTTGACCTGCTGGGCCTGTTCCAGCGCGCAGAAGGCCTCCTGGCGCTTGTGCAACAGGCGCAAGGTCCACAGCAGGCTGGCGAGGATCATCAGGGTCATGCTCAGGTTCAGCCAGAACTGCCGGGAATAGGCCAGCGCGGAGGGCGCGAGTATTTCGTCCTGACGTTGGCTGACCACCACGCTGAAACCCCGCTCGGGCAGGCGCCGGTACAGGCTCTGGTACGGGTCGCCGGCTGCGTATTGGGTCAGCATGCCTGTTTCACTGCCGCTGTCCGGTAGCTTGGGCAGCAGTGCGTCACCGGCCACCACCACACCGCTGCTATCGATGCGCAACCGCTCCAGGCCGTCATCCTGCAACAGGCGCACCAGCCCGCTGCTGCCCAGGTCGATGTGCTGTAGCAGCACCGCCAGGTAGCCGATGTCCAGCTGCACCACCAGGATATTGTCGATTTCGCGACCGGGCAGATTGGTCAGCGGCAGCAGGAAGGGTAGCCGCCAGTTGGGCAGGGTGGCTGGCTGGCCGGGCGCCTGCATGCTGGGTAGAAGCGGCTTGAAACCGTAGCGGGCAACGTGCCGCTGCAGCTGGCGCAACCAGTCTTCGGGCAGTTCGGCCGCTTCGTCGGCGTGGCTGGCCGACAACAGCCGGCCTTGCCGGTCGTACAGGCTCATGCGCTTGAATACCGGGTCTTCGGCAAGCATCCGCGCCAGGCTGACACTGCCCTTGCGCAGCACCTTCATGTCGTCCTGGGTAACCCGGCCCACGGCCTGGGCGCGATCTACCAGCTGGCGCAGGCTTTCGCCGACGATACTGGCCAGGTTCAGGTGCTCGGCGGCCTTGGCCGACAGCGCATCCTGGCGGGCGGCGGCCTTCTGCGAAACGTGCAGCCCCCAGAGAAAGGCTAGGGTGGCTGCACAGAGCATCAAAATCAGCAGCCGCAGAAGGCTGGCGGATGAAAGCGAACGGCGAATCACTGCTGATAGTTCCCGACCCTGGGTGATGGGTCGAAAAATACGACAGTAAGATGACAGCCTAATGACTGATGGCTAATAGCCTTTAAGGATTTCCCTTATCTGCCAGGGGTGTCTGCAGGCGCGCGGTTTCTTCCTCCATGTAGTTCATCAGCGCGCTGACTTCGGTATCGCCCAGGCGCATGTTGGGCATGGCCACGCGGTTGTACTGTTCGTACAGCAGCATGGCCAGCGGGTCTTTCTGTGCCAGCATCTGGTCGGGCTCCTTCAGCCAGCGGGTCAGCCAGTTGGCATCACGCTGGCGGGTCACGCCCAGCAGGTCAGGGCCAATGCCGGCTTGCCCTGGCTCGGCGTTGCCCAGGGTGTGGCAGGACGAGCAGCGGGTACGGAACAGCTGCTCGCCACTGCTGGGGGTGCGCACCTTGGGAGCCTGAGCGTAGTCATTGGCCATGGCGCTGGCCTGTTTCCAGTTGTGCAGGCTGTTGCCCAGGCGGTCGGCGAGGATGTACGGGTTTTCGAAGGGCGATGCCTTCATCCAGCGGCCGGTGGCCTGGTTGCCGATGATCAGGCTCAGGTTGTGGTCCTTGGAGCGGCCGTTTTCCAGGCCATCGATGTACAGGCCCAGGCTGCGGCGCAATTGTTCGATATCGGCCGGCTCGCCGGTGAGCAGCGTCCAGCCGGGGCCGATGCCGAACTTTTCGGCGTAGCGCTTGAGCGTGGCGGGGGTGTCGTTATAGGGGTCGATGCTGATGGAGTAGAGGAAGATATCCTTGCCGACCCGGTCACCGAGGATTTTCTGCACCTGGCGCAGGCGGGCGGTTTCTACCGGGCAGGAGTCGGAACAGCCGGTGAAGATGAAGTTGATGGCAACCACTTTGTCCTTGATCAGGTCGTCGAAGAAATGCACCTTTTCACCGTCCTGGGTGAGCAGGGGGATGTTGGGGAAGTAGTCGGCCCCCCAGGGGGTTGCAGCTTCCTCGGCCATGGGTTGCTGCGGTTGCAACGGCCAGAACGGGATGCTGGCGGCGAACAGCGAGAGGACCAGCAGGAAACGCCATGAACCGGACATGAAGCGGTCCTCGTCGATAACGGGGTTGGGGGCCGCACAGCGGCCCCCGCTTTTCGGTTACCTGATGCTGACAGGCGCCGTCACGCTCTGCCCCAGCGCCGATTTCACGGTCACGGTCGCCGGTGTGGCCGGGCCGCTGCCGGTGGTGGTGGTCGACAACCGCCAACGGGCACCGCTGGTCGTAGCACTGAGCGTCGCCGTACCCAGCAGCAGCGGGCCGCTGGTGGTCGCCGCAGTCACGGTAATGCTGTTGCCGGTGGCCACCGTGGTGGTGCCCGAAATGTCCCAGGTGAAGCGGTTGCCGCTGCGCACCTGCACCGTGGCACTGGTGACCTGGATCTGGTCGAGCGCCACTGCCGGGCTCACCGCAATGCTGACCGTGGCCGGGGCCACAGATTCAGCTCCCTTGGCATCACGAGCCGAGTAGTTGAAGCTGGCGGTGAACGCTGTGGTTACCGAGGCCGGCGGGACGTAGGTGACCGTGGTGCCGTCGGTACTGGTGGCGCCCTGGCCGGAGCCCGGCTGGCTGAGGCCGACGACGGTCAACGGCAGGTTGTTCTCGGGATCGGTGTCGTTGGCCAGCACGTTCAAGGTGATCTGCTTTCCGGCCGTGGTAGCTGCGGTGTCGTTGGCTGCGACCGGCGGTTTGTTGGCCGGGTCGTCGTCATCGTGGTCGTTGGTGCGGAAGGTCGGCAGGCCAACCGAAGCCACGTACTCCACGCCATCCCAGCCTGGCAGCGGGGTCGGCATAACCTGGAACTGGCCGGGGTGCTCCAGGTCCCAGCGCAGCAGCATCGACGAGTCTTCATGCTGGGTGTTGTGGCAGTGTTCCATGTAGGTCCCGGCAAACTCGCGGAAGCGGATCGCCACTTCCACTTCTTCCGAAGAGTCGATATCCGGCCCGATGCGATACACGTCCTTGCGCGCCCATTTTTCCCATTCTGGCGGGGCCTTGCCATCGCGGCTGAGAACCACGCCTTCTTCGAAGTGCACATGCACCGGGTGGCTCCAGCCATTGCCACCGTTGATGATCTTCCATACTTCCAGGGTGCCGTCGCCGCTGAAACCGCCGTCGGTGGACTGCTGGGCCAGTTGTGGCGCAGCGCTGATGCGCCGTGGGTCCATGCTGTAGCCAAAGCCGCCGTCGGTCTTGATGGTCCAGGGCTGGGTGTCGGTACCGTCCGAGCGACCGAAGATGAACTCGCGATGGCGGGCATCCTTGAGCTTGGCCTGGTCGGTGGCCGAGTTCCGGTCAATTGGCAGCGGCAGCATTCTCAGGCCTTCGGCCTTGCCCGGTTTGGCCGGTTCATAGGCCACCGGGTCCATGCTCAGGTCCTGGCCGCTGTAGGGTTGAACCACAAACTGCAGGAATTTGCCGATCGCCGGGTCGCCGTTGTCCCACTCCGGCCCGTTGCTGGTCTGCTTGATCACGGCCTTGTATTTTTCCGACAGCACATCGGCCAGCGCAATGGCACCTTCCGGGCCTTTGCCGCTCTGATGCTCCTCCAGGTTGACGAGGTACAGCTTGTCGCCAACCTTGATGCCATGCTTGGCGAAGTTGATGATGATGTCGTAGCGCTCGGCGATGCCCTGCAACGGCAAGACGCCATTGTTGTCCTGCAGGTTGCCATCACCGTTGAGGTCCATCGTCCCATCGAACGGCACGGTGTGTTCCATGATGTTGCCGTCGTTGGCGATCATGTGGAACGGCACCCGTGCATACGACAGGTTGGAACCGGTCGGGCCTTTGAATTCGCCGCTGTTGCCGGCAATTTCCCGCACTACGGCAAGCTTCAGGTAGCGCGACACCGAGCCATTGAGAATACGGAACCGGTAACTGCGCGCGCGTACCTTGAGCACAGGCCGGTACTGCCAGTTGACCAGGATCTGGTCGCCGAGGAAGCCATCGGTGTTGAACGGGTTGAACCACAGCTGGCCCTTGGCATCCCAGGCCTTGTCAGCGATCAGCAGGTTGACGTCGTAGTCGCGGTTGCCCCACGGCATGCCCGAACCACTGGGGAAACGCAGGTTGACGCCATCCTGCAGGGCCTCGTTGCCGCGGTCCAGGGCGCTGTAGTAGTTCATCATCACGGCGTTGCCTTTGTAGACGTTCTGCGCCGTGAAATCCAACATGTGGTCGTGGAACCAGTGAGTGCTCATGGTTTCGCGCCAGTCACCACGGATCTTGATACTGCCGTTCTGGCAGGTTTTCAGGCCTGGCGAGGCGTCATTGACGAACAGGGTTTCCCCCGGCGAGCAGGGGAACGCCGCACGCGCGTCCTGGGCGCGGGTGTTGATGGTGTCGTAGCCGGCCAGCTGCAACGGCCAACGGTAGTCGTAGTACTGGCCGGGGAAGAAATAGGCATTGGCAAAGCCGTCGCTCTCGGCCGGCGAATGGCCGTTGTGTTCGTGTGTGGAGAGTGTGTGCAGGCCAAAGCCGTTGTTGGCCGATGGGTCGATCGGTAGGGCGTTGTAATGGCGCATCAGGATCGGCTGACCATAGCGCGCCATCAGCAGTTTGGGTGGGAAGGTCCCGTCGAAGGTCCATAGCGATTTGTGGTTTTGCAGTGGCATTTTCGGGTGGAAGCGGGTGTCGATGCCCTTGGTGGTGCCCAGCGTGTTCGGGATATCTGAGGTCTGGTAGTACAGGCCGCCCGGGGCAAACTCGCCAACCGCATAGTTGTGCAGTTGCTTGCGGTCACGCAGGCCGAGATTGATGCGCGCACCGGCCTGGGCAGTCTTGAACCCTGCCTGCGGATAGAACTCGTTCCAGCGCTGGTGCGACCAGCCTTTTCCTGGCGGCCGGCCTTCCGCAGGCGAACCGACCGGCTGGCGGTTGAGGAACATCTCGATCTGCGCTTTCCAGGGGTTGCGGTCGAGCACGTTGGAATACTGGGTCGGGAACGGGTACAGGCCCGGCTGTTTGAGGAACGCTTCAAGGGCTGTACCGCTGGGGCCGCTGCGGGCCACCACGTTAGGGTCCTGCGCCGGTGCCGCGCCCAAGGTGGGCACCGGGAAGGTCAGAGCGGGCGGCGGCAGCGTGGGGTCGAGTCTTTCCGTGCCGAACTCCTCGAACAGCAGTAACTGCTGGGTAAATGGCAGCGCCCCGTACAGCGGGCTGGGTTTGCCGTTGGTGGGGTATTTTTCCCCGGTTTGCAGAGCCGGCGGCAGCACGTTGTTTGCGCGTACCGTGTCGCGGTCGCCGTACACTCCATCAGTCAGTTCGAGTGAGCCTCGATTTGCCTCTGGCATGTTGTACAGGTCCAGCAAGGCCTGGGTCGGGTCAGCCGGCTGGTTGGTGTAGGCCGACGGGTCGGTTGGCGGTGGCATGCTGTTGTCGTCAAGTGGAGCTGCCGTAGCCGTGACCAGCCCAAGGCCGAGCATCAACGTGGTGAGGGTGGAAAGCTGGAATGCGTGCCTGGCAGGGTGGATCACGGCAGGTGTTTTCATTGCCTTTTGCCTCGTTCGCGACAGCATGGCTTGCGGCCATCAATGGCTTTTTGCCCGTTTCTGGGGCTGGAGCAATGGGTATGCCAACCCAAACACGAGGAATGTGTTTCTAAACAAATCCTTGTGGCGCCTGATGTGCGCTAAATACCGTAGCGTCAAAAACGGGTGAAGGTCCCCACTAGTGGGTCCCCCATTGCCCACAGATTGGGTGGTGACAGCAGCGGCGCCCTGGGGTATACCTGAGCGCCACCAAGGGGAGCCTGGCAACGGGCTGAGAAACCGCTGGATGCTGCAGCGCGGTGACCCTTCGAACCTGATCCGGATCATGCCGGCGAAGGGATGGGACTTGAAACCTGCCTTTTTGCCGGCCTCACTGCGAGGCCCCGTCCATGCCAACCATCGCGGTCTCGCTGTCACCCTCATCAAGGACAGCAACATGACCGAACGTTTCAGCCAGTCCCTGCGCCGCCGCAGCGAGCCGACCTGGTCGGCGGCCGTTGGCCATCGCTTCGTCACCCAATTGTGCGACGGCAGCCTGCCGGACCCGATCATGGTTGACTACCTGGTGCAGGACCACCGCTTCCTCGACAGCTTCCTGACCCTGCTGGGCGCAGCCATCGCCACTGCCGACACCTTCGAGGCGCGCCTGCGCTTCGGTCGTTTTGCCGGGATGATCTCCAGTGACGAGAACACTTACTTCCTGCGCGCCTTCGAGGCCCTTGGGGTCAGTACTGCACAACGCAGCGAGCCGGCTGACACCGTGCCGACCGCCGGTTTCAAGGCGATCATGCGCGAAGCGGCGGCCACCCGGTCCTATGCAGCCGCGCTGGCGGTGCTCAACGTCGCCGAAGGCCTGTATCTGGACTGGGCGCTGAAGGCGCCAAAACCGATGCCGGACAACTTCGTCCACGCCGAATGGATCACCCTGCACGACAACCCGGCATTCCAAGACTTCGTTGCCTTCCTGCAAGCCGAACTCGACCGCGTCGGGCCGCAGGATGCCGCGCTGGCGGGTGACTTCTACCAGCGCACCGTGGCACTGGAGCTTGCCTTCTTCGATGCCGTCTACCCGGAGGACAAATGAGCATGGATATCTTCGACCGCCTCAAGGCTGCCGCCACGCGGCAATGGAACAGCTACATCGACCACGAATTCGTGCGCCAGATGGGCGAGGGTACGCTGAGCGAAGCCGCCTTCCGTACCTATCTGGTACAGGATTACCTGTTCCTCATCCAGTTCGCCCGCGCCTGGGCGCTGGCCGCCTACAAGAGCCGTCGCCCGGCCGACATCCGCGCCGCACAGGCCGGGCTGGCGGCGATTCTGGATGAAACCGAGCTGCACTTGCGGCTGTGTGCACGCTGGGGCCTGACCCAGGCCGATATCGAGGCCGCGCCTGAACACCAGGCCACGGTTGCCTATACCCGCTATGTGCTGGACTGCGGTGCAGCGGGTGACCTGCTGGAGTTGCATGTGGCGTTGGCGCCGTGCGTGATCGGCTATGCCGAGATCGGCCGAACCCTGGCCGAGCGCATCGGCGATTTGAGCAATCACCCGTACCGCGAATGGATCGGCGAATATGCCGGGGAGGGCTACCAAGGTGTTGCAGCGGCGGCGCGCAAGCACCTGGATGAACTGGCGGCACGAAGCATGACCGAGCAGCGGCTCGCCGAGCTGGTGGGGATTTTCGGCCAGGCGTCCAGCCTGGAGGCGGATTTCTGGCAGATGGGGTTGGACGGAGCCTGATTTGCTGCCCTGCATCGGCCCTATCGCCGGCAAGCCAGCTCTCATAGAACTGCACATAACTCATTGAATTAGCAGGGACCCTGTGGGAGCGGCTTTAGCCGCGAACACCGGCGCAGCCGGTGCCATGCACCGCGTTGGACTCTTCGCGGCTAAAGCCGCTCCCACAGGTAAACCACAGCCCTGAGGCCTGCGCAAAACGTGGGAGCTGGCTTGCCGGCGATAGGGCCGGTAGCAAATACCACAAGGCTTGGGCCACTATGCTGGTAGGGCCACTCGCAAAGCCCAGGGAGACGCATCATGAACATCATCAACGCACGCCTGCGCGGCAAGCCTGGCCTGTTCCGCATCGAGCTCAGCGGCGAGCGCATCGCCGCCATTCTGCCCCAGGCAGAAGGGGTGGCAGTGCGCGCTGCCGATGATCTGGACGCCGGGCAAAACCTGGTGGTAGCGCCGTTTATCGAACCGCACATCCACCTGGACGCCACGCTGACCGCCGGCGAGCCGCGGTGGAACATGAGTGGCACCCTGTTCGAAGGGATCGAGTGCTGGGCCGAGCGCAAGGCGATCACCACCCACGACGACATCAAGAACCGCGCGAAAAAGACCATCGGCATGCTGGTGGAGCATGGCATCCAGCACGTGCGCACCCATGTCGATGTCACCGACCCCACCCTGACCGCGCTCAAGGCCATGGTCGAAGTGCGTGACGAAGTGCGCCACCTGCTGGACCTGCAGATCGTCGCCTTTCCCCAGGAGGGTATCGAATCGTACGCGAACGGCCGGGCGCTGATGACCGAGGCGGTGGCCATCGGTGCCGATGTGGTAGGTGGCATCCCGCATTTCGAGAACACTCGCGACCAGGGTGTGTCGTCGGTGAAGTTCCTGATGGACCTGGCCGAGCGTACCGGCTGCCTGGTGGATGTGCATTGCGACGAGACCGACGACCCGCAGTCGCGCTTTCTCGAAGTGTTGGCCGAAGAGGCGCGGGTGCGCGGCATGGGCCCCCGGGTAACAGCCAGCCATACCGTGGCCATGGGCTCGTACGACAATGCCTACTGCTACAAGCTGTTTCGCCTGCTCAAGCAGTCGGGTATCAATTTCGTGTCCTGCCCGACCGAGAGCATTCACCTGCAAGGGCGTTTCGACAACTACCCGAAACGCCGCGGCGTCACCCGCGTGGCCGAGCTCGACCGGGCTGGTATGAACGTGTGCTTTGGCCAGGATTCCATCGTCGACCCTTGGTACCCGCTGGGCAACGGCAACATCCTGCGTGTTCTCGAGGCCGGCCTGCACATCTGTCACATGCTTGGCTACGAAGACCTGCAGCGCTGCCTGGACCTGATCACCGACAACAGCGCCCGCACCCTGAACCTGGGCGAGCGCTACGGCATCGAGGTGGGGCGCCCGGCGAACCTGTTGCTGCTGTCCGCGCCAGACGATTACGAGATGGTGCGCAGCCAGGGGCATGCGCTGGTGTCGGTACGCAGTGGCAAGGTGCTGATGCGTAGAACACCTGCCAGGGTTGAACACTACACCTGACGCTAGCTGCGACAGCGTTTTGCAGCGCCCCGCCGGCTTGAAGCCGAGCGGGGCGCTTTGCTGTCTGGCGTACTGTTTTATCCCCTTGCACAGCCTCCATGACCCACTCACATGCGATAAGCCGTGATTATTCCACCATAGGAAATGTTTGCACGGGCAATTGCTTGTCGCCATAATTGGTATGTAATTACATGGTACATAACACGGTACAAAATCGTAGGAGCAAGCATGGCCCGGGGCGGTATAAACAAGGTTGTAGTGCAGCAGGCGCGTCAGGCGCTGATTGCCCGGGGCGAAAACCCCAGCATCGATGCGATACGTATCGAGCTGGGTAACACCGGCTCCAAGACCACGATTCACCGCTACCTGAAAGAGTTGAACGGCCAGCAGCCTGTGGCCTCCGAGGGCGGCATTGCGCTGAGCGACGTGCTTAGCCGAATGGTCGGGCAACTGGCCACCCAGTTGCAGGACGAGGCCGACCTGAAGATCGAGCAGGCCGAAAGCGCCTTCACTCGGCAGCGCGAACAACTGGAGTCACAACTGGCCATTGCCCAGCAGGCACTGGCTGCGGCGCATCAACAGCATCAGATCGATGTGGCCGCACTGGCCGCCGAATCGGAAAAACTGCTTTCCACCCAAAGCACCCTGCAGGCCGAACAGCTGCGCAGTGCCAGCCTCAACCAGTCGCTGGGCGAGATGCAGGTGCGCCTGGCCGACAAGGACGAGCAGGTCAAGTCACTGGAAGACAAGCACCGTCATGCCCGCGATGCGCTGGAGCACTACCGCAACGCCAGCCGCGAACAACGTGAGCAGGAACAGCGCCGCCACGAAGCGCAGCTGCAACAAGTGCAGGTGGAGGTGCGTCAACTGCAGCAGGGCATGATCGTCAAACAGGACGAGCTGACCCGCCTGCACCGCGACAACGAGCGCTTGCTGGGTGAACATCGCCAGGCCGCCAGCGCCTGCAGGGCGCAGGATGAATTGCTGGAGCAGCGTGATGCGCAGATTCAGGGCTTGCGCACGATCCTGGCCCAGGCGCAGGGTGCCAGCGAGGAAATGCGCCGGCAGCTGGATATGCAGGCACAGAGCCTGGAGACCAGGCGCGAATTGTGCGCGGAACAGGCTCGGCAACTCCAGCGGCTCGAGGAACAACTGAAGGAGCGTGATCAAGCGTTGGTTGAATGCCGCGCTCGGCTAGCTGTGAATGCAGATTAATCAAACTTTTCACCGCCGGTGGTTTCTTCCCTAGACACTCACCGGAGATAGCCTCATGCCCGAACCAGAACAGCCAGGCAAACATCCCCAAGGGCCTCATTCGTCCGAGCAGGCGAACAGAAGCGAGGACTTGGGTTTCGATCCCGATTCACCCGATGTGGAAGATCCACAAGTCGACCCGCAAGGGCCTGCCAAGCCACCGCGGGACGTCGAAAAACACCCATGAAGTTGGCATTGTCGCAAAGGGCCGCGCAGCGGCCCCTGCGATCAAGACGGCATTGCTCGGGGCAGGCTGGCTCGAGCCCTTGGCCAGGCAAGCCCCGCTCACACGACTCAGGGCTCTGCCTGCCTGGCTGCCTCCACGCCCGCAGCCGAGAGTTTGATCGGATAGTTCACGCTGATCTGGTGGTCGCTGCCAACCGCCACGCTGCCATCCTGGATCAAACCGGCCTCCTGCAGCGTTTTCAGCATGCCGGCAACGGCTTTCTCGCCCCGGTAGTTGTCCAGCACCTCCTTGCCCAGCCCTTGGGGGTGTGCGTGCAGCAGGCGAGTCAGCACTTCGGCTTTCAATGCATCGTTACTCATGGCGGGCCTCACTTGCCGTGTTTGGCCTGAAGCGCCTTGGCATGCTCCAGATGCTGTTCGAGCTTGGGCAGGGTTTCACTGGCGAAGGCCTTCAGTTCAGCCTTGTCGGACGATGCCGCTTCCTTCTTGAACAGCTCCACCGCCTTTTCGTGAGCGTCGACCTGGTTGTTGACGTAGGACTTGTCAAACGACTCCTCCCGCCATTCCAGGATCATTTTCTTGACCTTGTCGGTTATGGCCGCTTCGTCAGGTACGGAAATGTCGAGCTTGCGAGCGATGTCGCCAAGCTTCTGGTTGGCTTGCGTGTGGTCGGTGACCATCTGCTGGGCGAAGGTCTTGATTTCGGCATTCTGAGTTTTTTCCAGAGCCAGCTTGCCGGTTACCACTTCGGCAATACCGGCCTCGGTGGCCGCTTCGACGAAGTCATCGGAACTTGCCGCCATCGCGTGTACCGATGCCAAGCCCAATACCATGGAAAAACCGACGCGCTTGATGAAGAGACTGCTCATGCTTCACTCCTTAAACCGTGGCGCGACCTCAGTGTCGCGTACGGTTGAGGGTGAACGAGGGGCAAAGGTTTAATCTTTTTCCTGGCCGGCTGCGTGCAGATGGTGCTCAACTATAGTGAAAGGCGGCGAACGCGGTATGGCTAGGGATTTCAATGTGTGCAGCCAGGAAACAGGATGAAGACGGGCTCTTCGCGCTAACCGGCGAGGGCCGCGCCGTGGCGCTTTTCCGCCTGGTACTGGCGTTCATGCTGGTGGTGATGCTGGCCTTCGTCGTGGTGGAAGGCTGGCGTATCTGGCGCGATTACCGGCACGCCTTCACCAATGCCGAGAACATGGTCACCAACCTGGCCCGGGCCACGGCGCAGCATGCCGAAGACGCCATCCGCCAGGTCGACGCCATTACCGCGGCGCTGGCCGAGCGCCTGGAAGGCGACGGCTTCGAGCATATCGACCGGCCGCGCCTGCATACCTTGCTGGTGCAGCAGAAAAGCATCATGCCGCAGCTGCACGGGTTGTTCGTGTATGGTCCGGATGGCAGCTGGATCGTGACTGACCAGGAGGTAGTCCCGCCCAATGCCAACAATGCCGACCGCGACTACTTCATCTACCACCGCGACCATCCCAACCGCGGGATACACATCGGCTCGGTGGTGCGCAGCCGTTCCACTGGCGACCTGATCATCCCCATTTCACGGCGCCTGCAATATGCCGATGGCAGCTTCGCCGGGGTGTTGCTGGGCACCATCAAGGTGGAGTGGTTCGTGCGCTACTACGGGGACTTCAAGATCGACGAACGCGGCGCATTGGTACTGGCCAAGCGCGACGGCACCATCCTGGTACGGCGGCCGTTCGTCGAGCAGGTGGTGGGCCGCAGCCTGAGCAGCAGTGAAATTTTCCGCCTTCACCTGCCGCATGCAAGCGAAGGGGTGGCCGAAGCGGTCGCCGTGGTGGACGGCACACCACGGCTGTATGGCTATCGAGCGCTGGCCAGCTACCCGTTGGTGGTGGAAGCGGGCTTGTCGCGGGAGTCGATCGTCGCGCCGTGGCGGCACGATGCGATCAAGTCGGTGGCGGTATTGCTGCTGTTGCTGGTGGGGCTGGCGGCCTTTGGTGGCGTGGTGTTGCGCCAGTTGCGCGAGCGTATTGTCATCGAGCGGGCGCTGCACCAGGCACATCAGACCCTGAAGGCTCTGGCACTGACCGACAGCCTGACCGGCCTGGGTAACCGCCGACGGCTGGATGCAGTGTTCGAGTCGGAGCTGCGCAGGGCACGACGCAAGGGCTATCCGCTGGCGCTGGTGATGCTCGACCTGGATTACTTCAAGGCCTACAACGACCGTTATGGGCACCCCGCGGGCGACCAGTGCCTGCGGCGCTTTGCCGAGGTGCTGCAGCAGGCGCTGAAGCGGCCGGCCGACCTGGCTGTGCGCTATGGTGGCGAGGAGTTCACACTGCTGCTGCCCGATACCGATGCTCGCGGGGCGGAGCTGCTGGTGCAGGAGGTGCAACAGCTGTTGCGCCGGCAGCTGCTGGAGCATGTGGGCAGCCCACTTGGCCGGGTGTCGTTCAGCGCGGGGATTGCTGTGGGTGACCTGGCGCGAGAGGGGGTGACGGCCGAGCGCCTGATGGCCGCGGCGGATGCGGCGCTGTACCAGGCCAAGCGCCAGGGGCGGGATGGGTATTGCCTGGCAGAAAGTTCGGTAGTGGGTGTAAATGAATGAAAGCCCGGGTTGCCTGTACCGGCCCCGGGGTCTAGTTATCTACACCAAGGCGCATCGCACAACGGCCCTCGAGCCCATGGGCACGCTCGCGGGCCAGAATCTGCTGCAAGCGAGCATCCAGCAGCCCCTCATCAATCACCTCGAACCCCAACCGCGCATAGAACGGCGCATTCCACGGCACATCGGCAAAGGTGGTCAAGGTCAGCTCCCGCGCCCCCGCCTGGCGCGCCGCATCGGCCACCTGCAGCAGCAGCTTGCGCCCTACACCTTGCCCCTGGGCCTCCAGGCGTACCGAAACTTCATGAAGGTGCAGCGCCTGAGCCTCGAGCCGGGCACAGGCAAACCCCAGAATGCACCCATCCAGGTCTTCGACCACCCAGCTACCGCCTGCGTCGACAAACGCCCGGTGTGCCTCGCAATCCATCACGTCACCCTGCGCCAGCCAGGCCAGTGCCGGCCAGGCGGCAAAGGCCTGCGCAGCCGAGCGTTCGACGCCCGGTAGCCATTGAATGTCTTGATCGAGGGTAGGGCGAATGCGCATGAAGAAGTCCTTTCGTTCTAGTCTGTAGCCAGTACCTGCGGCTGCAATTGCCAGCGCACCGAGCTTACACCTTTCTCCAGGCTGACCCGGCTGACCAACTGCTCCAGTTGCGCTGGCGCCTGCGCGGTGCCCAGCAGTTCGGCGCGCACTTCCAGGCGTGCGGGGTTCGCCAGGTCTTCGCTGTGCAGTGACTGCAGCCTCAGCTGCGGGTCGCCCAGGCTTTGCAACATCAGGCTGCGGACCTGGATCTCGTCCTCGGCGCGGCAGACGATGCGCACCTCGAAATGCTGCTCTACCTCGCTGGCCGGCACCACGTCCTGGCGGTCCAGGCGCTGGGCAATATCGCGCAACAGGATATTGGCGCACAGCACCGCCAGGCTACCCAGCGTCGCTTCCAGCAGCAGCCCAAGGCTGCACAATACGCCGACCGCGGCCGTGCACCACAGAGTGGCGGCGGTGTTCAGGCCACGCACGTTGAACCCGTCGCGCATGATCACGCCGCCACCGAGAAAACCGATGCCCGACACCACATACGCGGCGACACGCGATGCGTCGGTCGGCGCCATGCCCGGCACCGCTTGGGTCATCAGCACGAACAGGGAGGCACCGGTGCTAACCAGTGCATTGGTGCGCAGCCCGGTCAAGCGCTGGCGCAATTGACGCTCGGCGCCAATCAGCGCCCCTAGCAGCAAAGCGATGCTGACGCGCAGCAGAAATACTTTCCAATCCATAGCAAACCTCTTCCACGGGCACGCGCCCGCATGAACGCCATCAGCTGGCGTGGTTGAAAAACCAGAAAATGCGCAGGACCATGGAGGGGAAGGAAGAAAAGGAGGGTTACAAGAAACCACCGTCTTGCCAGGCCGGCCAGACAGTGCAGGACACTACCTGACTAGCGCGCCACGTGGGCCTGTCGCATGCGACTGGGGCTACTGTCCAATGCAGGGCTCCTGTTCAGGGATGCAAAATTGCGTCGCGGACCTTACGCCCCGTCGCAGGCCAGGTCAAGGGTGAAAACATGACAATGGGTTCATCCGCACCGGGCCTACAACCGGTCACGCCTGCATGGAAAAAAACGCGGGCAATCGGTACCCTTGCGCCTTCCCTTGCCATCCCCCGGACCGTTCCATGCTGTTCAATCTCGCCGTACTGTTCGGCACCCTGGTGGCCATGGAGGGCGTTGGCACGCTGGCTCACAAGTACATCATGCATGGCTGGGGCTGGTGGCTGCATCGCTCGCACCATGAGCCGCAATTGGGCATGCTCGAAACCAATGACCTGTACTTGGTGGCCCTGGGGCTGATCGCTACGGTGCTGGTGGCCCTGGGCAAGGGTGGTCATGCGCCCTTGCAGTGGGTGGGCGGCGGGGTGGCGGGGTATGGCGTGCTGTATATCGTGGCCCATGATGGGTTCTTTCACCGGCACTGGCCACGCAAGCCACGGCCGGTCAACCGCTACCTCAAGCGCCTGCACCGCGCGCACCGGTTGCACCATGCGGTGAAAGGGCGCACGGGGAGTGTGTCGTTCGGGTTTTTCTATGCACCGCCGTTGAAGGTGTTGAAGCAGCAGTTGCGGCGTAAGCGCAGCCAGTCGTGACAGGGACTTGCATCTGACTCGTGTGAGCAGCCCTCCATGATGGAACTGCATATGACCCATTGAGTCAGCACAGACCCTGTGGGAGCGGCTTCAGCCGCGAACACCGGCGCAGCCGGTGCCACGCACAAGGTTGGATTCTTCGCGGGTGAACCCGCTCCCACAGGGTACGTGGAGCGCTTGCAAAGGCCATCAGTTAACCGTTTCCCCCTTGGGCTGCGCCGCCACATGCCCGCGGCTCACCCACCAGCCAAACGCCGCTGCGGTGAAGAACATGATCAGGCTGTACAGCGCCGCCGGCACCGCCATGGTGGCGTTGTTCAGCAGCGAAGGGCTCAATGCCAGGGCAATCGCCAAGGTGCCGTTGTGTATGCCGATCTCCATGCCGATGGCAATCGCCTGGCGCTTGGGAATGTTCAGCAGGCGCGGCACCCAGTAGCCTACGCCCAGGCTCAGCAGGTTGAACAGCAGCGCGGCCAGGCCTACCACCGGCGCGTACGCAACCACGGTCTGCCAGTCCTTGGCCAGCGCCAGGACGATGGTGAGCGCCAGGAACAACGCGGCCACCAGCTTCATCGGCTTTTCCATGCGCGCGGCAAAAGCGGGTGCGAAGCGGCGAATCAGCATGCCCAGCGCTACCGGCAGCAGGACGATGGCGAACACCTGCATCACCTTGGCAAACTGCAGCGGTATGGCCTGGTCCGATGCCATGAACCAGCTCAGCGACAGGTTCACCAACAGTGGCATGGTCAGGATAGCGATCAGCGAGTTGACCGCCGTCAGGGTGATATTCAATGCCACATCGCCATGGGCCAGGTGGCTGAACAGGTTGGCCGTGGTGCCGCCTGGCGACGCGGCCAGCAGCATCAGCCCCACCGCCAGGGCCGACTCCAGGCCAAAGCCGTTGGCGATCAGGAAGCACACCAGCGGCAGCAGCAGGATCTGGCAAACCAGGCCTGTCACCACTGGCTTGGGGTACTTCACCACGCGAGCAAAGTCGGCCAGGGTCAGTGATAACCCGAGGCCAAGCATGATGATGCCCAGGGCCAGCGGCAGAAAGGCGGTGAGCAAAGGCGAGGCGGTCATGGGCGGTCTCTCGGGCGAAGGATCGGGAGGAGTGTAGGTCGGCCCTGATTGATAGCTAATTGCAAAGCGCCAGCACTTGGTAACCGTTTATTACCAAGCGCAGCGGCTGGCGAGGCTGTATGCCGCGTTGCAGTGGGCCTGCAGGCGCAGTAGCATTCCTTTTTTTACCAAGGATTTTCCTGTCATGCCGTTCCAGCAAGGTCTGCTTGCCACCCCGGTGCCGGCTCACGCCCGTCACCTGTTCTTCGCCCTGCAGTCGCCCGAGGCCCTGCCTGCCGCCCTGGATGCCTTGCTGCCGCAGGTCGATGGCGTACAGTTGATCCTGGGTGTCGGCGCCCCGCTGGCCAAGGCCCTGGGCCGTGAGGTACCTGGCTTGCGCGCCTTCCCTCAGCTGGATGCTGCAGTGGAGAACCCCAGTACCCAACACGCCCTGTGGCTGTGGCTGCGTGGCAACGAGCGGGGCGACCTGCTGCTGCGGGCCCAGGCCCTGGAGCTGGCATTGGCTCCGGCCCTGCGCCTGGCCGATAGCGTCGACGGCTTCCTGCACCGCGGCGGCCATGACCTGACCGGCTATGAAGACGGCACCGAAAACCCGGTGGACGAAGCGGCCGTGCAGGCGGCCATTGGCGCCGATGGCGCAAGCTTTGCCGCGTTCCAGTTGTGGAAGCACGACCTCGAGTACTTCAAGTCGCTGCCCCAGGCCGACCAGGACAACATCATCGGTCGCCGCCTGAGCGACAACGAAGAGCTCGATGACGCCCCCGAGTCGGCCCATGTCAAGCGCACGGCCCAGGAAAGCTTCGAACCAGAGGCGTTCATGGTCCGTCGTTCGGTGGCCTGGGCAGACCAACGCGGCGCTGGCCTGGCCTTCGTGGCTCTGGGGCACAGCTTCGATGCGTTCGAGGTACAGCTGCGGCGCATGAGCGGCCTGGAGGACGGCATCATCGACGGCCTGTACCGCTTCAGCCGGCCACTGACCGGTGGGTATTACTGGTGCCCGCCCATGAGCGAGACGGGTGTCGACCTGCGCCTGCTGCTACAAGCCTGATCGCTAAACATCCAGCTTGGGCTTGCTGGCCGCCAGAAGCCGGCAAGCCAGCTCCCACCTCGACTCCGTTGCCATCGGCAGATCCAGCTGGCTCGCCATCGCGCGACTGACAGGCGCGCCAAATATGCTGATGCCGCTTATTTAATGCCGCTGGTCAGAACGCTTCGCATTAAACCGAATCCGCCGAAATGACTGAACTCCCAACAGGTGTACGGCAGGTAATGCCGTGCATTCCGAAGTCATACGAGGTTTAAGACCATGGCCAACAAAGAGAACAGCCGCACCGGCAACCAGCAAGGCAGCCAGGGTGGCAACAAGAACCCGGGCAACTTTGCCAATGACCGCGAAAAAGCCTCCGAAGCTGGGCGCAAGGGCGGCCAGCACTCCGGTGGTGGCCGTACCAGCGAATCGGGCCGCAAGGGCGGCCGTTCGTAAGTGAGGCTACGCAGTGCCCGGGTGATCGGGCACTGCGATTTTGCACAGAAGGAGAACCCCATGCGATTGATCCCTCTGATAACCCTGGTGGGCGCGCTTGGCTTGCTGGGTGGCTGTTTTGACCGGGACAACGACCACCCGGCGAAGGATGCCGACCAAAGCAAACCCTCCCTGCAGATGCAGCAACCCGACGACAAACCTGCTTCACAACCTGCGCCAGACCCTGAACCGATGCCTGGTCAGAAACCCAGCCAATAAAATGCGGACAAGGACTACGGCATGACGGTAATGACCCGCAAGACCGACGCGGTGATACCGGCTTCGGCAAATGGGCCAAGCCTGAAGGAGCGCTACCAGAGGTTGCTCGTGGGCGACGACAGCTCGAGCACTGCATGGCTGGGCGAACAGTTGGCACACGCGCAGCGTTTGCCGGATGACTTGCCTGCAGACCCTGCTGAGCTGGAAGCCTGGAGCGCTCGCCACGCAAGCGGGGTGGCTGAAGCCTACGCCAGTTACCTCGAGCAACGCCGCCAAGGCGCACCACGGCGCTATTTTGCCAACCGCGCCCAGGCGTTGTGGTTCCTGCAGCAGGTGGCACCGACCAAGGCAGTGGACGGTGCATGGTTGCACAGTACCTTGCGACACTGGCGGGATCCGCGCTATCACGGCCTGATTCGCACCTACATGGAAGAACTGGGCAGCGGCGACCCGCGCTGCAACCATGTACTGATCTACCAACGGCTGTTGAGCCGGCTGGGTTGCCTTGAACTCCCTGAACTGGATGACCAGCGTTACCTGCAAGGCACCTTGCAATTGGCATTGGGGCGCCACGGCGATGAATTTCTTCCCGAGGTGATCGGCTACAACCTGGGCTATGAACAGCCACCGTTGCATTTGCTGATTACCACCTACGAACTGGCGGAATTGGGCATCGATGGCCATTACTTCCAGCTCCACGTGACCATCGACAACGCGGCCAGCGGGCATGCGCATCTGTCCATTCAGGCGCTGCGCCAACTATGCCCGCTCGACGACACTGGTCAGTTCTACCAGCGGGTGCGCAGCGGGTACCGCTTGAACGACCTGGGGCTCGATACCTCCAGCCTTATCAGCAGCTTCGACCTTGAATTCGAACTGCTGTCGGCACTGGAACAAAAGCGCAATTTTGGCCGATTCATGCATTCCGACCATTGCCGCTTGCAAAAGCGCACCGTCAACCAGTGGCTGGCCGAGCCCGGCGCCATGCCCGCGTTCGTGCAGGCTCTGCAGGCGCAAGGCTGGATCCGCCGTGGTGAAGCGCCCACCAACAGCCGCTGGTGGGCGCTCATCGACGGCCCTTCGGCACCGATGTATGGCGTGTTCACGGCGTATGAAAAACAACTCTGGCACGACTGGATCGCGGCAGGCTGGCAAGCACGGGGTCGTCGCGTGCTGCCAGGCAGCTGGGAGGTGCAAGTGCAATCGGATGATACGCCTGCGAATCCTGCCCCGGACGCCGATATCGAAACGTTGATCGACACGATGTCCGGTAACCGCCATGCGACACCGGAAGGATTGCTGGCCACCCGGCGCTATTTGCGTGCTACCGGCCTGATCCAGGAGGTAACCCGCTGATGCTGCTCGATCCCCAACAAATCCAGGCTGACCAGGCAATGCTGCAGTTGGGCAAGCGCCTGCGTGCCGACGGCTACCGCTTCACCTGTGTCACCCCGGCAACCCATGCGCGCGTTAATGCGCGCCCGGAAGCTGGGCAGGCCAGGACAGTGCGCGATGTATTCGGCTGGAGCCGTCCGTTCCGTTCGTCACTGGTTTCTGCCGACGAGCTGGAACAAATGCGGCTGGCCCAAGTGCTCAAGGAGCACGGGGACATGCTGATCAGCACCGTGCGCTGGTCGACTATCGACGACCTGCTGCTGGTGCACTCTGCGTACCCCACCCAAGAAGCCGACGCGGTGTTTCTCGGCCCGGACAGTTACCGTTTCGCCCAGGTCATCCACGATCATCTGCAACGCACCCCGAAACGTGTCGAGCATGCCGTGGATATTGGTTGCGGCACAGGTGTGGGCGCCTTGCTGATTGCGCGTGCGGCGCCCCATGCCCATGTCAGCGCCGTGGATATCAACCCGCTCGCGCTGCGTTACACAGCGATCAACGCAGCTTTGGCGGGGCTGAGCAACGTGTCCGTGGAACCGAGTGATCTGCTCGGCGGCATTACCGGGCTGTTCGACCTTATCATTGCCAACCCGCCGTACATGCTGGATGCCGGTGAGCGTACCTATCGGCATGGCGGTGGTTCGCTCGGCGCGCAGCTGTCGCTGCGGATCGTCGAACAAGCCTGCGAGCGGCTGGGCTCAGGAGGCACGCTACTGTTGTATACCGGCGTGGCGATAATCGAAGGCCGGGACGCCTTGCTCGAAGCCATCCGCCTGCGCCTGGCGGGCCCGGAATGGTCCTGGGTGTATCGGGAAATCGACCCGGATGTGTTTGGCGAGCAACTGGACGAACCCGGTTACGAACAGGTCGAGCGCATCGCCGCGGTGGTGCTCACAGTCACCCGCAACAGCTGACGCAGCATGGCCCGACCCTGCACATTCGGCATCGAGGAAGAATACCTGCTGGTGAACCTGGACACAGGGCAGGTACCGGCCGCTCCTTCGCCAGCCGTAGTGGGGCGTTGCCGGGAGGCCTTGGGCCAGCATTTTGCCCAGGAAATGTTCCGCAGCCAGATCGAAGTGGCCTCGCCTGTGTTCGCCAACCAGTTCGAGGCACGCGAGTTCTTCCAGCACAGCCGCGAGCGGTTGAACACGGTGCTGGCCGAAGAGGGCATGGGCCTGTACGGTGCGGCCAGCCATCCCAATGCTGCCTGGCTGCGGCAGAAACCGGCTACCCCGGCGCATTACCGGCAATTGTTCGCTGACTACCGGCATGTAGCGCGGCGCAGCCTGCTCAACGGCCTGCATGTACACGTGGGCGTACCGCCAGGCTGCGACCGCATGCAACTGATCAACCGTGTACTGGGCTGGCTGCCCCTGTTGTTGGTGCTGAGTACGTCATCGCCGCTGTGGGCGGGCCAGTGCACCGGGTACATGAGCTATCGTCGAGTGATTTGCGGGGAGTGGCCGCACATGGGCCTGCCCGAGCCTTTGCCGGACTGGGCCGCCTACGAGCGCTACCGCGCATTGCTGCAACGCACCGGGTCGCTGGCCGTGGATGGCGACTTCTGGTGGGCGATCCGGCCTTCGCGGCGCTTCCCCACGGTCGAGCTGCGCATCTGCGATGGTTGCCCGCGCCTGGAGGACGCGCTGTGCATCGCTGCGCTGTTTCGCCACCTGGTAGAGCACAGCGTCATGTACCGGCATGACCCGGTGGCCTGCAGCCGCGAGCAGCGCTGGATCACCCAGGAAAACTACTGGCGCGCCATGCGCCATGGGCGCCAGGGCGATTTCATCGGCCTGCATGAGCAACAGCCGGTCACGGCAGAAGGTTGGTTGGCCCAGTTGCAGGAGCAATTGCCGGTCGATACGGCAGATGCCGAGCGTGCCTTCCACCATGCACGACACCTGTTGCGCCAAGGCACCCATGCCGACCAGCAACTGCAGTGCCTGGCCCAGGCCAGCGCTGCCGGCCTGGGCAGGGCGCAGGCGTTACGGGCGGTAGTGGCCGCCGGGGCTTGCAATTAGCCGGGGTTGGCCGAAAATGGCCGCGCCTTTCGCAGCCACTCGGAACCACCCGCGCCATGATGCTGATCAAGCAGTTCCCCGACATCTCCCTGGACGACACGTTGTTTGTCTTCGCCCTCGAAGCCGAGGCCGGCGATGTATTCGCTGACCTCGACACCGTGTTCACCGGCATCGGCAAGGTCAATGCTGCCATCGCCCTGACCAAGGCCATTGCCGCACGCAGGCCCAGGCTGATCGTCAACCTTGGCTCGGCCGGCAGCCAGCGGCATGGAAAAGGCGAGGTGGTGTGCTGCACCCGCTTCGTGCAGCGCGACATGGATGTGACCCCGCTGGGCTTTGCCCGCTACCAGACGCCTTTGTCGGACATCCCGGTGGTGTTGGAGCACGGGGCGCAGATCCCCGGCCTGCCCCTGGAAACCTGCGGCAGTGGTGACAGCTTCGAAATCAACCATGGCGATGCACCTTACGACGTGGTCGACATGGAAGCCTACGTGCTGGCGCTGATCGCACGTAGCGAAGGCATTCCGTTCGTGTGCCTGAAATACATTTCCGATGACGCCGGCAGTGACGCAGCGCAGGACTGGGCGGTGCAGGTACACCTGGCCGCCGAGGCTTTCAGGCGGGTGCTGTTCAGCCAGGCGTGACTGCTAGCTTGATTGGGGCTGCTTTGCAGCCCTTCGCGGGCTTGCCCGCTCCCACAGGAACCGCGCATATCCTGAGCATGGCACCAAACCTGTGGGAGCGGGCGAGCCCGCGAAGGGCCGCAAAGCGGCCCCAACAGTCCTGAAACGTGCCTTGGCCTGATATTCGGTCATTGGAACTCAGGCAGACAGTACTAGTCTTAATGTGTGGGAATATTTCCCACGCAAAGATGCTGACTGGCTCTGAAGGATCGTGCGAAAACTGAAGCTGCTCGCTGACACTGCAGATCTATGGCCGCGCCGGTTGGCTGTCCGCTCCATGAGCGGTTGCGAACTCATTGGTCATTGCGTTCGATACGGAGATGACGACGCAACTCCAAGCGGAGGTGCATCATGTTGCTCAAGAAATGTTTGTTGGCATTGGCAATAGGTGGCGTCCTGTCGGCCTCGACCGTCCTGGTGCCCGACTACATCGGTAGTTTCTCCAGCGTGTATGCCAAGGACGGCGGCGGCGGCGGTGGTCACGGCGGCAGTGGCGGTGGCGGCGGTCACGGTGGTGGCGGCGGTGGCTCTGGAGGCGGCGGTCACGGTAGTGGCGGCGGTGGCTCTGGAGGCGGGGGCGGTCACGGTGGTGGCGGCGGTGGCTCTGGAGGCGGGGGCGGTCACGGTGGCGGCAGCGGTGGCGCT
>PJTY01000073.1_pt1 | contig 87317 bp, 82 predicted proteins | sample 1512121 | NCBI WGS metagenome assembly PJTY01 (sample SAMN08177680, study PRJNA422409) | Soil metagenome, whole genome shotgun sequencing project. | isolation source: Soil enriched (2) on filter paper: alkali lignin treatment | place: USA: Madison | collected 2015-01-15 | reverse complement strand
GGAGCTGAGTCGATTTGTGAGTAATCTTTCGCTTCACCGCCGTAAGTTTTTGCACAGATCGTTGCAATCGCAGCAGTTAAAGTTGTTTTACCATGGTCAACGTGACCAATTGTACCCACGTTTACGTGTGGTTTGTTACGTTCAAACTTAGCCTTAGCCATTTTGATTTTCCTCGTTTACGTCGACACCAGTTTAGAGAAAAACAACCCTGAAAAACCTTCTTTATCGACATTCGCCTAAAAAACTAGACACCTAATACTTGAAAAGCAGACTATAATAGCCTGCTTCTTTAAAAACTTGTGGAATAACCACTAAACTGTATATCTGGAGCTCTTATCGAGATTTGAACTCGAGACCTCTCCCTTACCAAGGGAGTGCTCTACCACTGAGCTATAAGAGCGACATCTTCGATGGAGCGGGAGACGAGGATCGAACTCGCGACATGCAGCTTGGAAGGCTGCCACTCTACCAACTGAGTTACTCCCGCATGTTGGTACGACATCTATCGAAGTTAGATGGTGGTGAGAGAAGGATTCGAACCTTCGAAACTTTCGTAGCAGAGTTACAGTCTGCCCCCTTTGACCGCTCGGGAATCTCACCATATCACACTTACACAGTGCTGTTCTTTACTTTATACTACCACACTTTAAAATGGTGCCGGCACACGGATTCGAACTGTGGACCTACTGATTACAAGTCAGTTGCTCTACCAACTGAGCTATGCCGGCTCTTTCTTAGTGTTTCGTACGTTTCGTATCGGAACGGTGTGCAGTTTAGCAAAACTTAGAATCGATGCAAGTGCTTTTTTAAAAAAAACCGCTAAAAACTCATAAAATCAATCCGTTTGACGATAATTCAACCGCTTTGATCACTGCGCGAGCTTTTATTTGGGTTTCATTCCACTCAGATTCAGGATTTGAGTCCGCAACCAGCCCTGCTCCAGCCTGTACATAGACCTTTTTATCGCGAATTACACAGGTTCGAATGGCAATCGACATGTCCATTTCGCCGTGCCAGCCTAAATAACCTACTGCACCGCCAAACACACCCCGTTTTACCGGTTCAACTTCGTCAATAATTTCCATGGCACGTATTTTGGGTGCACCGGAAAGTGTTCCAGCCGGAAAAGTCGCCTTAAATACATCTAAAGCATCAATATCATCACGAACTTCACCCTGCACATTAGAGACAATATGCATGACATGTGAATAACGTTCGATCACCATACGGTCTGTCACTTGCACTTTACCAATCTTGGATACCCGTCCCACATCATTACGCCCAAGATCAATCAGCATTAAATGTTCGGCAATCTCTTTTTCATCCGCCAGTAAATCTTGTTCCAAGGCCAGATCTTCTTCTTTGGTTTTGCCGCGTGGTCGCGTCCCTGCTAAAGGACGTACTGTTGCAATGCCATTTTCCAGACGGGACAGAATCTCTGGTGATGATCCTACAATATGAAAAGGTTTTTGATCGGTCAGCGTCTGACCTTGCACCAGGAATAAATAGGGCGATGGATTTAAATGGCGGAGCGCACGATACACTTGTAGCGCTTCACCATCAAAATCAGACACCATACGTTGCCCAGGCACCACCTGCATCACATCACCCGCACGGATGTATTCTTTAACCTTGTCCACGGTTTCCAGAAACTTTTCCTTGCCGGTAATCGATTCAAAATGTGGTGCGGTATGCGGTTTTGCTTGCAGACTCACTGGTGTTGCCAGTAACTGCTCTAGCTGATCCAGCTTGCCTTGTGCTTTGTTATAGGCATCTGGCTCACTAACATCAGCATGATGGATTAGGAACAGCGTATCTTTTAAATTATCAAACACAATCACGGTTTGAGACAGCATCAACCATAAATCAGGTAGGGTCACCGGATCAGCAGGTGGGACATTCTTGAGTTTTGGCTCAATATAACGCACGGCGTCATAGCCTAAATAACCCACCAGGCCACCGGTAAAGCTTGGTAAGTCCGGCAGTTCGGCTTTGCTGGGAACTTTAAACTGTCTTTGAAAATCACGAATATATTGAAACGGATCTGCACAATCCTGTTGCGTTACTGTGCCATCTGCTTGCTGGATGGTTAACACACCGGCATTGCATGAAAAAACGATAGATTCGCCGAGTCCAATCATGGAATAGCGCGCCCAGTTCTCACCACCTTCTACCGACTCAAATAGATAGGCTTGTTTCTGTTCCTTAAAACGTGCAAAAACAGATAACGGGGTTTCAGTATCAGCCAAGCGTTGACGATAAACTGGAATGGTGTTGTAGCCTGCTGCTTTTAATTGTTCAAACTGGATTGCTGTTGTCATGAGTCATCTCTTATGGTTTCGATTTATCTGCGTTTCCCTGTTTTAATACTGCTTTAATCCCGCCATCGAAAAACCATCATCATCCTCATACCTCTTTCCCTATCTGATTTTCTTAAACTAACTCTGCCAGACGATCAACCACTTGCTGTGGCTGGCAGTCATAAATGCTTTCCCCATGATTATAGCCATAGCTGACTACAATACAATCAATACCTGCACGCCTTGCAGCTTCAACATCATTGCTTGAATCGCCAATCATCAAGGTTTCAGCCGTGGTTATTCCTGCTTGCTCTACACAATGCAACAGCGGTAACGGATGCGGTTTACGCTCCGCCAAACTGTCCCCACCTACGACCATTTTAAAATAAGGTGCAAGCTCTAAAACGTCCAGAATCCCTCGGGCCAGTTGTTCAGGCTTATTGGTGACACAGGCCATGGCAATATTATGGGCCTGACAATACTCCAGAAAGGGCAACACACCATCATATACCTGCGTATCGACACAGAGCTCTTGCGCGTACACCTGCATAAAGGTGCTTAACAGCTGTGTTTGCTGTTGCGCATCGACCTGTCCAAATAAATGACTCAGTACCGCTTCACATAATTTTGCGGCACCCTTACCCACCCACACTCTCACCTGCGCTTCAGTCACCAGCGGCAGCCCTAGCTTGGTCAGACTCAGGTTCATGGCACGATATAGGTCAGCGGCCGAATCCACCAGTGTTCCATCCAGATCAAATAACACCAGATGACGACTTTGCAACTGCGCAACAGACATGAAATTCACCCTCATAATAAAAAAGGCACACCCAAGCGGGCATGCCTTTGATTGTAAAAGCTTCGCCCGATTATTTAAAGAACAGCCAGGCAATCACAGCTAAAATGATCAATACAATAATTGAAATGAGCCCAACCGAAGCATTCTTCTGTTGCTCTTTTTCTTCAGCCACACGTGAAACAGGCTCTTCAAGCGCAACAGGTTGTGGTTCAGGCACAGCCTGTACCTGCACACCTTCAGGAATAGGTGCCGGTTTTGGAATCGTGACCTGTTGTGGCATCCCGTCACGGGTAATCGGTGTTTCTGCCGCACGTTCGGCAATGCTCGGCATGCCTTGATCATGCGTGTTTGCTGTCACAGGCTCTGCTTCAATTTCAGGTAATTCTGTTGCTGCCGCCGGCGCAAGTACCGAGAATACGAAGCTGGCAAACTGCAAAATATCACCATCATGCAATTCAGTTTCCTGCTCGATTCGCGCATCATTAATAAATGTGCCATTGGACGAGTTTAAGTCTTGCACCCAAAGCTGTTGATCTTTGAGTAACAACGCCGCATGACGACGCGAAATATCGGCGGATTGCAACAAAATATCGGCATCCTGATGTCGGCCAACCAACATATCTCGCTCAATATTCAGTTCCTGCCCCGTAAATTCACCTGTAATGGCTTGTAATTTCCAAGTCATAGATGCATATCCTTTATCATTTTCCACAATCGTAACATTGTGACATAAGTGTTTCTGTGCAGCTACTGTGAAGACACAGGGCGAATCGTAGTGGTGGTGACCGTATTTTTACTCCGCTCGGTTTCCTTCACCGGCAGCTGTACGGTTTTCTGCTGCAGCTGAGGCTGCTCAACCGCAACCGGCGTAGTCACCACAACGGTTTTTTGCGCTTGCGTCGCGGTCGGAACCTTTTGATATGGGGAGTTCTTCACAATCGCCTGCGGGTTATAAATATCAGCAACATTTTCAGGCAGTTTGGCAAAATTGCCATTCTTGTCCATTGAAAGTTGCAAACTATAGAGCTGATTATAACGCTGCTGAGAAATGCGACGTACATCATTGGCATCACCAACAATGGTCGGATGGATAAACACCAGAAGATTACGCTTGATATTACTACGCGCATCAGCACGAAATAAACGCCCTAGATAAGGGATACTACTCAGTCCAGGAATTCCCTGACGAGACAATGCGGTATTGTCCGCAATCAAACCACCCAATACTACCGTTTGTCCATGCTCTGCGAGTACAGCGGTTTTAATGGCGCGCTTATTGGTCACAAGGTCGGTTGCCTGACCTTTATTGTTTTGAACATCAGATACTTCCTGTTCTACTTCAAGACGAACCGTACCATTATCCCCAATATGTGGAATCACTTTTAGGGTTACACCCACATCCTTACGCTCAACAGTGGTATAAGGATTAACACCTGTACTATTTGTGGTCACCGAACCTGTCACAAAAGGGACATTCTGACCGACAACAATATAAGCTTCTTCGTTATCCATCGTTACAATTGACGGCGTAGACAAGAAATTGGATTTGGTATTGGTTTTCAAGGCCTGAATCAGCGCGCCATAAGCCTTACGTGAATTATCAAAATTACCTACACCTATCGTTGCACCATTACCTTTACTGGCATCTCCAGCAATCGCTGCCGCTGCACCGCTTGCACCCCCAGTCGCATAACCTGCAGCAATCGATGCCAGACTTGCCCCGACATTACTAAAGCTAATCAGGCCGACACCACTGCTTAAATCTCCCAATGCCCATTGAATCCCCAGCTGGTCGGCATCATCACCAGAGACCTCAATAATTGCAGCCTCAATCAGGACTTGCTGGCGACGAATATCTAGCTGTTGGATGGCCGCTTCCACTTCACGCATCAATTGCGGCTCTGCTTTGACCACCAATGCATTTTGCGTTGGGTCAGCAATAATACTAATGCCTGCCCCATTAAAACTGGTAATACCTGCGTTTTGATTATTATTTGAATTGCTATTCAAATTAATTGAAGGCGTCGAAACAGAAGAAGATGAAGAACCGCTTGATGTGCCTGAATTCTGGTTATTTGAAATCAGGTTATTAATCGAATTTGAACTACTGTTGCTATTTGACGAAGAAGAAGATGATGATGAAACAGATTGCCCGGTGACCAGCCCCTGTAAAATCTCAGCCAGATTCTTGGCACTGGCATATTTCAAACGGAAGACTTTAAGTCCCCCTAAACGGTCTGCCGAGGGCACATCCAGCATTTCAATCATTTGACGCAAACGCTTGCGCGAGTCCGGATCACCCTTGATTAAGATACGGTTGGTCCGGTTATCTGCAACCACACGAACACGCGATCCAATGAAGTCCTTAGATGCACCTGTGGCACTCATGGTCTCCAGCAAACCAATAATTTCTTCGGCCTGACTGGATTGCAGACTAATTGCCTCAATGTCGTTTTGCCCAGTTCCATCCAGATTACGCACGATATTTTCAAGCTGGTAAATATTGGTGGCACGGTCCGAAACAATTAAGGCATTGGTTCCAGCCACCGCAGCAAGATGCGCGAACTGTGGCATTAATGGACGTAATGCCGGGATCAGGTCATTCGGATTGGTATTTTGTAGCCAGATCACACGCGTGACAATCTGGTCACCGCCAGCACGACTTCGGGCATCATAAGGAATACCCGAATTCTTGGCATTACTGTCTGGTACCAGTTTTACCGTATTGCCAGAAGGTAGCGCCACCACACCATTGACGTTGAGGACGCCCAGAAACAGGTCATACACCTCATCTTTATTCAGCGGTTTATTGGAAATAACCGTAACATTACCCCGTACACGTGGGTCAACCGCAAAATTCTTCCCGGTAATATCAGCAACTTCGTTAATAAATGCAGTTAAGTCCGCATCACGTAGATTGATCTTCCATGTTTGTGCTTGCACATGGGTACTCACTGTCGCAATTAAAGGCGCTGCAGCAAGTAATGCCCAAAGTGGACGTTGATGATTCAAGAAAGCCATAACCTGCACTTATTCCTAACTGATGTGTGACGTGTGATCACTAAAAACTTTGTTGTATGGTCATCACCTGATCACCACGTTTTATTTCTATTTTGGCATGCCCTTCACGACGTACTTGCTCTAATAATTGTACTTCGTTGAGCCCCTGCCCGACGCTTTGGCCATTGATCGACAGAATACGATCACCCGAACGCAAACCTAAGTTATTTTTTAAGCTTGAGGGCGTCTTATCCGAAATTTCATAGCCTTCCCCTCCACTACTGACACCCATATTTTTCAGATATTGTTCCCGGTTATCCTGCATTTGCTGGATAGCCTGTCCTAAAGCAGACTGGGGCGAATTCTGGGCAGGCGCAGGAGCTGCTGCTGGAGGGACGCTTGTTCCATTATTTAAAACAGGCGCAGCCGGTTGATATAAACCATTGTCCAGTCCCTTAAATTTGACTTCACGTGTTGCACCATTGCCTTGACGCAAGATTACGTGATCCCAATACACTTCGGCCAGCTGATAGGAGGTAGAACCAACGGTCTCGCCTACCCGATAACGTTCAGCAGTATCATTCATTTTAATGACCGCAGAAGACAAGTAATTTGGTTGACCGAGCAATACACCCTGTAACTCCAGATTGATATTGTCATCGGCCGAAGCTGCTGCGGGTTCATTAAATAAGGCAAATGAACTGATATTGGGAACCTGGGCTTGCTGCGAACCCAGTTCAACCCGGTCAAACTGCATCGGTTGTGGCGGTGCAACCACCCACCAAAATAAGGAGGCCAGTTTCCAGCATAACCATAAAATCAGTAAAGCCAGAATCAGGCCACTTAACTTATCCAGCTTCTGCCAACGCAATTGTTGCATTTTTTCAGTGATTGCTTTCATCAAAAACCACCCTGCAACAACGGCTGACGTGAACTGATCACATAGGTATCTAAGCCAGCTTTACCTTGATAGGATGGAATATTCAATAACATGCGTTGCGTCAGCTGTACATCCAGCATCAGGTTGGCATCTAAGCTGAGATTCCCCATTTTCTGGCTACGCTGATCACGGATATCAATCTGGAGTTGGCCATTTTCATCTTTTATCTCAGCCACCAAGGAAGGCATATTCATACGGTCCTGACGCTGACCAAAGGTATAACTCAAGGCGCCGCCGCCCCAGTTCAATTGACCTTCTGCTGCGCTAAAACCTTTTTCTTTTTGATAGTTAAATTGCACGTCTTTCAATTGAATAGAATTTTCAGGCCATTGCCAGTTTGCAAAATACTTTAAAGTTTCTGGCGAAATCGCACCCTGCAAATCCTTGATCATGATTTTTTGTCCTAAACCATAACCAAATACTCCATTGAATTGTGTATTACCGCTATGGATATCAAGATTTGCGCCTAGACGTAACAATAACAAATCTAAAGGACGGGTTTTCCAATGCACCGAGCCGCGTAGCTGGCCACGTTGCCAGTCGGCTTGCCCCTGCCAGATATTGCCGCTGACATTATGTAATATTTGATTATCTTTTGAGAATTTTGCAATTAACCATGTCGCTGGAATTTGTAAAATAATAAAAATTAAAAATGCAAAAATGGCGAAAAGCCACCATCTCCATTGCTTGGTTTTTTTCTTCATTCAACCCTTACCAACATGCAAAATATCATCCTTTTCGAGACACTCGCCCCTGAATGACATTATGCATACTTTTTCAACATCGCCAATTCTCTCATATAAAAAAACCAAGCTTTTTAAGCCTGGCTTTTGATTCAGGATAAAGCCATCGTATGACAAAACGATGACTTTAAAACTTGCTTAGATTAAGAAATCTTCAAGTTTTGCACCTTTTTCTAACTCGGCAACTAACCAGCGTGGCTGTTTACCACGACCTGTCCAAGTTTCCTCAGTATTGTTTTTGTTGCGGTAGCGTGGCTCTACAGCTTTACGCGTCGTTTTCTTACGCTTTTGCTCACCTACTTCTAATAACTCTTCAACACTAAAACCAATTGCTTCAGCAATAGCAACAATTTGATTATAAGCATCTTCAATTGCCTGATCTTTTTTGCTGGCAATTAAAGCTTCAGCTTCAGCCTGTAAACGCTTTAAATCTTCTACCGATAATTCGCTAATATCTGGTTTCATTCGAACCACTCCAACTTAATAAGAAAAAAATATCACTCAAAAATAAAAATGAATTTAGAATTCTATTCAATATTAATTTATAAGCGATTAAATAATCAATATGAGAATAGCTCACTTAATCGTATATCAACAATAAAATGGTATTTTATTTACAATAAAACAAAAAAAGGGAGAATTTAGTTATCTAAACAGAATTTAAAAATTAAATAAACAACCTTAACCAACACCACTTATATTAACGTATTCTTAAATTTCACTAAAAAATTTCTTATTTTTTGATTTAGTTCATGGTGCTTTATTTTGCCTGTTTTGCCGGCCACTCAAAAGCACCACATTATGAAATTTGTTATATATTCAAATAAAATAGACATAATTGTCTTTATGATGACGGACCTAATATTAATTGATGCCCGACATTTTCTTCAAGCTGAATAATTTTCTGCCGAATTGAATCCGGGATATTACGTTTGCTGGATGTTACCTTATCTACACAAACCATAACCGCCTCACCAGTGGCAATCATTTGATTCTGGGATTCACTCCATAATACATAATGCATACGAAATGCACTATTTCTTAACTCTTCAATGCGCGCACCAATATGCAGCACATCGGGATAAAATACCGGCCGTAAATATTTACACTGACTCGAGGCAACCACTGTCAATATCTCCTGTTCGAAGATATTTAATGCCATTAAATAGGCAATACGGGCACTTTCCATATAGCGATAATATTGCACATTATTGACATGCCCAAACGCATCCATATCGCCCCAAGCCACGGATTGCTGATGAATAACCGGATAGACAGACAGTTCTTTCATATTTACACTCATATCTTGAAATTAAGAAAATTCACATCATTTTCAAATATTAAATTTAACTGTTTGATTAAGTCCTGATTATCACCCAAGGTCGACTTAATTCTTAAATAACTCATTAATATATTATCAGGATATAAAGTTAATAACTGCTCTGCCTCTGCCTGACGTTGGGTCGCCATATAAATATGCCACTTTGCAAAAGCCAGCATAGGCACACTGGTATAACGCTGTTCCAGCTGAATAATGCGCTGCTCAACATAAGCATAATCCGGAATCTGCTTGAGTAACTGTTGCTGGAACCACAGATAAAACACTTCCGGGTCGAACTGATCTTGCAATAAATGTAAGGCCAGCTCTTCATGCTGCACGCTCATTTCAGGCATTCTAGCCAATAGTTTTAACCACAGCACCTTGCTGCTATAGGGACGGGTTTCAATCTCATCCTGCAACACCAGATAGCGCTGCTGTAATGCACCAAGGTCATCAACCGATGCCTGATCAAAATGAATTAATAATTGCTGCAACCATAAATCACGATGTTCCGCATCTAACAACCCATATTGTGTGGTTTGCAAAAACAACCAGGGTTGTTGGAGTGCCAGTTTGCCCCATAGTGCAGTAATACGCTGCTGGTAAGCGGTTTCGATTTCAACCAGCCACGGAGAAAGCTGATGTTGCGCCAGAAACTCTAAATGGGTTAACGCTTTCTCGGTTTCTTTTTGCTCAAGGAAAATATCTATGCGTTGTAATTCAGCCAATTCAAAGGCCATCGGGGCTGATTTATCCAGACTCTGCAATGCCGCAGCATAATCACCATTTTGATAATCAAATTGCGCATCAATAATATTGCTGAGCAGGCCCGACTGGGCAAATACCCGCTCTATAAAAACCTGCTGGTCTTTTGAAGCTTCGAGCAACCAGACAATACCGAGTTGCTCATAAGGATGTAATTGCTTGAAGTGCAGAATGGTTTCTTTTTTTCTTTGTTCCCGGGTTAAATAACGTTTAGCCATTAACCAGCATAATTGCAAGATCAGGCTAATCACAATAAACAGTGCAATTAAGCCCCACACACTACTCTGGAACTGCCATTCTCGCCAGTAGATATACGCATAGCCATTTCCATAGCCATAACTCAATACAGAAAATAATGCGAACAACACCAGCGCCGAGAGAAAATAAATCAACATTAATTGCTTCATGACAGATTATCCCAACAAACCTAAGCTGGTTAATTTCGGTGTTGGCACTGCTTGCTGGTTCAAGATTTTTTCTAGGCGCAGTTTCATTTTCTGGCTATTTTGATCTGGTAACTCGGCAAGTAACCGGATCACTTCCTGAACCGATTTCTGATATTCAGTCAATTGACCTTCATGCAAGGCTTGAGATGCCAGCAATAGCCGTAACTGTGCTTCTTTTAAGGTAATATTACGGCCCATTAAATCTGGCGATGAACGTTGCACTTTTTCCAGTTTAAACCAGTGCCACCATGTCGCACTTTCACCTTTTTCAATTGATAGTTTCGGATCTTGCAGGTTTTGTGCAATCTTTTGATCCAGTTGCTGCAATAATTGATCAAGCTGCTGCTGTTGCTGGGTTTGATTTAAAACAAATTGCTGAATCGCCTGTTTATCCTGCTCTATCGATTTAATCAGGCTATCTTGTAAAGCCGGTGAGACTGTATATTGCAGCACCTGCTGCTGGGCCTGATTCAATTGTTCCAGTGCATAAATAAACTGTTGCTGATCCAGTGCAAACTGCACCAGTTGCATGTGCTGCTTAATCAGGATAATCGGTGAGATGCCCTCAACTGTCATCGGAATTGAACTATTATCTGTAGGCTCAACCACACGATTATTTTGCAACTGACGCTGGACCGCGACAAATTGATCGTTCAATAAGGCATAACGCTGTTCAGTCTGGCTAAGCTGCTGTTGAAGCTGGGGAACGGTTTGAGAATATTGTGCAACATCGTAACTGAGTTTAGCCAACCACAATAAACTCAGCCCTAATATTAAATAACCAATTTTTCTCATACATGTCCTTGCCAGTCTCTCATGCGTTGAATGATCTCTGATGCAGATAAATTTTCAAGCTGAATAATGTTAAATGCTTTGTTTGTCTGTGTTCTGGTTTTTTCTAATAGTTGTGCCAGCCTTTCCCCCAGTACTAAATAAATCCATGCTCGGGGCGACTGTTGTTCACAGATCTGCTGCCAGTAATTCCAGCTTGCTTCACTAGTGATCAGCACAGCAACCGCTTGTTGAGGCGTTATTTTCTTTATCATCTCAGGGAAGATCTGAAAACTTTGTTGCGGACATTGACGGCGATAAAGCACAAAATTGAGTACCTCAATCCCCTGCTGCTGCAATTGCTGCATCATGAATTGTCGTCCGCCTAGCCCCCGCCAGAACGCAATTTTCTTTAAATTTTTCTGCTGTTTTAAAATAGGTAAATCCAGCATGCCTTCCGAGTTTTCGACCTGAGGCACATCACTGTGAATATTGAATCGGGCCAGTACCTGCGCAGTGGTTTGACCGACTGCAATCCAGCGGATATGTTGCAGCCTCTCCAGCGCGATACCAGCATGCTGCAAATAGTGCATCCCTACCTCTACCGCTGTAGGGCTGACTACAACAATCACCTGCACCTGATCAAGCTGCTGATAGAGCTGCTGCAAGCCTTGCGAAAAAGGCTCTGGCACCAGTTCAAGTAATGGCAAGCCCACAACCTGATAACCAGCTTCGGATAATGCCTGTGTTAGAGCAGCAGCACGGTCTTCAGGACGGGTATTGATCAGCAGCATTAATACAACGCTTTTAGCAACTCACCTGCACCTTGTGCCAATAAGCGTTGTGCCAGTTGCTCACCCAGTTGCTCAGCCTCTGCTGGCGCACCAACCAGTTGTTCTTTTAATAAAGTATGTCCATCGACACTGCCCACGCGCCCTTCAATCTGAAGCTGATCATTGGCTAAAGTGGCATAGCCTGCAATCGGAACCTGACAGCCACCTTCAAGATAAGCATTGAAAGCACGTTCTGCACGAACACAAATCGAGGTTTCTTCATGTTGTAATGGCTGAATCAGTTTTAACAATGCGTCGTCATTGGCACGGCATTCCAATCCCAGCGCACCTTGTCCAACTGCTGGCAAACTCAGTACGGGTGCCAGACAATGACGGATACGATCCGACAGACCTAAACGTTTCAGACCCGCACTCGCCAAGATAATGGCATCATATAATCCGTCATCCAGCTTGGATAAACGGGTACCGACATTGCCACGTAGATCAATAATTTCCAGATCGGGGCGTTGCTGTAAAATCTGGCATTTACGGCGCAGGCTCGAAGTACCGACTTTTGCCCCTTGCGGTAACTCATCAAAATGCTGATATTGATTCGAAACAAATGCATCCAGCGGATCTTCACGCTCACAAATCACCGCCAAGGTTAAGCCTTCAGGCAAATGCATCGGCACATCTTTCATGGAATGGACCGCTAAATCTGCGCGACCATCCAGTAAGGCCGCTTCAAGCTCTTTCACAAACAAACCTTTACCACCGATTTTTGCCAGTGGGGTATCCAGAATCTTGTCACCCTGCGTCACAAACTTGACCAGCTCAACCGTTAAATCTGGATAAAGTGCATTTAAACGAGAACGGATATGCTCGGCCTGCCAAAGTGCAAGCGGGCTTTGTCGGGTCGCAATTTTTAAGGTTTTCATAAATTCAAATGAAGTATTGATCAAAGCAATTGCTCCCAACTTAACTTGATCACCCGAAATTGCAAGTAAAAAATCATAAAGTGATCATTGATTCAGCTGAAAAGCCGCATTTACAATTGATGCATACACTCTCTTAAACTTGGCAAATGACGGCGGCTCACCGATAAACGCTCATCCAGCTCACGCAAACGCACCTGATATTGTCCTGCTGCAACCAGTTCCAGCCCTTCCAGATAATCCAGTGAGACCAGCGCATTACGGTGAATACGGATAAAGCGGTCGGCGAACTCCAGCTCCAGATCTTTCAGTGTTTCATCAATCAGTACGCTGCCATTTTTATGACGCACCGTGACATATTTTTGATCCGCTAAAAAATAATACACATTTTCCAAGGGAATCAGCTCTACCCCGCGATAAGTCTTCGCAGCAATCTGTTGGCGTTGGGTTTTGGTATCGTACATATCATCTTGTTGTTGTAAGCCAGTCATTTGTGCTTGTGTAAGTTGGGTTAAATGATTAAACACCTGCTGTAGATCTTGTTGTGCAACCGGTTTAAGTAAATAGCCTTGTGCCTGAAATTTAAATGCTTCCAATGCATGTTGATCGTATGCCGTACAGAAAATAATGGCCGGACGCGGATTAAGCTGGCTGAGCTGTTCGGCACACTCCAGACCATTCATCCCGGGCATTTGAATATCCAGTAAAACGACATCAGGTGAGTCATTTTCAATATGATTTAACACATCCTGTCCATGATGCGCTGTCGCAATGACTTCATGTCCCATTTGAGTGACCAAACGTGACAAACGCTCTACAGCAAGAGGCTCATCATCAGCAATCAGAACTCTCATCCTATTCTCCTTGTCAGCGTTAACTTCATATCCATCATTTTTATGGTTAACTCGACTTATTATTTTACTTGATCGTGGTAATTCACCACCGTCGTATACAACGACGTTCCCCCGTAAATCTGAAACTTGACCGATTGCCCATAATAAGCTTTCAGGCGCTGCTTCACATTTTCAATCGCAATACCATTTCCTTTTCTCGATTTTATTGTATCGTGAGAATAAGGGTTAGTAATGACTATACTGACTTGATTTTGCAATATTTCAACCAATACGCTGATGGTTGATGGCTGCAAAACTTTTTCTACCCCATGAAAAATACTATTCTCCAGCAAAGGTTGCAACGTTAATAACGGAATCGTTGTCCGTTTTAATTCAATAGGCGTAGCTTGTATATTCCATTCTACATTCAAACGCTCGCCCAAACGCATCTTTTCAATACTTAAATAGTGCTGACATAAGTCAATTTCTTCCGCCAGACTCACCAGCTTCAGTTCCTGAAAACTGGCCCTGAATAAGCGGGATAAATTAATCAGCATATTCTCGGCTTTATCAGGATCAATCGCGATCAGGCTCACCACACTATTCAGACTGTTAAATAAAAAATGTGGATGAATTCGTGCCTGCATGGCCTGAATACGGGCATTTAATTCACTATATTGCTGATTCATCCATTGTTCGCGCATGTAGAGATAACGCATACAGAATGCGCCCAGTAACACCCCATAACCTAAGTGCAGACTGGTCCCGTGCAATAGAATATCTTCCGAGAATGGCCCGGAACGGGTCGCCCAATATTGCAGGACATTTACAACACAGGTGGTCAACAGCACAATCAGTTGTAAGAGAATAAATCCCAATACCAGAGCGACTTTCTGGCTAAATTTGGCAAAAAAATCCTGAAAATAATCCACCAGTGCCGAAAAAGACAAAATCACCCAGTTGATAAAAAACATATATTGCAGGACACGAATCCCCTCCAGAGCCTGCCATGACCGAGCCTCAGCCAGCGCTAGCACCATCGCCAGCACATTGCTGGCAACAATTAATTCCAATAAGTGTTGCCATTGCCCGATTTTCGTAAAAAAATAGGAGCCTGATGGATTCCCCCCCTGACGAGTTTGCGATAACTTCTTACGTCGAGTTTCGGCAACTGCGTTTGGATTTGCTATACTCTTTTTTATTTTACTGAGCCGCCATGACCACATCTTCTCAATCCTCTTCTTCAGCCAGCCCGAATCAAACCTCTGGAATGTGGGGCGGTCGCTTCTCTGAAGCAACTGATGCTTTTGTTGCAGAATTTACCGCATCTGTGCAATTTGACCAACGTTTTTATAAACAAGATATCGCCGGTTCAATTGCGCATGCCACCATGCTTGCGAAAGTAGGTGTACTGACTGAAGCTGAACGTGACGACATTATTCAAGGTTTAAGCACCATTAAAGCTGAAATTGAAGCGGGTAACTTTGAATGGCGTATTGATTTAGAAGATGTGCACATGAATATTGAGTCTCGTTTGACTCAACGTATCGGCATTACCGGTAAAAAACTCCATACCGGCCGTAGCCGTAATGATCAGGTGGCAACTGACATCCGTCTCTATTTACGTGATGAAATCGATGACATCTTGGGCTTGTTACTTCGTTTACAAAAAGGCCTGCTCAGTCTGGCAAGCAAAAATACCAACACGATTATGCCGGGCTTTACCCATCTGCAAACCGCACAGCCAGTGACCTTTGGTCATCATTTACTGGCGTGGTTTGAAATGTTGGTGCGTGATACCGAACGCCTGCAAGACTGTCGTAAACGCGTCAACCGTATGCCTCTCGGTTCTGCGGCATTGGCAGGTACCACCTACCCAATCGACCGTGCTTATACGGCTGAACTCTTAGGTTTCGAAGCAGTTTCAGAAAACTCTTTAGATGCGGTTTCTGATCGTGACTTTGCCATTGAATTTAATGCGGCGGCATCGTTAATCATGATGCACTTGTCACGTATGTCAGAAGAACTGATTTTATGGACTTCAGCACAATTCAAGTTTGTGAATATTCCCGACCGCTTCTGCACAGGCTCCTCCATCATGCCGCAGAAGAAAAACCCGGATGTGCCTGAACTGGTACGTGGTAAATCAGGTCGTGTCTTTGGTGACTTGATCAGCCTGTTGACCCTGATGAAAGGTCAACCATTGGCATACAATAAAGACAACCAAGAAGATAAAGAACCATTATTTGATGCGATTGATACCGTTCGCGGTTCACTCATGGCTTTCGCAGACATGGTTCCAGCGCTTGTTCCAAATATCGAAATTATGCGTGAAGCAGCACTTCGTGGCTTCTCTACCGCAACCGATCTTGCTGACTACCTGGTGAAAAAAGGCGTAGCATTCCGTGATGCCCATGAAATTGTCGGTAAAGCGGTGGCTTTAGGTGTCGCAGAAGAAAAAGATTTATCAGAATTGACACTGGAACAGTTACAACAATTCTCTGATTTGATCACCGCAGATGTATTCGATAAAGCATTGACTTTAGAAGCTTCTGTGAATGCCCGTGACCATATTGGTGGAACTTCACCGAAACAGGTTGAAGCTGCGATTGCGCGTGCGCACACTCGCCTAGAACAGTTATATTAATCTCCCTATATCCCTCTTTTACGAAGAGGGACTTTCACTGGATGCCATAATGACTAGACAAGTATTTTGCCGCAAATACAAACAAGAGCTTGAAGGCTTGGACTTCGCACCCTTCCCGGGTGCAAAAGGTCAGGAATTGTTTGAAACCGTTTCAAAGCAGGCATGGCAGGAATGGTTAAAACACCAGACCACGCTGATTAATGAACAACGTCTAAATGTGTTTGAACCGGATGCGAAGAAGTTTCTTGAAGAACAACGTGAGAAGTTCTTCAATAACGATGAAAGTGTAGAAAAAGCAGAGGGTTGGACTGAGCAAAAGTAAGTCATTTTGCCTGATCCTGCGATAAAAAGAGAGCTGTTTTCAGCTCTCTTTTTACGTGACATTTACATAAGTAATAAAGCCTTACAGAGTATACACAGTTGTCTACATGACTCCTCAGGCGCCTGCGCTTATAGTTGTATTCAGAAAGACAAAGAGATACGTTGATATCTCACGTAACGCATGATATTTCTCTCCCAGACTTTTCCCCCGAAGTCTGGGATTTTTTTATCTATATATCCTGAAAGTGAAAAAACCGCCCATGATTGGACGGCTTAAAGTTATTGTATTTTTACATTTATTTCTGATGGACTTTCTGCTCGATTTCTTCAATGCTGGTATGACGCACATCCATACCTTTCGCCATATAAATCACTTGTTCTGAAATATTACGCGCATGATCGCCAATACGCTCTAATGAACGCAATACCCACATCACGTTAATGACACGTGAAATATGACGCGGATCTTCAATCATATAAGTCATTAAAGTACGTGTCGCAGACTGATATTCACGGTCAATGTCGACATCGGCCATCACCACTTTCAAGGCCTGCTCCACATCTAAACGGGCAAATGCATCCAGCGCGTCATGAATCATGACACGTACCTGATTGCCAATATGACGTGTTTCCATATATCCACGTGGTGACTCACCCTCTTCACACAAGTTTTGTGCAATACGGGCAATCTTTGCCGCTTCATCACCAATACGTTCTAAATCGGTATTGGCCTTGCTCATGGCAATCACCATACGCAAGTCGATCGCTGCAGGATGACGGCGAGCAAGAATCAGGGTTAAACCTTCATCAATATCACGCTCAAACTGATTCACGGCATTGTCTTTGAATTGCACATCAATGGCTAAATTCGCATCTGTGTCTAATAAAGCATGAATTGAGTTGGCAACTTGTTGCTCCACCAATCCACCCATGGTCATAAACTTGGTATGCACATCTTGCAAGTCTTCATTAAATTGTGAAGAAATATGATGACTTAACACAGGATTGCTTGGGCTCACAGTATGCCTCCACTAGACACATGGAAAAAATGATTGGTGATTAGAACATAGAAATGATGAAAGTTTTATGACAATAGCATGGATTTAGGCATTGTAAATTGGTGTGAATTGATACAACAAAAATTTTTAAATCTGTTACGCTAAAGGCGTCGCTTGACGGAGCGCAGTTAACAAACTGCTGAGATTGTCTTAATCACAGAATTTAAAGGCAAGTACCGTTGAACCTGATCAGGTTAACACCTGCGTAGGAATCAAGCCCAGCAAAAACTTAGCCTTTATTTATCATAGAGATAAATCCGCCATTGTTTTTGGTCGTGCTTGATTCGTTAATGCCATACATAAGGATCATGCCATGAACCAGTTAACGAATCTTTCCCCTGCTGATATTTCTGCTCAACATGAGCAAGACGCTAAAGATTTAACCCGTATCCTACCGGCTTCAAGAAAGGTGTATGTCCAAGGGTCTCGCCCAGATATCCAAGTGCCTTTCCGTGAAATCAGCTTAACCGAAACACCGACAGGTTTAGGCGGTGAACACAACCCACCTGTGATGGTCTATGACACCTCTGGCGTGTATACCGACCCCAATGTACAAATCGATTTAAATAAAGGTTTGCCACTGGTTCGCCAGAGCTGGATTGATGAACGTCAGGATACCGACATCCTTTCAGGCCTGAGCTCCGAGTTTGGGCAGGCCCGTCTCAAAGACATCCGTACTGCCGATATCCGCTTTGCCCATATTCAAAACCCACGTCGTGCCCAAGCAGGGAAAAATGTCACGCAAATGCATTATGCCAAACAGGGAATCATTACCCCTGAAATGGAATATATTGCGATTCGTGAAAATCAGCGCCAGCGTGACGGCGTCGATATGCGTCAGCATGCTGGACAAAACTTTGGTGCGCAAAATTTAAAAGAGATTACGCCTGAGTTTGTCCGTCAGGAAGTCGCAGCGGGGCGCGCGATTATCCCGGCCAATATCAATCATCCGGAATGCGAACCGATGATTATCGGACGTAACTTCTTGGTGAAAATCAATGCCAATATTGGCAACTCGGCGCTCGGTTCATCGATTGATGAAGAAGTGGCAAAAATGACGTGGGCCACCCGTTGGGGTGCCGACACCATCATGGACTTATCGACAGGTAAGAATATCCATGAAACCCGTGAGTGGATTATCCGTAATTCACCGGTACCTATCGGTACGGTACCGATCTATCAAGCACTGGAAAAAGTTGATGGTGTGGCTGAGGATTTAACCTGGGAAATCTTTAAAGACACCCTGATTGAACAAGCCGAACAAGGCGTAGACTATTTCACCATTCATGCAGGTGTATTACTGCGTTATGTCCCAATGACAGCAAATCGCCTCACCGGTATCGTGTCTCGTGGGGGATCCATCATGGCGCAATGGTGTCTGGCGCATCACGAAGAAAACTTTTTATATACACATTTCGACGAAATTTGCGAAATCATGAAAGCCTATGACGTGTCTTTCAGCTTAGGTGATGGTCTGCGCCCGGGTTGCGTACAGGATGCCAATGATGAAGCACAATTTAGCGAGCTGAAAACCCTTGGTGAACTGACCCATCGCGCCTGGGAGCATGATGTACAGGTGATGATTGAAGGGCCGGGCCATGTGCCAATGCACATGATCAAGGAAAATATGGACCTCCAGCTTGAGGTCTGTAAAGAAGCGCCATTCTATACGCTTGGACCACTCACCACCGATATCGCACCGGGCTACGATCATATTACCTCTGCGATTGGTGCAGCGATGATTGGCTGGTATGGAACGGCAATGCTGTGCTATGTGACCCCAAAAGAACACTTGGGATTACCGAACAAGAAAGATGTTAAAGATGGCATCATCACCTATAAGATTGCAGCCCATGCCGCAGATCTAGCCAAAGGTCATCCAGGTGCACAGGTTCGTGATAATGCCTTATCAAAAGCACGTTTTGAGTTCCGTTGGGATGATCAGTTCAATTTAAGCCTGGATCCGGATACGGCGCGCAGTATGCATGATGAAACACTGCCAAAAGAAGCGCATAAATCGGCCCACTTCTGCTCTATGTGCGGTCCAAAATTCTGTTCCATGAAAATCACCCAAAATGTGCGAGATTATGCGCAAAATCAACACAATGCCAAGCAGTCAAATGATGCGGAAACAGAAGTTGAAGCAGGTCTCAATGCCATGAAAACCGCTTATCAGGAACATGGTCAAAAATTGTACCACAAAGTGTAAATCGACTAAAAAAAGATTTTCCTGCGAATCATTCTCGGTTAGGATGAGATATGTACAATCTCATCCTGATTGAAGATGACTATTCTTGACCACGCCAGCTATTCAGCCACCGACGTTACGATAGAATCTCGACAAACATTGTTTCGAGGGTTCATACAAGTTGAGAAAGTGAGCTTAAAACACCGGTTATTTCACCGGAAAGATTACTCGCCTCTCATTCAACGTGAACTGGTTCATCGTCCTGAAGCCGCTGGCGTTTTGCTCTATAGCGATCAGCAACAACGCTTTGCGCTGATTGAACAGTTCCGTGTCGGGGCCGTCAATGATCCGGTTTCAGCTTGGCAACTTGAAATTATTGCCGGTGTGCTGGATGGAGACGAATCTCCAGAAAGTTGTATCCGCCGTGAAAGCCTGGAAGAGTCTGGGTGCGAGATCACTGAATTAAAACATTTATTTAGCTTCTATCCTTCTGCTGGGGCCTGCTCTGAATTTTTTCATTTATATGTGGCAGAGGTTCAGCTTCCAGAAAATGGGGGCGTTTTTGGGATGCCAGATGAAGGTGAAAATATTCAACTACATCTGTTTGATTATTCCCAGCTAGAAGCATTATTTCAAAACGGGCGGTTGAGAAATGCACCTGTGATCATGGCATTACAGTGGCTGGCTCAGCATATACAACAAAGATAAGAAATCTGAAGGGGCTAACGACGGTGACTTTCCAGGTCTCATCATTATCACAGCAAGATTTTGTGATGATACAGATTACCGATACACATTTATTAGAGTATCCCCACCTCGAATTTGTCGGCATGCAACCCGAGCAAAGTTTTCATGCGGTCATCGACTTGATGCGCCAGCAGCATCCACATATCGACCTGATCATCCATACCGGTGATCTGGCCCAGTCGCCGACACCTTTAACCTATAAACGCTATGTACAACACATGCAAAGCTTGGGGATTCCTTTTTTTCATACCCCCGGTAATCATGATGATGTCACGCATTTCCCCTTTCATGAGCAAGATCCAACCCAACCGACCGTGGTCGAGTTAGGCCAATGGAGCGTGATCTTATTGAATAGCGCCCAACCCGAACGTATTGATGGCAAAATTAGCGATATCCAGTTACAGCACTTAACCCGATTATTGACTCAATTACATGATCGTCATGTGATCATTGCCTGTCACCACCATCCTTTTGCCATGCAGTCCGCCTGGATCGATCAGCATAAGTTAAAAAACTCATCTGATCTGCTCGATACCATCAAGCCGTTTTCCAATGTCAAGGCGATTATCTGCGGGCATGTGCATCAGGATTCCGTCAATACCTGGCAAGGCGTTGAGTTCTTGTCCACCCCATCGACCTGTATTCAGTTCAGACCCAAAAGCGAAAAATTTGCGCTGGATGAGGAACACCCAGGCTACCGTTTAATCCGCCTGAAAGCCAATGGAGAACTGGAAACACAAGTCTATCGGCTACCCACTTCGCAGCGCATGAGTAGTTCTGAAGTTTTGGGATATGATTAGGCAATGGGCCAAGGGAATCGCTTTTGTCTGCATTTCATACCTTGTTTATGGCGTTTTAGCCTATAACACCATGCATGGCTGAAATAGCAGCAGTTCCTAAAACTTTTGATTACAAATTACATTGACGAATTCACACAAAATCTGGACGGGAATGACTACCATCTTGTCCAAAAACTCTATATGATGTCGACCCTTGATGGAAAAAACCATCGTAGGTTTCTATAAAAACACTTGCATATCACCATATTTTTTGCGTATAGATAGTACGTGTAAGATGAGGAATGCCCTATATGGCGAATGACAACCAAAATCAAGTCTTGGACGAACAGACCGAAGTGATCGACGATCAGAAAGCGGTGAAGCGCGTACGTAAAACCAAACCGAAAGCTTCAGAAGGTGGTACAACCGCGAGCTTATTTGGTATTGCGCCGTATCAGCCGAAGAAAAATGAAGAATACATGTCTGAAGGACAACTTGTGCATTTCCGCCAAATTTTAAACGCATGGAAAGCTGAGTTAATGTCTGAAGTTGATCGTACCTTGAATACCATGCAAGACGAATCAAGTGCTCTTCCTGATGTCAATGACCGGGCAACGCAAGAAGAAGAATTTGCGATTGAACTACGTACACGTGACCGTGAACGCAAACTCATTCGTAAAATTGAACAGTCGATTGAAGCGATTCAAAACGAAGACTATGGCTTCTGCGAAACCTGTGGTATCGAAATTGGCTTACGTCGTCTAGAAGCTCGCCCAACTGCGACTTTATGTATCGATTGCAAAACTTTGGCTGAAATCAAAGAAAAGCAAAACAACGGTTAAACCATGCTTGAACATACTGCGGAACAGCAAGCTGCTGTTTCGCCAGAATGCTTCCAACAGCAACCAGATTGCTGTCGCTACGTGGGTCGGTTTGCGCCATCGCCAACCGGCCCATTGCATTTTGGCTCGCTGCTCACTGCAGTGGCCAGTTATTGTGATGCCAAATCCAATCATGGCAAATGGCTAGTCCGTATTGAAGATACTGACATTCCCCGCATTTATCCCCATAGCGAAACACACATCCTCTCCTGCATCGATGCCTTCCAGTTTGAGCCTGATGCCGAGATTATTTTCCAGAAAGACCGTTTAGATCTTTATGAGCAGGTGCTTGAACAACTTAAGCAATCAGAAGCCATTTACGCGTGCCAATGCACACGCAAGATGTTGGGTTCCAATCACATCTATGCAGGTACCTGTCGCAATCTGAATCTGGATTTTGCCCATCAGGCGATTCGTCTAAAAGTCACGGATCAACTGATTTGCTTTCAGGACCGCTTACAAGATCAACAATGTTCTAACTTGCAAAATGAGTTAGGCGATTTTGTCTTGAAGCGTCGTGATGGCATTATCAGCTATCAACTGGCGGTGGTGGTCGATGATGATCGACAAGGCATTACCCATGTGGTTCGCGGTGCAGATTTACTCGATAATACAGCCCGACAAATCTGGCTAGGATCGTTATTAAACTATCCCACCCTAAATTATATGCACCTGCCGCTGGCGATGAATGATCAGGGGCAAAAACTGTCTAAACAGAATCTGGCCCAAGCCCTCGATATCAGCAAGGCACCCGAACTTCTGCAACAGGCAATTTTAGCTTTGGGGCAAGCTTCGGTTGAACTTGATCAACCACGTATCATGCTACAACAGGCAGTACAACAATGGGATGTTGAGTTGATCCCCAAAGGTATTCATTTAAGTGGCACGTATTTATAAGTCATAAAAAAGCCCTGTGTCATGACAGGGCTTTTTATTGGTTTGAATATGCTAGAAATTCGACTCTTCTTTCACAGGGTTCAGCTCTTGCGTTGATGCATCAATTTTCAGAATTAAGCTAATCATTGCCGCACACATCATCAACGAGGTACCCCCGTAACTAATGAAAGGTAAGGTCAGACCTTTGGTTGGCATGAGACCCATGTTCATCCCGGCATTGACCAGAATCTGCATCAGGAAGATGATACTGATGCCATAAGCCAGATAGCCTGCACGCAGATAATTGTGCTGCAAGGCACGATGACCAATACGGATACAGCATGCCAGCATGGTAAATGACAGGATCATCACCACAGACACACCAAAGAAACCGAATTCTTCGCCTAATACTGCCAACATAAAGTCGGTATGCGCTTCAGGTAAATAAGACAGCTTCTGCACACTATGCCCCAAGCCCGTACCAAACCACTCACCACGACCAAAGGCCATTAAGGCATTTGACAACTGATAACCGACACCCAATGGATCTGCCCAAGGGTTGGTAAAGGAAATCAGGCGCTGGAAGCGGAATGGCTCGAAGATAATTAGCGCACTGACACCCGCAAAAATCGCACCCAACATGATCAGGAACTGAGTCGCTGGCGCACCTGCCAAGAAGAACACGCCGACCATCATCAAGACAATCACGACGGTTGCACCCAAGTCAGGCTCAGCGACGATAAAGCCCACGGTTAAGGCCATTACACCACTTAAACGCAATAGCCCTTTCCAATGCGTTCGCACTTCCTTGGCACGGCGTACCACATAATCCGCAGTGAAAATCGCCATGACAATCTTGGCAATCTCGGTTGGCTGCAAGGTAAAGCCGCCAATCTTGATCCAGCGATGCGCACCGTTCACTTCAGAACCCACCACCAGTACCGCCAAGAGCAGAACGATGGTAATGAGCCACAAAGGAAAGGCATTCTGAAACCACAGATTCAAAGAAACCCGATAGGTTAAAAATGCCACCACGGCAGCAACCACAATCGAAATGCCGTGACGAATGAGAAAGTAAAAAGGACTCTCATGGATATATTCCGCATACGGCATCGACGCCGATGCGACCATGATCGAACCGAAACATAGCAGCGAAATCACACAAAAGATCAAGATATTGCGTGCTGTCATTTCTGCAGGTAGCTTAGGTAAACGATTTAGCAATTGCGAAATCTTCTGTACCGTATTTTGGGCCAAGTCAGCCATAGTTCTGTTCCTAGTTCTTATTTTTCATTCAAGGCATGCACACATGCCACGAATTGATGTCCGCGATCATTATAGCTTTTAAACATATCAAAGCTGGCACAAGCCGGTGAAAGTAATACCACATCTTCTGCCTGAGTCGCTTTTTGTGCCATTGCCACTGCCTCTTTCAGACTGGCAGCATGCTGAATCACGGTTGTACCTTGAATTGCCTGTTCAATCACTGCTGCATCTTCACCAATCAGAATCGCAGTCTTGACGTATTTTTGAATGGCATCGCGTAACGGCTTGAAGTCCTGTCCTTTACCTTGACCACCCAAAATCAATGCCAGTTTGCCATTTTTTACTTCAATGGCTGCACCCAGCCCATCAATCGCAGCAAGGGTCGCACCGACATTGGTGCCTTTTGAATCATTGTAATAACGTACGCCGTCAATGCTTTGAACGTACTCACAACGATGTTCCAGACCTTTAAAATGCTTTAAGCTTTCTAACATCGAAGCCATCGGTAAACCGATCGCCTCCCCCAGTGCCAAACAGGCCAACGCATTGGCAACGTTATGCATGCCTTGAATGTACATCTCGGAAGTTTTCAGCAAACGTTCTCTGCCACGGGCCAGCCACATACTGCCATCAGCATCACGTAACACCCCATATTGATTTAAATCAGGTGCATTCAGGCCAAAGCTCTGCATCGGGGTCACATCAGGCACCAAAGGACGACTCAGATTATCGTCACGGTTATACACCACTTTTTTCACACCTTGGAAAATGCGATGTTTAGCCTTGTGATAACCCAGCATATCGCCATGACGATCGAGATGGTCTTCGCTCATATTCAACACCACAGCCACTTCTGCATTCAGGTGTGATGTGGTTTCAAGCTGGAAGCTCGATAGCTCCAAAATGATTAATTCAGGTTGATCTTTAAGTAAATCCAATGCAGGGCGGCCCAGATTTCCACCGACAGCAACTTTCTTGCCTGCATCTGCTGCCATCAATCCGATTAAGGTGGTGACAGTACTTTTCGCATTTGATCCTGTAATCGCAACAATCGGCACATCTGTAGCACGGCGTAATAACTGAATATCTCCCACCACTGCAATGCCTTTTTCCATTGCTTGCTGAATTTCTGGAAGTTGCGGTGCCAGCCCCGGACTCAGAATAATTTCTTCTGCTTGTAATAAAAGATCCGTATCCAGTTGACCAAAGCTGGTCCGCACATCTGCTGGAATCTGGTCATGTCCTGGCGGGGTTGCGCGCGAGTCTGTGACTGCAACCTGGTAGCCCTGTTCGTGTAAAAAATTAACCGCGGATACACCGGAAATTCCCAAGCCAGCTACAACTTTTAATCCACCGCGCTGTATTAACATTTTTGCCCCATTTTTCGCCGATCACAGAATGGCAAAAATGTTAGCACTTTACTGTTTTAAATGCTTTTTCAGTTTTGGTTTTATTCAATCTTTTTTGTGTCAGTGCGTAAAAGCTTAAGCAGGTATAAAAAAGCCAATCCCCAATAAAGCCAAGATCACGGCCCCTAGCCAATCTACAGATTTAAATGCATAAGCTTTGATTTTAAGATCAATGAATTCTGGTCTTAGCCATAGGTAAATCAAGATTAAACATGAAATAAGCCAGGAGAGAGTTTCTTTATAAATATTCAGGCCTTTAAACAGAGCAGAAAGATAAAGCAAGGTCACCACCAGAATAAGGCTCAATAAAATCAATGTATGTTTAGGGCTTAATACTTGTTTTTTACTGATTTGAGTCTGATTCATTTTTTCTTGTTTCCAAAAAAATGCCCATCTTAGGATGGGCATTTTGAGTTTTATCAACGCCATTTCACAGTTTGCACGGACTCTGTTTTTTTGCTTTCAGACTCATCGGTTGAACAGCCACAGCTTCCCCCACAACCCGCCACCATTTTAGGTTTTAACCATACTGCCAAACGCTGCCAGCCCATACGCTGACAGGTATTAGACAAAGCTAAAAATGCTGAACCTGCTGTTTGAGGAAATACCTTCTTAAAGACCACAACAGCACTCCACAGCACCAATACAGCAACAATCAAGTACTCAAACATAAGCGTCTCTCCAGTGGTTCCTCCCTTTTTAAGGGAGGTTGAGTAGGATGTCTTAACCCCAGATGCGTGATGCAATCTGGTAAGTGAAGAAAGACATTAAATAGGCCAGACCAAACAGGTAGGCCGTCATTATCGATACATGTTTCCATGAACCTGTTTCACGGCGTACCGTTGCCAAGGTCGCTAAACAATGCGGCGCATAAATGAACCACACCAATAACGACAAGCCTGTGGCCAATGACCAGCCCGTACCATCCGCACTAATCAGATGCGACAGGCCCTGCGCAATTGCATCATCATCCGCACCCGATAAGGCATATACCGTACCCAAAGCCGCAACCACAACTTCACGCGCAGCCATGGCCGGAATTAATGCAACCACGATCTGCCAGTTAAAGCCAACTGGTGCAAAGATTGGCTGAAGCAAATGCCCTAACATCCCTGCAAAACTATAATCGATGTCAGGTAAAGTCGCCCCTTCTGGCGCTTGCGGGAAAGTACATAAGAACCAAAGTAAAATCGACAGGGCAAAAATAATGCCACCGACACGTTTTAAGAAGATCTTACCGCGATCCAGCAAGCCAATCCCGACACTGCGAATATCCGGAATACGGTAGCTTGGCAGTTCCAGTAACAATGCATGCTGTGATTTATCTTTTTGCAAAAATTTCATCACAATTGCCACACAGAGCGCACTGACAATACCCGACATGTACAGGCCAAATAACACCAGCCCTTGCAGGTTGAAAATACCCCATACCGTTTGACTTGGAATAAAAGCAGCGATCAATAAGGCATAGACAGGTAAACGTGCCGAACAGGTCATCAATGGTGCAACCATAATCGTGGTAAAGCGATCACGTGGGTCACTGATACTCCGGGTGGCCATGATACCAGGCACTGCACAGGCAAAGCTTGACAGCAATGGAATAAAGGCACGACCACTTAGGCCTGCTTTAAACATCAATTTATCCAGCAAGAATGCGGCACGCGGTAAATAACCCGATTCTTCCAACACTAAAATAAAGAAGAATAGAATCAAGATTTGTGGCAAGAACACCACCACACTACCCGCACCCGCGATAATCCCGTCAACCACCAAACTATGTAGCAAAGGCTGAGAGATATGCTCGCCTAATGCTTCACCGAACCAGGCAAAGAATTCTTCAATGCCATCCATAAACGGCGCCGCCCAGGCAAACACGGCCTGAAAGACAATAAACATCATGATTGCAAGGCTAAGTAAGCCGAGAACCGGATGTAAGAAAATTTTGTCGAGGAAATCGGTACGCTTGTCTTCCTGATCAACAAAGTTCACCACATCTTTGAAAATCATATCGATTTTCTGATGGTGAGTCCCAGTCAAGCCACTCAATTCAGTCTGTGGAACAGAATATTTTTCTTGATCTAAGGTATGTAACAGGTTTTCGATACCAGCGTTACGCACCGCCACGGTTTCAACCACTGGTACCCCTAAACGCTGTGAAAGTTTCTGGGTATTGATCTGGATACCACGACGGCGTGCTTCATCCATCATGTTCAATACAACCAGAATCGGACGGCCCAGCTCAATCACTTCCAGCACGAGACCCAGATGCAGCTTCAAGTTTGTGGCATCCACCACGCACAGGAAGGCATCTTGCTGGCCTTCTTCAGCGATTTTGCCCTGACAGACATCACGGGTAATTTCTTCATCTGGACTGGTGGCTTGTAAACTATAAGTCCCAGGCAAATCCAGCACACGTACGGACTTTCCAGAAGGAAGCTGAAAATGTCCAACTTTACGTTCAACCGTGACGCCCGCATAGTTGGCAACTTTTTGGCGCGTTCCAGTTAAATGATTAAATAAAGATGTCTTACCGCAGTTTGGATTTCCCACAAGGGCAACACGTAACGCATCACTCATGCAGGTGCTCCTTCAAGTTGAATTTCAATTTTATCAGCTTCCGCCTTTCGTAACGCAAAACGCGTAAAACCGAGCTGGATTAGAATCGGATCACCACCAAAAATACCTTTGGTAATCACTTGCACTTGTGTACCAGGCACAAAGCCTAAACTTTCTAAACGAACCGCAACTAAATCTGGCTGTTGTGTCTCATCGACCAAGCGATCCACTTTCGTGATCACCGCTATCTGCTTGACTTTTAATGCTGACAATCGCACCGCTCTAACCCTTTACGCTCTTTATTATAGTATACAAGCAAATGAGAATAATTACCAAAAACAATCTCAATGGCATTTACCCTTTTGACAGTTCGACAACAATTCATTTTTCTTTTACAGTGCAAACACGAAGGTTCAGCAAGTCCATTATGTTAAATAAAAAACCACGTATCCCAGCCGCCATTAACATTCCGGAACATCTCGGATTTTTACAGGGTTTTCGTGATTATTTAGTCGCTCAAACGGTGAGCCCGCATACCCGTAATGCCTATTTATCGGACCTGATCCAATGTAGTGAATTGCATCGAACTGCCACCCTACCCGAATGGTCGAGTGACGATATTGCCGATGTGCTGATTGCGCTAACCAAGGCAGGAAAAAGCCCCCGTTCAATTGCCCGCTGCCTTTCTGCCTTAAGACAATTTTATAAATTTTTACGCGAACAAAAACTCAGGGACGACAATCCCGTTGCGACACATCATTCTCCTAAAATTGGCCGGGCTTTGCCCAAGGATCTGTCTGAACAAGATGTTGAAGCATTGATCAATGCACCTGATACCAGCACTGCACTAGGCCTACGCGACCGTGCCATGTTCGAAGTACTGTATGCCTGTGGATTGCGCGTATCAGAATTACTCAACCTGAAACTTGAACTGATCAATTTAAAACAGGGCTACTTACGGATTACCGGTAAAGGCAATAAAGAGCGTCTGGTGCCTTTGGGGCAATTCGCCTGCGACTGGATTGAAAAATATTTGCTGGAATCACGCCCGCAACTGTATAAAAGCAGCACCGATTATTTATTTCTGACCCAGCACGGCGGCATCATGAGTCGTCAGAATTTCTGGTACGCGATTAAACGTTATGCCTTGCAGGCCAATATTCAGGCCGAGTTATCACCGCATACCTTACGCCATGCCTTCGCCACCCATTTACTCAATCATGGCGCAGACCTGCGCGTGGTACAGATGTTATTGGGTCATAGCGATCTTTCTACCACACAAATTTATACCCACGTCGCCCAACACCGTATGCAAGAGTTACATGGCAAATACCACCCACGCGGTTAAAACCACCGTCTGTCCTGAATAGGTCTTAAACTTGGTTTTGTTCACACAGCATCAGCAAGATTTAACGAAGTGATTGTTTTTTTTTGGTATGCTAAAGCCCTTAAAACGTACAAAAAGGTTCTATATGTTGTTTACTCGGTCTCAGCTTGTAATTGCTTGTACATTAGCATCAACATTATTCGTCAGTGCTTGCTCAAAAGAAAATTCAGCACAAAAACAAGATGCACTCACGGCAAGTGCACCTGCGACAGGTGAAGCTTCAACCTTAAATGAACGTAATGCACAACAGCGTTTAGTCTCTACATTAGAAAAACATTTCAAGACAGCCAGCATCAATGCCAAAATTCTTGCCGTCAAGAAAACTGAAGTACCCAACCTGTACTGGGTGAGTCTGGAAGGGATGGGTTCGGTCTATGCCACCGCTGATGGCCAATACATTATTCAGGGTGATGTGGTGCGTTTAGGCGACAAGCAACTGCACAATGTCAGTGATGCATTACAGGCCACCGAAAATAAAAAGCATTTGGCTTCCCTCAAGACTGAAGACTTGATCGTTTATCCGGCACAAGGTGGTAAAGCCAAACATGTGATTTATGTATTCACCGATTCAAGCTGCCCGTATTGCCATAAATTGCATGAACACCTGGCTGAAATTAATGCCAAAGGTATTGAAGTGCGTTATATCGCATGGCCACGTGGCGAACAATTCATGCCAACCATGCAGGCTATCTGGTGCAGTAAAGACCGTAAGGCTGCATTTGAGCAAGCAACTCAAGGTCAGCCTGTGACTGCTGCAGAATGTAAGAACCCAGTTCGTGATCAATACCAACTGGGCCTGAACATGGGCGTAAATGGCACACCAGCGATTTATAACGTTGAAGGGGAATATTTAGGTGGTTACATGACCCCTGAAGAAATTGTTCAACGCTTAAACAAATAAGGTAAACATTCCTTTCAAAATAACAAAGACCCGGGCGACAGATGAAAGATGATCTTAGCCCTAGTGTCTCCGCATTTTTTTAGCTATGATCAAGCTTCATTAAAATGATTGAATATAATGGAGTGTGACGTGAAACCAGTTCGTCTGGCGATACTCGGTCTTGGTACTGTAGGTGGTGGAGCCCTTAAATTACTACAAGAAAATGCTGCGGAAATTAAACGCCGTACCGGTCGAGAAATTCAAATTACACACGTAGGCACACGCCGTCCACGTCCAGATTTACAACTCGAAGGAATTAAACAAAGCGATGACTTGATGGAGATCGTACGTCAACCTGATGTTGATGTGGTGGTCGAAGTCATGGGTGGCATTCATCCTGCGTATGAAATCATCATGGAAGCCATTAAACATGGCAAACAGGTGGTGACTGCCAACAAGGCATTACTGGCTGAACATGGCAATGAGCTATTTAAGGCAGCAGAAGACAACGCTGTGCAGATTGCTTATGAAGCAGCAGTTGCTGGTGGTATCCCAATCATTAAAGTCATCCGTGAAGGTCTTGCAGCCAACCATATCGAATGGCTTGCCGGGATCATCAATGGTACAGGCAACTTCATTCTGACTGAAATGCGTGAAAAAGGTCGTGCTTTTGAAGATGTGTTAAAAGAAGCGCAAGAACTCGGTTATGCCGAAGCGGACCCAACCTTTGATGTTGAAGGCATTGATGCTGCACACAAACTCACCATTTTGGCTTCATGTGCATTTGGTATCCCGTTACAGTTCAATAAGGTCTATACCGAAGGCATCAGCAAAATCACCGCTCAAGACGTGAAATATGCCGAAGAACTTGGTTTCCGTATCAAGCACTTGGGTATTGCACGCCGTGCCGACAAAGGCATTGAGCTACGTGTGCATCCAACCCTGATCCCTGCGGAAGAATTGATTGCCAATGTCAATGGCGTGAAAAATGCCGTACTGGTGCAAGCCAATGCCGTTGGCCCTACGTTATATTACGGGGCAGGTGCAGGTGCAGGTCCAACTGCCTCTGCTGTGGTTGCAGACGTGATTGATATCGTGCGTGATATTTCGTATACCGAAGATGGCGCTGGAACAATTCCTCAGTTGGCCTTTGAAGCACTCACCAATGTGCCAATCCTCAGCCGTGAAGAAATGACCACAGGTTATTACATTCGCCTCAATGCTGAAGACCAAACCGGTGTATTGGCAGATGTGACGACCATTCTGAGCCGTGCCGGCATCAGTATTGATGCCATCATGCAGCAATCGCGCTTAAAAGACCTGATTCCTATCGTGATTTTAACCGATCCGATCGTTGAATCTAAAATGGACGAAGCGCTTGCCCAAATTCAAGCATTACCTGCAATTCGTGGCGAAATCGTGAGAATTCGTTTAGAATCGCTCGATAGTTAATCAGTTTAAATCCCCTCACCCTTCTTCACTCAAGAATGGAACTGCTCTCTTTTGAAAGGGAGCCTGTTGAGCGGGATTTTTTCTCTACCTTATATTGGAACACCATCATGTCGAATGCCAATCGTTATACTGGTCTTGTAGATCGTTATCGTGACCGTTTACCTGTGTCTGCAACTACACGCGCAATTTCTTTAGGTGAAGGTAATACTCCACTGATTAAACTCGAGAACATTCCACGTATTATTGGCAAAAACGTCGAAATTTATGTGAAATACGAAGGTCTGAACCCAACCGGTTCATTTAAAGATCGTGGTATGACCATGGCGGTGACCAAAGCAGTTGAAGAAGGCTCTAAAGCGATTATCTGTGCCTCTACCGGTAATACTTCAGCAGCAGCGGCAGCCTATGCAGCGCGTGCAGGTATCAAAGCATTCGTGTTGATCCCGGAAGGCAAAATTGCCATGGGTAAAATGGCGCAGGCAATGATGTACGGTGCAATCACCATGCAAATCCGCGGTAACTTCGATGATGGTATGCGTTTGGTCAAAGAAGTGGCTGATCAGGCACCTGTAACGATTGTCAACTCGATCAACCCGTATCGTTTGCAAGGTCAAAAAACCATTGCTTATGAAATCGTCGAAGCTTTAGGTCGTGCACCTGATTATCACTGCTTGCCTGTCGGTAACGCGGGGAACATCACTGCACACTGGATGGGTTATACCGAAGCTGTTGCCAACCAACCTGCAGATCAGTTCGAGCAAGTGATTTATGACGCTGCGACAGATCAGTTCACAGGTCCTAAACCAGAAGGCCTACCAACTATGGTGGGTTACCAAGCTTCTGGCGCTGCGCCCTTCTTACGTGGGGCACCTGTTGAAAACCCTGAAACAGTTGCAACTGCGATTCGTATCGGTAATCCACAAAGCTGGAACCATGCTAAAGCAGTAGTACGTGACTCTAAAGGCTGGTTCGATGAGCTTCAAGACAGCGAAATCCTGGAAGCGCAACGTTTACTTTCAATGTACGAAGGCGTATTTGTAGAACCTGCGTCTGCCGCTTCAATTGGCGGTGCAATCCGTGACATCAAGGCAGGTAAAATTGCTGAAGGTTCTGTGATCGTATGTACCGTGACAGGTAATGGCTTAAAAGATCCAGATACGGCCATCAAGCAATGTGCTGATGCCGTGATGTTGTCTATTGATGCAACCATGGATCAGGTCAAAGACTCTATTCTTTCAAATATGTAAGCAACAAGTCTGAAATAAAAAACCAGTTGCGAGCAACTGGTTTTTTTATGGGTTCACTTAGAATCAGTCATTTCTGGCGGCAATAAAAAACGCTTCATCAAGAAGCGTTTTTACATCAACCGACATTAAACACGTTTTGGCAAACTGCTTAACCAGGTTAATAAATTGGTTGCATCGCTATTGCGTGCTTGTGAACTTGGTGCACCCAATAACACGACCACAGCGGGACGTGAGTTCACCGTCGTATGCATCACCACACAACGACCGGCTTCATTGATATAACCCGTTTTTGACAGGTTAATGTTCCAGCCACCATTACGCACTAAAGCATTGGTATTGTTCGACTTGAGGACACGGTAACCAAGGTTGAAGTCATAGGTTGGTGTGGTTGAGAATTGGCGGATAAGACCATATTGCGAAGCGGTACTTACCAGAATGCCTAAATCACGTGCAGAAGAGACATTATGCGGATCAAGCCCGGTTGACTCAGCATAACGTGTCGAAGTCATGCCCAATTGCCTCGCTTTGGCGTTCATCGCTGCAATAAATGCAGGACGACCACCTGGATAAGTACGTGCCAATGCCGCCGCCGCTGGATTTTCAGACTTCATCAAGGCAAACAACAATGCTTCAGCACGGTTCATCTTATCGCCAGCACGTAAGGTTGAGCTTGAGTTTTTACCACCAGCACCCGCGAAATCAATCGACTCAAGGGTAATCTCTTCCGACATGTTTAAGCGCGCATCAGCAGTCACCACCGCAGTCATCAATTTGGTAATTGAAGCAATCGGAACCGACATGTTACTGTTTTTGCTGTACAGCACCTCACCTGTTTGTGCATCCATGACCAGCGCAGCACGTGCATTCACTGACGGCTGGCTGCTATAGCCAAACGTATCGCGAATCTGTGTCGATTGCTGCGGAGCACTTGAGGATGAAATTGAAGCTGAACCACCGTTACGTAATGTTGTGGTCACAGAGGTTGAACCTTGAGGACCAATCTCTAAGGGTTCATCATCTTCCATTAACTGGCTCGCATCACTTGCCGACCAGTTTAAGGTTGCTGAACCACTCGCACGCGAAGAAGCTGGATTGTTATTCACAACCAGTTCAGCAAAACTTGTTGAACTCCACGCCAACAAGATAGACATGCTTAGAACATGCATGATAGATTTTTTAGAATTTTTCACGACACAATACTCAACTCAGGACGCTGCACATTTGCGCTTACCACCATTATGCCTTACATTTGAACAAATCGGGTAAAGCTTTTGTAGACACAATTGTGTACAACTATTCTCTAAAAACGAAGAATAGGATTGCTAATTTTGTCGTTTCATTGCAAGCTAATTTTGCTTTATGTAACAAAAAACCAGTGTTTTTGAAAAAAGGAGGTCTTCTTGATCACTGTTCTCGTTGTTGATGATCATGAACTCGTGCGCACCGGGATTTGCCGTATGCTCGAAGACCACCCCGATGTCGAGGTGATCGGACAGGCTGAATCTGGAGAAGAAGCGATTGCGCTGGTTCGCCAGAAACATCCCCAAGTGGTATTGCTAGACGTGAATATGCCTGGCATTGGTGGAGTTGAGACAACGCGACGTTTATTGCAGAGTGCACCTGAAACCAAGGTCATTGCTGTCAGCGGTCTGGCGGAAGAGCCCTACCCATCCCTTTTACTCAAAGCAGGTGCCAAAGGCTATATCACCAAAGGTGCGCCAATTTCTGAAATGGTCCGTGCGATCAATAAAGTCATGCAAGGCGGCAAGTATTTCAGTGCGGATATTGCCGAGCAACTGGCCAGCTCTTACCTTTCTGACACCCAGCAGTCTCCTTTTGATGCTTTATCAGAACGTGAAATGCAGGTCGCGATGATGGTGGTGAACTGTATCAGTGCACAGGAAATTGCAGATAAATTATTTGTCAGCGTGAAGACTGTAAATACTTATCGCTACCGTATTTTTGAAAAACTGGCGATTGATAGTGATGTCAAACTGACGCATCTTGCGATACGCTATGGACTGATCAAACCTTAAAATACTTACAATAATAGTCAACGCCTATGTTAGGGAAAATTGCATCATCGGTCTCTCAGACCGTCTATCGACTGGGCGTTTGGTATAGCGGCTATCGGCTGATTATTGCCGTTAGCCTGCTGCTGATTTATTTACTCACTGCCGAGCAACTCAGCAGTAATTATATTTATCCAAGCTTATATTTTTATACCCTGATTGCGTATATCACGCTGAATATCATTCAGCTTTTTGTGTTGCATCTGGTACCTGTGCAGGTGTCCAGACAGTTGATTGTGATTTTTCTGATTGACGTGATCTGCTTGAGTTTAATCACATTTTCAGCCGGCGGGCCGAATCTGCAACTGAGCTTGCTCTATGTCATCATTATTTTCTCCTCAGCCATTTTATTAAATTCACAGTTATCACTGATCATCACCCTGTTTGCCGTGATCATGGTGGTTTACCAGCGCTTTTTGGGTGACTTCTTTGATTCAGCCAATTTAACTCATCTCGGCAATAGTGTTTTTCTGGCCTTTTTATTTTTTGTGGTGCATGCCATTGGCCGAATTGCGGTTCAACGTTTTAAGATTTTAGAAACCCTCACTTTCCATCAATCGATTGAAATCCACCAGCTGCAAAATATTAACCGTTATATTCTCGAGCAGATTGAAGACGGTTATCTGGTCCTGGATGAAAGCAATCATATTGTCCTAACCAATCCGGCAGCCAACACCTTACTGGGAATTTATCTGCCTGTTTCTCTTGAAAAAACACCACTCATCAAGTTACAACCGGATCTATTTGAACTGATCAAGTTTAGTGATTTAAAAGACGGTGAAGAGTTCAGTTTTGAATCACAACAAAGCCCGTATACGGTTCATGTTCGGGTTAAACATTTGATTGTGCCCGAGCAGGCACTCGTTTTACTGATCTTAAAAGATGCCCAGAAACTAACCCAGCAGGTGCAACAACTCAAGCTGGCGGCATTGGGGCAACTGTCTGCCAGTATTGCCCATGAAATTCGCAATCCATTGGCCGCCATTGTTCAGGCCAATGAGTTACTCAAAGACAGTGATGCACATCAGCAAGAAATGCTGTCACGCATGATTAGCAAGCAAGCCAAACGTATTGATAGCATCGTCCAAGATACTTTGGCGATGGCTCGCAATCGGCCAACCGAAGCCCAACCCATCCAGCTCACCTCGTTCTTTGACAGTTTATTGAATGAAGATCTGGCTGATGCCAAACAGATGATCCGGTTAAAACAACCCGAACAGACGACGATCGTATTTGATGAAAAACAATTACGTCAGGTGCTGATTAATCTGATCCGGAATGCCTTACGTCATAACGCCACCGATGCCCCCTTTATTGAAGTGGATGTTCATGAAAAAGAAGGTCGAATCTGTATTGATGTCATCGATTTTGGGATGGGTGTCTCAAAACGGGATATTTCTCAGTTATTCAAACCATTTTTTAGTACCGAAATTAAAGGAACTGGTTTAGGATTGTACTTGTCTCATACATTTTGCGAGGCGAATCATGCAAAGCTCACCTATATAGAGCGACAACAAGGAGCATGTTTCAGGATGGAATGCTCAAAATTCATAGATTAGATTAGGTTTTTCGGGGAAATGGCAACAAAACAACCACTCGTCTTGCTCGTAGACGATGAAGAGGATTTATGTCTTTTAATGCAGATGACGCTTGCGCGGATGGGCATCAAAACACATATCGCTTATCGGGTCGAACAGGCAAAAAAATTCTTCACTGAATTCCAGTACGATGCATGCTTAACAGATTTAAATCTTCCGGACGGGAATGGTTTAGACCTGGTGAAACATGTCACTCAAAACTATCCTAACACGCCGATTGCAGTGCTTACTGCCTATGGCAACATGGACATCGCCATCGCAGCACTTAAAGCAGGTGCCTTTGACTTTGTCAGCAAACCGGTTAATCAGATGCATCTGGATCAATTAATCCAGAAAGCTTTGAACCGGCCTCAGCCTGAACAGGAAGCTGCTGAAACTGCTTTAGAAAACAAGCTTCTGATTGGGCGTTCAGCTCCGATCCAGCAACTTCGCATTGCCTTAAAGAAAATTGCACGTTCTCAAGCACCTGTGTTCATTACGGGTGAATCAGGTACAGGCAAAGAAGTGGTTGCCAATCTGGTACACCGTTTGAGTAACCGCAGCGAAGGGCCGTTTATTGCCATTAACTGTGGTGCCATTCCAACGGAATTGATGGAAAGCGAGTTATTTGGACACAAGAAAGGCAGCTTCACTGGCGCAACACAGGACAAGCAAGGCTTAATTCTGTCTGCACACGGCGGTAGTTTATTTCTGGATGAAATTGCTGAATTGCCATTAAACATGCAAGTTAAATTATTGCGTGCGGTGCAGGAAAAGAAAATTCGTCCGGTCGGTTCAGATCAGGAGATTGATGTCGATTTCCGTGTGATTAGTGCCAGCCATCAAGATCTAGAAATGCTGGTCCAGCAAGGCCGCTTCCGTCAGGACCTGTTCTTCCGTATTCACGTGATGGATCTGGTGTTGCCGCCATTACGTGAGCGTGGTCAGGATATTCTGTTACTGGCCAATCACTTTATTCAAAAGATCAGTCAGGAATGGGAAGTGCCGGTGAAGACGCTGACCTCTCGTGCAGAGCAGTTCTTGTTACAGCAATATTTTCCGGGCAATGTGCGCGAACTGCGTAATATCATTGAACGCGCCATTACACTCAGTGATGATGAAACTATTGATCTGGCTCACTTGCAAACTGCGCCATTACGTAGCTCAATTGCAAATCCGGCGCCTGCATTTGCCAATGCACCGGCAGAAGAAATCGAAACGCCTCAACATTCTGCCAGTCCAACAATGAGTTCGAAAAAACTTCCACCAGAAGGTTTAGAGCGCTATTTAGAGAATATCGAAAAAGAGATTCTGCTAAATGCCTTGAATCTGACCCACTGGAACCGGACTTTAGCGGCGAAAAAGTTGGGAATGACCTTCCGCTCTTTACGCTATCGACTGAAAAAATTCGGTTTGGATACCGAAGATGATGAATAAATTTTAATCATAAAGCCCCTTTGTTAAGGGGCTTTATTTTTTAGTATCGGCTTTTCAACACCAGATCAGTGACATGTTCCAGGTAGGTATCTTCTTTCATTTCAGGTGGCAAAGGCGAAATCTGGTTCGGTTGAATGCCTTGTCCCTCAATCATGTTGCCATTGGGGGTGTAGTAATGTGAGACCGTCATTTGCAAGGCAGCGCCACTCGGTAAAGGGAACAGCTTCTGCACCACGCCTTTACCATAACTGTTTTCCCCCACGACCCAGGCACGCTTATGTTCTTTCAGCGCCGCGGTAAACACTTCGGCTGCCGAGGCGGAGCGTTTGTTAATTAAAATGCCGAGTTTCAGATTTTGAAATTCAAAGGAAGGTAGGGCCTGAAATTGTTGGTCGCCTTCAGAACGGCTTTTGGTGGTCACAATCAGTCCCTGATTCAGGAACAAATCCGCTGACTCAACCGCAGCAGACAATAATCCCCCCGGATTATTACGCAAATCCAGAACCACGGCCTTGAGTTTGCTAGAGCTATATTCTTCGATTAAACGTTTAATTTCATTGGCAGTGTCTTGCTGAAACACCCTAATTTTAAGTACAAGTACCTGATTATGCATTAAAACAGGTTCAATATCAGTTTCTACTTTCTTGTTTCGGACCAGAATGGTGGTGCTGTTATTATTTTCAGGCTGGATCTGCACGGTACTGCCAATTGAGCCATACAGCAGGCCTTGTACCTGATCCTGATTAAGATTTTTTAATTCCTGATTGTCCACTTTAATAATGGCTTGTCCATTACGTAAACCCAGCTTACTCGAGTCAGAACCCGCTTTTAAGTCCTGAATCTGCCAGGATTTAGCATGTGCATCATAATTTAAATTAAAATCGACCGAGGCCAGATCGCCTTCGGTATATTGAATCAGTTGACGGTATTCTTCTGCCGACAGATAACGGGAATAACGGTCCAGACCACTGACCAGTCCTTTAATCGATTGCTGAAAGAGCGCATCGTCCGACTTCTTATCGACATAGTTATCTTTCACAATCCCATAGATCTGGACAAATTGCTGAATCGATTCAATCGGGACTTCCGCTGTACGCGGCGCATCTTCGGTCCATCCCGACGCATGAGTAACGGGTGCAGCATCAATACTATGCCCCCAACACATCAACAAACTTGCACATAAGGCTCGGTAAATGTTGTTGTGCTGGGTCATTGCTTCACCTTATTTTAAAGTAATTAAGTTCTTACCCTGCATTTCTGGCGGTACAGGAATGTGCATTAAATGCAGGAGTGTTGGCGCCACATCAGCCAATACCCCGCCTTCTGCAATAATTGCTTGCGTCGGGCCAACATAAATAAATGGCACCAGTTCAGTGGTATGTTGGGTATGCACCTGACCACTGTCATAGTCTTGCATTTGCTCTACATTACCATGATCCGCAGTAATTAACATGTGTCCTTTGTTTGCCATGACTGCATCGTAAACACGACCCAAGCAGGTATCCACCGTTTCAACCGCTTTTACTGCAGCATCAAAAACGCCGGTATGCCCGACCATATCGCCGTTGGCATAGTTCACCACCAACAGATCAAACTCACCTGAATTGATGGCATTGACCAACTCATCGGTCACTTCATAAGCGCTCATTTCAGGCTTTAAATCATAGGTGGCAACATTTGGGGATGGAATCAGGATACGCTTTTCACCCGGATATTCATCTTCACGACCGCCGCTAAAGAAGAAAGTCACATGTGCATATTTTTCAGTTTCAGCAATACGCAATTGGGTTTTGCCCAAATCAGACAGGTATTCCCCAATCGAGTTTTTCAGCCCTTCTGGCATATAGGCAACCGGCGCATCAATGCTGGCCTGATAACGGGTCAACATCACGAATTTAGATAAATTCGGCAGCACTTTACGTTCAAAACCGGCAAAATCCTTTTCTACAAACGCACGGGTAATTTCACGGGCACGATCGGCACGGAAGTTCATGAATACAATGCTGTCGCCATCTTGTACTTTGGTGACAGCACCGATGCGTGTTGCTTTAACAAACTCATCATTTTCATTGGCTGAATAGGCCTGCTCCAAACCTTCAACCGCAGAATTGGCAACACGTACGGCTTCACCTTCTGTGATTAGACGATATGCCTGTTCCACACGATCCCAACGATTGTCACGATCCATCGCGAAATAACGGCCAATCATCGACACAATACGACCCTGATTTGGATATTGTGCGAACAAGGCATCCAGTTTTTCTAATGAAGGTTGCGCACTACGTGGTGGTGTATCACGACCATCAAGGAAGGCGTGTAAATACACTTTTGCACCGCGTTTTAACGCCAGTTCACACATGGCGACAATATGATCTTGATGCGAGTGCACACCGCCTTCCGATAACAGCCCCATCACGTGTACGGCGCCATTGGCTGCTTTGGCCTTTTCAACCGCATCGACCAGAACTTCATGCTCGAAAAAAGCACCGGTACGAATATCTTTGGTAATACGGGTGAAATCCTGATACAACACACGACCTGCACCCAGATTCATATGCCCGACTTCAGAGTTACCCATTTGACCATCAGGCAGACCGACATCTTCACCGGAGCCAGAAATTAAACTATTCGGATGCTTGGCTTTCATTGCCGTGAGGTTGGGTGTTTTTGCTGCCAGAAAGGCATTGTCATCAACTGCTTCACGATGTCCTACGCCATCCATGATTACGAGAACGTGAGGAATTTTGCCAGCATTTGCATCCGTCATAATGGACTCTCTATTTGTCGATCATTTGTTCGGTCTATTTTACCGAAGTTTAAGGTATTTCTCTATGACCCCACTCATGGCTTTCATCAATAGCGATGATAGCGCCCATGAATCAAAGTCCTTTATCTTGCTCGATAAAGTAAGTAACTGCCTACCATAAAGATGAGTACCACCGGCATCAGCACAAACCATGCTGGAGAAGGGGCATAAACCAGACTCGCATAACCGAGGAAATCTTGTAAGTAGAAAAAGCCCAGCCCGGTAAATAAGGCAATCACCAGACGGAAGCCCATCGACTGTTGACGCAATGGTCCGAAAATGAATGAACAGGCGATTAACACCAGCGTAATCAAGGCAAACGGCGAGGTCACTTTTTGCCAGAACGCCAGCTCATAGGTTTTCGGTACCTGACTATATTCATCCATATAGCGCATAAAACTAATCAGCTGGCTTGGAGACAAATCTTCCGGGTCAAGGGTGACCATATGCACATATTTAGGCTGCAAGGCCAAACCCAGCGATTGCTGTGCATGATCGGTTTTAATGGCATTCCCTTGAGCCAGCAAATCCACCTGATGTGACTGTTCTAGCGTCCATTCGCCATCTTTAACAAACTGGCCCTTCTCTGCATTCACAAAAGACTGCAAACGGTAGTCCTGATCAAAATCGATCGACTGGATATTGCGTAACTGGCCTTTGGAGTTGGCATAGTCAATATAAATAAACCGCTGCCCTTCACGGGTCCAGTAGCCTTTGACTTCACCCAACGCCGCCACGCTACGTTGCTTCTTGATACTTTGTGCCTGTTCATTGGTATAAGGAATTACCCATTCGCTTAGCACAAAGGACAATACAATCAATAACAGTGCCGAACGCATTACCCAGCCGACGATTCGCCATAAGCTAATCCCGACCGAGCGCATCACGATCAGTTCACTATTCGAAGCCAATGCACCCAGTCCCAGCACCGAGCCAATCAAGGCGGCAACAGGAAGGATTTCATAGAGATAATGCGGCGCTCCCCACATCACGTACAGGAAAGCCTGCCAGGCATTATAGTCGGGTTTGAGCGAGCCTAATTCACCTAAGTAGGTAAACAGAACCTGTAAGAAAGATAACACCAGCGTCGTGCCCAGCATGGCCAGGATCGTGGTTTTTGTCACATGTTTGGCGACTATTCGACGTGCTAACATCACAACCCCACTCGCTGAATACTTCTCTTAAATTTTGGTGCTAATTTTTGTTTACGCGCAAAAACTGCTGCGGCAATGGCATAAACAAGAAGAACCACTGGATAAGCCCAGATATCAAGCTCTTCCTTACTGATTCGGGTCTTAATCGCAATCAATAATACGATCAAGCTGGCAAAGATAAAGATCGCGGGAATCAAACGATAGTAACGACCTTGACGCGGACTCACCTCAGACAATGCGACCGCCAGCATTAAAGCCACGATAATCACAAATGGGCCAAACACACGCCAGCCCAGTTCACTACGCACGACAGGATCATCACGTTTTTCCCATAACTTGGACATGGATAATGCTTCAACATCACCACTCTCAAATTTTACGTCTTTGTCATTTTCTAAACGTAAACGATAAGACTGGAATTCTGCCTGTGTATAACGTGGTTGATTCGGATAAATCTCGTAACGACGGCCCTGAACCAGATCCACTACATTGGCGGTATCATTGGCCACTTCAACCCGTGTTGCTTCTTTAGCCAGAATCATGACATCAGGTTTATCTGCCTGATTGCCTTTCTGATAGAAGAAAATATCTTTTAAGTTCTTACGGTCTTCTGAAAGTGATCCCGCATAAATGGTATACGGCCCTGAAGAAATAAACTCTTTCGGACGGACCAAGTCAAATCCGGTCCGTACTGCCTGGGTACTGGTCAGTTTTTCAAACTCACGTAAGCCCCACGGCCCCATCCAGACCATTAAGCAGGTCTGTACCACCAGATATACCACGGTCATCGGCAACAGTAATCGGGCCAACTGATTGCGACTGACGCCACTGCCATTTAAAACCGCCATTTCGTGGTCGACATACAGACGCCCGAATACCAGCATCAAGGCAATAAAGAAACCCAATGGTAAGATCAGTGTTAAAAATTCAGGTAAACGATAGCCGATAATGCTAAATAAGATCCCTGCATCCAAACGACCTTGAGCTGCGACGCCAAAATACTTGATCAAACGACCACCCATCATGATCATGGTCAATAGACCAATAACGACGAGAGATGTCGAAACCACCTGTTTGACGAGATAACGCCGAATAATCAAAGTAATACTTCCAAAAGACCAATCGAAGGTAACGCTAGTTTACCCGAATGTTAAAAATATAAAACCTATCGCTTGTTGCGGATTGCAACCTCATATCTGAAAGTGTTTAATGGACTTATCTTTCTTTTTTACTCATTAGGTTCTATATAAACAATGAAATTTACACTTCAAAACGCATTCCCAACTCAGGCGTCTAGCGAATCTTTGTGGATTTTGGTTGATTCAGAACAATTACAACAGAACTTAAATACTTATCAAATCAACCATCTAGATGACATCCTTAACGCAAGCCAATATAAAGCCGGTTTTAACGACAACTTGCCGCTGCTTGCCAATATCTCTGTACAAGCCAATGCGCAATTATTAGGGCTAGGCAAAAGTGACGAGCTTAAAGCGACAAAATTAGCAAAACTTGCACAAAGCATTATCAAATCATCACAAAATAAATTTAAACAAATTAGTGTCGATCTTTCAGCATTGCCTACCGATTTACACTCCCTCTTTATCTTGAGCCTTACGCAAGCGGCTTATGGCTATGACGAGTTTAAGTCGAAAAAGAATGAGTTCGTGCTAGACACTATTCACCTGATTGCCAGCCAGACCCCATTAGATGAAGCACAGTTAAAGCTGATTCATGCAGTTCAGTCGGGTCAAAACTTTGCCCGTGATCTGGGGAACCGTCCTGGAAATATCTGTTTCCCTGAGTACCTTGCAGATCAGGCACTTGCGCTGGCCAAGCAATATCCGGACGTATTAAAAGTCACTGTACTGGATGAGCAGCAAATGGCAGATCTGGGCATGTATGCCTTCCTTGCCGTAAGCAAAGGTTCGGATCGCCCAGGCCGTATTGTTACCCTCGAATACAATGCCCAGATTGAGCAAGCGCCTGTGGTACTGGTCGGTAAAGGAGTCACCTTTGATACAGGCGGTATTTCATTAAAACCAGGCTTGGGCATGGATGAAATGAAATTTGATATGTGCGGCGCAGCTTCGGTTCTTGGTACCATTCAGGCACTCTGTGAAGCCCAATTGCCTATTCATGTGGTGGGTGCAATTGCCGCTGCAGAAAATATGCCATCTGCTCATGCCACCCGTCCTGGTGACATCGTCACTACCATGAGCGGTCAGACTGTAGAAATTCTAAATACCGATGCAGAAGGTCGTCTGGTCCTGTGTGATACCTTGACCTATATCAAACGCTTTAACCCTGCCCTGGTGATTGATATTGCCACCCTGACCGGTGCCTGTGTGGTTGCGCTCGGTAAAGTGGTCAGTGGGTTATTCACACCAGATGATGAGCTTGCACAAGACTTGCAACACGCAGGCGAACAGTCACTTGACCGTGTCTGGCGTATGCCGGTCATGGAAGAGTATCAAGAATTACTCGACTCACCTTTTGCCGATATTGCCAATATTGGTGGGCCATACGGTGGCGCCATCACAGCAGCTTGCTTCCTCGAACGTTTTACCCGTGACTATCGCTGGGCGCATCTTGATGTGGCAGGTACGGCATGGTTATCGGGTACCGCTAAAGGTGCAACCGGCCGCCCGGTTCCATTATTGATGCAATTCCTGGCAAATCGTGTTCAAGCGAATGGCTAAAATCAGTTTTTATCTCTTTGAAAACAGTCAGGAACGGCAAGTCGAAAGTGCTTGCCGTTTGTGTCGCAAGATTCTGAATCAGCATCCCCACATCTGGTGGTACTGTGCTGATCCAGACTTGCAAAATGAACTGGATGAACTGCTCTGGAGCTTTGATCCACAAAGTTTCATTGCGCATGGGATTGACCAGCCACACAGCCCAGTGTGTATTTCAAAAGATTTACCCCCCTCCAATGATTGGATCGTGTTTAATTTTAACAATCATGCACTTGAACAAACTCAAGATTTTCGCCACATTATCGAAATTATTGAAAATAATGAAACTGCGAAACAGATTGGGCGGGAAAAATTTAAACTGTATCGACGGTTGGGCATAGAACCTCGTACATTTAAATTATAAATTGGCGATAAAAAACATCATTTTAGGAGTGTCTTGTGGCATTAAATGTAGGTCAGGATTTTAAAAAACGCTGGTTAAATGCACCTGAGGCGGTTCGTCAGACCTATCAGGAAGATTTAGCACGTATCTGTGATCTGTTATTACCACAAACCTCGATTCAAACCTGGACGCAGAATGAAGAGAGCGCGCAACAGCGGTCTCAACAACGCATTGATCAAGCTTATGCCGATTTAAAGGCTGAGTTACTGGAACAGGCACGTATTCGTAAACAGCTGGCGCTGGAACAAGCACTGGCAGAAAAACGTGCAGCTGAAGCCGCCTATGCAGCCCAGTTACAAGCGGATGAAGCACGTCAGTTTGAGCAGCAAACCGAGAATCTAGTTGCCTTACGTGGTCATATCGATCAGGAAATTGCGCAACAGACCGAACGCTATCAAACCAATCCGGAACAGCCAAGCATTGATTATGCACGTGGTCAGCGCGTGAACATTGATGACCAGCAGATTCTGTCTGAGCTGGAAAGTGTTCGGGTCCGTCTTGAACTCGAAGCAGAAGAGCTGATTGAACAGGCAGTGACCGTGTTCCGCGCCAAACTGCATGCACTGGCCCAAGATGAAATTGGTTATATCCTGAAAAATAGCGAATTTTCGGATGAAAAATAGGGGTTGTTGATCTTTCACAGATGCTTGCGACAGAGGATATTTTTAGATGGTACAAGACATGTCTTATGCAGTTTAGTCAATCTAAATAAATAAGATATAACGCCGTAACAGCAAAAAATTTCCCTGTCCCATAGGGTTATGACTAAAACTTCCCTGATTCATATTATAAAATTTAAAAAGAGCCTCCCCCTTGACGGCCTTTCATGAATTTTTTATGCCGTTTTAGTCGATAACGCAATGCATGGCTGAAATATTAACAGCCCCTAATAAAAAGCCCAGTTTAAACTGGGCTTTTTTAGGCTTGATCTTTTATTTTAAGAAACCGTTTTCAGCTAAAAAAGCCATACTGATATTTGATTCGGTTTTCTGCTCAGCCGCCTTATCACCCAGCAATAAACGCTCGATATAACGTGCCAATACGTCAACTTCTAAATTCACTTTGCTTCCCACCTGCCAAGTACCAATATTGGTACGTTCAGCGGTATGCGGAATCAAATTCAGGCTCAGAATATTGCCACGTAAGTGGTTAATGGTCAGGCTAATACCGTCGACGGTGACCGAGCCTTTTTCTGCCAGATATTTTGCCAGCTCAACCGGAGCAGTCACTTCAAAATACAAAGAACGTGCGTCTTCGCGAACCAGCGTAATCTCACCCAGCCCATCAACGTGACCACTAACAATGTGTCCGCCAAAACGTGTGGTCGGTAACATCGCTTTTTCAACATTCACCGCCTGACCGACTTTCCATTGTCCGAGTGTGGTACGGTTCAGACTTTCGCGGGAAACATCTGCCGCATACCAGTTCTCGCCCCACTCAATCACGGTCAGGCAAATCCCATTGGTGGCAATTGAATCCCCAAGATGTACATCAGACATATCCAGATCCGTCTGAATTGTTAGACGAACATCACCACCTACACTTTGTAGGCTCTGAACTTTACCTAAACTTTCAATAATGCCTGTAAACATGGGAGTTTCAACCTATCTTTATTGCAGTGTCTGCTACAGTGAATCAGATACCTTAAAGCAAAGAACTTGAGATAACAAGGCGTCTCCCAAGCAAATACCAGCAAATCAAAAAGGGCGATCATCTGAGCGCCCTTTTAGTATTATTTATTGAGTGATGCAGTTATTGCATTTCAGAGACTTGCTGATCTGTTGGATCTTTTGCTACCACCTGATGCTTGACCAGAAAATGGCTAAAGAAGAATTTATAGCCCAGCACACCTAAACATGCCCCTACGATTGGTGCAATAATGGGTACGATGAAATAAGGGATATCACGACCGCCAGTAAAGGCAACAGGACCCCAGCCTGAGAAATAAGCCACGATTTTCGGGCCAAAATCACGTGCAGGATTCATGGCAAAGCCGGTTAATGGGCCAAAAGAAGCACCAATCACGGCCACCAGCAAACCCACCAGAATCGGCGCCAAAGCACCACGCGGCAAACCGTTGCTATCATCCCCAATTGCCATAATCAGCCATAGCAATAACATGGTAATAAACATTTCCACCATGAACGCCTGGCCCAGCGACAATAGGTGATGCGGATAAGTTGAGAAAATTCCAGCCAGTTCCAGACTTTCGACACTGCCCCGTACCATGTGGTGGGTCTGTTCATAATCTACAAACAGATTGCTATATAAGCCATAGACCAGCAAAGCCCCTGTTGCAGCACCCGCCACTTGAGCAATGATATAAAATGGGACTTTACGTTTATCAAAGCCAGCAAATAAAGCCAGAGCGATGGTCACAGCAGGATTGAGATGAGCCCCAGAAATACCTGCAGACAAATACACAGCCAATGCAACGGCCAAGCCCCATACAATGCTGATTTCCCACAGACCTAAACTTGCGCCTGCAAGCTTAAGTGCAGCCACCACACCAATACCAAACGATAAAAAAATTGCGGTAGCAAAATATTCGGCTACACATTGCCCCAATAAGGTGGGTTCCGAGCGACTCATAACAACCTCTCCTGGTCATCGCTGCAAATAGGCAAGACCCTAAATTAAGCTCGGCAAACTATATTTATTTTTGAAACGGGTCAATATGGTTTGGTAATTTTTTAAACGATTGGTCAAAAGATTTTTCTTCAAAAAATACCTCTAAAACCAACTAATAAGCTGACCAAAATACAACTCAAATATCTGTTTTTATTTATTTTTATAAAATTATGATCATTTTTTGCAGTAGCGCCAGCCCAACAGTCCAATCCAGTAAAGATGCGAGATATTTACCATAAAAACAGACACTTATCATATAAACCGATTTTATTTATCTAATTATCCGATTTAACAAAGAAACTGAATACAAAAACACCACTTTTAAAAGTGGTGTCCTGTATTTTACCAAAGTGCCAGTTGGGTACTGTTCCCGGTGGTATCGACTCCGCCCAGTTCAGCAAAGTGATATAACTGCCCTAACAACTGTCGTAACGGCGGTCCTGACTTGGCATGCGTATCGGTAATCACGATAAATTCCAGTACCCGTGCCCGCTCAGACTGACGCTGTTTACTCACGCGATAACGCGGTACATCCTGAGTCAGCAAAGTCACCTTACCGCGCTTTAAATTGGCGGTCAGCAAGTCTTTTGGCTCGATATTGCCATCGGTCGAGTAACTGGTCAAAATGTAACGTGCATTGATGGTTTCCAATAACTTTTCATAAGCCTCTTTGGCATATTTAGAAGAGTTATAAGGACTTGGGCGCTCTTTACGCCATGCCCGATCAATCCCGCTTTTAAAGCCTTTGGTATCCGGTGATGGTAAATCGACCTGATCCCATAAGGTCAAGGCATTGAGAACGTGATAGTTACTGCTATAGGCATGCTGGTTATAAGGCGGATCCAGATAAGCCACATCGACTTCGAAACCACTCATCTGGTTGGCGAGATGCTGGGCATCGACACACCACATTTCTGCCGCAGGACGTTTAGGATCCCCGATCTCGCAGAAACGGCTAGGTGTCAGCCACAACAAGGACTCGATCCGTTCCAGCGCGGTTTGGGTACGTCCGCCCCAGCCCTGATGGAAACTTTTGAAAACGCCACTGGTATTACTGACAAAACTTGCCGAATACAGTAACGGCGCCAGTAAGGCACTCATTTCCACATCATTAATCGCACCCTGTGCCTGCCAGGTTGCAATCTGCTGACGAATCGCGTCAATACGCATGCCATTACGACGTTTGAAGAACAGGCGATCCCGTGCAGGATCATAGACATCGTCATTGCGCGGGCATAGATTATGTGTGACCCAGCCTTTAACTTCAGGCAAGCGGTTCAGATAATCGATGGCTTTTTGGTAGCCCCCCAATTCTTTAAATGCGGGTGCATCAACACAGGCCAGAATCGCATGATTCAGCGCATGGCTATACGGCTCCCAGTCGTTGGCAATCACACGGTAGCCATTCTGGCGGGCCAACCGTGAAACCACCCCACTGCCTGCAAAAAAATCGGCAAAAATCGGTGGATTCTTTTTCTTGCTATTCAGTGTGCCGGTAATCTCAAGCGCTTCTAAAATCAGGTGTAGAAGTCGACGCTTATTCCCGAGATAAGGAACTAACTGATGAAAAAGATATTCGTCAGTCGTACGGGCCGCATGACGACGTTTGTGATAAACCGATGGTTCTGGATTCATATCAACTCTTGGATAGGGAGCAATCTCAGGCGAATGTCTTGCCCGAGTTGGGTTACATCGACCAACTCAAATCGTCGTTGTTCTGCCATTTTGCTCAATTCAGCATTGAACATCGCACGGGCAGATTGACCAAGTAAAGTAGGTGCAACATAACTAATCATTTCATCAACCAAACCTTGCTGTAAAAAGGCGGTGGATAAAGTTGCACCTGCCTCAACCAATACATCATAAATTTGATATTGTTGAGATAAGGTCTGCAATAATTGATTTAAAGGTTGCGGTGGCAATTGTATCACGCCTAAATTGGCAAGTTCTTGACGAAATGGTGTCATCACCATTACGGTTTCAGGATTTTGCAACATCTTGGCAGACAAAGGTAGCTGACCTTGGCGATCTAGCACGATTCGTTTCGGCTGTACTACTGTCGAAACATCAACATCCGCCAAAGTACGGACATTTAACTCGCAATCATCTGCCAGCACGGTTTGGATGCCTGTGATCACGGCGCCTGAAATTGCACGCCAATGCTGGACATCCTGACGCGCCGCAGTGCCGGTGATCCATTTCGATTCACCCGAAGCCATGGCGGTACGACCATCCAGACTCGAGGCCACTTTTAAACGAACATAAGGCATACCGGTCGACATAGCTTTTAAAAAGCCGAGATTCAGTGTTTTGGCATCCTCGACACAAATCCCTGTTTCAACTTCGATGCCTGCATTCCGCAAGATCTGCACGCCTTTGCCAGCCACCAGCGGATTGGGGTCCGAGCAGGCCACCACCACCTTCTTGACTTGCGCTTTCACCAATGCTTCAGCACAAGGTGGCGTTCGACCATAATGGGCACAGGGTTCCAAAGTCACATAAGCCGTTGCATCTTTGGCAAGTTCACCCGCCTGACGCAGGGCAAAAACTTCTGCATGGGGCTGGCCTGCTCTAGGATGATAGCCTTCGCCAATCAGCTGTCCATCTTTGACAATGACACAACCCACATTTGGATTGGGCTTGGTTGAATATTGTCCAAGTCGCGCCAGTGCAATGGCACGATGCATCCAGTACTGCTGTTCGGATAAATGATCTTGGGTTAACTCAGACATGATTTCTCTAATTTAGTTTTCATTTTCGCGTTGTTGCATTTGTTCAATCTGCTGACGAAAAGCATCGACATCCTGAAAATCCTGATACACCGAAGCAAAGCGTACATAGGCCACATGATCCAGTGCAAACAGCGCCTGCATGACGATTTCGCCAATGGTTCTGGACTTCACATCCCGCTCACCCAAACGGCGAATATGTGACTGAATGTCACTGAGTACCGTTTCAATCTGTTCTTGGGTGACAGGACGTTTCTGTAGAGCATGCATCAAGGAGCGACGTAATTTTGCCTCATCAAATGGCTCATTCTTACCATCCGATTTAATGACGCGTGGCATCACCACATCATAACTTTCAAATGTGGTAAAACGCTCACCACAGATGACGCACTCACGACGACGACGAATCTGACACCCTTCAGCAGCCAGACGGGAGTCGATAACTTTACTATCAGCAGCGTTACAAAATGGACAATGCATAGTTGCGCGATTATTTAATCTCTTCGCCTAAGTGTAGCAAAGTTTCTGCAATTGCAGAACCAGCACCCGGAGGGCATAAAAAAACAGCCCCATGAGGCTGTTTTTACATCACATCTTGTATTTATTATTCAATACGTTCGCCATGTTGACTCAAGTCAAGGCCCATACGCTCATCATCAGCACTAACACGGATCCCGATCACCAGATCAACCACTTTCAGAATAATGAAAGTCACGATTGCACTGTAAGCGATGGTTGCCAACACACCCTCGATTTGCACCCACAATTGGCCTGCAAACGTTGGCGCGAGTGCCACATTTGCAGCCTTGATGATCTCATCGCTATAGAAGATGCCTGTCAGAATCGCACCAACAATACCACCTACCGCATGTAGACCGAATGCATCCAGAGCATCATCCGCTTTAAGCAGGCGTTTCAATGCGGTAATTCCCCAGAAACAGACCACACCACCGATGAGACCCATGATTAATGCGCCACCGACACCAACGAAACCAGCAGCAGGTGTAATCACCACTAATCCTGCAACTGCACCAGATGCACCACCCAATACTGAAGCTTTACCACGAATCACACGTTCAACAATCAGCCAAGAGAAGGCAGCAGCCGCGGCAGCAACTTGTGTCACCAGAATCGCCATACCTGCACGTGCACCCGCACCTAAAGCACTACCACCGTTGAAGCCGAACCAGCCGACCCAGATCAGGCTGGCACCAATCACGGTTAAGGTCAGGTTATGTGGCGCCATAGACTCACGGCCCAGACCTGTACGTTTGCCTAACATATACGCTGCAACCAGACCCGCAACACCGGCATTGATATGTACCACCGTACCACCGGCAAAATCTAATGCGCCTGCTTTAAATAACCAGCCATCTGCCGCCCAGACCCAGTGTGTAATCGGCGCATAAACCAGAATCACCCACACTGCGATAAAGGCCATAAATGCAGAATACTTCATACGGTCAGCGATTGAACCACTGATAATGGCAACCGTAATGATGGCAAAAGTCATTTGGAAAATAACGAACAGGCTTTCTGGAATGGTACCCGTTAAGGCATCGAAGGCTACGCCATTCAGCATGGCTTTAGCGAGATCACCGACATAGGCCCCTGAACCGGAGAAAGCCAGCGAGTAACCAACGGTCACCCAGATCAAGCTCACAAGAATCGCTGCAGAAAGGCTGAACATCATGGTACTCAGTACGTTTTTCTTACGCACCATACCCCCATAGAACAAGGCTAAGCCGGGAATCGTCATCAACAGCACCAAAGCCGTTGAAACCAGTACCCATGCGGTATCACCCGTATCGACCTTTGCTTCCGCAGCAGGTGCAGGAGTTGCTTCCACAGGAGCTGGCGCTTCTGCTGCAACAATATCTGTTGATGCAGTTGTGGTATCAACCGCTACAGCGTGTTCAGTAACAGGTGTTGAAGCAGCATCTTCTGCCCAAACCAGCGCTGAACCACCTAAGAGTGCGCCAGATAGACTGAGCGCCATAAGCATTTTTTTCATTCGTGTCCCCCAACCTGATTTCGCGAGCTATTGCTATACTTTTAATAGCTCAGCAAAGTTTGTGCCAACTTACACAGCATCTGGCCCAGTCTCGCCCGTACGGATACGGATCACTTGCTCCAAATTGGTCACAAAAATTTTGCCATCACCAATTTTGCCTGTGCTTGCGACACGCGTAATCGACTCGATCACGGCATCAACCATTTCATCGCTAATTGCAATTTCAATTTTTACTTTTGGTAAGAAATCAACAACATACTCTGCACCACGGTACAGTTCTGTGTGACCTTTTTGACGTCCGAAACCTTTGACTTCAGTTACGGTAATCCCTTGAACACCAATCTCCGAAAGTGCTTCACGCACATCATCCAGTTTGAATGGTTTTACAATTGCAGTTACAAGCTTCATGTTTGTTTTCCTTCGGCTTATTTTCACCAGTAAGGTTTTATGTTCAATTTTCATGCCAATATTTAAAGGTTGGGGGTTTTTAAATATCGGACATAAGCTTTCTTTATAACCTATTTAGCCTTGAAGATGTAGATCGTCCATCGAAAATAAGTATCATTTGCCGCTGTTTAACTGGATTGCTAAGTCATATACGCTTCTGGCCCGAACTGTGCTAGAGGATTGCGGCAAGCAGTGATACACTGAGCAGCAAACATACATAACTGATTGAGTCCCTTATGATTGAAACGCTTTTACAGGCTATTTTGCAGCAAGTCGATCAACCGAAAAAAGATTTAGAAAAAAATCTGCGCGCCTTGTTAAATGAGAGCATCGAAAAACTAGATCTCGTTTCAAAACAAGAACTTGATCGTCAAAGAACGGCACTTGAGCTTGCTAATCAACGTCTGACTGAACTCCAGCAACAAATGAAAACACTCGAAGACGTCATTCAGAACAAAAAATAGGCACCAACTCGGTGCATTTTGCACCCTTCAATGATTAAAAATAAAGCACCACAATGGAACAATAATAAGATGTCTTTTGCCAAGATCTACACCAGAGGGCTATTAGGACTACATGCCCCGCAAATTGAAGTTGAAGTACATATCAGTGCAGGGCTTCCTTCCTTAACCATTGTGGGTTTGCCAGAAGCTGCCGTGCGTGAAAGTAAAGATCGTGTACGTTCTGCCATCATCAATAGCGGTTTTCAATTTCCCACCAAGCGCTTAACTATCAATTTGGCACCTGCCGATTTACCTAAAGATGGTTCACGGCTGGATCTGCCGATTGCTTTGGGGATTTTGATTGCTTCTGGACAACTGCCAGAACACAGTACCGAAGGCTTTGAATTTATAGGGGAACTGGCACTGGATGGACATTTACGTCCCATATCAGGGGCATTAACCATCGCCATGGCCTGTCAGCAAGCGCGACATCGTTTGCTGCTGCCCTCTGGTAATCTGGAGGAGGCAAATCAACTTCCCGATTTTGAAGTCTATGCCGCGCAGCATTTACAAGAGGTGTGTGCACATTTTTCGGGCAATACCAAGCTGGTAGCTGCACCACAACGACCAAACTCAGCCACATCTGCCTATGCATTTGATCTGGCCGATGTAAAAGGACAGTTGCGCCCACGCCGTGCGCTGGAAATTGCCGCTGCGGGCGGACATTCTTTATTATTTAAAGGCCCACCCGGCACAGGTAAAACCTTATTGGCATCTCGCCTGCCTTCAATTTTACCGCCACTCAATGCGCAGGAAAATCTTGAAGTCGCCAGTATTTATTCGGTAGCCAATGCCCCGCACAGTTTTGGCCAACGTCCTTTTCGGGCACCCCACCATACCGCCTCAGCCATTGCGCTGGTCGGTGGCGGTTCCCAACCCAAGCCAGGTGAAATCACCTTAGCGCATCTGGGTGTTTTATTTTTAGATGAATTACCTGAATTTGACCGCAAGGTGCTGGAAGTATTACGTCAACCGTTAGAATCCAAGGAGATTGTGATTTCTCGTGCGGCACGGCAAATGACCTTTCCTGCGAATTTCCAGTTTATTGCAGCCATGAATCCTTGCCCATGTGGTTATGCCTTCAATCAGGACAGCCGGTGCCAATGTTCCCCGGAAAGTATTCAACGCTATCAAAACCGGATCTCTGGCCCATTGCTGGATCGTATTGATTTGCATATTGATGTACCGCCGTTACAAGCTCAGGAGCTTCAAGACCGTACGCCCACCGAAAATTCTGCCAGTGTCCGGCAGCGTGTGATTACTGCCTACCAAAAACAGATCCAAAGGCAGCAATGCTTAAATCAGGCTTTGTCACCGAAGTTACTGGAACAACATGCCTTGTTAGATGACAGCTCAACAAAAATCATCGAAATGGCACAGCAGCGTCTCAACCTGTCTGCACGTGCCTATCATCGGGTATTGCGCGTTGCACGCACCATTGCCGACTTAGCCGAAAGTGATCTGATCTCAAGTAGCCATTTAACCGAAGCGCTATCCTATCGGGGCAATCAGAGCTAAGTTTTTCTTTTGACACCCCAACAAAAGTATCCATCAAAGTGCGGATACTTTTGTGAAACATGCTTTTAAAAATAAACAACAGAAGATGGAATCATCAGCACCGAGCGAGATCAATATTCCAGACAAGCAACCTGATCATTCCTCCCTACACAACTTTCTCGCGGGCTGGCGATTATGACCTACGACACGGTGCTACTTAGCTTAGGATTCTTTGCCTTCTGTGGTGGCCTGATTGACGCCGCAGTAGGGGGCGGCGGTTTAGTTCAAATCCCCGCGCTATTACATACTTTGCCCCAGCACAGCATGACCACCGTTTTGGGCACCAATAAACTGGCGGTATGGGCAGGTACTGTTTCTTCTATTTTTAGATATGTGAATAAAATTCAATTGGTCTGGAAGTTACTCATCCCGACCATGCTATCAGCCTTTATCTTTGCCTTTGTGGGGGCAATGACGATTGCACATATTCCCAAGCATTTGATGAGCTATCTTGTGTTGTTTTTGCTCATCTTTATGGCGGTTTATACCTTTCTCAAGAAGGACTTAGGCACCCATAGCCGCTATGTGAACTGTGGAGCTAAAGAAATTGCTCTAGGAATCTTTTTTGGTGGACTCATTGGATTCTATGACGGTGTATTTGGGCCAGGGAGTGGCAGCTTCCTGTTGTTCTTGTTTGTCAAAGGCTTTGGCTTTGATTTTCTCAACGCCTCTGCATCAGCCAAAATTGTGAACATTGGCACCTTTAGTTCAGCACTTTTATTCTTTATTCCTACAGGTCATGTGCTGTGGGAAATCGGCTTAATGATTGCAGTCTGTAATGTCTTGGGCGCCTTCGTCGGTGTATTTCTGGCGCTGCGCTATGGCAGTCAGTTTATCCGGATATTTTTTCTGTTCCTGTTAGTCTTTCTGATTATCAGAATGGGATTATCTATAGTCTGAATTTATCGCAAGTCATTATTTGATTTGAACGCTCTCTCAAACGAATATCTTTCCATATAAAAAGCCAGCAATAGAGCTGGCTTTTTGTTTATCCAAGCAAGCTTAGAATGCTTTGGTCAAAGTAAATACTGCACCTGTTTCTGTGCCACGCTTTAACGGCTGGAAATCTGCGTCAATATTGGTGCCTACTGCAGCCAGTTCAGCAGTCAGGCCAGACACGGATTTGACGCTATAGGTCACACCCACTTTCCAGTCGACATAATTATCGTCGAGACCATCTGTTGCATCACTGTTAAAGTCATAGTTATCCACTTTGGTATAACCGACACTTGCCACTCCACCAAAGCCAGTATCCGCAAACGGAATATTATAAGTTGCGTTCACATACCAGCCGTTTTCATCAGCACCACCAAAATCATTGGTATAGTTCAAAGTCCCCAGTAGACTGTCTCCAGAGGCCAATACATTTTTAAAGCCCAGTTTTGCGTAGAGTTCTAACCAGTTCAGGTCAGATGCACTTGGATAACCGTAATACCATAAACCAACATCTAAAGTCGGCTTACCGGCAAATGGTAGCTCAGTCGCATAGCCGACATAAGGGTCTAACTCGAGATGCGGATCAGCACCACCGAAATTAACATTTGAGCCCCATACCCCCGCATAAAGACCAGATGAATGCGTTAATGCAAAACCGCCCTGTACCGCTGGATCAGATTGGGTTTGAGTAATACCACGATAACGATAATCTGTCGTTAACGCAGCCGTTCCTGAAAAACTCAGACCGTATTGAGATAAGGTATTGGCCTCTTCTGCCATCGCAAAAGTTGAAGTGACAGCACAAATACTCAACGCGATCGCCTTACATGCAAATTTCATCATCTTGATCTCCCCCATGATGGATATTCGACTGATTTAAGTTTTAAATTACATCGCATAGTCAGTAGCAATTGCTGTGCCAACTCCATTTAAGCCCATATTCAGCTTGGTTTTATCCAATAACCTCTCTTGAATTAGATTTTTACGCTCTCCAAGTGAGTCCCTTACTGTAATCCTCTGAGTTTTTGAACTATTAAGACGCATTCATCCATTCAAGATTACTTTTCGCACAAAAAAGTGGCATATCTTGAACTGCAAAAACGTCTAGCTTGCTTAAAATATAGGCATTTCGTTATAAAAGTAGGCGATGTGCCATAAAAGTGCATAGTTAAAAACTTAAATTCGCCTGAACTTTTGTAAGTTTTAGAACGGACAGTCATTGCCATTCGTCGGGATGTCATTTTTTGCAAATCAAGCTGAATATTTTTTAAACAGAGAAAAAATAAATATTTAAAATAAAAGAAAAATTACCTCAATAAATCACATAGTTTCATTCAAACCAAACAAAAAATAACCAGATTATTTTATATCCAAAATAAATGATATTATTATTAAAAATCATAAATTTAAGTTTATAATGTGCATTTTTTAAACAAGAAATAAATCATAAAATTTTATAAGTATTTTATTTAAAAATAATTAAAATTTTTTAATAAAAATCTATCTTTTTTATGCATAACTTATACAATTGATCAAAATTTCGGTCTTATCCCAAATTTATTATTTCTAATGAGGCGAGCTATGCCAAAGGCAAAGAAACTTACTTTAGCGGTTTTGATTAATGCCGCGTTAATTACCTCAACATATGCAAGCGAACAAAGCGAAGCAAAAGGACTTGTTGAAGATGCCAAAGGGGATATTTTATTCCGTACTGGTTATTTAAATCGTGACAAGAAAAACTACATTAACCAAGACGGTGAGGAAATACGAGTCAGAGATACTAGCTCATATGCCCAAACAGCGATGGTAAAACTGGAAACTGGTTTTACTCAAGGTTTGGTTGGCTTTGGCGCTGGAATCATCGGTGATGCTTCTTTTAAATTAGGCTCAAACAATAATGCTGGTAATGGCATGATTCCACGCGAACGCCTAAATGGTGTAGATGGCGCGGGTGACACATATGATCATTGGGCACGTGGTGGCGGTTTTGTTAAAGCACGTATCTCGAATACAACTGTAACTTATGGTACACAGATCCTTGATTTACCAGTTCTAGCAAGTAATACAGCCCGTTTGGTACCTGAATATTTTGAAGGTGTGTTAGCAAACAGCCGTGAAATTGATGGTTTAGAACTTACTGTTGGTAAATTTACCAAAAATCAGTATTCTGACCAGATTACCTCTGATGGTAACCAATTAGACCGCGCTGTCGTTTGGGGTGCTAAATATAAAGTCAATGATCAGTTAAATACCGCTTACTATGGTACTGACATCAAAGACCGCTTAGAACGCCACTATGCAAATGTAAACTATAAGCAAGCTTTAGCGAACAATAGTTCATTAACTTATGACTTCAGTGGTTATCATACTGACTGGGATCGTAAAGCAAATGATAGCTTATATTCTTATATTGGCTCTGCAGATGATAAATACCGTAACTCTATCTGGGCAATTTCTACAGCGTATAATACTGGCCCACATACTGTAATGGTTGCATATCAACAAAATAATGGTAAAGCTGGTTATGACTATGGTCTTGGTAAAGGCGTAGGTGATGGTCACCAAACTATTTACTTACCAAACTCTTATCTATCAGACTTTATCGGTAATGATGAAAAATCGGCACAGCTTCAATATAACCTTGATTTTGGTAGCTTCGGTGTACCAGGCTTAAGCTGGACCACAGCATTTGTATACGGTTGGGATATCGACACCAATGCAGCTGTTAAAAAGGGTAATGATGTCGTTGCTCGTGTACGTACTGCTGATAATGCAACTGAGCGCGAGTTCTTTAACCAAGTGAAATATACAGTTCAATCTGGTTTTGCCAAAGATGCAAGCTTACGTTTACGTCACTCATATTACCGTGCAAGTGATGCTTATCAAGCGGGTAACTATATCGGTGATACCAACGAATGGCGTATCTGGCTTGATATTCCTGTGAAATTATTCTAATTCACAGCTGACCAAGCAATAAAAAAACTCCATTCAAATGAATGGAGTTTTTTTATGACCAGATTTTAAAAATTTAAAACCTGGCCCAGCATTTCAAAGTTACTTTTTAGCCGCTTCGATTGCTTTAAGTACTTCAGCTTTAGCAACGTCAGCACCTTCCCAACCACTGATTTTTACCCATTTACCAGGCTCTAAATCTTTATAGTGGGCAAAGAAGTGCTCAACTTGGCTGATCAATAATGGCGGAAGATCCGTATATTCTTGAACATCTTTATAAAGTGGAGATAATTTTTCATGTGGAACAGCGATCAGTTTCGCATCGATACCACCATCATCTTCCATTTTTAATTTGCCCACTGGACGACAACGAATCACAGAACCAGCAGCAACAGGATGTGGAGTTACAACAAGTACGTCTAATGGATCACCATCTTCAGACAAGGTATTTGGTACATAACCGTAGTTTGCTGGGTAAAACATTGCTGTACCCATGAAACGGTCTACAAATAACGCATCTGAATCTTTATCGATTTCGTATTTGATTGGGGCTGCATTTGCAGGAATTTCGATAATGACATAGATGTCATTTGGTGCGTCTTTACCCGCAGGAATATTGCTATAACTCATATCAACACTCGTTTATATTGTGAAGTAGATGTAAATCGGACCGATTATAACGTGAATACAGCGAAAATGATGCTAGATATGTAGCGAGCTGGCGAATTTTATAGCCAGCTGTCATCAGGTCATTTTGATGGTAATCACAAACAGTAAAATTGGACAAAGTAGCGAGAAAAACCAGATGATTGAACGTAATGTGGCTAAATTGGCCAGATAGCAAATGCCATAAATCACACGAAAGACGATATAGGCCCAGCCAAAAGTCAGAATAAAGCGTTCAGGAACCACCATATATTCCGCCATCAAAATCGCAGCAATAAACAAAGGCAGACTTTCAAAGCTATTTTGTTGTACCGCATTTGCCCGTGCTGACAACCCTGTTGTTTTCGCTAAAAAATCACGAGGATTCTGATTATCTTTTGCTTGAAAACCACCTTTCGATTTTGCAATCAAGGTAAAAACATACGGCAATAAACATGCGACGATAATAATCAATATAATGCCGCTAATACCTTGCATGCTGACATCCATCATTTGAAGTTCTTCTGATCATGCTATCATAACTTATAATTTATTGAACATTCATGTGTGCTTGTTCAACAAGCGTTTCTTTTACACACCTTGTTTGTGTAAAAGTTGTGTTTTTTCATACTGTTTTAAGGTCAACCTATGCCGCAACCCGACCAGAAAGAAATGTTTGAGGTCCTTGCTCAACAACGCCAGCACCAGCAATTGGTTGATCGTGTACTCAAAATCGTATTACCGATCATGGCATTTCTACTCAGTGTGATTTGTGCCAATCTGAACTGGCAGTCTACGCTGGGTACTTTTGTGATTCTGACCGTTGCCTTTTATGCAGTCGGTATTTATCGCTTGACCCTCTGGCACTGGCTGACCGTGATTGTGCTGTATGCTGTTGCCGATAATTATTTTAGCTTTAATGGCATTGATCCGACCCGTTTACGTTTCCAGCTGGCCACGATGGTGGTTTTTGTGGGGATTGTAGGGATTGGTAGACCTTATATTGATCGCTGGTTGATGAAATCAAAAGCCTCAAAATAAATCCAATAAAAAAAACGCCGCAATTGCGGCGCTTTTTTTAGCTTTATTCTTAAGCTGGTTTACGTAAGTCTTTACGTAAGATTTTACCGACATTTGACTTCGGTAATTCTTCCATAAACTCAACATAACGTGGGCACTTATAGCCTGTTAAGTTTTGTTTTGCATAAGCAATTACTTCTTCTGTGGTTAAAGAAGGGTCTTTTTTCACGATGAACAATTTTGGCACTTCACCTGATTTTTCATCTGGAACACCAATTGCAGCCACTTCCAATACTTTTGGATGTTTCGCAATGACTTCTTCGATTTCACTTGGGTAAACGTTAAAGCCAGACACCAAGATCATGTCTTTTTTACGGTCTACAATCTTCACATAACCACGTGAATCCATTACACCGATATCACCGGTACGGAAGAAATTGTCAGCCGTCATCACTTTCGCAGTTTCGTCTGGACGGTTCCAATAGCCCTTCATGACTTGTGGACCACGGATCGAGATTTCACCTTGTTCACCCAGTGCAACTTCTTTACCGTCATCATCCAGAATCGCAACTTCAGTTAATGGCAATGGAATACCAATCGTGCCGCTGAATTCAGTCGTAGCAGGTGGGTTTGCAGTTGCAACCGGAGAAGTTTCAGATAAGCCATAACCTTCGATAATGGTGGTACCTGTGATCTTTTTCCATGCGGCTGCAGTTGATGGCAATACAGCCATACCACCGCCCATTGCCATTTTCAGATTGCTATGGTCAAGCTGTTTGAATTCTTCGTTATTTACCAAGGCATTAAACAAGGTGTTTACCGCCGGGAAGAATGAAGGCTGATATTTACGTAATTCACCCACCACCGCAGGTAAGTCACGTGGATTTGGAATCAAGATATTGGCCTGGCCTTTATACATACCGTAAAGCGCACATACCATGAAGGCAAAGATGTGATACAGCGGTAATGCGCACACGATGCGATCACCTTTAGCACTGTCAGAAGCACCAAATTTACTTGAGAAAATCGCTTCACACTGGAGCAAGTTAGCCACAAGATTACGATGCGTTAATTCAGCCCCTTTAGAAACACCTGTGGTACCACCGGTATATTGCAATACAGCAGTATCGCTCAAGGTTAAGCTTGGACGCTTATAATTGCTTGGGCTGGCTTTGTTTAAAGCCGTGTTGAACTTGATATGACCCGGAATATTCCATGCTGGAATTTGCTTACGTACTTTACGTAAAACAAAATTCACGATGGTCCCTTTCAGGGTGCCGAGCATATCACCCACAGAAGCCACCACAACATGCTTCACTGGTGTTTTGCCAATAATGTTTTGATAAACGTTGGCAAAGTTTTCAATAATCACTAAAACTTCAGCACCAGAGTCATTCAACTGATGCTCAAGCTCACGTGCGGTATAAAGTGGATTGACGTTGACCAGTACCAGACCTGCACGGAAAACCCCTAATGCCACCACTGGATATTGAAAAACGTTCGGCATCATTACCGCAACGCGCGACCCTTTGGCTAAACCCAAAGTTTGTAAATAAGCTGCAAATTTACGGCTAGCGACTTCTAATTCATTAAACGTTAAAACTTTATCCATGAAGATAAAGGCATCACGTGAACCAAATTTTTGGAAATTGCGTTCAAAAATATCAACAAGTGAGGTGTTTTCAGCAGGCAGTTCAACTGTTTCTGGAATTCCTGTCTTTTGGTATTCAGCAAACCAAATTTTTTCCATAATGCCCTTATCTCCGAGTGGTAATCCTTAAAAATGTAACAACGTTACTTTCCATGGCAAAACATTTTTTTTAACTTTTTGAATTGCCCTGTCAATCTATCCAAACAATATGAATACATTGTCATATATAACGTATTTGTATCACAGAATACTAGCCTTATCTCTGAATGAGGAGTCTATTTGCTTTTTGATATCCACGTGGTAAAAGTTGCCCCTTTGTTGCTCTTTTTCCTAGATATTTTTGTAGATCATCCCCTTTCAACTTCAGATGCTGTTGTCCTGCATCGACTTGGATTATTTCATCTAACGTCAGGGTTGTCATGGATAAAATTTGCTCTTTTTCATCAAGTTGTATCAACTTGTTACCCTTACCTTTGTTGAGAACTGGCAGTTCAGTTAAATCAATAATCAGTAAACGACCCGATGAACTCAGGATGGCAACGTGGGTGGCTTGCTGAATAGGCAAGAGTGGTAAAGCAGTGGCTTTGTCTGCAACCGTCAGGAAAGCCTTCCCTGCTTTGGCATTGGTATCCAGTTGTGCCGCCTGGCTCTTAAAGCCGTAACCGTTGGAACTGGTTGCAATCAGTTCGCTACTCTCCTCATCAATAAATACCTGAATAAAGGAAACACCGCTGGCTGGCGAAAGTTTTGAACTGAGCGGTTCACCCAAACCACGCGCCGAAGGCAGACTGCTGATTGGCAAGGCATAACTACGCCCGGTCTCATCCAGGAAATACACCCGCTGGTTGGTTTTACCCACTGCATGACTGAGATACTGGTCACCTGCACGATAATTCAGATTGGCTGCGTCTACTTCTGCCCCTTTGGCAGCACGTACCCAACCGGCTTCCGACAATACGACAGTCACAGGCTCAGTAGGCATTAAATCCTGTTCTTTAATTTGCACCGCATCCGCACGCGCCACAATCGGTGAACGACGGTCATCACCAAACTTTTTCGCGTCTTCTTTTAATTCGTTAATAATCAGGTTTTTTAATGATTCCGGATTGGCGAGTTGCTCACGAATAATCGCAGCTTTCGCTTCCAGTTCTTCCTGTTCACGACGAATTTCCATTTCTTCAAGCTTGGCCAAATGACGAAGTTTGAGTTCGAGGATTGCTTCCGCCTGAATCTCGTCAATACCAAAATGCTGCATTAGTACCGGTTTTGGCTGGTCTTCTTCACGAATAATCCGAATCACGGTATCAATATCCAAGTAGGCAATTAAAAGACCTGCCAGGATATGTAAACGCTTTTCAATTTTGGTTAAATGGTATTGCAAACGGCGGGTCACGGTTTGCTTACGAATCTCGATCCATTCCAATAAAATACGACGAATCGATTTCACCTGTGGGCGACCATCCGCGCCAATCATGTTCAGGTTGACACGATAGCTGGATTCCAGATCCGTGGTGGCAAATAAGTGACTCATCACGGTTTCTGCATCGACACGGTTCGAGCGCAATACAATCACCAAGCGGGTGGGATTGGCGTGATCGGATTCATCACGTACATCACTGACCAATGGTAACTTCTTGGCAATCATCTGGTCTGCGATCTGGGTAATTACTTTGGAACCCGAAACCTGATAAGGCAGTTCAGTAATCACAATCTCATTTTTGTCGACCGTATACACGGCACGCATACGATAACTGCCACGACCTGTGGTCTGAATTTTGAGTAATTCTTCTGGCGGGGTAATGATTTCAGCCTTGGTCGGTAAATCTGGGGCCGGAATATATTCTGCCAGTTTGCTATCTGAAGTTTCAGGATTACGAATCAGCGCGATCGTTCCTTTCACCACTTCACGCAAGTTATGTGGCGGGATATCGGTTGCCATCCCCACCGCAATACCCGTGGTACCATTTAACAGGATGTTCGGGACGCGTGCTGGCAACGTGATCGGCTCTTTCATTGAACCATCAAAGTTGTCCTGCCATTCACTGGTACCCTGCCCCAATTCGCTGAGTAATAGCTCGCTATAGGCAGAAAGTTTGGCTTCGGTATAACGCATCGCAGCAAATGATTTTGGATCGTCCGGCGAACCCCAGTTACCCTGACCTTCAACCAGTGGATAGCGATAGCTAAATGGCTGTGCCATCAATACCATCGCTTCATAACAGGCTGAGTCACCATGCGGATGGTATTTACCCAGTACGTCACCAACAGTACGAGCCGATTTTTTCGGCTTGCCTGTCGATTTCAGGCCAAGCTCACTCATCGCATAGACAATACGGCGTTGTACAGGTTTTAAACCATCACTGATATGCGGCAATGCACGATCCATAATCACGTACATGGCATAGTTCAGGTAAGCCTGCTCAGTGAATTCGGCTACGGAACGGTTTTCTGTTGCATGATGTGCAAGGCTGGTCATTTCAGCAAGTCATCCAAAATCATTGTTATCGTCAATGTTTTGTATGCTATGTGGATGCAGGCGTTGTGACAAGCCCTTGTTGTTGTTTAAACGTCAAATGGTGTCTTGCGAAGAGGACAAGACCTCAAAAGTTAAACATTCTTCATGATTTACCAGCCGATAAGCGGCATAAAGCCGCAATCTGGACCAGCATCTTTTGTTGTACAAAGTCGCTTCTTAGCGCGTATTTTTCTTTTTCAATTGAATCAGATCAATGCTCATCTGTGGAAGAAGCCGAGTCGGCATCATCTTCCTGATAAATAAATTTCGGCATTTCCAGACCAAAATAAATTGCGATCAAACGTAGGGTAAAGCCAAATACTAAAGTGAAAATTACCGTCAGATCATGCGGTAAACCCACTTCCAGACAGACCCAATAACAAATCACCGCGACAAAGGAAATACTGGCATAGAGCTCACGACGGAATACTAACGGCACGTCATTACATAGAATATCGCGCAGAATACCGCCCGATACTCCGGTTAATACCCCTGCCACCGCAGACACCACAAAACCATGTCCCATCGATAAGGCAATCTGGCAGCCTATGATGGTAAAGCCAATAAGACCGAGCGCATCCAGCACTAGAAAGATATTGCGCAGATGACGCATCCATTTGGCGATAATGATGGTGACAAAGGCCGCAGCACAGGTCAGCACTAAATATTCAGGATGTTTAACCCAGGTTAAAGGATAATGCCCGAGCAGCACATCACGCACCGAACCGCCGCCTAAGGCCGTGACACAGGCAATCAGCACCACACCAAACCAGTCCATACTACGTCGACCCGCTGACAATGCCCCAGTCATCGCTTCCGCAGTAATGGCAATAATATAAATTACGGTGAGTAACATCTGCCTACATCCCTAAATCAGGCGTAAAAGTGTGCGCTATTCTAAGACAAAGTTAGATGAATTGTGCACAACATTGTTTAAATTTTTTCCCCGAGCCACAAATGCAGGGTTGTTTCATGGTGATTTGCATATCCAGCGTTGGATCCAGGAAATACCACTGCTGTTGATGCAACACAAAATGTGAAATTTCATGATGAACATGGGCTTGTTTACCATCATGATAATGTGCCTTAAACTCAACCAGTGCATGGATTTTATCCAGCTTAGGTTGATGCTGGATCACTTCCAGTTTTAACCACTGATTGGACTGGCTCCAGTCCGCAATTGCGGCACGGTCCAAAGCGGATTGTTGCCCTAAAGCCGTAGTTTCCAGAATATAATCAATCTGTTGCAAAGCAAAAGCGCTATAGCGCGAGCGCATTAATTGTTCTGCATTGAGTGCGGACTGCTGTTTCAAATGTAAAGGCTGACAGCATTCAGCATAAGGTCCATGTCCGCAAGGGCAATTCTTTGACAAAATCATGTTGAATTCTCAAATAAAAATAGCCCGAGGACAACCGTTGCATCGCAACGATTAAACTCAGGGCTATCCAGTTTTTACTGCTTAGTTATTTCTTCACTCAAAGCACAGAAGACTTTCGCAAGATCCGGCGTGCCGGATCTTGCGCAACACCGCTTCTCGAGCATTGCTTAATCTTGCTCTGGCTTCTCTTTGGCAATAATACGTACTTTTTCAATTTTGTGGCCATCCATAGTAACCACTTCAAAGCGATAACCATCGACTTCAACCGTATCCCCATTTTCAGGTAAACGACCGAGGTGGAACAGGATATAGCCTGACAAAGTTGAATATTCTTCGCTTTCATCGACTAAATCTTTACCCAATAACAAAGACACATGACGAATATCGGTTGAACCTTCCAGCAACATCGAACCATCATCAAGACTTTCAGCCGCAGCTTCCAGCTCATCTTCATCAGGGAATTCACCCGCAATCGCCTCTAATACATCAATCGGCGTTGCAATCCCTTCAATGGAACCGTATTCGTTCAGGACAATCGCCATTTGCAACGGTGCCTGACGTAACTGTTCCATGACCATCAAGACCTGTGCATTCTCATGCACAATCACCGGTTCACGTAAATGTTTACTAAAATCAATTGCACCTGTTTCGATGTATTCGTTTAGCACTTTGTGCGTTAAAACAATACCTTCGATATTGTCCAGCTCACCGCGTGCCACGATCAAACGTGAATGGGTCATGGCCATCAAACGTTGTTTCAACTCGGCAGGATCATCATCCAGATCTAACCATTCCAGCTCTGGACGTGGTGTCATCACTGACTTGACTGGACGCTCAGATAAACCAAGCACACCTTGTACCAAGACGCTGTGATACACGCCATTGTCTTCATCAAACACTTCTTTGGCATAAGCTTGTGTCGCCAATACATCTTCAGCTTCGTTGTTCTGGCTTTCATTGCCATTGCCTTTATTGCCGAGCATACGCAAGACAGCAGAAGCGGTGCGATAGCGTAAATCGGTGGTGGTAACCAGTTTTTCCTGATTACGGCGCATGGTCTGATTGACCATTTCGACCAATACCGAGAAGCCAATCGCTGCATACAAGTATCCTTTTGGAATATGGAAACCAAAACCTTCAACCACCAGCGAGAAACCGATCATCATCAGGAAGCCAAGGCACAGGATTACTACGGTTGGATGCTTGTTGACAAAGTCCATCAATGGACGTGAAGCCAGCAACATGATACCGATCGCAATGGTCACCGCAATCATCATGATCGACAGTTCTTTCACCATACCCACAGCCGTGATCACACTATCCAGCGAGAATACCGCATCAAGCACCACGATCTGAACTACGACCATCCAGAAGGCCGCATGTACAGGATTTTCTTCTTTCAGCGCTTGCTTACCTTCAATCCGTTCATGCAGTTCCATGGTGCCTTTAAATAACAAGAACACACCACCAAACAGTAAAATCAGGTCACGACCGGAGAATGGATGATCGAAAATATGGAATAACGGTTCGGTTAAGGTCACTACCCAGGCGATCGAGGCCAGTAGCACCAGACGCATTAACAGGGCAAGGACTAAACCTACTCTACGAGCAGTATTACGTTGTTCAGGCGGTAATTTTTCTGCCAAAATTGCAATAAAAACAAGGTTATCAATACCCAGTACAATTTCCAGCACCACCAATGTTGCTAAACCAACCCATGCAGCGGGGTCAGACATCCATTCCAGAATCATTGACGTGACTCCTCTGCAAAATCAGCAATATTGTTATGAAGTTGAATTTTTAAAAGGTCGGCACGATGAGCCAAAACATTTTTTGTAGGAAATAGGAACAATGCGGAGCGACAACAACCACTACTCATAGAGGGACATAAATTAATAAAAGGATTTTCAGTATAGGCAAGATTTCACTGAAATTCATCTTTTTTATGTTGATGTTGTTTGCAAATTCTTTCCAAGCGTTACAAAACCACTTTGTATGTAAAATGTGCATAAAACTGTCATAAAGCTCGATTAGCCTAGACAAGCACAACGAAAATGATAAGGTGAAAATAAACGAATGAATAGTGTTCTAATAATGACTGAAAAGAAAAGCATTACCCCTACTCCCATAAAAACCACCCAATCTCTCATTGCCCTTTATTGCGGTTCACGTACCGGCAATAAACCGATTTACCGTGATAAAGCCATCGAACTGGCCCAGCATATTGCCGCTCAAGGTCTTGGTATTGTCTATGGCGGTGCCAGCATTGGCTTGATGGGCCAAGTCGCCGATACCGTACTTGATCATAGCGGTGAAGTGGTCGGTGTGATTCCAGAATTCATGCTGGATTATGAAATTGCCCATCACCGTCTGACCGAGCTGCATATTGTCCAGTCCATGCATGAACGTAAGGCACTGATGGCCGAACGGGCCAGTGCCTTTATTGCCTTGCCGGGTGGTTTGGGTACCTTTGAAGAAATTCTGGAAATTGCAACCTGGGGACAACTCAACCAGCACCAGAAGCCCATGATTATCTATAACGTTAACCATTTTTATGATGCACTGATTGCGCAACTGGATCATGCCGTTGAAGAAGGTTTTTTACCACCACAACATCGCGCCAAAGTTGTTATTTGTGACACGCTTGAACAAATCTCAAGTGCGATCAAAAACCTGAATGCGCCAAGCCATATTGAAGTATAAGATTGCAATAAAAAAAGCGGATCGATTGGATCCGCTTTTTTTATGGCCCTTAGTCTAGCAGGAGAATCCTGAGACGAAGCCGACGGACTCACCAACATTTTAATGTCAGTTTCATGACCGCTATTTGACAATTTTTGTCTTTATTTCACGCCTATTTGCATTAAACTAAAGCTGAATTTTTACTCATCAAGGCTCATGACCAGCACAACCCATCAGGCAGTACAACCCGAATTCCGATTATTGGTCCTTCTGGTTTCCATTGGCTTTTTTATGCAGGCACTGGACACCACCATCGTCAATACCGCGATTCCAGCCATGGCTGTACAACTCAATGAAAACCCCTTGCAAATGCATGGTGTGATTGTGGCCTATGTATTGTCGGTTGCGGCATGTATTCCTTTAAGTGGCTGGCTGGCAGATCGCTTTGGTATCCGCAATATTTATCTGAGCTCCATGATCATTTTTAGTCTGGCTTCGCTCGGCTGCGGCTTATCCCAGAATCTGGAACAACTATTGTTTTTCCGGGTAATTCAAGGTGTTGGCGGCGCATTGCTGATGCCGGTAGGTCGTCTGGCCCTACTCAAGATTATTCCACGCTCACAATTTCTTTCCGCCATGAGCCTGATGAGTCTGGCCGGACTGGTGGGTCCATTAATGGGCCCTACCTTAGGCGGTTGGCTGGTGGAAGTCACCACCTGGCACTGGATTTTCCTGATCAATATTCCGATGGGTATTCTCGGGATGATCATGACCTGCAAAATCATGCCGAATCGCAAAGAACCTACGGTCAAATCCTTTGATTTAAGCGGCTTTATCTTATTAATTGTGGCAATGGTCGGCTTGTCTTTGGGCATCGAGAATATCGCGACACCGCAATATTCCCGGCTGATCAGTTTAGCACTATTGGCGGCTGGACTGATCGCTGCGGCAGGCTATGCTTACCATGCCCATACTCATCAGAATGCGCTGTTTCATGGGCGCTTATTTGGCTACAAAATTTTTTCGGTCGGGGTTTTAGGCAATTTCTTCGCCCGTTTGGGCAGTAATGCGATTCCCTTTATTTTACCGCTCATGCTACAGGTGGCATTTGGTTTCGAACCGTTCATTACCGGTTTGATGATGATCCCGATGGTACTGGGCTCATTATTTTCCAAGCCAATTGTACGCCCACTGATTCAACGGGTCGGTTATCGCCGTTTCTTACTGACCAATACCGTGTTGGTCGGGCTGTGTATTGCCAGTTTTTCCCTGATGACGGCAGCGACACCACTGTGGCTGAAAATCCTGCATTTGTTTATCTTTGGTACTCTCAATTCGTTGCAGTTTGTCGGTATGAATACCCTGACCTTGAAAGACTTACCTCAGCAGGATGCCAGCAGCGGCAATAGTTTCTTATCGATGATTATGATGCTGTCCATGAGTATGGGCGTGGCACTGGCAGGTACCTTGATCAATGTATTTGGTCAATATTTCTCATCTGCTTCGATTAGCACCGCATTCCATGCCACCCTTATTACCCTCGGTTGTATCAACATCATTACGGCGATGGTCTTCTGGCAGATCCCTAAAGAAACCACCGATTAAAGATATTGCTGTGGCAACCATATCAAAATAATAAGGAAAATATTCGATGCTTATTCCCCGGTACTGGGCTGAAGCCAAAGTAAAAACTCGTATAGCAGGACGTCATTACACGCTTAAACGTTTTGGTTGGTCAGATCAGAGCCTAGCGGCGGCCCAAGTGCATGCAGAGCACCGTATTGCACAAGCGATTGAGAAGATTAAAGCCGGTGAAAACATTCATCGAATGGACCATAAAGCCTCATATAACGGTGCCGAAGGTCTGCCCATTCGCGAAGAAATTATTGCCCAGCATGATGATGTGGTGATCACGCGCAATGCCTACGGCGCCTTGTGCCTCAATACGCCTGATGTGCTATTTGCCGATATCGACTTTGCAGAATCTGCTCGGTTGACCGTGCATGTTGCTACTTTTTCCTTGCTGCTGTTACTTTCAATCGCAGTCACTGCTTATTTCATGTCCTGGCTGATTCTGGTTATTGGCCTAATGATGTCATTTCTACTGATCCGTGTTTTTGCCAAAAGTTTATCTAGACTACAACAACGTTTTACCACGACACCTGAACAGCGCTCACTCGCCTCGATCCGCAACTTTTCTCAACAGCATCCGGACTGGCATTTGCGTGTCTACCGTACGCCAAAGGGACACCGGATCTTGGCAATGCATCGAACCTTTGATGCCAATGGAAAAGAAGCCGAGTTACTGTTTCAGTCGATCAAGGCTGATCCTCACTATGTCCGGATGTGTAAAAACCAGCACTGTTTTCGGGCCCGTATCAGTCCAAAACCGTGGCGCATTGGCATGCAGCGCTTAGGCTTCGGTGTATGGCCCGTGGATCAGCAACATGTCGCCAGTAGAAATAACTGGATTCACGATTATCAACAGCGTGCCGAACCTTATGCTTCCTGTAGATTTGTGGAACAATTTGGTAGTCAGATGGTCAATGCCAAGTCGAAACGGGTACAATTGCTACATGATCAATACTGCAAATCTGGCACTCATCTCGACCTCGCATAATCACTGATACTATGGCAAAGAAATCCGCAGCATCTTCCTTCTCTCAACACTATCCGACCTATGCCAGTATCGGATTAGCAGCCATGCTGGGTGTGGTGAGTTATTTCGGTCTGTTCTACCAACAGAAAGCTGCTGCGCAAGACTATGCCATTCGTGGTTTTGATGTTTCCCATCATCAAGGTGAGATCAACTGGAAAAAAATCTCTCCGCTGCAGTATCAATTTGTCTATCTCAAAGCCACCGAAGGCGGCGATTTCCGCGACCGTAATTTCCAACAAAACTGGCTCAAGGCTCGCGAACAGGGCTTACATGTCGGCGCCTATCATTTCTATCGCCTATGTCGTGACGGTAAGGTACAGGCTGAAAACTTTATTGCGACCGTACCGAAAAAAGCGGATGCCCTGCCACCTGCCATTGATCTGGAATATGACAGTAACTGTATCAATACCTATACCAAAGAGCAGCTATTGAAAGAAATTCAGATCATGCATGACCAATTGCATAAACATTATGGCAAACAGCCGATCTTTTATATCTCGAAAAGCTTTTATCATATTGTGTTGATGGGGAATTTCACCGAAACACCGCTTTGGGTCAGAGATTATGAAGGCAAACCTGAACTCAAGGATGGTCGCCAATGGACTTTTTGGCAACATAGCAGTCAGGGAAAAATTACAGGTATTCCCAAAGCAGTGGATTTAAATGTCTATGCCGAATCACCGAAACAATGGCGAATTTTCCTGAAACAGCAAGGCATTCAAGATGCCAAATGAATTACGAAAAATCATCCATATCGACATGGACGCCTTTTATGCCTCAGTCGAACTGAGAGAACGTCCTGATCTCAAAGATTTACCCGTCGTGGTATCTTCACACCATCCGCGTGCGGTCATTGCTGCTGCCTCCTATCCAGCCCGTGTCTTTGGACTGCGTTCAGCCATGTCGATGGGACAAGCCAAAAAACTCTGCCCACAGGTGGTGGTGATTGAACCCAACTTTGAAAAATACCGTGAAGTTTCAGCGCAGATTCATCAGATTTTTCAGCAATATACAGCTTTGATTGAACCTCTCTCCTTAGATGAAGCCTATCTGGATGTGACTGAAAATTTGAAGAATATTCCGAGTGCGACTGAAGTGGCGGCACAAATCCGTGCCGATATTTTTGCAACTACGGGACTGACAGCTTCTGCCGGTGTGGCACCAAACAAGTTTCTGGCAAAAATCGCTTCGGACTGGAACAAACCCAATGGCTTATTTGTGATTAAACCGCATCAAGTATTGAAATTTATTCAGGATTTAGCGCTAAGCAAAATCCCGGGAGTCGGTAAGGTCACTCAGGAACGATTAAGCCAGCTGAATTTGCATACCCTGGGTGATCTGCAAAAAATCGAAGAGAATGTCCTGATTCATCATTTTGGCAAATACGGCAAACAGCTGTATTTATATGCGCAGGGAGTTGACCACCGCCCTGTAAAAGCAGAACGCGAACGCCAGCAGATTTCCAAAGAGATTACCTTTGACGACGACTATACCCTCGAACAATGTCAGCATGCCTGGCAGCCGCTCGCCGAGCAGGTATGGCGCAGTCTGAATAAAAAACAACTGAGCGCACGCGGGGTCAGTGTAAAACTTAAACTCAAAAATTTTCAGGTGTTGCAGCACAGTAAAAGTTTTAAGCAGGCCTTGCAATCCCAACAGGACTTAGGACAAGTGGTTTTCCAGTTGCTTAATGAAATGCATATCGATCCAGCGTTTCAGTTCCGTCTGATCGGGGTCGGGGTTTACCAGCTACAGACGGCACAGGACGAATCCCAGCTTTCTTTATGGTAGTGCTGTTTTTTTAAACAGAAGCATGATTATTGTTCAAATTTATGTTTGCTTTTTATGCAATATTCAGTACTCTAAACAACGCAATAACATTATCCATGTTATATGTCTTGCTAAAGAAAACCTCGCTTTTAGCATCTGCTCCTGTGATTGGTGTGACGATCAAATCCGAAGATTACAGGGCACTTCCGGTGTTGTTGAGTTGCTTCTTTTTCCAATCAAAATTCTTCATCTTTCGCTTTTCATTTCCTCCACCATTCCCTGATGATTTAATGGAAATAGAAACTTTTTCCGCCTGATTTATACAAAATTACACTGCGATTCAATTGCATCAAGTACAATCCAGACAGTATCCCATTCATTAAGGAATCACTATGTCTGTGCAACGACTTCATGTCACTTCACGTTTTTGCGAGGTCGCAATTTCAGGAAATCTTGTTCATCTCGCAGGCCAACTGGCAGATGACACCAGTGTTGATGTAAGTGCACAAACACAGCAAACTTTAGACAATATTGATCGTTTTCTGGCAGATGCAGGTACAGACAAGACCCATATCTTATCAATTACCATTTTTCTAAAAGATATCGAACGAGATTATGCTGCCATGAATGCGGTATGGGATGCATGGATTGCTGAGGGACATCCCCCAGCACGTACCTGTGTCGAATCTAAACTCTATGCACCGGATGTTCTGGTTGAAATGACAGTGACTGCGGTTCGCCCTGATTAATACGATTTTACGGCGAATTCATTATATTTCATCATCCGCTCCATTTTTGGCAGCGGAGCTGATGTGACGACCGTGGTTGGAATGGTCATCGGTTCAAACAGATCAGGCATCAGATCTTCTCTTAATTCCTGTTCGGTCGGAATGCTGCTATAGCGCAATACACGATAGCCAGCCAACTCGAGCAAACTGTCCTGATAATGTTTTTGATGCAGGCGATTAACATAGGATTCATCTGCAATCTCAATAATCGCCAGTACCTGATGTTGCTGGTCGAGCACCACAAAGTCAGCCACCAAACCTTGATATTTACGGCGCGTATGTGCAAATTTGGTGGTGAGTAAGGCATCAAAAGATACATGTGCCAATACGGTATGACGTGGCAAAACGGCTTGCAAACGCATTAAGGTGATCTGCTCGGCAATATTCAAAATACCGCGGCGTTTTAATGGACTGTCTTGACGCCTGTTTTGTTGAAGGCGGCGAAGTGCTAATGCTGTGATCAACAGCAATCCAACTATTGTTATGAAATAATACATTACCCATCAATCCCTTTAGATTTTTTATAATCATTTTTGGCTTTAAGCCAATTTTTTTAATCAATAACAGCGATAGCAAATTCATTTTGCAGTGCAAACTTAAGTTTTTTAATCGTGTTTTTCCAGACGACCAAAGTCGTAACTGCCCTCTACCCTTTATTTATAATCATTACGCTGGCATTATTCAAGTCGTTATTGTCAGTTTATGTTTCCAATCCTGATGGTTTTGTGATCAAAATATAAATCTTTGCCTGCGATGAAAATAAAAAAGGCATGAACTATCATGCCTTTTTTCCATCAAATTAACGATGGGCTTTTGCTTTGGATTTTGGCTTACCAGAGAATGGTCTCTTTTCACCTGTTTCACGTGGTGGTAAACCATTGTGCTGGGTTAATACCTGGCCTTTCTGCGGCCGTTTCTGCCCAGATGAAGAACGGTTTGAGCTTTGGCCACGTTTGGCTGAGTCTCCCGCAACGCTCGAGTTCTTCTTACGTGCAGACTTATATTCACCTTCAGCGGTTCCTTGTGGCTGATAAGTCGGAATCAAATGCTGTTTTGAATTACCAATCAGGTCAGAACGGCCCATGTCTTTCAAGGCTTCACGTAATAAAGGCCAGTTGTTTGGATCATGGTAACGCAAGAAAGCTTTATGCAAGCGACGACGTTTTTCGCCTTTGACAATGTCCACACTCTCCGTATAACGCGCCACTTTAGACAACGGGTTCTTGCCTGAATAATACATCGTGGTCGCAGTTGCCATTGGTGATGGATAGAAAGTCTGGACCTGATCGGCACGGAAACCGTTTTTCTTTAACCAGATCGCCAGATTCATCATGTCATAATCGGTGGTACCCGGATGCGCAGCAATAAAGTACGGAATTAAATATTGTTCCTTACCTGCTTCCTTACTGAAACGCTCAAACATCTGCTTAAAGCGGTCATAAGTCCCGATGCCCGGTTTCATCATCTTCGATAATGGACCATTTTCGGTATGCTCAGGCGCAATTTTCAGATAACCGCCGACATGGTGCTGAACCAGCTCTTTCACATATTCAGGATTCAGCACAGCCAGGTCATAACGTAAACCCGAACCAATCAGGATCTTCTTCACGCCCTTGATTTCACGGGCCTTACGGTATAACTGAACCAGAGGCGCATGATCGGTATGCAGGTTTTGGCACACACCTGGATAAACACATGATGGCTTACGGCAATTCTTTTCAATCTCAGGATCATTACAGTGCAAACGGTACATGTTTGCAGTTGGACCACCTAGGTCCGAAATAATGCCGGTGAAATTTGGTGCAGTATCACGGATTTTTTCAATTTCACGCAGAATTGAATCTTCCGAACGGTTCTGAATAATCCGGCCTTCATGTTCAGTAATCGAACAGAAAGTACAGCCACCAAAACAGCCACGCATGATATTCACGGAGAATTTGATCATGTCAAATGCAGGGAAACGCGCATTGCCATAGGCTGGATGCGGTAAACGTGCATAAGGCAAATCAAACACGTAATCCATTTCCTCAGTCGTTAAAGGAATTGGTGGTGGATTGATCCAGACATCACGCTCACCATGACGCTGTACCAAAGCACGCGCATTACCCGGATTGGTTTCCAGATGCAAAATACGGTTGGCATGGGCATAGAGTACCTGATCATTGGCCACTTCTTCAAAAGAAGGCAAACGGATCACGGCCAGCTCACGGGGCGGTAATTTATGTTTAATTGCTTTTGAGGGTGCAGCTTTCAGTTGTACGATCTGGGTATCCGGATCCAGATTGTCACCTTCACGGACAATCGGGTTAGCCACAATTTCTTTCTGAAAGTTTTGATATTGTGCCAGTGAGTTGCCTTTTTCTTTTTCAACTTCACAGCCATCAATATCTTCGGTCATCACATAAGGATTGATAATCGGATCGACACGGCCAACAGTATCGACATCGTTACTGGCAATTTCGACAAATTGTGCTTTCGATTTTTTATTATGTTTATTGATAATAAATGCGGTACCGCGAACATCGGTAATCTCGTGAACTTTTTCACCTTTGGCCAAGCGATGCATCACGTCGATAATGGCGCGCTCGCCATTGCCGTACATCAATAAATCAGCCTTCGAATCCATCAAGATTGAACGACGGACTTTATCTGACCAGTAATCGTAATGTGCAATACGGCGTAGACTGCCTTCAATCCCGCCGAGTAAGACAGGTACATCCGGGAAGGCTTCACGACAACGCTGGCAATAGACAGTTGCAGCACGGTCTGGACGTTTATTTGCTTCATTATTCGGTGAATAGGCATCATCCGAACGGATTTTACGATCTGCCGTATAACGGTTGATCATCGAATCCATGTTCCCTGCGGTTACGCCCCATGCAATGGTCGGTTTGCCTAAAACGCGGAAGCTCTCGACATTGGTCCAGTCTGGCTGGGCAATGATGCCGACACGGAAGCCTTGTGCTTCAAGCACACGCCCAATCACCCCCGATACAAATGAAGGATGGTCAATGTAAGCATCCCCACACACCAAGATAAAGTCACATGCATCCCAGCCGAGCAGATCCATTTCTTCTCGTGACATCGGCAAAAATGGTGCGGGTTCAAAACACGACGCCCAATATTTGTCGTAATCAAACAGCGCTTTTGGCGCGGTCTGCGTGGTATAGGCAGTAGACATGGCTTGCGAATCTCGGCTAGCAGATGGAGGAGAGACATCTAAAGATGAAAGCCGATCATTTTAACATGAATTTCATTCATTTTCCCTGTTTATAAAACATTCAGGAACAAGGGGATAACAAATTATTTGTATAAAGTTTAATCAAAACAACAATATTAGAGACGAAACTAGAACTTTTGTTTAACAAGAGACCTTACTGCTTATTTCATTAGATCGAATCATCTCTTTGACCTTATAACCTGGCTCAATATAGCCACTGCCTCCAGTAACAGTTTGACCATTTTCAAATGTTACTTCCAACTGATATCCACCTTCACCCTGTATGAAAAACTGCGTTTCTATTGTTTTGTTATTTTCAAGTGGCTGAAAAAAGATTTCATGCTGAACAGCGGCTGTTTTACAAAGAGCTTGAGCGTGCTGATGGTTTGCCCACTGTAATTAGAAATTTCCATATTAACTAAAGATTGAAACCAATGGTTTATGCCTGCGGTTAAAGTACCAATACAAAAACCGACTCCTAAAAAAAGGAGAACCAACACAGGTATAAATATCTTTTTAACTGATTTCACTCTATTGCTTTATCTTTTTATAGTGATCCAAAACTTTAAAACATAAATCCAAGAAAAGCTAATCAACTTTCTGAATTGGTAAAGCCTTTAACCTTAATGCTAAAAGCAGGCCCAGCATTAACACCACCGCGACCATGCATGTAATCCCCGTCCAGCCAAAGTTTTCCCAGACCAGACCACCGCTACTGCCCAATAAACTTGACCCGATGTAATAGCAGAGCAAATATAGTGAAGATGCGACTGCACGATACTGCACAGCCTGCACAGAGACCCAGCTACTGGCAGTCGAATGCGCTGCAAAAAATGAAAAGGTAAAAATAATTAGCCCGAGCAGAATCGTCCATAAAGATGGAATTAAAGTAATTAACAGACCCAGCATCATGGTAAGCAACAGCACCGGTAGCACCTTATCGCGCCCATATTTAAAGCCCCATTTGGCAGCTTTGGGTGAGCTATAAATCCCGGCCAGATAAGCGATCGAAATCAGGCCAATCCAGGTTTGTGATAAATGAAAGGGAGCTTCCAGCAAGTGATAACTAATATAGTTAAATACAGTGACCAGACAGCCCATCAAGATAAATCCTTGGGCAAACAGAATCCGTAATTTCGGATCTTTTAAATTCTGCTCAAACGCCGCCTTAAAGCGGGAAAAGCGGAATGGAAAGGGCTTGAAATGCTGTGATTTGGGAAGTAACAGATAAAATAGACAGGCGATAATGAAATTGATAAAACCAATTGCATAAGTTGCTGCTTGCCAAGAGATAAAGTCAACCAGTACCCCGGCAATCAACCGTCCCCCCATGCCGCCAATGGCTGTACCTGAAATATATAGCCCCATCGCAAAGCCAATATCTTTTTGCGCAATTTCTTCACCAATATACGTCATCGCCACCGCAGCCACGCCGCTGACCGCTAGACCAATAAAAACACGGGTGGTCAGGAAAATTTCCCACACGGGAAACGACGCACTTAACAGCAATAAAATCGAGACCAAAAATAAGGCAAATACCATGATCGGCTTACGCCCAAAACGATCAGAAATAAAACCGGTGAATAGCAGACCGATTGCAAGCGCAATGGTTGAAAAAGACAGAGGGAAACTGCTGTGGGTAGGCGTCACATGAAAGAATTCTGCAAAAATCGGCATCATCGGTTGAACACAGTACAACGATGAAAATGATGCAAAACCAGCAAAGAACAATGACCATAAAATCGCAGTAAACGATTTTGAACCATACTCGATATGGGTTGGGCGCAACACTGATTCAGACATGAGGACTCCTTATGCCCAATCAGTATACGCCTTCAGCCGAAATGCGGAATGATCATTTCGGCGATTTTGACCGAATGTTTAAAATAATGCTTTAGGCAGACGAATCTGAATAATTTCATTGTCGTCGGCAAGTTTGGCGTTACGTCCCGATGAACCCGGGAAATTATTGTCATTCAATACCGTCAAAGTCGTGCCATTTTCAATGATGACATCTTCAATGGTCTCAAATGGAAATGCAAAAACCTTACCTGTTCCAATATCTCCTGCCCGCACAGTGCCGTATAGAGCATCTGGATTGGCAATCTTCATCAAGTCGACCAGATCTTCACGCGCTACCGTTTGTTTAGGCTCATTGAACTTAATGCGGATCAGTTTTTTATATCCACCTAGATTATTCTGGCTCACATCCCGCTCGATAATGATGCCTTCTTTGTCATTAAACAATTGGAAATCGCCAATATTGGTGGCTTTGCTGTTCAGCTCAAACCAATAATAAACACCGGTATAGGTCTTTTTCTGAATATCAAACTGGGAAATCAGTAGTCGGCCAGTTGCATCATTCAGTAAAGGTTTTTCCAGCAAAGGATATAAATACTTGCCATCTGGGGAAATGGCCATGCCTTCAAAACCACTACTGCGCCCCACCAATGGCTCAACATAATTGATATTGGCTTTATTGAGCTGATTTTGTGGGGAACGTAATTCTTGTGCCGGATTCAATGGATTTGGCAATCCAATCGGCGCATCGAGCAAGACACCTTCTGCCGAGAAGTGCAGCAGATAAGGACCAAACTCGTCGCCAATCCAGTAGCTTCCATCTGCAGCACGTTGCATCGATTCAGGATCAAAATCCGCCCCAGTCAGCAAACGCTCTGCGGTATTGCCATTCACAATCTCAAAAGGAATCAGTTTATTTGGATCACGTAGCTGGATAAAACTTTGCACAGCCACTTGCCCTGTGCCTTTAGCTTTGCTTTTAAAGTCTGCTTTGATTTTATAAATACGTAATAAGAAATCGGCTGAATTGTCCTGTGTACCAAAACCGTTATCGGCCATGGCCATATAACTACCATCCGCATTTTTCAAAGCGGCAGAAAAGCCTTGTACCGGTTGTCCTTTAAATGGCGGATAAATTCCATTGGCACCACTCACGGCTTTACCCGAGTCGGGGCCAGCCGCATAAGTTGCAACATCAAGTTTGGCAAAAGAGACTAAAGTAGGCTCGGTAACTTTCTCTGTGGGTGTGGTCTGATCTTGTTTATTATCATCGTTACAGGCACTGAGTCCTAAAGCTGTACTGCACAATACGGCCAATAAAGTTTTCTTATTCATGGTTTTATACGCTTGGTCAAAAATTACGCCAATTTAAGCAAGCTTTGATGACATTTTTACTGCAATCGCATGAACTCTTTATGGCGAAGAGATGACAATGTAACTGGACATTTTGTTTTATAAATTACGCTAACGATCGTCTATCCAGTCTTACTCAAGTTTGATCGGTCGATATGCACCCGCAATCGCAGCTTTTAAAAAGTTTTGAAAAGTTGGGCATTGCATATGATTTTCTGCGGGGCATACCGCAGCATGTCTCAGTCCCTGGCTGATAAAATCCAAGCGCTGGATCATTTGTTGCAATTGTTCAGCTTTTTCATTGAGCATGGCGCGATCCAGTTCAGGCTGACCATTTTCGCCAAACATCTGTGCAATTTCATTAAGGGAAAAACCTGCCGCCCGCCCCAAAGCAATCAATGCCAATTGATCCAGAACCTGCTTGCCATATTGTCGGCGTAATCCATGACGGCCTATTGATTTGATTAAACCTTTTTCTTCATAAAAGCGTAAGGTTGAGGTGCTCACATGGGCCCGCTTCGCAACTTCTCCAATATCCATAAATACCCCTTGACTTCAAGTTGACTTGAACTTGCACACTATCTTTATCGCGTTTTACGCAAAAAAGATCAAGGTGAAAAATGGAAACTGCAGAACTGTTATTTCAAATCCTGTGTTTAGGTGTCGGTGCCACAATCATGATGGATATGTGGCTATTGCTGTTAAAAACACTCAACCGCCCAAGCTTAAATTTTGCTTTGTTGGGCCGTTGGTTGGGCTGGATGTTTCGAGGCAAGTTCATCCATGCATCGATTGCGCAAAGTCCTGCCATCCGACAGGAATATGCCTTGGGTTGGCTGGCACATTACAGTGTCGGCATGCTGTTTGCCTTCAGCTTTGTGCTGATTGTTGGAGAAGCATGGTTACGACAGCCTCAATTTAGCTCTGCTTTTATTTTCGGCGTGATTACAGTGCTCATTCCCTTCTTGATTATGCAACCGGCTATGGGGGCAGGCATTGCCTCAGCTAAAACAGCACAGCCTCTGCGCAACTGTCTACGAAGCCTGATCAACCACGCTATTTTCGGCTGCGGTTTATATCTCAGCGCTCAATTGCTTGCATTATTTCACTGAGGGATCAACCATGAAATCGATTGCCATTATTTATCATAGCCGTCAGGGCCACACCCAGTTTATTGCCCAACAGATTCAACGCGGTATAGCGCAAGTTGGACAGATTAAAACTGATTTATTCAGCGCTGAGCAGTTAATGTCACAACCTGAATTACTCTGTCACTATGACGGACTGATTTGGGGCTCTCCTACTTATCTGGGTGGTGTGTCAGGCACATTCAAACAATTGATGGATGCCACAGGGCCGTTATGGAAAAAACAAGCATTTAAAGGAAAATTAGCCACAGGATTTACCGTTTCCTCACTGCCCGCAGGGGATAAGCAATCTACACTGATTTCACTTTTCACCTTTTCGATGCAACACGGTATGATATGGGTCGGTAACCCTATTTTACCTGAGCAACATCAAGGGGTTCCGTATACGCAAGCAGCCAATCGTCTCGGCTCATGGACTGGGCTTATGGCACAAGCTGAACATGCCAGTGCAGCAGATGCCTTTGATTTTGGTGATATCAAAACTGCTCAGCTATTTGGACAAAATTTTGCATCCAGCTTAAGTGCATATCAAGGAGTGGTGATCACGTGAAAGCAGCAAGTCTTTTATTTCCATTGGTTTTGTCCTGCATGATGTCTTTTTTAATTTCTGGCATCACCACATTAAAGGCAGTCGGTTTTATCGATCATTTCTTTGCCATGTGGATGTCAGCCTGGATCGTGGCATGGATGTTTGCCTTTCCTAGCGTATTGGTCTGTGCACCGATTGCACAAAGGTTGGTAGGATGGATTCTAAAGAAACGCTAATTTGGACTTTGTAAGCAAAAGCCTACAGTGACTGTGGTCATTGGCGAATATCCCTAGAGAGATAGATTCACTAAGATATGAAGCATAGAGAGACAGGATGTCTCATTCAGAATAACAAGAACACAGGATGTGGTCGTTGACAGGAGTTGGCGGCAAGAAACCAAATATGAAAAGCCTCGACAGGATGTCGAGGCTTTTTTATTGTCCTTGAGTTTGTTTGAATACAAAAAAGTAAACGATTTAACTTACGATTCTGCATTGACTCCCTGTGGCTTGCTACCTACTATCCGCATGTTTTATATATGATGGTCAGTCTTGTTTTACGATGATAATTTACAACAAATTTTGCTTTTCTCGGTTCCCAATCACTTTTGCCAAATTGAGTGTCGTCCTTTTCATTAGCTATTTAACCGCTGCCTGTACCAGTACTCAAGGTCCCTCTGTACGTCAATCTCAACAATTTGCAACAGGAATCCAGAACGCCTACTCCGTTGCGCCGAGCACAGCGAATCGCGTTGCTCCGATCATTCTCAAAACTGCTGAACGACATAACATTTCCCCGCATTTACTCGCTGCACTGATTCGTCAGGAATCCAGTTATCGCACGTTTGCCCGCTCCTCTGCGGATGCAGTGGGCTTAACGCAGGTCCGTCCAAAATTCTGGCAACAGTTTTGTCCAGGTGATCTGTATGATGAACATGTCAATATTAATTGTGGTGCCTATATTCTGGCGAACTACTATCAATCGACTGGAGACTGGGCAAAAGCCTTGGGTTATTACAATGTGGGTCCAACAGGCTATCGCAGAAGCCCGTATATGCGCCAACAAGCTGAACGTTATGCCAGCTCAGTCAAACGACATGAACAGTCCTTGAAAGAAGCTTTATAAACCTTGTCGGTAAAAACCTACACCGGTTGGCGTCATTGGCGAATGTCGTCATCATCTTGCATTCATTAATATAGGACTCATACAGGGACAGGACGTCTCATTCAGAACAATAACAGCACAGGATGTGGTCATTGACAGGAGTTGATGGCAAGAAACCAAATATGAAAAGCCTCGACAGGATGTCGGGGCTTTTTTATGTCCCGTTTAAAAGAATGAATACGGTAAAACAACTGCTATTGACTCCCCTAAACCGAGTGCATACCATCCTAATAATTTTATTCTGTCTCGGGTCTTGGTTTTGCAAATCATCTCTACATCAACTGATCAAGGTATGACTTCTCACGCGCTCGGTTCACTTTTTTTAAAGCTCAGCCTTGTCATTATGGCAGTGAGTCTTTCCGCGTGTAGTAGCTTAAGCGGATCATTTGCAAATCGCTCAAATCAACTCTCCTCAGGCTTACAAAACGCTTATTCTGTTTCACCCAGCACGGCCAATCGTTTATCACCGATGATCATTCAAAGTGCTGAGCGTTATGATGTATCGCCGACTTTACTGGCCGCGCTGATTCGCCAGGAATCCAATTATAATAGCGCTGCCCGTTCACCAACGGGAGCTATTGGTTTAACCCAAATCATTTCCAGTCATTGGAATCAGGCTTGCCCAGGCAATCTTTATGATGAAAATGTGAACATTAACTGTGGCGCGCATGTCCTCTCGACCTACTATCGTTCTGCTGGGAGCTGGTCCAAAGCCGTAGCCTATTACAATGTTGGCCCAACAGGTTATCAACGTAGCTTCTGGACACGGCATAAAGGTAAAAAGTACGCCCGCTCGGTGAAACGCCATGAAAAAACCTTGAAAAAAGCCTTATAAAAAATACAGCAAAAATGAAAAAACCATGCGCTTAGGCATGGTTTTTTATAACTTGAACAATAGATTTAGGCTTCGTCAAACAGACCTTCAAATAAGACTGAAGATAGGTAACGTTCACCGCTATCCGGTAAGATCACCACAATCGTTTTACCCGCATTTTCAGGACGTTCTGCAATTTGAGCTGCCGCCGCGAATGCTGCACCACTGGAGATACCGACCAAAATCCCTTCTTGAGTTGCACACTTTTTTGCCCACTCAATTGCATCCGCACTATTCACAGCTACAACTTCATCTACCAAATCCAGATCTAAGTTCTTCGGAATGAAGTTGGCGCCAATTCCTTGAATTTTATGCGGTGCCGGGGTAATGCTTTCGCCATTTTTGGTTTGAGTAATGATTGGAGATTCAGCCGGTTCAACTGCAACTGAATACAACGGCTTATTCTGAACTTGCTCAAAATAACGAGAAATTCCGGTAATGGTTCCGCCTGTGCCGACACCAGCAACGAGAATATCAACTTGTCCATTGGTTGCCTGCCAGATTTCAGGACCTGTGGTATCGACATGAATTTGAGGATTGGCTGGATTTTCAAATTGTTGCGGCAAGAAATACAGTTCTGGATTTTCCGTAGCTAAACGCACAGCTTCATCTACTGCACCTTTCATTCCTTTAGCAGGCTCAGTTAAAACCAGATTTGCACCTAAAGCTTTTAAAACCTTTCGGCGCTCCAGACTCATACTTGCGGGCATGGTTAAGGTAATTGGATAACCTTTTGCCGCTGCAACAAAGGCTAAGGCAATCCCTGTATTACCGCTGGTCGGTTCAACAATATGCATGCCAGCTTTCAGTACACCACGTTTTTCTGCATCCACAATCAGAGCAGCACCAATACGACACTTCACTGAAAATGCAGGATTGCGGCTTTCGACTTTGGCTAAAACCGTTGCACCCGTTTTAATAAGACGGTTAATACGCACTAAAGGTGTGTTCCCAATGGCTTCGGCATTGTTTGAGTAAACCGCGATACCTAAGTTAGCAGGTGTTGGAAATTGCTGATCAGTTGACATGTTATTTCCTTATTAGATTTGGAATGATTCTCAATCATTATAGGCTTGTGGAGCAAGGAGGAAAGTAGAAAACATATAAATTATAGAAAATAAATATTTTTCAAAAAGTTAAATAGGATAGCTCTCAACTACTGCTCCAAAATTTGCGTTATTCTCTTTTGATAATTATTGAGAAAGTCCTTTGTTACCCGAAAATGTTCCGTTTCTTCATAGCTTATTTGTTTGATACCCGATTCCGAAAACTGGTAAATTTTTGCATTTGGATACGCCAGAAGAATAGGTGAATGGGTTGCAATAATAAATTGGGATTGCGCCTGACATAAGCGATCTAACACCGATAACGTGGTCATCAGCATGGTCGGTGATAAAGCGGCTTCCGGCTCATCCAAAAGATATAAGCCTCGCCCTTTTAACTTCATGGTTAATAACTTTAAAAACCCCTCTCCATGAGAGCGTGCGTGTATGTCTCCACCGTAACCTGCCAGATAATCCAGTTCTTTCATATAAGTCGCCACGTTATAAAAACTTTCGGCCCTTAAGAAGTAATAATCCTGAGGCTTCTTAAAACTTTTTATTGTGCGCAAAGATTGATATAAAACAGAGCTGCTGGTCGCCGTATTCAGTTGAACATTGCGTGTGCCTCCTTCTTCCGAAAAACCTAATGCCAGTGCCAATGCTTCGAGAATCGTGGACTTTCCCGAACCATTTTCCCCAACAAAGAATGTAACGTCGGGATGAAACTCAATATTTTCCAAATCATTGACTGCTGGAATGACATAGGGATAACTGGCCCAGTCTAAATTTTCTGGAGCTTTCAGCTTTACGGCTCTGATATAAGGTCTTTCTTGCATGAGGCTATTAAAAATCTATTTTCTATAGCATGCTGGATATCCGAGTGTAATAACACCCTTTTTCAATTCTTGACGGCATATCTTGTCGCGTTTTTAAAATGTTTATTTTTAATAACTTAAATCCAGTGATTATCAATAAATTCCATCACATGATATATCCGTTTTTCTAAAGAACGCTCACCAACAGCCATAATAATATCTTTAACTCCTCCGACATATGGAGAGTCACCTAACACTCTAGTTTCTAACGTAATTGTACAGGCATCATTATCAGAAAGCTCAATACGGTGATAAGCATGCCGAGCTAAATTTTGTTCAGGAATTCCAAATTCAGATTGCTGTTTTTCTATATCACGCACTGATTCAATACGATTACTCGGAATATTCAGGGAATTGGCCAGAGCCACTGCTGTACCTGGTAGAGATGTTTTATTTGCTTGATGTGATTCAGTAATATTTATTTGATATTGGCTAAAATTTTTCCCGCTTTTTTCGAGCATATTCATAAATTTAAGCATTAATATATTTGTATTTGGGCATAAAACAACTGGAATCAAATAATCTTGCTGATGGTCAACATCTGTTGATAATTCAATAAGACTGGAATTTGTCTGTCGACAATAAGAAATTGCCTCATTTAATTCTCTTCCAGAACCAGCGTGCACTACAATAGCAACTGTGTCCTGTGGATTTCGATCAGCCCACGGTAAAACCCGATAATTTTTCTCAAAATTTAACGCTTTGAGCAATTCATTCGCTAATTTACCAGAGCCAATAATATATACATTTGTCATAAACTAAAGATTTTAGATAATTTTATTGATATTAATCTATTTTCATTTCCCAATAAAAAACACCCCTAACCGTCAGGTTAGGGGTGTCTCGTATTTAAAAGCTGGCGATGACTTACTCTCACATGGCAAGTGCCACACTACCATCAGCGCTAAGAGGTTTCACTTCTGAGT
>PJTY01000072.1_pt1 | contig 88965 bp, 78 predicted proteins | sample 1512121 | NCBI WGS metagenome assembly PJTY01 (sample SAMN08177680, study PRJNA422409) | Soil metagenome, whole genome shotgun sequencing project. | isolation source: Soil enriched (2) on filter paper: alkali lignin treatment | place: USA: Madison | collected 2015-01-15 | reverse complement strand
GCCCCAATTCCTGTCAGCCTGTGGCTGGGATCAGCGACCCGAACCCGGACCGTAGGTGATTTCCACCCGGCGGTTCTGCAGTTCACGCACGCCGTCGGCGGTCGGAACGCGCGGGTTGGCTTCGCCCAGCGCTTCGCTGCTGATGCGAGCGGACGGGATGCCCTTGCCGGTCAGGTAGGTCTGCACGCTCTGGTTACGGCGAGCGGCGAGGCCAAGGTTGTACTGCGCCGAACCGGAACGGTCGGTGTAGCCAGCCAGCATGATCGGCACGTTGTTGCAATTGCCATAGGCCGTGATCGCACTGTCGAGAACCGTGGCGGCTTCCGGCGTGATGTTGGCGCTATCCCAATCGAAGAACACGATATACGGGCCCGAGTTGCACTGCGCGACCGGCGGCGGGGGCGGCGGCGGAGGCGGGGGCGGCGGGGGCGGCGGCGGAGGAGCCGGCGGCGGCGGGGGCGGCGGCGGAGGAGCCTTCGCACCACCGAAGTTGAAGATCAGGCTCGCCAGCACGGAGTGGCTGGAGAGATCCGTTTCGAACTCGCGGCCGAGGGAATCGACAGCCTTGCTGCCGTCCAGGTTGAAGTAACGATACTTCAGACCCGCATCCACGCCTTCGCTCAGCGGAACGCGCAGGCCAGCAATCGCCTGCCATGCGAAACCGGTGTCATCGTCATTGATGAAGTCCGGGCCGCCGGGGATCGCCAGCTCATGCTCGACCAGGCCGATACCGGCGCCGCCACCAGCGTAGAAGCCGACGCCGTCATTGCCGCCGAAATCGAGCAGAGCATTGACCATGCCGGTGTAAACTTCGATCTCACCATCGATGGGATCGAACGTGCCGGTGGAAACGGTGCCGCCGGTGTTCGGAACGCCGATCAGCGCCGAAGTCATGCTGCCGGGCTTGAGCTGCTTGTAACCGCCTTCGGCTTCCAGACGGAACATCCCGAAGTCGTAACCGACGATGACATCGCCTTCCCAGCTGGTCTTGCCGTCGACGCTGACGGTTTCGCCAACCGTCACGCTGTCGGACGGACCCTGCTGATCGTAATCCCAATCGTCCGGGAAGGTGACGCCACCTTCAAGGCCGAGATACCACGCATTGTCGCGGGCGAGGGCCGGAGTGGCCACCAGGGCAGTCGCCGTAGCGAGCCCAATCGCAATCTTCCTCATGAATAACTCCCTAACTCAACGCGCATGACGGCCGAAACCGCCAATCCCTACGCGCCGGTGCCTCCTAGACGCGCCAAACGCTTATCGGTTCCTGAACGGAATGGATGACAACAAAATTACTGGCCCCCACAGTCAGAAAAGCGACAATTGCCCGTCGTTACACGGGGGGCGGAACGCCGAGACATCCAGTTGAAAAGCCTCGCGAACCACCCCCGCCTGATGACATGCCACACGAAAGCGGGTGCGAAACAGGTCGGCCCACACCCCTTGCGGCCGCATGCGCGAAAAGAACGCCGGATCGTTGTCCCTGCCCCCTCGGATGGAGCGGACGATGGCCATCACCTTGTCCTTCCGATCCGGAAAATGGGTGCCAAGCCATTCGCGGAACAGGGGCGCCACCTCATGCGGGAGGCGCAGCGGTATCCATCCGGCGGATCGGACCCCGCATGCAGCGGCCCCCGCCACGATCCGTTCCATGAACTCGTCGGTGATCGCGGGGATAACCGGGGCGATCGAACAATGTGCGGGAACCCCGGCCTCGACCAGCCGTCCCAGCGCGGCCATCCGCTTGGCCGGGGATGCGGCGCGCGGTTCCAGCAGGGCCGACAGGCGCGCATCGAGCGAGGTGATGGAGATGGCGACGGCCGCAAGGCGGTGCCGGGCGAGTTCGGCCAGCAGGTCCAGATCCTGAAGAACCCGGTCGGACTTGGTAGTGATGGTAACCGGGTGGCGGGTTTCCAGGCACAGTTCCAGCACCTGGCGCGTGATGCGATAGCGCGCTTCTATCGGTTGGTAAGGATCAGTGTTGGTGCCCATCGCGATAGGGTGCGGGACGTATCCGCGCCGGGCCAGCGTGGCGCGCAGCAATTGCGCCGCCTGCGGCTTTGCGAACAGGCGCGTTTCGAAATCCAGGCCGGGCGACAGGTCGTGATAGGCGTGGGAGGGGCGGGCGAAGCAATAGATGCAGCCATGCTCGCAGCCGCGATAGGCATTGACGGACCTATCGAAACCGATGTCGGGCGAACCATTGAAGGTCAGGATCGTCTTGGGAAATTCTTCCGTGACGGTGGTGCGCAGGGGCGGCGGGGCGCCGTCCACCTGCTCCACAGCATCGCGCCAATCGCCGTCATCCTCCCGCGCAGGGAGGTTGAATCGGGTGGAAGCGGCGCCCGACTGCGCGCCGCGCCCTCGAATCCCCTGCTGTTGCGCATTTTCCATGCGCAGAACATACAGGGAACGAACTGTGGGAGTAAGCCCCTATTTCTCCAGCAGGCGGGGCATGAGTTCGACAAAGTTGCAAGGGCGGTTCCGGCTGTCGAGCTGTTCGGCAAGGATGTTGTCCCACCCATCGCGCACCGCGCCGTTGGAGCCAGGCAGGGCGAAGAGATAGGTGCCGCGCGCCACCACCGCACAGGCGCGCGATTGCACCGTGGAGGTGCCGATGGTGTTGAAGCTGATCCAGCGGAACAATTCGCCGAAGCCGGGAATATCCTTGTCCTTCACCCGGTCCAGCGCTTCCGGCGTGACATCGCGCCCCGTCAGCCCGGTGCCCCCGGTGGAGATGATGACATCGATCGCCGGATCGTCGATCCAGTTGTTGAAGCGGCGGAGGATGATATCCGCATCGTCACGTTCCAGCGCACGGGCGGCGAGGCGGTGGCCAGCCGTGCGAATGCGGTCGGCGAGAATGTCGCCCGACGTGTCTTCATCCGGCCCGCGCGTGTCGGAAACGGTGAGCAGGGCGATATTCACCGGCTTGAACTGCCGGGTTTCGTCAACAGCCATCAGTCACGCCCGGCGGAAAGATAGACGCGGCCCGAATTGCCGCCGCTGGCGCCATCGGCCGTGGGAAAGGCGGGCCATGCGTTCTGCGCCAGGGCCACGCGGCTGTCGGAATCCGCACCCGCCTGCCGCTGATACATCCAGTAATTGCGCATCACAATGGAGACGTAGCTGCGCGTTTCCCAATAGGGAATCGATTCCATCCACAACAGCGGATCGCCCTGGTCGCGAACTTCGTAGTTCCAGCGCGAGACGGGGGCGAGGCCGGCATTATAGGCGGCCATGATCTTCGGCAGATAGCCCCCGGTGCCCGCCGAATCCCGCAGCATTTCCAGATTCTGCTGCCCGAAGGCGAGGTTGGTGGAGGGATTGAAGATATCCACCTGCGATGCGCTGAGGCCGAGGCGCGGCGCATGTTCGCGCACCGTGATGGGCGTGATCTGCATTAACCCCTGCGCCTGTGCCGGGCTGACGGAGGCGGCGCGGAAATTCGATTCCTGCAAGGTGTGGGCATAGGCGAGCGCCGGGTCCACCCGCCAGCCATTGGCCGGCATCCATTTCGGCGCGGGATAGAGCGAGGCAGGATCTGCCTCTCCACCCGGAGGGGCGTTGTGCGCCATGTAGAGCTGGGTCTGCGGCAGGCCCAGATCGCGCGCCAAGCGCGACAGGGGGGCATAATCGCTCGGCGCGCCGATCTTCGCCTGATAGAGCAGCACCTGGCTGGCGATCGTATCGCGCCCGATCTCCATCAATGCCGCCGCCACGCGCACATTGTCGTAACGGCTGAGCGTATCCCAATCCTGCTTGGTGAGATCGGCCGTGGCGACACGGTTCGGCAGGCGCTGGCCCAGCTGTTCCGCCGCCAGCATGCCATACAGCGTCTGGTCGGCACCGGCCGCATTGCGGAGATATTCGGAAGCCTTTTGCGGCAGGCGGCAGCGCACGGCCGCGCGGCTGGCCCAATAATAGGCAGCGGATCGCAGTTCGGGATTTTCGGCGTAATAGGCCGTGCGTTCGAAAGCGTTCTGCGCCTGATCGCAATCGCCCATCCGCCACGAAGCGAGACCGGCGACCCATTCCCCTTCGGCAACCCAGGCGCCGCTGCCCGCGCTGACGGTGCGGGCCATGGCCAGTGCCTGGGGATCGCGGTTCTCGATATAATAGCTCCACGCTACCCGTTCGCGCCATTCGGCGCGGGCCGCGGAACTGAGCGAGGCGTCGATGCCGTCGAGCAGCAGGCGCGCGCCATCGGGATCGTCGTTGGAAATCCGTTCGAGAATGCTGCTTGCCAGTGTTGCGGGCATCGTTCCGTCATTGACGGAGGCCGGCAAGGCCCGCTTCGGTATGCCGTCGCGATATTGCAGCGTCCGTTCGACCGGCAGCGGGGGGAGGGATGAGACCCCGCGATTGAGCGCGAGGCGGGCAAGGCGCTGCGCATGAGGCAGGTTCGTCCCGCCGGCCATCCATTGCAGGATCTGGTCGCCGCTCACCCGAGGGGAGTTGGCCGCGAGGAACAATTCCCCCCGCGCGACCTGATGCAGCAATCCGCCTTCGCGCTGCGCCAGCAACGTCTCGACCGTGCCCCATTCCTGCCGGTCGATCGCCGCGAAGACAGCCGTGTAATAATCCCGGTCATCCTGCGACAATTGCACAGGAGCAGTGCGGTTGGCGGCATGGCTGAGGTAATATTCCGCCGATGAGCGGGCGGTGGCGGGCTGCGCCGCAGCCATCACCGCGATCCCGGCCAGCGCGCAAGCCAGCAGCTTCTTCATGGTCAGCTCTCCGTCCAGTCCAGCAAGCGGCGCCACAACATCGCCCGCGCGCGCGCATTGGCCAGCAGCTTGTCAGGCGCATGGCCCCCCAGCATCGGCACTCGGCCTGTTAGAATCCCGCTTTTATCCTCTGTGGGAGGGTCTTGCGCCGGGGCGTTCTGAAGCAGCGACAAAACGCTGTTTCCAAACACCAAAACCCGGCCTGGCTGGGCAAGCGCGATATGATGGCGCAACATTTCGCCCAGCCCATTGGCTGCCAGTGCGGCCCAATCGGGCGCGGCGGCATGACGCGGCAGGGCCGATGCCCAATAGATGGATTCGCCGGCGATGCCCATCGCGGCGGCGATATTGGCGATCAGCCGCCCCTCGCCGCCGGATAGCAATTCTTCGCTGTCCCCAATTTCCGGCATCGGGACCAGCACCATCAGCGGAGCGTTGGCGGGGCCGCGCGGCGCCACGCGGGGGCCCAGCCCGCCGGTATCGAGAGTGGGTTCTTCCAGCCACCACGGCGCAAACCCGGCGAGTTCCTGCGGCCATGATGCGATATCGCCCCCAACGCGGGGCGGCGGAGGCGGCGGGGGCGCTGTGAAGAGGGGTGCCGGCGCGCGCGATGCGGCTTCATCCGTGGGATCGGATTCGGGGGCGAGCCAGGTCTGCACCTCGTCGGCGCAGGCGATCTCCACACCGGCGGCAAGCCACCATTCCTGCGCGGCGGCGACAGCGTCGGCAAGGGATGGGGGCGCGCGGTCCATGCGGCGTCTCTTGACCTCCCGGCGCACAGCGATCAAGTCCCCCGCCATGCCTGAAGCAATCAATGGATACCGCCGGTGAGTGAGCGGGAAGAAATGCCCGTGGATGTCGTCATCGTCGGCGCGGGGCCAGCGGGCCTTGCCGCCGCGATCCGGCTGAAGCAACTGGACGATGCGCTGGAAGTCGCCGTTCTTGAAAAAGGCTCCGAAGTGGGGGCGCATATCCTGTCGGGCGCGGTGATCGATCCGCGCGCTTTGGACGAATTGCTGCCCGATTGGCGCGAAACATGTTCGCTGGCGCGCTGCCCGGTGACGGAAAACCGGCATTGGGTACTGACGGAAGGCGGCAAATGGGAAATGCCCCATCTGTTCATGCCGCCTTTGATGTCCAATGACGGCAATTACACCGGCTCACTGGGCAATCTGTGCCGCTGGCTGGCGGAGCAGGCCGAAGAAATGGGCGTGCAAATCTTCCCCGGCTTCCCGGCGGCGGATATCCTGTATGATGAAGATGGTGCGGTGCGCGGCGTCGCCACGCAGGATATGGGCGTGGCGGCCAATGGTTCGCACAAGCCCGATTACCAGCCAGGCATCGATCTCACGGCGCGCTACACCCTGTTCGCCGAAGGCGCGCGGGGCCATCTGACGAAGCGCCTGAAACAGCGTTTCGCGCTCGATGCGGAATGCGAGCCGCAGATTTACGGTCTGGGTATCAAGGAGTTGTGGGACATTCCTGCCGACCGGCATGAGCCGGGACGGGTGATCCATACCCAGGGCTGGCCCCTGTCGCAACATGATGAATGGGGCGGCGGCTTCCTGTATCATCAGGCGGATGGACAGGTTGCGATCGGCTTCGTGACGGCGCTCGATTATGCCAATCCCCACATCAGCCCGTTCCAGGAGTTCCAGCGCTGGAAGCAGCATCCGGCGATCCGCGCCGTGCTGGAAGGGGGCAAGCGGGTGGCTTATGGTGCGCGCGCCATTAATGAAGGCGGCTGGCAATCCGTGCCGCGCCTGGCATTCCCGGGCGGCGCGCTGATCGGTTGTTCGGCCGGGTTTGTGAACGTGCCCCGCATCAAGGGTTCCCATACCGCGATGAAAAGCGGCATGCTGGCGGCCGAAGCCATCGTTGCCGCCGCTGCCGATGGACGGGAAAAAGATACGCTTTCCGAATATGATACGGCGGTTCGTTCAAGCTGGATCGCGGATGAGCTGAAGCTCGTCCGCAATGCGCAGCCGCTGGTCGCGAAGTTCGATGGCTGGCTGGGCACAGCGCTGGCGGGTGCCGATATGTGGATGCGCACGCTGAAGATCGGCCTGCCCATGACGCTGGCCCATCACACCGACGCCGAAGCGACGCGGCGAGCCGATCTCTATCCGCCGATCGCCTATCCCAAGCCCGACGGGGTCGTGAGTTTCGACCGGCTTTCCTCCGTGTTCCTTTCGGGCACGAACCACGAGGAGGACCAGCCCTGCCATCTGCTGCTGACCGATCCCACCGTTCCGGAACGGATCAACTGGCCGGTCTATGCCGGGCCGGAGGCGCGCTATTGCCCGGCGGGTGTGTATGAATATGTCGGCGAGGAAGAAGGCGCACCGCGACTGGTGATCAACGCGCAGAACTGCGTCCATTGCAAGAGCTGCGACATCAAGGACCCGACCCAGAACATCGAATGGGTCACGCCTGAAGGCGGGGGCGGGCCGAACTATCCGAACATGTGACAGCGGCCTACGCCATGCATCTTGCCGAAACCGCCTATGCCAAGATCAATCTCGCGCTGCATGTGCGGCGGCGGCGGGACGATGGCTATCACGAGATCGAGACCCTGTTCGCCTTTGTCGATAGCGGCGACAGGCTGACGGCAACGGGGGTGGAACGTGACAGCCTTCGAATGACTGGTGAATTCGCCGGGCAATTGACTGATCCATTTGGAAATATCGTGTCACTGGCCCTTTCTGCCCTCCCGCGGGCGGGCGGATTGGCGGTTACGCTGGACAAGAATCTGCCTGTCGCAGCCGGGCTGGGCGGCGGGTCCGCCGATGCGGGGGCAGTATTCCGGATGGTGCGGGACGCCTATGGCTTGCCGGAGGACTGGCAGCAGCGGGCGGCCCGCCTCGGCGCCGATGTGCCGGCCTGCGTCGAGAGCGTCGCGTGTATCGGCCGGGGCACCGGCACCGAGCTGGAGGGGGTAGAGAACGACCTTTCCGGCACCCATGTGCTGCTCGTCAATCCGCGCCTGCCTGTTCCGACCGGGCCTGTCTTTGCGGCATGGGACGGGGTGGATCGCGGACCATTGCCGGCCGGGCCGGCATCGCGCATCGCGCGAGAGGGACGTAACGATCTGGAAGCCCCGGCGCTAAGCCTGTACCCGGCCATAGCGGATGTGCTGGCAAGATTGCGGGATAGCGGCGCGTGGCTGGTGCGCATGTCCGGCTCGGGCGCGACCTGTTTTGCCTTGTATGATGATCGCAAGATCATGCGGCAGGCTGCTGATGAAATTGGAGAAAACCGCCCGGAATGGTGGCAGATGACGGGGAGCTTGCGATGAGTTCCGAAGCGTGGCGATTGGTCGGCCAGCCGCATTTCGGGGGGTTGCTGGTGGTGGCTGATCATGCGTCTGACCGGGTGCCGCCCGATATCGATCTGGGCGTGCCGGAACATTTGATGAGCCAGCATGTCGCCGTCGATATCGGCGTGGGCGGTATTGCGGAACTGATGGCCGGGCAGGCGGGGACGGCTGCTTTCCTGGGCCATGTCAGCCGGCTGGTATGCGATACCAACCGGGAGGAAAGCGACCCCGCGGCCATCCCGGAGGCGAGTGATGGCCATGCGATACCGGGGAACATTGGCGTGGACCGGGAGGAGAGATTGGCGCGGTTCCACCGCCCCTATCATCAGCAATTGGATGCAATTCTCGATACTTATCCATCGGCCCTGACGCTGGTTCTACACAGCTTCACCCCCTGTCTGGCGCGAGAGCCGGGCAAAGCGCGGCCGTGGCATTGCGGGTTGCTGTATGATCGCGACGATCGCGGGGCGATGGCGGCGCTGCCGCTGCTGGAGGCGGATGGATTGCTGGTGGGCGATCAGGAACCCTATTCGGGCAAACAGTATAATGCCGTCATCAAGCGGCATTTCGAAAGCGAGGATCGGCCCTATCTGTATCTCGAAATCCGGCAGGATCTGATCGCTGACAAGGCCGGGCAGGAGGAATGGGCAAACCGCCTGCATCGCATCTGCAACCGCATTGCAATCGACATGATGGTATAGCGCGGCACGATTTTAGGGGTGCGGCCCGCGGGGCACATGCTGTAGGGGCGGCCAGACGCATTATATATGTGTGCAGCGATGCACATTTGATCGACCCGACCGGAGCAACACCATGCCTGCCTATCGTTCCCGCACTTCCACCCATGGCCGCAACATGGCGGGCGCGCGCGGGCTTTGGCGCGCGACGGGGATGCAGGATGCCGATTTCGGCAAGCCGATCATCGCGGTGGTCAACAGCTTCACCCAGTTCGTGCCCGGCCATGTCCATCTGAAGGATCTGGGCCAGATGGTGGCGCGCGAGATCGAGGCGGCTGGCGGCGTCGCGAAAGAGTTCAACACCATCGCGGTCGATGATGGCATCGCCATGGGCCATGACGGGATGCTGTATTCCCTGCCCAGCCGCGACCTGATCGCCGACAGCGTCGAATATATGGTCAACGCCCATTGCGCCGACGCGATGGTCTGCATTTCCAATTGCGACAAGATCACGCCCGGCATGCTGATGGCGGCGCTGCGCATCAATATCCCGGTGGTGTTCGTGTCTGGCGGCCCGATGGAAGCCGGCAAGGTGGTCCTGCGTGGCAAGGAACATGCGCTGGATCTGGTGGATGCGATGGTCGCCGCCGCTGACGAGACGATGTCGGACGAGGAAGTGGCCGCGATCGAGCGGTCTGCCTGCCCGACCTGCGGTTCCTGTTCCGGCATGTTCACCGCCAATTCCATGAACTGCCTGACGGAAGCGCTCGGCCTGTCGCTGCCCGGCAATGGTTCCGCGCTGGCGACCCATGCGGATCGCAAGCAGCTGTTCCTGCGGGCCGGCCGCCTGATCGTGACCCTGGCGCGCCGTTATTACGAAGAAGATGATGAAAGCGTGCTGCCGCGTTCCATCGCCAGCTTCCATGCTTTCGAAAACGCCATGTCGCTCGACATCGCGATGGGCGGTTCGACCAACACCGTGCTGCATCTGCTGGCCGCCGCGCACGAAGCGGGGGTCGATTTCACCATGGCGGATATCGACAAGCTGTCGCGCAAGGTGCCGGTGCTGTGCAAGGTCGCGCCTGCCAAGGCCGATGTGCATATGGAAGACGTGCATCGCGCTGGCGGGATCATGGCGATCCTGGGCCAGTTGGACCGTGCCGGCCTGCTCAACACCGCGCTGCCCACCGTGCACAGCCCGACGATGGCCGATGCGCTGGACGATTGGGACGTGGATCGCACCCGCAACAACAAGGTGCACGAGTTCTTTTCCGCCGCGCCGGGCGGCGTGCCGACACAGACGGCCTTCAGCCAGGACCGGCGCTGGGATGCGCTCGATCTCGACCGCGAAGGCGGGGTGATCCGCGCGGCGGACCATGCCTTCAGCAAGGATGGCGGGCTGGCCGTCCTCTATGGCAATCTGGCGCTGGAAGGCTGCATCGTGAAGACGGCCGGCGTGGACGATTCCATCCTGGTCTTCAGCGGCCCTGCCAAGGTCTGCGAAAGCCAGGACGCGGCCGTTGCCGCCGTGCTGGGCGGAGAGATCGAGGCCGGTGACGTGGTGGTGATCCGCTATGAAGGGCCGAAGGGCGGGCCGGGCATGCAGGAAATGCTGTATCCCACCAGCTATCTGAAGTCGAAGGGGCTGGGCGCGGCCTGCGCCCTCATCACCGATGGCCGTTTTTCCGGCGGCACCTCGGGCCTGTCCATCGGCCATGTTTCCCCCGAAGCGGCGGAAGGCGGCGCGATCGGGCTGGTGGAAAATGGCGATCTGATCGAGATCGACATTCCCAACCGCACCATCCGGCTTGCCATATCGGACGAGGAACTGGCCCATCGCCGTGCGAAAATGGAAACGAAAGGTGCCGATGCGTGGAAGCCGGCCCAGGCCCGGCCGCGCAAGATTTCCACCGCCTTGCGCGCCTATGCCGCGATGACGACCAGCGCCGCGCGCGGTGCGGTGCGCGATGTGGACCAGCTTTATCCCCACGGCATGAATGGCTGAGTGGCGCGCCATCCTGGCCGGCGGGGCAGCCCTGCTGCTGCTGGCGGGATGCGGCGAGAATGCCAGTGATCCCGTGCCGGAATCCGCGGCGATCATCCCTTGCGCGGTGGGCGGATCGAGCGAATTTGCCGAGGAATGCATCGCCGAACTGATGGTGGTGGATGGCGAACGGCAGATCGTGGTGCGCCACCCCGATGGCGCCTTCCGCCGCTTTACCGTGTTGGATGACGGACGCGGGCTGGCCATGGCCGATGGCGCGGATGGCGCTGTGATCGCCCTTGGCGGGTCCGGCATCGAAGTAACGGTGGCGCAGGATCGTTATCGCTTCCCCGCCACGATCCAGACCAATGGCGTGCAGTGACGCGATCCTGTCCGTCGCGCAGATGGTCGCGGCGGAACAGGCACTGATCGACGGCGGCGAAACGGTCGAGACGCTGATGGAGCGTGCCGGCCTGGGCGCGGCTGAATGGGTGTGGCGCCTGTCTGGCGGGCGGCCAGTCACCGTGCTGTGCGGGCCGGGCAACAATGGCGGGGATGGCTATGTCATCGCGCGGGAATTGCTGCGCCGGGGCGCGGAGGTATCCGTGATATCCCCGCTGCCGCCGGCCACCGATGCCGCGCGGGCCGCCAGCGCGGCCTGTCACGGGCCGAGGGACAGGCGAATGGCGCGCGGCGTGTTCGTCGATTGCCTGTTCGGCAGCGGACTGACGCGGCCGCTTTCCGCCGACATGCTGGCGCTGGTGACGGAACTGGCGGAAAGCAGCGCGCTGCGCATCGCGATCGACGTGCCTTCCGGCGTATCGGCCGATGCCGCGCTGGCTCTGGGCGAGGCGGCGTTGCCGCAATTCGATGTCACGCTGGCGCTGGGGGCGTGGAAATTCGCGCATTGGGAAGCGCCCGCGCGGCTGTTGTCGCGGGAACGGGTGCTGGTCGATATCGGCATCGCGCCGCCGCCCGGTGCCGCCCACTTGCTGGCGAAGCCGCGCATCGCCGCGCCCGACCCGCTAGCGCATAAATACAGCCGGGGATTATGCGCCGTGGTCGGTGGAGCGATGCCGGGGGCTGCGATCCTGAGCGCGCGCACCGCCATGCATGGCGGTGCGGGCTATGTGAAATTGCTGGCGGAGGATCGGCCTGCTGCCGCCCCCGCCGAACTGGTGGTGGAGACCGACCCTTTGGCGCAGGCGCTGGCGAAGCGGCGGCCGGATGCCGTGGTGATCGGACCGGGGCTGGGGCGCGGCGGGGCGGCGCAGGCTCGGCTCGCGGCGGTGCTGGCGGCGGGCGTTCCGGCGCTGATCGACGCGGATGCGCTGCATCTGCTGGCACCGGGTCACGATCTGCGCGGCCATGTCGCGACGCCGCATCACGGCGAACTGGCGGCGCTGTGCGAAGCCTTCGGAGTAACGGCGGACAGCCATCGGGCAAGGGCCTCTGCCCTGGCGAAGGCGAGCGGACTGGTGGTGGTTGCCAAGGGGCCGGACACCTGCATCGCCGCGCCCGATGGGTCGGTGGCGATCGCGCCGCCGGCAAGCGCGTGGCTTTCCACGGCCGGGACCGGCGACGTTCTGGCTGGCCTGATCGGCAGCCGGATGGCGGCGGGGGCGGATGGATTTACGGCGGCATGCGAAGGCGTGTGGCTGCATGGCGAGGCAGCGCGGCTTACGCCTGTGCCATTCACCGCCGGGGAACTGGCGGATCACGTCCCGGCTGCGGTAAGGGCCTGCCTGTGAACAAATGCCTGTGAGCGAATCCCTGTGAGCGAATCTGAAACCATCCTTCGCGTCGCCGCCAAGGGCGATGGCGTCACGGCGTCGGGCCGGCATGTGCCACTGGCCGCGCCGGGCGACAGCGTGGCGCCCGATGGCATGCTGACGCCCGGCCCGCACCGTGCCGCGCCGCCCTGCCGCCATTTCGGACGCTGCGGCGGATGCCAGTTGCAGCATCTGGACGAGGCGGCGCTTGAGACATTCGTCACCGAACGGGTCGTCAATGCCGCGACGGGGCAGGGGCTGGTGCCGGGAGTGATCGCTGCCCCGCATCTTTCCCCGCCGCGCACCCGGCGCCGCGCCGCGCTGCGCGCGGTGAATGGCGGCGGCGGGCCGGCGATCGGTTTCAACGAGGCGGGATCGCACCGGGTCGTCGATATGCGCGAATGCCATATCCTGCACCCTGATCTGTTCGCGGTGGTGGCGGCGCTGCGCAAGGCGCTGGGCAAGCGGCGCGGTCGCTATGCGCTGGAGATCGCGCTGACGCTGACCGATCAGGGTGTGGATTGCGCGATCAAGGGATTGCAGGTCGACGGCCTTGAGGAAACGGAGCGGTTGCTGGATTTCTGCCGGGATACCGGGCTGGCGCGAATGGTGCTGGATCAGGGCTATGGCCCGGAAACCTTCTGGGAACCGCAGCCTGTGACGGTGAGCCTGTCGGGCGTGGCGGTGGAGTTTCCGGCCGGCGGATTCCTTCAGGCCACGATGGATGGCGAGGCGGCGCTGGTTTCCGCGGCGCAGGGCTGGTTGGCGGGGAGCGCCCGCGTGGCGGACTTGTTCGCCGGGCTGGGCACCTTCGCCTTCGCGCTGGCGGCGGATGCGCGGGTGACGGCGGTTGAGGCTGCGCGCGATGCCCATCTCGCATCCCGGCTGGCGGCGCGGCGCGCCGGCCTGCTGATCGATGCGGATCATCGCGATCTGTTCCGCAATCCCCTGAGGACGGAAGAACTGAACGCGTTCGATGCCGTGGTGATCGACCCGCCGCGCGCGGGCGCGCGGGACCAGGTCCGGCAGCTGGCGGACAGCACCGTTCCCGCCATCGCCTATATCAGCTGCAACCCTTCCAGCTGGGCGCGCGATGCGCGGATGCTGGTCGATGCCGGATACCGCCTGGCGGAGTTGCGCCCGGTGGGCCAGTTCCGCTGGTCAACCCATGTCGAGCTGGCGAGCCTGTTCCTGCGCTGACAGCCGGGCAAGCAGGCGCTGCCGCAGCCAATCCTGATCCTCCGGCGCGGAGAAGGCGTGATCGGCGCCGGCGCATGTTTGTAGCCGCGGATCGGACCTGTCCCATGTCGAAAGGAAAGCCTGGGCCGTGCGGTCCCGCCCGGCCAGCAGGATCGTCGCGGGGCCGGGGAATTGGGCCAGCCCATGTTCCATCCGCCGCGCCAGCGGGCTTTTCGGCTGCGGCGCGCGCGCTGCCTGGGTGAGCCCGCGCAGCAGCTTGCCGAGGGCGACACCGCCGCTCAGCAGCCGCAGCACTTCGCGCGGATTGCGCAGCTTTTCCCAATAGCGGGCGCGGATGGCTTCCGGCGGCACGGCGTGCCCGGCATCATCCTCGAAGGTCCAGGGGTTTGCCAGCACCAGCGCATCGAAACCTGCGCCCGCCGATAGCATCAGCGCACTGGCGGCATCGCAATTGCCGAAGCCGACGATGCGGACCAGGCCGGGGCGGGCGGCACGAAAGGCGGCAAGGGCTGCGGCGATATCCGCTTCGCTGCCGAGATAGCCATCATTGTGGCCCGTGCTGTCGCCCACTCCCCGCCGGTCGAAGCGGAATACGGGATATCCGGCCGCCGCGATGGACGATGCGAGCAGGGCCTGGCTGCGAAAGGCTCCGGCCCGCAGCTCGTTGCCGCCGCTGACGATGAGCAGGCCGGTTGCAACGCGGGGATCGCTCATCGCGGCATCGTCCAGCGTTCCGACAAGCGTGTCGTCCCCGCAAGGAAAGGAGAGATGGCGGCGCGTCATGCCGCCAGAATCGCCGCCAGCGCATGCGCCTGCGTCTGGTCATGCCCCGGCTCCGCGCGAAGCCACAGTCCCGGGCCGCCGAGATCGGACGGAGCGATGAGCTGAAGATGCGGCATGTCCGGCAGATCAGCCGTTTCCAAACCGCGCAGCATTTCCGGGCCAAGCGGATATCCCAATAATATCAACCCATTGCCGCGACCTTCTGCCATCAGTTCTTCGCGGGATTCGCTGCGGCTCGCTTCCTTGCTGGCCAGCAGGCGGGCGCGGATCATTGCGCGCAGGAGTTGGGGGCCGGAGGCCGGGGCGTAGCGCCAGCCCGGCAGATCGGGCGCAAGCAGCACGCCAGCGCGGATCGCCAGCACATGGCTGGCGCGAAAATGGCTGGCCGCCGCTGCGGCTGCATCTTTCCACCCGGACAGGGTCTGTGCGGAGAGAGGGGCGAGGCTTTCATTACAGCCAGGAAGATCGGGCAAAAAACTATCCGCCCCCATGGCATCGAGCAGGCGCATGGTCTGGACCGTGAAATGGCGAAGCTTGTTCGCCTCGTCAAACCATGCGGGCAGGATCAGCAGCCGTTTCGCGCGCCCGCGATCGAAGGTATGCGCCTGTTCATCGCCCCCTGGGCAGGGCCAGGAGGCGATCATGCCCTGCGTCAGCCCTGCCGCTTGGCGGTGACGAAGGACAGCAGCGCGCCATAGCTTTCCAGCATGTCGCCATCGACCTCGTCATCCTCTATCACGATGTCCAGCCGATCCTCGATTTCCGTGAGCAGACCGGCGACGGCCATGGAATCGAGTTCGGGCAGATGGCCGAACAGGCCGGTATCCGGCTGGAAGGCCGCAACAGAGGCTTCCGACAGGCCGAGTACATCGCGCAGCGCGCCGCGCAAGGCAGCGTCGATCGCGTCATCATGCGGGTTTGCGACGGCGTTGGTCATAGCAGATGCCCCTTTGCGCCGCCCCCTAGCCAGCCCCGCGGCGCGAGACAAGCTTGCGCAGCACGGCCTTGCCGATGGCTGGCCAATTGCCCGGATGGGCGGGACGCCAGCATGTGAGGCGGTAGCGCGGACGGGTGTGGTCCATCCAGTCGCGCTTGTAGCGATCATCGCCCGTGCCGAAATCCACGGAGTTTACATGGTCGCGGTCGAGCACATGTTCCATCAGCGCGGCGGTGAGGACCGTTCCGGGGGAGAGCGCCGTGGCGGAAGGGCGATGGGCGAGCTTGTGGATATAGGCAGTGCCGCGCTCCACCGTCCAGAATTGAACGGCCACCGGCTCGCCCCCGTGATAAGCGATAGCGAGGCGGAGCCGCCCGGCAGCCCCTTCTGCTTGTGCGAACCTGCGCAGAAAGGCGGGATCGCCTTCTTCCGGCTTCCAGCTTTCAGCGTAGATGGATTCGTAGATATTCCAGATATCACTTTGATATCGGGTTATAAGTTCGACATCCAACTTCCTGGCCTTGCGCTTCAACGTGGTGCGGAGCGGGCCGGGCCGGGTGGCCAGCCATTCCCGATAGCCAATGCCGGAGGTTTCGACGAAGCGATTGATATCGCAGAGTTCCAATGCCGTGATCCAGCCCGCACGGCGGAACGCTGCCGCAAGACCAGTGGCAGTGCCGTCCTCCCCCGGAAGCTTGCCGATCGTCAGGCGCGTGTGGCGGCGGATCATGTCGCGGGCGAGCAATACCAGCAACGCCGCCTGATCCGCACCCGGCGTGACCAGGGGCTGCCATGTGAAGGCATACCAGTTGGCAAGGCTCTCCACGCCCTTGCGCGCCTGGGCGAGGGGTAGCGCGATGGCGCCATTCTCGCCCCGCGCGAGGGCGATCAGAGGCCGTGGGCCGGATCGTTCCCGACTGGATCGTTCCAGCAATTCGAACCAGTCCAACCGGTCGAACGGACCCGTTTCCGCAAAGGGCAGGCCTTGCAGATCCTTAACCGTCGCGTGATAGCTGATCGCCTTCGCCAAAACCTCTTCCCTGGAAACCCACGTGCCAGCAACTCCCGATCCCGACCCAAGGCCGCTGGACCATCTGGCAGAATGCGGGGCGGATGATGCGCCCGCACTGATCCTGCGCGACAGGGTGCTTAGCTGGCAGGATTTAAGAACAGGTGTCGCCCGGCTCGCCGGCTGGCTGGCGGAAAGGGCGAGCGGACGGGGCGCGCGGGTCGCAAGCTGGGCGGCGAAGGGCGAACTGACCTGCCTCATGCCGCTCGCCGCAGCGCGCGCGGGGCTGGTGCATGTGCCGATCAACCCGCTGCTGAAACATGGGCAGGTGGCGCATATCCTGGCCGATAGCGGTGCCGAATTGCTGATCGCCACCCCGGCGCGCATCGCCACGTTGGGGGAAGGGGATGTGCCACCGGATTGCGCCATCGTTGCGGAAAACGAGCCACTGGCGCAGGCCGGAGCGGCCAGCCCATTGACGCCATCGCCGGATGGGACCGATACGGATGGGCTGGCGGCGATCCTTTATACCAGCGGATCGACCGGCCGACCCAAGGGCGTGATGCTGAGCCATGCCAATATGTGGCTGGGCGCGGTTTCCGTGGCGCATTATCTTGAGCTTGCGCCCGACGACGTGACCTTGGCAGTGCTGCCATTGAGCTTCGATTATGGGCAAAACCAGCTGCTTTCGACCTGGTATGCGGGCGGCAGCGCTGCGCCGATCGATTATCTGACGCCGCGCGATGTCATCAAGGCTTGCGCGCGGCATGGCGTGACGACGCTGGCCGCCGTTCCGCCCCTATGGCTGCAACTGGTGGAGCAGAACTGGCCTGTTGAGGCAGCGGGGCCGCTGCGGCGGCTGACCAATAGCGGCGGCGCGCTGACCGCCGACCTGGTGCGCCGCCTGCGCGCGCTGTTCCCGCATGCGCGGCTCTATCCGATGTACGGGCTGACCGAAGCGTTCCGTTCGACCTATCTCGACCCGGGGCTGGCGGACAGCCATCCGACATCCATGGGGCGGGCGATTCCCTTTGCGGAAGTGCTGATCGTGGACGAAAATGGCGCGCCCACCGCCGATGGCGAGGAGGGGGAACTGGTCCATTGCGGGCCGCTGGTGGCGCAAGGCTATTGGCATGATGCGGAGCGGACAGCCGAGCGTTTCCGCCCGGCGCCGGCCCATTCGCGGTATGGCGGTGTGGCGGTGTGGTCCGGCGACCGCGTCGTGCGCGATGCCGATGGGTTGCTGTATTTTGCCGGGCGCAGGGATTCGATGATAAAAACCGCCGGTAACCGTGTGAGTCCGCAGGAAATAGAGGAAGCTGCTTTGGCAAGCGGCCTGGTTGCGGAAGCCGTCGCAGTGGGCGTCGCGGACGATCGGCTGGGGCAGGCGATCCGCCTTATCGTTCGTGGAAGCGGGGACGATGCGGGGCTGCGGGGCGCATTGCGGCGGGATTTGCCCAATTTCATGCAGCCGCGCGAAATCCGCTGGGTGGATGCCATGCCGCTCAATTTCAACGGCAAGATAGATCGCGCCGCCTTGCAGGGAGGTGCGGCATGAAGCCGGTCGGGCCCATCCCCCATGGATTTTCCACGCTTGAAGGAGAACTGGCGATCGGCGGCCGCCGGGCGAGCGCATTGGTGGCGGAGGCGGGCGATACGCCGGTTTTCGTCTATTCCGGCGGGATGATTCGGCAGAGGATGTGCGATCTGCGCGCCGCGATGCCGGACCGGCTGAAGATCCATTACGCCATGAAGGCCAACCCTTTCGCGCCGCTGCTGGTGCTGATGCGCGATCTGGTCGACGGATTCGACGTCGCGAGCGCTGGGGAGCTGGAGCAGGCGCTCGCGGCAGGCGTCGATCCCGCGACAGTGAGCTTTGCGGGGCCGGGCAAGCGTGACGCGGAACTGGAACTGGCGCTGCGTCATGGCGTGACGATCAATCTCGAATCCGCCGGCGAGGCGCGGCGGGCGCTGGGCATCGCGGATCGGCTGGGTGTGGCCCCCCGAATGGCGATCCGGGTGAATCCCGATTTCGAACTGCGCGGATCGGGCATGAAGATGGGCGGCGGGGCCAAGCCCTTCGGCGTGGATCAGGACAGGATCGCCCCACTGGCGCGCGAGGTCATCGGTGCCGGGGCGGAATGGCGCGGGCTGCATGTCTATACCGGCAGCCAGGCGCTGGACGCACAGGCCGTGGCGGAAACACAGGCCAATGTGCTGGCGCTGGCGGTTCGGCTGACGGAGGAGATCGGCGCGCCGCTGCCGCATCTGAACCTGGGCGGTGGGTTCGGCATCCCCTATTTCCATGGCGACACGCCGCTGGATATCCGCCTTGTCGGCGAGGCGCTGGCAGATCGCATCGCGGCACTGCCGGAACTGGGGGATACGGAACTGGCGATCGAGCTCGGCCGCTATCTGGTGGGCGAGGCGGGCGTGTATCTGACCCGCGTGGTCGACCGCAAGGAGAGCCACGGCGTCATCTTCCTCGTGACCGATGGCGGTTTGCACCACCAGCTGGCGGCGTCGGGCAATTTCGGCACGGTGGTGCGGCGCAACTATCCGGCCGCCATCGCCAGCCGGTTCGGCGCCGAGCCTGTCGAGGATGTTTCGATCGTGGGCTGCCTGTGCACCCCGCTGGACAGGCTGGCCGACAATGCCGCCATGCCGCATGCGGAAGCGGGCGATCTGGTCGCGGTGTTCTGCGCCGGGGCCTATGGCGCGACGGCCAGCCCCGCGGCCTTCCTGGGGCAGGGACCGGCCCGCGAAATGCTGATCGAAGGCTGAGCAAAGCGGCCGCGGGCGGCGGTCAGGGCTAACGCAATATTCACGCTTATTGGCGAGAACCGGGGCGGTTCCGCGGCGGGATCAGGGTGGTGACGTCAGGGTCTTTGGGGGCCGCAGTGGAAGGACTTTGCCCGATGCCGATTGCGTGTTTCGCCCGATCCCTGGCTGCGATGGCCGTGCTGCCGATGATGCTGGCCGGCTGCGGCAGCGCGTCCACCCGGCCAACGCTGGCGCCCGCGAGCTTCGTGGCGCTGGAGGAAGGCCCGGGCGAGGAATATGTGATCGGCCCGCTGGACGAGCTGACGATCCATGTCTGGCGCAATGACGAATTGGGCGCGAAGGTGCAGGTGCGGCCTGACGGGCGCATCACCACCCCTCTCGTCGCCGACATGCCCGCGGTGGGCAAGACGCCGACCGTGCTGGCGGCCGATATCAGGCAGCAGCTTTCGCAATATATCTCGGACCCGCTGGTGACGGTGATGGTTGACAGTTTTGCGGGCACGTTCAGCCAGCAGGTGCGGATCGTGGGCGCGACGGAAAAGCCGGCCTCGCTGCCATTCCGCGCGAACATGACGCTGCTCGACGCCATGATCGCGGTGGGCGGCCTGTCCGAATATGCGGCGGGCAACAGGGCCAAGCTGATCCGTTTCGACAAGGAGACGGGCAGGCAGCAGGAATATGCGCTGCGGCTGGGCGACCTGCTGCGGCAGGGGCGCAGCGAGGCCAATGTGATGCTGGCGCCGGGCGATGTGATTATCATCCCCGAAAGCCTGTTCTGACGGGGCCAGGCGTGAACGACCTGATAGAGGAAGCGCGCGCGGCGCTGTGGTCCGTGTGGGAACGACGCTGGCTGGCGCTGGGCGTCGCCTGGGCGGTGTGCCTGCTGGGCTGGCTGGCCGTGGCGATGATCCCCAATTCCTATCAGTCCAGGGCGCGCATTTTTGTGCAGCTGGACGATGTGCTGGCGCAGCAGATCGGCATCGGCGCGGGCAGCCGCGCACGCGATATCGAACGGGTGCGGCAGACGCTGACGGGCACACAGAACATGGAACAGATCGTGCGCGCGACGCGGATCGGCGACAGCGTGACCACGCCGCAGCAGATGGAAGCGGCGGTCAAGCGGCTGGCGCAGGACGTGTCCGTGGTGTCCGAAGGCGACAATCTGTTCGAGATCACGGCCGTGAGCGGCCGACGCGACCTTTCGGATGCGGAGAATGCGCGGCTGGCGCAGGACGTGGCGCAGCGGATGATCGACCTGTTCCGCGAGGGCAATCTCGGCGGGACGCGGGGCGAGATGCGCGAGACGCTGGAGTTTCTCGATCAGCAACTGGCTGACCGGCAGGGCGAACTGGAACAGGCGGAACAGCGCCGCCTGACTTTCGAGGCGGCCAACCCGGAACTGATCGGCGGCCCGCAGGCCATCGCCGCGCAATTGAGTGCGGGCCGGGCGGAACTGCGCAGCATCGAGGCGGATCTGGCCGCAGCCCGCAGCGCGCTGGCAGCGATAGAGGGGCAGATCGCCAATACGCCCCGCACGCTGGTCGATCCCAATTCGGGCAGCCCGCGCGCCGCGCTGGCGCAGGCACAGGCGAATCTCGCCGCAATGCGCGGGCGGGGCCTGACCGACAGCCATCCCGACATGGTGGCACTGCAACGCCAGATCGCCGCGCTGAGGGCGCAGACGGACGAGGGGGCGGGCGGTTCCAGCAACCCCGCCTATGCCTCGCTGCAATCGATGCGGGTCGAACGGCAGGCAAGCGTGCAGGCGCTGGAATCGCGTGTGGCGGCGTTGCGGGCGGAGATATCCTCCATCAATGCCAGCCAGGCGCGGGAACCAGGCGTGACGGCCGAAGCGCAGAGAATATCGCGCGATTACGAGGTGTTGCGCAGCCAGTATGACAAGCTGTTGCAAGACCGGGAAGAATTACGGCTGCGCGGGCAGGTGGAGAATGAACGCAACGCCATCAAGTTCGAGGTGATCGACCCGCCGGTAACGCCGCGCGCGCCGGCATCGCCCAACAGGCCGCTGTTACTTCTGGCCGTGCTGGTGGCCGGAATCGGGACGGGCGGAGCGGCGGCCTTTGCCTTGGGCAAGCTGAATGGCAGCTTCGCGACGGCCGGCAAGCTGGAACGGCGTTTCGACCTGCCCGTGATCGGCACCATCTCGCACACTCTGACCGATGCGGGGCTGCGGCAGCGCTATCGCCAGATCAAGCTGTTCGCGGGCGGCGCATTGGCATTGGGGGCGATGTTCGTCGTGCTGATCGGGCTGGAGTTCTTCCACCGCGGCATGGTGGCCTGAGGAGGGGAACGGCCATGACGGATCAGACGAGCATAGATCGGCAAAAGAGCGCGCGGGCAGGGCAATCCCTGTTCGAGCGGGCGGAGCAGGCTTTCGGTTCGACCGGTCTGGCGCCGGCACCGGTGCCGCGCGGGCTGGAGGGAAGGCGCGCACCGCGCGTGCCAGCCCGCCCTATGCGCATCCCCGAACCTGCCCTGGCGGGTGAGAGGCCGGTGGCAAGCGAGCTTGCCGAAACGCGCATTGATTTTGGCGGCGATCGCCAGCCGATCAATCGGGCGCATTTGCGCACGGGCGGCCTGATCGTGCCGGACGGGCCGGTTTCCGGCCTGCTGGAAGAATTCCGTATCGTGAAGCGGCACGTACTGCTGTCCGCCCGTGATGCGCGGCGGCGCGGCGTGACAGGCGCCGCGCAGCGAGTGCTGATCTGTTCCCCCCTGCCGGAAGAGGGCAAGACCTTCACCGCCACCAACCTCGCCCTCGCCATCGCGGCGGAAAAGGATACCGAGGTGGTGCTGGTCGATGCAGATTTCGCCAAGCCATCCGTCCTCGACCTGCTCGGCCTCCATGGCGAAACCGGGCTGTTGGAAGCATTGGCGGAGCCGGAGCGGCGGATCGAGGACAGCGTGATCGCGACCGATATCGAAGGGTTGTTCGTGCTGCCCGGCGGAAGATCCACGGGGACAGACAGTGAATTCCTGTCCAGCGAGAGGACCGCACGGGTGCTCGATCGGCTGACGCAGGGCGCGCCCGACAGGATCGTGATCTTCGACAGCCCGCCCGCCCTTGCGGCATCCCCTGCCGCGGACCTTGCGAGGCATACCGCGCAGGCGGTGATGGTGGTTCGTGCCGGGCGCACCGGCGAAAGCGCGATCGACGATGCGCTGTCGCTGCTGTCGGCCTGTCCCGACATCAAGCTTTTGCTGAACGATGCGCATTTCAGTCCGAGCGGGCGCCGGTTCGGCGCCTATTACGGCAGTTCCGAATAGAGCGGCTGTTGAGGCTGATCCCCATCATGATGGCGCTGGCCGCCTGCGCGCAGGCGATGCCGGTGTCCGCATCGCCCGACAGGCGCGGCGGCGGGCGGATGATGGACGTGGTGCCCTATATCGAAGCGGCGCAGGTGCTGACGGCGGAACTCGACCCCGGCAACGATGTCGTCACCTATACCCAGCTTGCCGTTGGCGTGGATGCGCAGGCGTCCGGGCGCAGCAGCGCGGGTTCCGCCTCCATCCGCTATGAACGGCGCGTCGGCTGGACCGGGGATGCGCTGAATGGCGATACGGTGAGCGGACTTGCGCGCGGATCGCTGGCGGTGGTGCCGCAGGCGGTAACGCTGGAGGCAGGCGGCCTTGCCACAAGGACACGCGTGGAGGGGAATGGCGGCACCTCGCCCGGCGGCTTTGGCGGGGATGACCGGTACACGACACAGATTTACTCGGTCTATGCCGGCCCGGCGCTGCGGACTCGGGCGGAGCAGGTCGAGATCGAGGGGCAATATCTGCTCGGCTACACGCGGGTGGAGGAACCAGGCGCGCTCGCTTTCGTGCCGGGCACCGCCACGGTGGATTATTTCGATGACAGCGTGACCCATTCCGCCATGCTGCGCGCAGGGGTGCGGCCCGGCGATGTTCTGCCGATCGGCCTCGGCATCGGTGGCGGCTGGAACGAGCAGGCGATCAGCAATTTCGACCAGCGCATCCGCGACCGCCATGTGCGCGCGGACGTGACCGTTCCTGTCAGCCGGACGGTCGCGCTGGTGGGCGGTGCGGGGTATGAGGATGTGGAGATTTCCAGCCGCGACGCCCTGCGCGATGCGGAAGGAACCGCGATCATCGGCAGCGACGGCCGCTATGTCACCGATGACGCCGCGCCGCGCCGGATCGCCTATCAGACCGAGGGGCTGATCTGGGATGCGGGCGTGATCTGGCGGCCGAGCCGCCGCACCTCGCTGGAAGCGCATTATGGCCGCCGTTACGGATCGACCACCTATTACGGCAGTTTCTCCTACGCACCCGATCCGCGCACCAGCATCGCGCTGTCCGTCTATGACGACATGACCGGCTTTGGCGGGGCGCTGACCAATCGCCTGGCCGGCCTGCCGACGCAGTTCGACGCCTTTCGCAATCCCTTTAGCGGCGCCATTGGCGGCTGCGTGGCCAGCGTGGAGGGCGATGGCTGCCTGACGGGCGCGCTGGGTTCCATCCGATCCGCCGCGTTCCGCAGCCGTGGCATAGCGGGCAGCTATTCCATCACGCGCGGGCGATCGCAGATGGGGATCGGCGCGGGGTACGATCGCCGCCGCTATATCGCTGCCGCCGGCACAGTGCTGGAAGATGCCGATGGCGTGCTGGACGAGAATATCTGGCTGTCCGCCTATGCCAGCCAGCGGATCGACCGCGAATCCACCCTTTCGGCCAACATGATGGTCAACTGGTTCGACAGCGGTTTCGACAGCGATGGCTGGACGACCGGATACAGCGCATCGCTGGCCTATTACCGCAGCTTTATCGGCGGGTTGAGCGGCACTGCCGCCGTGGGGATGGACGGGATCACCCGTCAGGACCTGCCCGACACCATGTCCGCATCGGCCCTGCTCGGCCTCAGATATTCGTTCTGACCGGCGGGAGGAGACTGACCATGTTCGACGATTTCTACGGCTTTGAGACCCGGCCTTTCCAGCTGACGCCGGACCCCCAGTTCTATTTCAACAGCGCGACGCATCGCAAGGCGCTGTCCTATCTGGGATATGGGCTGGCGCAGGGCGAAGGCTTCATCGTCATCACGGGCGAGGTGGGCGCGGGCAAGTCCACTCTGGTCGCGCATATGATGGATTCGGTGGATCGCAACCGGCTGACCGTAGCGCAGATCGTGACGAGCGCGCTGGGGGGCGAAGAAGTGGTGCATGTGGTGGCGCAGGCATTCGGCCTCGACATTGCGGGGCATGACAAGGCCAGCGCGCTGGGCGCCATCGAGGGCCTGCTGCACGAGGAAGCCCGCGAAGGGCGGCGCTGCCTGCTGGTGGTGGATGAATCCCAGAATCTTTCGGTGTCCGCGCTGGAGGAACTGCGGATGCTGTCCAATTTCCAGCTCGGCAGCCATCCGCTGCTGCAGACACTGCTGCTGGGCCAGCCCGAATTTCGCGCCACGCTGCAATGCCCGGAGCTGGAGCAATTGCGCCAGCGCGTGATCGCCGCGCACCATCTGGAGCCGATGGAGGAGGACGAGGTCGAGCCGTATATCATGCACCGCCTCGCCACGGCCGGCTGGCGCGGCGTGCCGGTTTTCGAGCCGGAGCTGTTCGGGGAAATCCACGCCGCCAGCGACGGCATCCCGCGGCGTATCAACCAGATCGCCAACCGTTTGCTGCTGCTGGGCGCGATCGAGCGCAGTGACACGATCGACCTTGCCATGCTGGGCATCGTGATCACGGAACTGGAAGGGGAGCGCGCGGATTCGCTGGCCGGGAATGGTCCGGCGCCGACCTTCGCCCAGCGACCGGATGATGCAGCGGGCGGCCCCGAGAATGTTGCTCCGCAGCCTGCCGCCGCGCCGGATATGGCCGCGTTGCTGGCGGACCGCGACGGGCGCATTGAGCAACTGGAGCGCAAGCTGGCGGCGATGCTGTCCGAAAGGGACATGCAGATCGCGGAATTGCGACAGGCGGTGGCGCAATTGCATGGCGAGCGGGAGGTGGCAGAACCGGCGGGAATCCAGGCAGAGATGCAGGCCCTGCACGACCGGCTTTCCCAGATGGAAGCCCAGTCGCTGGAGCATGAGCGGACCATCCGCCACACGCTGACCATGCTGATCGAATGGATCGAGGGCGAGGTGGATCAGGCGCGGGCGGCTTGAGGGCGCCGTGACCGCGCAACCTTTCCCCATGCCGGACCCGTCCGCACCCATCGCCAATGGTTTGTCGGTGGATGTGGAGGACTGGTTCCAGGTCGGAGCGTTCGAGAAGGTGATCGACCGGACCGACTGGGACGGGCTGACCGACCGGGTCGACGGCAATGTGCGCGCGATCCTGGACCTGTTCGACGAGGCCGGGGTGAAGGGCACTTTCTTCACGTTGGGCTGGGTGGCGGCGCGGCATGGGCCGCTGATGCGCGAGATCGCGGCGCGCGGGCATGAACTGGCAAGCCATGGCTGGAACCATCGCCGTATCTTCACCATGGATCGCGCGGGGTTTGGCGCGGATATCGCCCGCGCCCGCGAGGTGATCGAGGATGCCGTGGGTGCGCGCGTGACAGGCTATCGCGCGCCGAGCTTCTCCCTCGATGCGCGCACGCCATGGGCGCATGAGGAACTGGCGGCGCAGGGCTATGCCTATTCCTCCAGCGTCGCGCCGATTGCGCATGACCATTATGGCTGGGCCGAGGCGCCGCGTTTCGCCTTTCGCCCGGTAAGGGACGCGGGACTGGTGGAGATACCGGTGACGACCGCGATCTTCGCCCGGCGCAGGCTGGCGGCGGGCGGGGGAGGGTTCTTTCGCGTCCTGCCCTATGGCTTCAGCCGCTGGGCGATCCGGCAGGTGAACCGGGAGGACGGGCGCCCGGCGATATTCTATTTCCATCCGTGGGAGATCGATCCCGGCCAGCCACGCGTGGCCCATGCGCCGCTGCGTTCTCGCCTGCGCCACTACACCAATCTGGGCCGAATGGCGGGCAAGCTGCGCCGGCTGGTGCATGAATTCCGCTGGCAACGCATGGATGCGCTCGCGCAAGGGGAGGCTGCCCGTCTGGCCGCCCTTGCGCCATGAACGCACCATTTTCCGCTGCGCGTGAGACATTGCGCTGCGCCGCCTTGCATCAACCGGACGAGGTCGAGCGGATCGAGGCCTTTGTCGCCGGCGCGGGCGGCAGCGTGTTCCATCGTCCCGCGTGGCTGAGGGCTGTCGAAAGCGGCACAGGGCAACGCGCACATGGGCTGATTGCGGAGCAGGGCGGGGTGCTGACAGGGTGGTTGCCGCTGAGCGAGGTGCATTCACCGATCTTCGGCCGCGTGCTGGCATCGAGCGGCTTTGCCGTGGAGGGCGGGCCGCTGGCCTTCAGCGACGGGGCGGCGACGGCGCTATGCCGGGCGGCACAAGAACTGGCGCTGCGCCTGTCCTGCACCGGCGTGGAACTGCGCGGCGGCGCAGCCCCGGCAGACTGGCAGGGCCGGGCTGACAGTCATAGCGGTTTCGTCACCCCGCTGCTGGCGGATGACGACGCGCAATTGCTGGCCATTCCGCGCAAACAGCGGGCGGAAGTGCGCAAGGGGCTGACCGCCGATCTCCAGATCGAAGTCGGGCGGGATGAGGGGCAGAGGGCGGCACATTATGCCGTCTATGCTGAAAGCGTGCGCAATCTCGGCACGCCGGTGTTTCCGCGCGCCCTGTTCGATGCGGCGCTGGACGCGCTGGATGCCGACATCCTGACCGTGCGCCATCAGGGGCGGCCAGTGGCGAGCGTGCTGTCGCTGTATCATGGCGGCGCGGTGATGCCTTATTGGGGCGGGGGCACGCAGGCGGCGCGCGGGCTTCGCGCCAATGACCGGATGTATTTCGAACTGATGGCCCATGCCCGGCGGCGCGGCTGCGACCGGTTCGATTTTGGCCGCAGCAAGACGGGTAGAGGGGCGTGGCATTTCAAGCGCAACTGGGGCTTCACGCCGGAACCGCTGCGTTATGCAAGCTGGACGGCACCCGGCGCATCGGCCCGCGATGCGGACCCGACCAGCGCCCGTCACGCCGCGCGGATCGCGCTGTGGCGGCGATTGCCGCTGGTCCTTTCCAACCGGATCGGCCCTTTCATCGCGAGGGGGCTGGGATGAAGGATATCCTGTTCCTGGCCCACCGCCTGCCGTTCCCGCCCGATCGTGGGGACAAGATCCGGTCTCACCATATCCTGAAGGCTCTGGCTGCGATGGCGCCGGTCCACGTCGGCTGCTTTACGGAGAATCCGGCCGAGCTTGCCCATGTAGGAGAGTTGGAGAGCGTCGCGCGATCCTGGTGCGCGCCGCGCCGCAGCTTGCCGCTGCCGCTGGCGGGCGGGCAGGCATTGCTGCGAGGTCAGGCGGTGAGCCAGGCGGCCTTCGCGCATCGGGCGCTGAAGGATTGGGTCAGGCGCAAGCTGGCCAGCGGTTCGATCGGCACGCTTTACGTGTTCTCCGGCCAGATGGGCCAATATGTGCCCGATGACTGGCATGGCAGGTTGATCGTCGATCTGGTCGATGTCGATTCCGCGAAGTTCGAAGCCTATGCCGCCGACTGCTCCGGCCCGATGCGCTGGGTCCATGCGCGTGAAGCGCGGCTGCTGCGCGCGGAAGAGGCGCGGCTGGCGGCGAGAGCGGATGCGACGATCCTGATAAGCGAGGCGGAGGCGGCGCTGCTCCGTTCCCGCCTGCCGCCGGGCAGCGCGGCCAATCCGGTGGCGCTGGGCAATGGCATCGATGCCCGCTTCTTCGATCCTGCCGCCGTGGCGGAGCCAGGCGAGCTGGGGCGGGATGCGGGGCCGCATCTCGTGTTCACGGGCCAGATGGATTATCCGCCCAATGTGGAAGCGGCGCGGCGGATGATCGCCTCCATCCTGCCCGCGATCCGGCAGCGCCATCCAGGCGCAAAGTTCCATATTGTCGGCCGTGCCCCGGTGGCGGAACTGCTGCGGCATGACGGGCGGGACGGCTGCAAGGTGTGGGGCGAGGTGCCCGATGTACGGCCATTCCTGGCTGGCGCCGATCTGGTCGTCGCCCCGCTCGCCATCGCGCGCGGCGTGCAGAACAAGGTGCTGGAAGCAATGGCCATGGCGGCACCTGTATTGCTGACGCCGGAAGCGGCGACAGGCATCCCGGCCACCGACGGACGGCATTTCTGCGTGGCGTCGAGCGATGCAGAACTCACCGCCGCCGCCTGTGAATTGCTGGAAGACGCACCGCTGCGCCGCGCATTGGGCGCCGCCGCCCGCCGCTTCGTGCTGGCGGAAATGAGCTGGCCGGCGATGCTGTCGCGGCTGCCCGCCATCATGCGCGGCGATGGCGATCGGCGCGATGCAGCCTGAACTCGCCTTGCCCGCCTCGCGCAGTCCGCTGGCTGCGATCCCGGCCCATTGGCGCGTGCCGGCACTGCGGCTGGCGGCAGTGTGGGCGGCGCTGATCCTGCTGTTCCTGCCGGAATGGGCGGCGATGGCGCATCAGTGGTGGGACGTATCGACCTATAACCATATCCTGCTGGTGCCGGTGATCCTGGCATGGCTCGTGGCGATACGGGCGCGGGGCCTGTCGGTCCTCCAGCCGCAGCCATGGTGGCCGGGGCTGGGATTGTTGGCGGCTGCGCTGTTCGTGTGGCTGCTGGGCAATGTCGCCTCCATCAATTTCGCCAGCCAGCTGGGCGCGGCGCTGATGATGCAAGCGGCGGTGCCGCTGCTGCTGGGGCCACGCGTGATGGCGGCCCTGCTGTTCCCGCTGGCATATGCGATATTTCTGGTGCCGCTGGGCGATGCGCTGGTGCCGCCCTTGCAGATGGTGACGGCGCGGCTGACCGTCGCGCTGACGCATTGGAGCGGCGTGCCCGTCACGGTGGATGGCGTGTTCATCGACACGCCGGCCGGCCTGTTCGAAGTGGCGGAGGAATGTTCGGGCGTGAAGTTCCTGATCGCGATGATCGCCCTCGGCACGCTGGTGGCGCATCTGTGCATCCGGCACTGGCCGCGCCGGGCGCTGTTCATGGCGACGGCGATCATCCTGCCGGTGCTTGCCAACGGAGTGCGCGCATGGGGCACGATCTTCATCGCCCAGTCGCATGGCGTGGAGTTCGCCGCCGGGTTCGATCACATCTTCTATGGCTGGATATTCTTCGCCGTGGTGATGGCCCTGCTGTTGGGGGCGTGGTGGCCCTTCTTCGACCGGCCGGTTGATGACGATTTCGTACGCGCCGACCGGCTGGAGCGATCGCGCCTGTTGGGGCGGTGCGAGAGTATGGCGATCTCTGCCCGGGCAGCCGTGGCGGGCGCTGCCCTGTTGGTCGCGGCGGTTCTGGGGTGGAGCATGGCGGCCCATGCCAGCGAGGCGCGGTTGCCGCCGGAAATCGCTCTGCCGGACGTGCAGGGATGGGAGCGGGTGGATTACGCGCCCGCCATCTGGTGGGCGCCGAAGGCTGAAGGGGCCAGCCACCGCTTGGTGGGCAGCTATCGCAATGGCAGCGGGCAGCGGGTCGAGGTGTTCTATGCGCTCTATGCCGGGCAGGACGAAGGGCGCGAAGCGGGCGGGTTCGGGCAGGGCGCGCTGATGCCCGACAGCGCCTGGCGCTGGCTTTCCCCGGCGCAAGGCGTGCAGGGCGGCCATGGCGAATGGTTGCAGGCCGACGGATCGGTGCGGCGGCTGGTGATGACATGGTATCGCACCGGCAATGTGCTGACCGGCAGCAATAGCCGGCTGAAGCTGGCGAATATCGCCAACCGGCTGGCGATGCAGGAGCGGCCAACCGCGATGCTGATCCTGTCCGTGGAGAGCGAGGACGCGGTCGCGGCGGAGGCGGCTCTCGCCCGGTTCACCCGAGATGCCGGTCCGCTGCCAGAGTGGATGGACCGCATCGCCCGGCTGGATTAACGCGGCACCATGTGCGGCATTGCGGGCATCTTCCATTGCGGCACGGCCAAGCCTGTCGATCCGGTTCGGGTCGAACGGATGTGCGCCGCCATCGCCCACCGCGGGCCTGACGGATCGGGCGTGTGGACGGAGCCGGGCATCGCGCTGGGCCATCGCCGCCTGTCGATCATCGACATCGCGGGATCTCCGCAGCCGATGGAAGGCGCCGGCGGCCGCGCGATGATCGTCTTCAACGGCGAAATCTATAATTACCGCGAATTGCGCGCGGAACTGGAGAGAGCGGGCGCAAGCTTCCGCACCGATGGCGACACCGAAGTCATTTTGGCGGCGTGGGAACGCTGGGGCACCGATTGCCTGCACCGGTTGAACGGCATGTTCGCCTTCGCGCTGTATGACAGGCAGGAGCGGACCCTGCTGCTGACCCGCGACCGGTTCGGGGTGAAGCCGCTTTTCATGGCGCCATTGAGCGATGGGGGGATTGCCTTCGGTTCTGAACTGAAGGCGCTGCTGGCCCATCCCCTGCTGCGGCGGGAGGCCGATCCGCATGCGGTGGAGGATTATCTCACCTGGGGCTATGTCCCCGACCACGCCTGCATCCTGCGCGGGGTGGAAAAGCTGCCTGCCGGCCATTTCCGCCTGTTGCGGCGTGGCCATGCGCCGGAACCGGCGCGGCGATGGTGGGACATATCCTTCGCCAACCGCCGGTCAGGCCGCGCGCGGGATCTGGAAGCCGAACTGCTGCACCATCTGCGCGAAGGCGTGACCAGCCGGATGGTGGCGGATGTGCCGCTGGGCGCATTCCTGTCCGGCGGGGTGGATTCCTCGTCCGTCGTCGCGCTGATGGCGGAATCGACGCGCGATCCGGTGCGGACATGCTCGATCGGTTTCGACGAGGCGGCGCTGGACGAAACGGGCTATGCCGCGCAAGTCGCCGCCCTGTTCCAGACGGACCACCGCAGCAGGCAGGTGGGGGCGGATCAGTTCCGGCACATGGATGCCATTGCCGGGATGTTCGACGAACCTTTTGCCGATGCCTCTGCCCTGCCGACCTGGCAGGTCAGCCGGCTCGCGCGAGAACGGGTGACGGTCGCCTTGTCCGGCGATGGCGCGGACGAGGCGATGGCGGGGTATCGGCGCCAGGTCTTCCACGCGCATGAGGAAAGCCTGCGCCGCCTGATACCCGCCGCCTTGAGGGGAAGCGTGCTGGCGCCGTTGGGCCGTGCCTATCCCAAGGCCAATTGGGCGCCTCGGCCGCTCCGGGCGAAGACGACGCTGCTGTCTCTCGCCGGAAATGGGGGCGAAGCCTATGCACAGGCATTGTCCTTCACCGGGCCGGATGTGCGGCGGGGGCTCTATTCCGAACCTTTCCTGCGGCAGTTGGGCGATTACCGGGCGGAATCGGCGCTGCTGCGCCTGATGGCGGGCGCCCCGGCGCGATCGGGGCTGGACCGGGCGCAATATGCCGATCTGACATTCTGGCTACCGGGTGACATCCTGACCAAGGTGGATCGGACCAGCATGGCCGCCGGGCTGGAAGCGCGCGAGCCGCTGCTGGACCACCGGCTCGTCGAATTCGCCGCCAGCCTGCCGGAAAATCTGCGCGTCCATGGCCGGCAGGGCAAATATCTGATGAAGCGGGCGATGCGCCGCTATCTGCCCGACGACATCCTTCACCGGCCCAAGCAGGGCTTCGTCACGCCCATCGCACAATGGCTGCGCGGGCCGCTTGCGGAAGACGCGCGCCGCCTTGGCACCAGCGGCATACTGGCGCGCACGGGATGGTTTGCGCGCGAAGCGGTAATGCGCGTCGCGAGCGAGCATATCGCGCGCAAATACGATCATTCGCGATTGCTGTGGCAGCTGCTGATGCTGGAAAAATCGCTGGCGCGTTTGGGAATATCTTCCTGAATCAAGCATGTGGCCTGACTATCACGCGCATGTCCCAAAGCGGTATGGTGACCCACGATGGAAACGAAATTGGTAAATATTCGATTGCCAAGGTAGGAATCGCTGCCTTACCATCCGATTAACGCGAAAAGAGCACAAGACGCCGACGCGCCTCGGGTGGCAATCAAAAAGGTGTGACCATGGACCGGGTGTCTGCTCATTTGGACAGCACAGACCTTTCCGACGATTCGGTTTTCGGGTTCGGCGAAGGTGAAGAACATCTGGTAGTCGAAACGCGGAGATATCCCGGCGTCGACGAAACTCTGTTCAATCTCGCGGAACTCGATGTCAGCTATCAGCCCGATACCGCGACATTGTGGACCTATATGCGTCCGGCAGGCCGGCCCAGTTTCACGCGCGGCATGCTGCATGATTTCGAAGCATGGCAAAGGCTGATCGGCGAGAATTTCGGGCCGGGCATGATGCCGCTCCGTTATCTGGTGCTCGGTAGCAGGGCGCCGGGGGTGTTCTGTTTCGGCGGCGATCTGCACCTGTTCCAGCAATTGATCCGATCCGGCAATCGCGACGGGCTGGCCCATTACGGCTATCGCTGCGTGGAAATACTCCATCGCAACATCAATACGCTCAACCTGCCGATGCTGACCGTCGGCCTCGTCGAAGGGTCCGCATTGGGCGGCGGGTTCGAGGCGCTGCTGTCCTTCGATTATATCGTGGCGGAACGTCAGGCGACATTCGGTCTGCCGGAAACATTGTTCGGCCTGTTTCCGGGCATGGGCGCCCATGCGCTGTTATCGCGCAAGCTCGGCAGCGCCATGGCCGATCGCCTGATCGTATCCAACCGGACATACAGCGCGGAAGAGATGTACGATCTCGGCCTCGTTCACCATCTGGCGGAAAATGGCGCCGGGCTGGAAGCCTGCAAGGATTTCATCCGCAAGTCCGAACGGCGGCACCCCGGCCTCGTCGGCGCGCGGCGGGCGATGAAGATGACCAATCCGCTCAAGCTGGAGGAACTGACCGGCATCGTCGATCTGTGGGCCGACGCCGCGCTCCAGCTTTCGGAAGGCGATCTGAAGATCATGAACCGGCTGACGCGGGCTCAGGAACGGCTGGTCGAAGCGGCGTAGGGGCGGGCGGTCAGTCCGTGCCGTGACCCAGCGCCATGTACCGGTCGGACTGCATTTCCATCAGCCGGCTGACTGTGCGCGCGAATTCAAAACTGCCGTCGCCGGACGGATAGAGCGCCTCCGGCTCCGCCGCGGCGGTGGCGAACAGTTTCACTCGATGTTCGTACAGCGCGTCGATCAGGGTGGTGAAGCGTGTCGCTTCATTCCGCATGTCCGGGCCCATCACCGGAATCCCCACGATGATTACGGTGTGATAGGCGCGGGCGATGGCGAGGTAATCCGCCGCCCCGCGCGCCTCGGAACATAATCGCTTGAAGCTGAACACCGCGACGCCCTTCAGGCTCTTGGGCACATGCAGGACCCGCCCGCCCGGTATCTCCAGTTCGGCCGACGGAACATGCTCGGCATCTTCCGGCGGAAAATCCGTCAGGCGAAAGAACACTTCGCGCATGGCGGCAGTCGCTTCGTCGCCAATGGGAGTGTGCCAGGTGTCCAGCCCGCCGATGCGATCGAGCCGGTAATCGACGGGGCCGTTCAGTTCGACCACGTCCAGATCCTGTTCCATCATCGCGATGAAGGGCAGGAAATGCTCGCGGTTCAGCCCATCCTTGTAAAGATCGCGCGGCGGGCGGTTAGAGGTGGTGACGATGGTGACGCCTTCATCCTCTATCAGCGCGCGGAACAGCCGGCTCATGATCATGGCGTCGGCGGCGTTGTTGACCACCATCTCGTCAAAGGCGAGGCAGCGCAGATCGCGGGCAATGGCCGCGGCCACCGGCGGGATCGGGTCGCCGCTTTCGCTCTCCCGCGCATCGCGCAGTCGGCTGTGCACATCCTGCATGAAGGCATGAAAATGCACGCGGCGCTTCTGCGGGATGGCCAGCGTATCGTGAAACAGGTCCATCAGCATGGACTTGCCGCGCCCGACATCGCCCCACAGATAGACGCCGCGAATGGGCCGGGGCTTGCGGAAGATGCGCGACAACACGCCCTGATGGGCGCTGGCCTCCAGCTCGTCCTGCAAGCGGGCGAGCCAGTGCGCGGCCGCTTCCTGCCGCGCGTCGGGCCGCAATTCACCCGATGCGAGCAGCGCGCGATAGCGTTCGAGCAATGCGCTCAGCCGTGCCGCTCCACCTGCATCTTCTTGATTTCGGCGATGGCCTTTGCCGGGCTCAGCCCCTTGGGGCAGACATTGGCGCAATTCATGATGGTGTGGCAGCGATAGAGGCGGAACGGGTCTTCCAGCTGTTCCAGCCGTTCACCCGTCATCTCGTCACGGCTGTCGGCCAGCCAGCGATAGGCCTGCAACAGGATGGCCGGGCCGAGAAACTTGTCGGCATTCCACCAATAGCTGGGGCAGGCGGTGGAGCAGCAGGCGCACAGGATGCACTCGTAAAGGCCGTCCAGCTGTTCGCGCTGTTCGGGGCTTTGCAGCCGTTCCTTGCCGCTCGGCGTGGTCGACACGGTCTGAAGCCACGGGCGGATGGAGGCGTATTGGGCGTAGAAATGGGTGAAATCGGGCACCAGATCCTTGATGACTTCCATATGCGGAAGCGGGGTGATGCGGATTTCGCCGTTGAGATCTTCCATCGCCGTGGTGCAGGCAAGGCCGTTGCGGCCATTCATGTTCATCGAACACGAACCGCAGATCCCCTCGCGGCAGGACCGGCGGAAGGTCAGCGTCGGGTCGATCTCGTTCTTGATCTTCACCAGCGCGTCGAGAACCATGGGGCCGCAATCGTCCAGATCGATCTCGAACGTATCGTAACGGGGATTCTCGCCGCTTTCCGGATCCCAGCGATAGATGCGGAACTTCTTCACCCGCGTCGCGCCAGAGGCGGCATGATGGCGGCCCTTGCCGTTGATCTTGCTGTTCCGGGGGAGGGTGAAGGTGGCCATTGCGTCCCAATCCTGCTGCGTTGCGGCCCTATCTAGACGCTTCGGCGGCGAGGGCAAGGCGGAGGGGTGGCGCAGGCGACACAGTTCGATGCGAAAATCGCAACGACACCCGGCGCGCGGATGAACGCACCGCCCTGCCGCGATTCCAGACCGCGCCTTGTGGCGCGGGCCATGCTCGTTAAGGGATGGCTGGCGAGCAGGGCGGAGCGGGAATGTGGAGACTGATTTGCGGATGACGATCTACGACCTCGACGGCACATTGCTGGCGGGGTCCACCTTCACGCCTTTCCTTATATTCGCAGCCTGGCGCATCGCGCCCTGGCGACTGGCACTGCTGCCGGTATGGATCGTGCTGATGGCCGGGCACAAGCTGGGGCTGATAGACCGCACGGGGCTGAAGCATCGCGGAATGCGCCTGATGATCGGCCGCCCGTCGCCTGAACGGCTGGACGCGGTCGCGCGCGATTTCGCCGCGCAGCGGGTGGCGCGGCTGTTTCCCGGCGCGCGGCGCGCAATGGCGGATGATCGCAGGGCCGGGCGCATGATCGTGATCGCGACCGCCGCTTACGGTTTCTACGCCGAACATATCGCAAGCCTGCTCGGCGTGGATCACATCATCGCCAGCCGCTGGTCATCGGCAGGCCCGCCGCAGCCCAATTGCTACGGCCCGGAAAAGCTGGCGCGAGTGGAAAGCTGGCTTGGCGCGCAAGGCATCGCGGGGCAGGATTTGCATCTGCGCTTCGTCAGCGACAGCTTCGCCGACGCGCCGCTACTCGACCGGGCGGACGAAGCCTGGTTCGTGACGGCGCGCGCGAAACCGGCCGAAAAAGCCAGGCGACGGGGCTGGTTGCCGGTCGATTTCCGCAGCTGATTCGCGCCATCCGGCACTGGCCAGTATCAGCGCGATATGGCGGTCCCAGCGGAAGGTCGCTTCTGCATGGAGCCGCGCCGATCGGGCCATGGCGCGCCGTTCTTCCGGGTTGGACAGAAGGCGGTCCAGCGCCTCGCGCAATTCCGTGGGATCGGTTCCGTCCACTGCGAGGCCGTTGACGCCGGGCTGGATGAGTTCGATCGCCCCGCCAGCCTTGCCCAGGATCACGGCAGTTTCGCACACCATGGCATCGGCGATGGCGATGCCGAACCCTTCGAAATCGCGCCCGTCATCGATCTCGATCTGGGGGTGGAGGAAGATATCGGCCTGAGCATAGAGCTGCGCGACCCGGTCGGCCGGCATGAACCCCGCAGCCTCCACCCGATCTTCCAACCCGTTTTGGCGGACGAGTTGCTGGATCCTTTCCAGCGCGGGGCCGCGCCCGCCGATGATGTAGCGGAAGGCATGGCCCCGGTCGCGCAGTTGGGCGAGCACCTCGACACAGGCAGCGATATTCTTGCGCGGCTCCATCCGGCAAAGCGAGAAGATCAGCGGCGGATCGTTGGGCGCGGCGTGAGCTGCGCCATGTTCCGTACTGTCGCCCAGCCCGTTCCACGCAATGACCGGTTGCGGAATATCATCGCCCAGGCGTTCCCGCAGGCGGCCGGCGCTGTAGCCGCTCACAGCCGCGATGGAAGCTGCCCGCCGGGCGACAAGCCGCATCAGCCCTACGATGCCCTTGCCGCCATACATGAACTCGCGTCCATGGAAGGTCGTGACATAGGGCAAACCCATCATCATCGGCAGCACGGACGTTCGCCATGTCGTGCCATGCACCAGATCGGGCAGCCCATGCTCCGCGCCTTCCCCGCGCATGGCCCAGCGCAGCAGAAATGGCATGAGGGGCGATTTGGGCCGGCCGACATCGATCAGCATGACGGGCCCGACCTTCATCCGACGCGGGCCCTTTGCCGTCTGGGTAAACACGGTGACCTCGGCGCCAGCGTCCGCGTAGGCTTCCGCCACGCCGCGCGCATAGGATTGCATGCCGCCTTCCTCGGCGGAATAGCCCTTGGCCATGACCCAGATCCGCCGGTCTTCGAGCCGGGACGGGACGATGCTGTTATCAGCGGGAATTGCGCGTTCCTTCCATGAAGGACGTGATGGAATTGGCCGCCTTTATCGCCGCGCTTTCCGTTCCTGTCGAGAAGGTGTCGGCGAACAGCGCGCGCTGGCGGCTGAGATAGGCAGGGTGGGAGGCGACGGCGAGGTCAAGCGCCTCGATCATGTCGTCGCCCGGTCGCGCGACCGGCCCGGTCTGCCAATGGGCATAATCGGGATTGCCCTGCCACTGCGTGTCGTGCGCATCGAGATGCAGGCAGGGCCGGGGTCGAAGCAGGAATTCGTAGATCTGGCTGCTGACATCGCCGCAATAGATATCGGCGAGATTGGTATAGCTCATATCCGTCGCCGCGGGGCTGCCCCGATCGACCAGTATGTGCGGGCACGCCTCTATCGCCGGGTCCACCTGCGGCACCCGGCTGATGGCGGGCGGCGCGATGGTGACGGTGTAGCTGCGCTGGAACAGCATCACATGCGGCGCGAAGATCAGATTATAGCGATCGCTGGAAGCCAGCGCCGACAGGAATTGCGGCCCCATCCGATACCAGCTCGACAGGCGAGGGGAGGGGTGCGGGGTGTAGAGCACGGTCGGCCGCGATGGATCTGGAAAGGGATTGGGGATGCGCCGGTCGCCGAACAGGTCGAATTTGGGGTAGCCCACGATGCGGATGCGTTCCGGATCGACGCCCGCTTCCGCTTGCAAGCGTCGTGCGATCTTGTCGCCGGAAACGAGCACCAGATCGAACTTCGCGCTTTCCTTCCCGAAGCCGATCGCCCTGTCCCCGGCGCCGTGACGGGTGTGGATGATCTTCAGCCCATCGAGCCCATACCGCGTCTTCAGCAGGAGAGAGGTTTTCTCCGACACCACCAGCGCGTCGAACCCCCGGAAGAACTCCAGATTGTCGCGATAAAGCAGCAGCTTTCGTGCGGGGACGATGCCATTGAGCGTGCCGGACAACAGGCGTGACAGCGGCCGATGCAGCTCCAGCCGCACAAGATTCATGCGAGCGAGCGCGGGGCCGGCCAGCTCGCGGATGCGCGCTTCCAGCCTGTCGCTGGCCGTGGCGAGGGTGATCTCGTGCTCTCCGGCTTCCGCCAGCGCCGCGGCGATGGGGAGGCTGTGCGCGACCTGATGCAGCTGGTCGTGATTGAAGAGGAAGCAGATGCGGGCCATTCGCCCGCGCGCTAGCGCAAACCGGGCGCGGCTCCTATTCCCATTTCACTATCCACCATGCGGCGCACGGGGCATTGATCCTGCCGCAAAGGTGGTTCACAGGCCTGCGCATGCCGTCGCGCACATTAAATTCACGCAAAGGGCTGCCCAACATTCTGGGCAATCTTGCGTGGCTTCTGGGCGGGAAGGGCTTTGGCGCGATATGCAGCCTGCTTTATCTCGCCGTGCTGTCGCAATCGCTGGGCGTGCGGGATTTCGGCCACTTTTCGCTGATCTTCGGCACAGGGCAGGCTCTGGTGGCGCTGGCGGGTTTCCAGACCTGGCAGACGATGGTGCGCTTTGGCGCGCAGGCTGTGCATCAGCAGAACTGGGCGCGATTCGGGCGGCTGGCCTGGTTTTGCGGTACGCTGGATGCAGGGGGCGCGCTGCTGGGCTGCGGGGTGGCCTATATCATCTATTACGGCTTTGCCGCGCAGCTGGAACTGAATGAAGATTATGTGGGCATGGCGTTCGCCTTCAACTGCGCCCTGCTGTGGGCGCGGGTCACGACGCCGATCGGGATCGTGCGCGTGCTCGATCGCTTCGATATCGCGACCTATGTGGAAGCCATCGTGCCCACGGGCCGGCTGCTGGCCGCTTTTGCCATCATGTGGACGGGGGCGAGCGTTGGCCGGTTCCTGATCGCCTGGGCGGTGATAGATCTGCTGTCCGCTGCGGCATACTGGATCGCCGCATGGCGCCTCGCGCCCGAAGCGATGCGGACGGAGAATATGGGGGCATTCCGGCAGACGCTGGGTGAAAATCCGGGCGTAGGGCGCTTCTTCGGCATCACCTATGTCGGGTCCACGCTGGACGCATTGTACAAGCAGGGGCCGCTGCTAGCGGTTGGCTATTTCCTCGGCACCAGCGCGGCCGGCGTCTATCGCCTGGCGGACCAGTTGGCGCAGGGCTTTGGCAAGCTGTCGCAATTGCTCAGCCGCGCGATCTATCCCGAATTCGCCCATGCCCGCATGGCCAATGACGCATTGGATTTCCGCAAGCTGGTGTTTCAGGTGACGCTGATCGCGGGCATCGCGGGCGTGATCGTGACGCTCGCCGCGCTGGCATTCGGCGAAGATCTGCTGGCGCTGATCGGGGGCGAGGATTTCGCGCGCGGCGGCGTGGTGCTGATCCCGCTGGCGATCGGCGCGGCCTTCGATCTGGCGAGCGCATCCTATGAACCTGTCCTCCATTCCACCGGGCACGTCACCTATCCGCTGATCGCTCGCGCCATCGCCGCGCTGGCTCTCATCGCCGGGATTTTTGCCTTTGCGGGTTTTGGCCCCGTCGGCATCGGCTGGGCGGTCGCGCTCGGGATGGCGTGCAGCTATCTGGCGATGACCGTGGCGGTAATGTCCGTGCTGCGGCGGGAACGGACTGCGTGACGGTCAGCGCGCTGGTTCTTGCCGGGTCCAGACCGGGCGGTGACCCGTTTGCCCGCTCCGTGGGTGTCGCGCACAAGGCCCTGATCGAGATTGGCGGGGAGCCGATGCTGGCACGTGTCGTCCGCGCCTTACGCGCCGCGAATTGCACGCGCGTGCTCGTTTGCTGCGAAGAAGGACCGGTTGCCGATCTGGCGAGAGAATTGGGCGCGGACATCGTGCCTCCTGCCTCGGGCCCCAGCGGCAGTGTGCTGCGCGCGCTGGATCTTGCAGGCGCGCCCACGTTGGTGACGACCGCCGATCACGCGCTGCTGGAAGCGGCATGGGTGCGGGAATTGATCGAGGGCGCGCCGGCGGATTGCGACGTGGCCGTGATGCTGGCGGAACGTTCGCGGATCGAAGCGGCGTTGCCGCATAGCCGGCGGACCTATCTGCGGTTCGCCGATGGGCAGTGGTCCGGCTGCAATTTGTTCCTTCTGAAAACGGCAGCGGCGCGCGCAGCGGTGGAACAGTGGACGCGGGTGGAGGCGGACCGCAAGCGGCCGTGGCGGATTGTCGCCCGATTGGGGCCGGGGCTGCTGCTGTCCTATGTGCTGGGGCGGTTGACGCTGGCGGAGGGCCTGAGCCGGCTTGGCGCGACCATCGGCGCGCGGGCGGCGCTTGTTCCGGCAAGCAATGGCTTGGCGGCAGTCGATGTGGATAGCGTGAAGGATCTCGCCGACGTGCGGACGATAATCGAAGGCTGATCTCTCCGCGCTGCGGAGATGCAAAAGAAAAAGCCGGCGCTGCGATGTGCGGCGCCGGCTTTTCTATGCGATATCAGTTGCCGAAGGTTCGCTGCCACCAGCCGCGACGGGGCGAGGAATTGGCATCCTCATCCTGACCGTCTGCTCCAACGGCGTCCTGCGCGGCACTTTCTGCCTGACGCTCGGGCTGAGCCGGCGCGGCGCTCTGTTCTTCCGCAGCCTCCTGCTGCCCTTCAGGCGCGGGAGCGGTTTCGACCGCAGGTTCGATGACGGGCGCGGCATCTTCCGCAACCACCTTCTTGCGGCGGGTCCGCTTGGGCTTTTCAGCGGGCGCTTCGGGTTCCGGCGCGACTTCGGCGATCTCCGCCGGCACCGCTTCGGCCACCGGCTCCGCCTTCTTGCGACGCGTGCGCTTCGGCTTGGCGGGTGCTTCCTCCGCAGCAGGGGCCTCCGCATTTTCTGCGGGAACAGCAGCAGTTTCACCTTCTGCGGCATCGGCCGGCGCGGCCTCTGCCGGAGCGGCGGCCTTGCGGCGTGTGCGGCGCTTCGGCTTCTGCTCCACTGGCGCCTCGGCTGCGGGTTCCGCGTCCAGCGGCTCTACAGGTGCGTCGACGATGGGCGCCTGGGCCATGGCTTCTTCGGCGTCCGCATGTGCGGGCGCTGCCGGAACCTCTGCGTCCTCTGCGTCCGCGTCCGTATCGGCCCCCGCCTCGCTGTCGGCGCCGTTCTCGCCATCACCGTTGCGGCGCCGACGGCGGCCTCCACGGCGACGGCGCTTTTTCGGCCGTTCGCCGTTTTCGTCGGTGCTGTCTTCGCGCGGCGCTGCCTCTTCGTCGCCTTCGGCGTCCGGTTCGGCATCCGACTGCTCGTCACCTTCCGGCGCCTCGTTCTCGTCCTCGCGACGATTGCGATTGCGACCGCCCCGGCGGCGACGGCGGCGCTTGCCCCGACGTTCCTGATCGTCGTCCTCGCGGCTTTCTTCTTCCTCGACGTCCAGATCATCCTCTTCCGGAAGATCCTCGTCATCATCATCGTCGACGATGGGGTCGAATTTGGGCGTGGAGGTCGGGCGCGGGCCGCTGCTGGCGACGCGCATCTTGGCGCCTTCATCTTCGCCTTCCGGCACGACTTCGACCGCAACGCCATAGCGCTGTTCGATCTCCATCAGATCCGCGCGCTTGGAATTGAGCAGGTAGACCGCTGCTTCCGTCGACGCGAACAGGGAAATGACGGTGCCCTTGCCCTTGGCGGCCTCGTCCTCGATCAGGCGCAGGGCGGACAGCCCGGCGCTGGACGCGGTGCGGACCAGGCCGGTGCCGTCGCAATGCGGGCAGGATCGTGTCGTCGCTTCCAGCACGCCGGTGCGCAGGCGCTGGCGGCTCATCTCCATGAGGCCGAAGCCGGAAATGCGGCCGACCTGGATGCGCGCGCGGTCGTGCTTCAGGGCCTCCTTCATCGCCTTCTCGACCTTGCGGACATTGGAACCGTATTCCATGTCGATGAAGTCGATGACGACGAGGCCGGCCATGTCGCGCAGGCGCAACTGGCGAGCGATTTCCGCAGCCGCTTCGATATTCGTCGCCACGGCGGTCTGCTCGATCCCATGCTCCTTGGTGGAGCGGCCCGAGTTGATGTCGATGGAGACGAGCGCCTCGGTCGGGTTGATGACCAGATAGCCGCCCGATTTCAGCTGCACGACCGGATCGTACATCGCCGAAAGCTGGTCTTCCGCGCCATAGCGCTGGAACAGCGGCACCGGATCGGAATAGGCCTTCACCCGCCTTGCATGGCTGGGCATCAGCAGCTTCATGAAGGTGCGGGCGGCCTTGTAGCCTTCCTCACCCTCAACCACGACTTCCTCGATATCGCGATTATAGATGTCGCGGATTGCGCGCTTCACCAGGTCGCTGTCCGAATGGATCATCGCCGGGGCGCTGGAGCCGAGCGTGTTTTCGCGGATCTCGTCCCACAGGCGGGCGAGATAGTCGAAATCACGCTTGATCTCCGTCTTGGTGCGCTGAAGGCCGGCGGTGCGGACGATCAGGCCCATGGAGCGAGGCAGGGTCAGTTCGGAAACGATCTGCTTCAACCGCTTGCGGTCGCCGGTGCTGGAAATCTTGCGCGAAATCCCGCCGCCATGGCTGGAGTTCGGCATCAGCACGCAATAGCGCCCGGCAAGGCTGAGATAGGTGGTGAGGGCGGCGCCCTTGTTGCCGCGCTCTTCCTTCACGACCTGAACCAGCAGAACCTGGCGGCGCTGGATCACGTCCTGGATCTTGTAGCGGCGGCGCAGCGCCTGGCGCTTGGCGCGCAACTCGTCGATTTCCTTCGCCTGGCTGCGGCCCTGGCGGCGACGGCCCCGACGCCCACGCGAACGATCACGATCGGCATCCTCCGCCTGATCGGCATCCTCGCCATCATCATCGTCGGAAGGCTGATCGCTTTCGACATGGCCATCCTCTATCGTGGCCACATCGTCCTTCTCGCTGGTGTCGATTTCCTCGACCCCGCTGTCATCATCATCCTCGTCGCCGTAGGACTCGTCGTCATCCTCGTCCTCGGCGGCGCGCAGCGCGGCTTCTTCTTCCGCATGCTCCCGCTCGGCCGCGATCAGCGCTTCGCGATCGGCCTGCGGAATCTGGTAATAGTCCGGATGGATTTCGCTGAAGGCGAGGAAACCATGCCGGTTGCCGCCGAAATCGACGAACGCCGCCTGAAGCGACGGTTCGACCCGTGTTACCTTGGCGAGATAGATATTGCCCTTGATCTGCTTGTGTTCAGCAGATTCAAAGTCGAATTCCTCAATCCGATTGCCCTTGAGCACCGCCACCCGCGTTTCTTCCGGGTGGCGCGCATCGATCAACATGCGCGTTGCCATTGATTATTCTCCGGGCGCGCGCGGACCTTTGGGCCGCGCCCCTTGGGGCGGGGCCGAATGGCCGGGCGCGCCGATATGTGTGAAGGCCGACGCGCACCGATTGAAAGGACGGTGCGGCGGCCAATGGTGTGGATTCCAGCCCGGCATCGATGCCGGCGGATTTACGAAATGTCATTGCCGCGACGGGAAGGCGCAGGATTGCAGTCTGCGCGAGAGCGGGCGCCGCCACACAGCCGTAAGGCTGTGATAACGCGGACGGGCTCTTGCTTATCATTACGGCATCAACCTGTATGCAGGGCCGGATCGGAATGCCGATCTGGCCGGGTTCGGGCAGGGATATGCCCGGCGCACGTCTAGCTAGCATCGGTGCCGAAGCTCGGCAACCATATTGCGCTACCGTGAAAAAACGTGTGGGACGGCATCGGTGGGGCTGGGTTTGCGGCAAGTGACAGGATCGCCGATGGGATATCGCGCACAGATCGCATTGCTGTTCCTCGCGCCTGTCGCCATCGTGGCGGCGGTCTGGCTGCTTCTGACCGATGCACCGATGGGGCGGGACTATGTGATCCGCCTGGACCTTCCAGAGCCGGGCGATCCGGTGGAACTGCCTGCCATCGCCGGCCCGGACGATACCTCCCGCCCGCTGGTGGTGATCGATCCCGGCCATGGCGGGCACGATCCGGGCGCGAGCGGCGGCGGTTACGAGGAAAAGGCGCTGGTGCTCGATCTGGCGCGCGCATTGCGCAAGAAGCTGGTGGAGGGCGGCGGCATTCGAGTGGCCCTGACGCGGGAGGATGATCGTTTCCTGGTGGTGGAGGAACGGTTCGAGATGGCCCGTGCGCTGGGCGCGGATCTGTTCCTGTCAATCCATGCCGATTCCGCCGGTGATCGCGAGGGCGTGTCCGGCGCCAGCATCTATACCCTGTCCTCCACTGCCTCCAGCGAGGCAGCCGCGCGCTTCGCCGCGCGAGAGAACCGCGCCGATGCCATCAACGGCGTCACGCTGGTGGGGCAGGACGAGGCGGTGAACTCCATCCTGATCGACCTTGCGCAGCGGCGCACATCGGAAGGATCGGCACAGTTCGCCTCGCTGATCGAGCGAGAAGGGGCCGGAACGCTCGATTTCCGGGAGGCGCCGCAGCGTTCCGCCGCATTGCGCGTGCTGCGTGCGCCAGACCTTCCTTCCGTTCTGTACGAGGCCGGCTTCATCACCAATCCCGATGACGCGGCGCGCCTCGCATCCCCGGCCGGGCGGGAGCGTTTTGCCGGGTCCATGGCGCGCGCGATCCGCATCTATTTCGCGCGGCAGGCGCTCGTTCCGTGATCCAGTGCGGTGTGATGGTGTTCGCAGGCGCCGGTAGGTTCTGGCATTTGCCGGGCAGTGCGTGCTAAGCCGCCGCCATGTCCGAAATCGAGAATGCCGAGGGCGAGGGCGCGCATTACAGGGTTCGCCGCGATGCGCGGGGCGCCTTCAGGAACTTTGTGAGCGTCTGGCGGCAGAAGCGCTGGCTGCGCTGGACCAGCTATCTGCTGGGCGCATTGCTGGCCTTCTGGCTGATTGCTTGGCTGGTGTTCCTGCGCACGCTGCCCGATGCGGGCCAATTGCTCGATTACGAACCGCCGCTGCCCAGCATGGTGCGCGGCATCGATGGCGAGATCGTCCACAGCTATGCCCGTGAAAGGCGGGTGCAGTTGCAGTTCCAGGATTTCCCGACGCAGTTGGTGAACGCCTACACCTCGGCGGAGGACAAGACCTTCTGGACGCATGCCGGCATCGATATCGGTGGTCTGGCGGGGGCCGTGCTGGATTATGCCAGCAAGATCGGCAGCGGCCAGCGCGCTGTCGGCGGGTCGACCATCACGCAGCAGGTCGCCAAGAACATCCTGATCGGCAACGAATATTCCATTTCCCGCAAGCTGAAGGAAATGGTGCTGGCAGCCCGTATCGAAAGCGTGCTGACCAAGCAGGAAATCATGGAGCTGTATCTCAACGAGATTCCGCTCGGCCGCCGCAGCTTCGGTGTCCAGGCAGCGTCCCGCGCCTATTTCGGCAAGGATGTCGGCGATCTGGAGCTGCACGAGATGGCCTATCTCGCCATTCTGCCCAAGGCGCCGGAGACATATAGCAGGGAACGCAATTTCGGCGTTGCGCGGGAACGGCGCAATTGGGTGCTCGACCAGATGGTCGCCAACGGCAATCTGTCCCGCGCCCAGGCCGATGCCGCCAAGGCAAAGCCGCTCGGCATCGCGCGCAACATGCCTGAACAGGTGTCTGCCGACGCGGGCTATTTCCTGGAAGAAGTGCGCCGCCAGCTGCTGGATCGTTATGGCGAAACGGCAGAGGACGGGCAGCACAGCGTCTATGCCGGCGGTTTGTGGGTGCGAACCTCTCTCGATACCGAATTGCAGGAAGCTGCGCAGAACTCGCTGCGCGCCGGGCTGCTGCGTTATAGCGGGGGCCGGGGCTGGCATGGCCCGGTTGCAACGATCAATCCCGACAATGGCGATCTGACCAGCCAGCTTGCCAGCAGCAACCTTGGCATCAATTACGAAAACTGGCGGGTCGGCGTCGTAACCCAGCGCAGCGGTGGATCGGCGACGATCGGCTTTGCAAATGGGGAGGAAGCCCCGCTATCGGGCCTGCCCGACGCTCTCAAGGTCGGCGATGTGACGGCGGTGTCGCCCAGCGGCAATGGCTGGCGGGTGCGCACCGTGCCGGAAGTGTCGGGCGGCTTCGTGGCGGAGGACCCCAATACCGGCCGGGTTCTGGCGGTGCAGGGCGGGTTCGATTTCCGCCTGGGATCGTTCAATCGCGCCACGCAGGCGATGCGGCAGCCGGGATCGACCATCAAGCCCTTCGTCTATGCGACCGGGCTGGATCATGGGATGACACCGGCCACAATGGTGCCGGACACCACCTATTGTTATTATCAGGGCGCCAATCTGGGCCAGAAATGCTTCCGCAATTTCGGCGGCAGCGGCGGCGGCACCCACACGATGCGCTGGGGCCTGGAACAATCCCGCAACCTGATGACCGTCCATATCGCGATGGATGCGGGGATGGACAATGTGGTGAACACGTTCGACCGGATCGGCATCGGCAAATACCAGTCCTACCCGTCCTTCGCGCTGGGCGCGGGGGAAACCACGGTGCTGCGGATGGTGAATGCCTATTCCACGCTGGCCAATCATGGATTGCAGCATCAGCCGACGCTGATCGACTATGTGCAGGATCGCCGGGGCAAGGTGATATGGCGTGCGGATCAGCGCGATTGCACCGGCTGCAACATGGCGGAATGGGATGGGAAGCCGATGCCGCGCTTCCCTGAACGCGGTCGGCAGGTGCTGGACGGCCGCACGGCCTATCAGACGGTCCATATGCTGGAAGGCGTTGTCCAGCGCGGCACGGCAACGGTATTGCGCGACCTCAAGATGCCGCTGTTCGGCAAGACCGGCACCACGACCGGCCCGAAGGAGGCGTGGTTCGTGGGCGGATCGCCGGATATCGTGGCGGGTGTCTATATCGGGTTCGACCAGCCGCGAAACATGGGCGGCTATGTGCAGGGCGGCCGCGTGGCAGCGCCCATCTTCAAGCAGTTCGTGAACGAATCGCGCGATCGGTGGAGCGGGCGGCCTTTCCTGGCGCCAGAGGGCGTGCGGATGGTGCGGATCGACCGGCGCAGCGGCCGCCGGGTATTCGAAGGCACGCCCACCAGCGATCCGCTGTCTTCCGTGATATGGGAAGCCTTCAAGCCCGATACGGAACCACCGCGCGACAAGCGGGGGGACCAGGTGGACGAAATGCGCGAATTGATCCTCGCGCAGCTGCGGCGGCGCGAACGGGGCGAACAGCTTCGCAGCGCCGCGCAGGGGAGCGACCGGGAATCGGCCGATTTCGCAGAGGAACAGGGCGGGCTTTACTGATATAGTGCAAAGGAAGCGGGCAGGTCCGCCACGCGGGGGAGAAGGAACTGACATGATGCGAAGCAGGATCATCATTGCCACCGCGGCACTTGCGGGCCTCGCGCTCTCCGTGCCGGCATCTGCCGCGCTGCAACGGGGGGCGAAGGCGCCCGCGCTGGTGACGACAGGCGCCCTCGCAGGCCGCACCTTCAATTTCGATCTGCAACAGGCGCTGCGGCGCGGGCCGGTCGTGCTGTATTTCTTCCCCAAGGCCTTCACGCAGGGCTGCACGCTGGAAGCCAATGCCTTTGCCGAAGCGATGGACGATTTCCGCGCCGCCGGGGCTCAGGTGGTCGGGCTGTCGGCCGATGACGTGCCGACGCTCCAGCGATTCTCGACCGAAGAATGCCGCGATGCCTTCCCCGTCGCGCAGGCGACCCCCGCCACGATCCGCGCCTTTGACGTGCGTTTCAGCCGCGAAGGGCAGGATACCGGCCTCTCCGATCGCACATCCTACGTGATCGGGCAGGACGGCAGCATCGTGATGGTGCATTCCGATCTCGATTGGCGCGAACATGTCAATCGCACCCTGGCGGCGGTCCGCGCGCTCAAGCGATCATAGGGCGCGTTTTCGGCGCGGCGCCGCGCGCTTCGCGATGATTGCCTGACGGCTGCGACCTTCTCACCGTCTTTCCCTCGCGGCTCGCCTGCGCTAGGCGGGCCGCCCGCTGTTTGATGGAGATGACCGATGCGTGCCGAAGGGCAGGCCCATATCGACCGTATCGACGCCGCTCTGGCGCTGGTGCGCCGTTCCCTCGACTGGGATCGCGCCCTGCGCCGCCTGGACGAACTGAACGCCCGCGTGGAAGACCCGACTCTGTGGGACAAGCCCAAGCAGGCAGAGGAAGTGATGCGCGAACGGCGGCGGCTCGACAGCGCTATCGGCACGGTCCGCACCATCTCCAGCGAAATGGCCGACGCGATCGAGTTCATCGAAATGGGCGAGGCCGAAGGCGATGACGCGGTGATCGCCGACGGGCTGGAAAGCCTGGCCCGCCTTGCCGATCGCGCCGATGCCGACAAGGTGCAGGCCCTGCTGGGGGGCGAGGCCGATAGTTACGACACCTATCTGGAAATCCACGCCGGCGCGGGCGGCACGGAAAGCCAGGATTGGGCAGAGATGCTGCAGCGCATGTACACCCGCTGGGCGGAACGGCGCGGCTACAAGGTCGATCTGGTCGATTACCATTCCGGCGAACAGGCCGGCATCAAATCGGCGACGCTGCTGATCAAGGGCGAAAACGCCTATGGCTATGCCAAGACGGAAAGCGGCGTGCACCGCCTCGTCCGGATCAGCCCTTACGACAGTTCGGCCCGGCGGCACACTTCGTTCAGTTCCGTGTGGGTCTATCCCGTGATCGATGACGAGATCGACATCGAGATCAACGAGAGCGACCTGAAGATCGACACCTATCGCGCCAGCGGCGCGGGCGGGCAGCACGTCAACACCACCGACAGCGCCGTGCGCATCACCCACCAGCCCACCGGCATCGTGGTCGCCAGCCAGACCGACCGCAGCCAGCACAAGAACCGCGCCACGGCGATGAACATGCTGAAGGCGCGGCTTTACGAGGCTGAACTGGCGAAGCGCGAGGCGGAGGCCGCTGGCGAGTATCAGGAGAAGACGGAAATCGGCTGGGGCCACCAGATCCGCTCCTATGTGCTCCAACCCTATCAGTTGGTGAAGGACCTGCGAACCGGCACCACTTCCACCAGCCCGGACAATGTGCTGGATGGCGAGATCGACGATTTCATCGTCGCTGCCCTGGCCCAGCGGGTGACAGGCGAAACGGTCGAGGTCGAAGACGTCGATTGATGGGTTTTGCCAAGTGCCGGCCCAGGGGCTAAGGCGCGCGGTATGCGGCTGAGCAGACATCTCCTAGTTGCCTTCGGGGCATTGCTGGCCGCGTCTTGCAACCAGCCGGATGCAAATGCCGACCGGCCGGAAAGCGCGCGCGATTTCCCCCGGTCCTATCGGCCGGTATCGTCGCTGGGCGGCACATCCTTTTCGACGGAAGAGGATCGCGATAACCGGCAGGAAGCGATCACCGTCATGGATCTCGCCAATATCCGTCCCGGCATGACGGTGGCCGATATCGGCGCGGGCGAAGGCTATTACACCGTCCGGCTGGCGGAACGGGTGGGGGCCGATGGCCGTGTTCTGGCGCAGGATATCGACAGCAACGCGCTGCGCCGCCTTGGCGATCGGGTGGAGCGGGAACGGCTCGACAACGTATCGATCAAGCTGGGCGCGGAAGACGATCCGCGCCTGCCCACCGGCAGTTTCGACCGGATTTTCCTGGTCCATATGTATCACGAGGTTTCGGAACCCTACGCCTTCCTCTGGCGGCTGCGGCCGGCGCTGCGGAAGGGCGGGCAGGTGATATTGGTGGATGTGGACCGGCCGGCGGACCAGCACGGCATCAGCCCGCAGCTCGTGTTCTGCGAGTTCCAGCAAATCGGGTTTCAGCTGGTAGAATTTGTTCGCGCACCGGAAATCGCGGGCTATTATGCACAATTCGAGGTAGCGGGGGATCGTCCGGCTCCGGAACAGATCGTGCCTTGTGGCGATCCGGAAGCCACCACCGGCAATTGAACACGCGCGGATGGCTCGCGCTTCAGTGGGGTTTGAATGGAATTCAAGGGTTTGAAGCCAATCCTTTATGGCGGCCGTGAGGTATGGCCGCTGATCGAGGGCGGCAAGGGCGTGTCGGCAACGAACCATGCGAGTTCGGGGGCCTGGGCAGCCGCCGGCGGCATTGGCACGGTCAGTGCCGTCAATGCCGACAGCTACGACGCCGAAGGCAAGATCATCCCGCAAATCTATGAACAGCTGACCCGCAAGGAACGGCACGAACAGCTGATCCAGTACGCCATAGACGGCGCGGTGGAACAGGTGCGCCGGGCCTATGACATCGCGAACGGGCAGGGCGCGATCAACATCAACGTGCTGTGGGAAATGGGCGGCGCGCAGGCCGTTCTGGAAGGCGTTCTGGAACGCACGCGCGGCCTGGTGACGGGCGTCACCTGCGGCGCGGGCATGCCCTATCGCCTGTCGGAAATCGCCGCGCAGTACAATGTCAGCTATCTGCCGATCATCAGTTCCGCGCGCGCGTTCCGTGCCTTGTGGAAACGGGCGTATCACAAGGTCAGCGAATTGATGGCTGCCGTGGTTTATGAAGATCCGTGGCTGGCGGGCGGCCATAATGGCCTGTCCAACGCGGAAGATCCGCTGAAGCCGGAAGATCCCTATCCCCGCGTCAAGGCGCTGCGCGAGACGATGCGCGCGGAAGGCGTTTCGGAAGAGGTGCCGATCGTGATGGCGGGCGGGGTGTGGTTCCTGCGCGAATGGAATGACTGGATCGACAATCCGGAACTCGGCAAGATCGCGTTCCAGTTCGGCACCCGGCCGCTCCTGACGCATGAAAGCCCGATCCCGCAGGGGTGGAAGGACCGCCTGCGCACGCTCGAACCGGGTGACGTGCTGCTGCACCGCTTCTCGCCAACGGGCTTCTACAGCTCCGCCGTGCGCAACCCGTTCCTGCAGGAACTGGAAGCGCGCAGCGAACGGCAAATCCCCTATTCCCGCGTCGAAGCCGGCGAGCATACCGTGCAACTGGACGTGGGCGTGAAGGGCAAGAATTTCTGGGTCACCCCGAAAGACCGGGAACGCGCCCGTGGCTGGGTGGCGCAAGGACATACAGACGCGCTGAAAACGCCGGACGACACGCTGGTGTTCGTTTGCGCGGAAGAACGCGGTGTCATCCGCAAGGATCAGGCCGATTGCATGGGCTGCTTGTCGCATTGCTCCTTCTCGTCCTGGAAGGATCATGACGATTACACGACCGGCCGCCTGGCCGATCCGCGCAGCTTCTGCATCCAGAAGACGTTGCAGGATATCGCGCATGGTGGCCCGGTGGACCGGAACCTCATGTTCGCAGGCCATGCCGCCTTCCGGTTCAAGCAGGACCCGTTCTATTCCAATAACTACACCCCCACGGTGAAGGAACTGGTCGATCGCATCCTGACGGGCGATTGACCGGCGCCTGCCTGGCCCGGCGCGAACCGTGACCGATTACGATGCGATTATTCTCGGCGCCGGGGCGGCCGGGCTGATGTGCGCCGCGCAGGCGGGGCTGCGCGGCCGGCGGGTGCTGGTGCTCGATCACGCCGATGCGCCGGGCAAGAAAATCCTGATTTCCGGGGGCGGGCGGTGCAATTTCACCAATCTGCACACCGCCCCCGATCGCTACCTGTCCGCCAACCCGCATTTCGCCAAATCGGCGCTCAGCCGATACACGCCGCAGGATTTTCTGGCCCTGGTGGATGGGCATGGCATCGCTTGGCACGAAAAGACGCTGGGCCAGCTATTCTGCGACGGGTCGGCACGCCAGATTCTCGACATGCTGCTGGAGGAAGTAGGGCGTGGCGGCGGCACCGTCCTCTGCGGCGAAAGCGTGGTCGATGTGGTGCATGCCGACGCGCGGTTCACCGTCACCACCAATGCCCGCACGATCACGGCGCCTGCATTGGTGATCGCGACCGGCGGCCCCTCCATTCCCAAGATGGGCGCCACCGGCTTCGCCTATGATCTGGCGCGGAAGTTCGGGATGAAGGTGGTGGAACCGCGTCCCGCGCTCGTCCCGCTGACACTGGGCGGCGACGATTTGCTGTTCCGCGAATTATCCGGCGTCGCGGCGGAGGTCGTGGCAAGGTGCGGTAAGGCTGCATTTCGCGAAGCGGCGCTGTTCACCCATCGCGGGCTGTCGGGGCCTGCCATCCTGCAGGTGTCATCCTATTGGAAACATGGCGAAAGTATCGCGATTGATTTCCTGCCCGGGCAGGGAGCGGCATGGCTGACGGATCGTAAACGTGCCACGCCCCGCGCCGCATTCCGCAGCGTGCTGGGCGAATATCTGCCGGCCCGGCTGGCTGGGGCACTGGCCGATCGGTTGGGGCTGGAAGGGCGTCTGGCTGATTTCCCCGATGTCCGACTGCGCGCGGCGCAGGATCGGCTCGCGGATTGGCATTTCAGCCCCAACGGCACGGAAGGTTTTGCCAAGGCGGAGGTGACTGTGGGCGGCATCAGCACCGCGGAACTTTCGTCTCAAACGCTGGAATCGCGGCGCGTGCCCGGACTGTTCGCCATCGGCGAAGCGGTGGACGTGACGGGATGGCTGGGCGGTTACAATTTCCAATGGGCCTGGGCCAGCGGATGGGCGGCGGCGCAGGCGCTGTGAGGGCGGGGCGCAACACCGCAATGTGATCTTGCACAAAGGTGCCAAGCAGGGTGACGATGGCGGCGAAAAATCATAATGGACACGCATGCCGAACGCCGTCCGCCTGCTGCTTCCGTTTCTGCTGTCCCTGATCGCCGCGCCAGTCGCTGCGCAGGATCGCGAAGTGCCCTATTGGGCCAGCCTGCGCGCCAGCGAGATCAATATGCGCGTCGGCCCCAGCGTCGATTTCCCCGTCGAATGGGTCTATCGCCGGCCGGGCTTGCCTGTGAAGGTGATCCGCCTGCACGAAGGCTGGCGGCTGGTGGAAGATCCCGACGGCACAAGGGGCTGGATCGTGGCGCGGCTGCTGAACCCCGAACGTTCCGCAATCGTGACGGGCGAAGGGCTGGCCGCCATTCGCGAGGAGCCGAGCGAATCCTCCCGCGCCCGCTGGCAGGCGGAACCGGGCGTGGTCGGCCGGCTGGGCAATTGCGACGATGGCTGGTGCCGCTTCGACGCGGAAGGTCATGTGGGCTGGGTGCGCGCCGATCGCCTGTGGGGCGCCGGCGCTCCCTGATCCGACTTTCACCCTCGGTCAGGCCGGGGTGCGCGCAAGCCAGGCAACGCTGTGCCGCTGAAACGGTCCGGCGCGGCAAACCGCCACGCCGGACTGCGTCAACTTTCGGCCGATCCGCTCAGACGAGTTCGACCGCCACCGCCGTGGCTTCCCCGCCGCCGATGCAAAGGCTGGCGATGCCTTTCTTGCCGCCGCGCGCCTTCAGCGCGGCGATCAGCGTCACGATGATGCGCGCGCCGCTGGCGCCGATGGGGTGGCCCAGCGCCGTGCCGCCGCCATTCACATTCACCTTGTCATGCGGGATGCCGAGGTCGCGCATGGCGAACATGGCCACGCAGGCAAAGGCTTCGTTCACTTCGAACAGGTCGACATCGGCGATGGACCAGCCGGTTTTGTCCAGCAGCTTCTGGATCGCGCCGACCGGCGCTGTGGTGAAGGCGCGCGGTTCCTGCGCATGGGCGGCAAGGCCCACGATGCGGGCGACCGGCTCCAGCCCCTTTTCCTGCGCGACGCTTTGCCGAGTGATGACGAGCGCCGCCGCGCCGTCCGAGATGGAGGAGGAGGTGGCGGCCGTGATGGTGCCGTCCTTGGCGAAGGCGGGCTTGAGCTGCGGAATCTTTTCCGGCCGGCCCTTGCCGGGCGCCTCGTCAGTGTCGATCGTGACGTCGCCCTTGCGGCCCGAAATGGTCACCGGCACGATTTCATCGGCGAAGGCCCCGCTGGCGATGGCCCCATTGGCGCGCGCGAGGGATTCGATGGCGTATTCGTCCATATCCTCGCGCGTGAGCTGATATTCATTGGCCGTGGTCTGGGCGAAGGAGCCCATCGCCGCGCCTGCCTCATAGGCGTCTTCCAGCCCGTCCAGGAACATGTGGTCATAGGCCGTGTCATGGCCCAGCCTTGCGCCGGAACGGTGCTTCTTCAGCAGGTATGGCGCATTGGTCATGCTCTCCATCCCCCCTGCGATCACCAGATCGACGCTGCCCGCGGCGAGAGCTTCCGATCCCATGATGACCGTCTGCATGCCGCTGCCGCAGACCTTGTTGACGGTGGTGGCTTCGACCGATTTGGGCAGACCGGCCTTGATCGCCGCCTGCCGGGCGGGCGCCTGGCCCAAACCTGCCGGCAGAACGCAGCCCATATAGATGCGATCCACGTCATCGCCGGCCACGCCGGCCCGCTCCACCGCGGCGCGAACCGCCGTCGCGCCAAGATCGGTAGCAGTGGCATCGGCCAGCGCACCCTGCATCCCGCCCATCGGGGTGCGGGCATAGGAGAGGATGACGACAGGATCGGATTCGTTGAACTGGGGCATGAATCAAGGCTCCAAATTTGAGATTGAATCGCAACAATAAATTAGATTGGCGGTGTGCCGGGCGTAAATGTGTTTTGGGATGCCGCAATGCAGCGCAAACGGCGCGAAAACGGGGTTCAGCCCCTTGAACGCATCCCGGCGGAGGACTAGGGGCCGGTCATCCTTCATTGCGACAGTGAGTCAGCTCTTTGGTCGATCTCAGCCAATATCTGCCGATCCTGATCTTCCTGGCCATCGCGCTGGGATTGTCGACGGCCTTCGTGTTCCTTCCCATGGGAATATCGCGGCTGACCGGCGCACACCAGCCCAATGCCGAAAAGTTGAGCGAATATGAATGCGGCTTCCCCGCGTTCGAGGATCCGCGCAGCCAGTTCGACGTGCGCTTCTACCTGATCGCAATCCTGTTCATCATCTTCGACCTCGAAGCCGCCTTCCTGTTTCCCTGGGCCGTCAGTCTTGATCTGACCGGCTGGCCCGGCTGGATCACGATGATGGTGTTCCTGTTCGAACTCGCTGTGGGGCTGGCCTACGCCTGGAAGAAAGGGGCGCTGGAATGGGAATGACCGAAACCCTTCCGCCCGCTGCGCGCGCCGGAGAGCTGCGCCAGCCTGATGTGGATTATTTCAAGGCCCTCAGCACCGAGGTGAATGACAAGGGCTTCCTCGTCACCACCACGGAAGATCTCTTCCAGTGGGCGCGCACGGGCAGCCTGTGGTGGATGACCTTTGGCCTGGCTTGCTGTGCGGTGGAGATGATCCACGTCAACATGCCTCGCTATGACATGGAGCGGTTCGGCGCCGCCCCGCGCGCATCCCCGCGGCAGAGCGACGTGATGATCGTGGCTGGCACGCTGTGCAACAAGATGGCTCCGGCCCTCCGCAAGGTCTACGACCAGATGTCGGAACCGAAATACGTCATCTCCATGGGCAGCTGCGCCAATGGCGGCGGCTATTATCACTACAGCTATTCCGTGGTGCGCGGCTGCGACCGCGTGGTGCCGGTCGATATCTACGTTCCGGGGTGCCCGCCGACTGCTGAGGCGCTGCTCTATGGCGTGATGCAATTGCAGCGGAAAATCCGCCGCGCCGGGACGATTGAACGCTGATGGCCGGGGTTCTGCATTCCGCGCCGCGCTTTGCCGGGCATGATGGTGTGGCGGATGTGCTGTCCGCCGCGCTCGGCGACATGCTGGTCGAAGCGCGCGAGGCGCATGGCGAGCTGGTGCTCACCGTGCGGCGCGACAGTATCGAGGATGCGCTGCGCAATTTGCGCGATCATCACGAATATCAGCAGTTGATGGAGATCGCGGGCGTCGATTACCCGCAGCGGGCCGAACGGTTCGAAGTGGTCTACATGCTGCTGTCGGTCACGCGCAATCACCGCATTCTCGTCAAGGTCTCTACCGACGAAGCGACGCCGGTCCCCACCGTCACGACGCTGTGGCCGGTCGCCGGCTGGCTGGAGCGGGAGGTGTTCGACATGTACGGCGTACTGTTCGACGGGAACACCGATCTTCGCCGCATTTTGACGGACTACGGTTTCGAAGGGCATCCTTTCCGCAAGGACTTCCCGCTCACCGGCTATCAGGAAGTGCGTTATTCCGAAGAGGAAAAGCGCGTCGTCTATCAGCCTGTGGAGCTGGCGCAGGATTTCCGCAGCTTCGATTTCATGAGCCCCTGGGAAGGCGCCGATTACGTGCTTCCGGGTGACGAGAAGGCGGCGGAAGCGCCTGCCAAGCCGCCGGTTTCGGAACCGAAGACGACGGAGCGCCCGGCGGATACGGGCGCGGGCGCTGCGGCCGATCGCAAGGCGGATGACAAGGTCGATGCCGGCCCTCCTGCCAGTGACGAGAGCCGGGCGGATCGTGCCGACGCGCCGGAACCGACCGAAGGCCGGCCGGGCAAGGCGGCCCGCGAAGGCTCCGTGACCGAAACCAGGGGTGCGACGCGGCCAGAGGCCGGCGGCACCGAGGAGGACGAGGCATGAGCGGCTTCGCGCTCGAACAATCGCCGACCACCAGTGGCGAGACGATCGGCAACTACACGATCAATTTCGGTCCCCAGCATCCGGCCGCGCACGGCGTGCTGCGCATGGTGATGGAGCTGGATGGCGAGATCATCGAACGGATCGATCCGCATGTCGGCCTGCTGCATCGCGGCACCGAGAAGCTGATCGAATACAAGACCTATCTTCAGGCGCTGCCCTATTTCGACCGGCTCGATTATTGCAGCCCGCTGGCCATGGAACATTCCTATGTGCTGGCGATCGAGAAGCTGCTGAACCTGGAAGTTCCGCTGCGCGGGCAATATCTGCGCGTGTTGTTCGCGGAACTGACCCGCATCTGCAACCACATGCTGAACATCGGCGCGCATGTGATGGACGTCGGCGCGATGACGCCGAACCTGTGGCTGTTCGAAATCCGCGAGGATTGCCTCAACTTCTTCGAACGCGCTTCGGGTGCGCGGATGCACAGCGCCTGGTTCCGGCCCGGCGGCGTGCATCAGGACGTGCCGCTCAAGCTGCTGACCGATATTGGCGACTGGCTCGATACCCGGCTGCCCGAATTGTTCGAAGATGCGATGAGCCTTGTGGTCGACAATCGCATCTTCAAACAGCGCAATGTCGACATTGCTGTCGTCAGCAAGGAAGATGCGCTGGCATGGGGTTTCTCCGGCCCGATGATCCGCGCGGCGGGCATTCCGTGGGATCTGCGCAAGAGCCAGCCCTACGACGTCTATGACCGCATGGATTTCGAGATTCCGGTCGGCACCAATTCCGATTGCTACGACCGCATGATGGTGCGCGTGGAAGAGGTTCGCCAGTCGGCGCGCATCATGAAGCAATGCCTTGCTGAAATGCCGGAAGGCCCCGTCGCCAGCATGGATCGCAAGGTGGTTCCGCCCAAGCGGGGCGAGATGAAAAGCTCAATGGAAGCGCTCATCCACCACTTCAAGCTCTATACCGAAGGGTTCCACGTCCCGGCGGGCGAGGTCTATGTGGCCACGGAAAGCCCGAAGGGCGAATTCGGCGTCTATCTGGTCAGCGACGGCAGCAACAAGCCCTATCGCTGCAAGATCCGGCCGACCGCCTTCAGCCATCTTCAGGCGATGGATTTCATGAGCAAGGGCCACATGCTGCCCGATGCGGTGCCCATCCTGGGCGCGATCGACGTGGTTTTCGGGGAGTGTGACCGATGAGCGCAGGCCGCGTGGCGATCGCCGAACAGATGATCGCCCATTACAATGCGCAGGATGCGGATGCCTATGTCGCGCTGATGACGGACGATGCCTGCGAAGCGGGCTATCGCGGCGCTGTGGTGCGTGAAGGGCGCGAAGGCACGCGCGAAGGGCTGAAGGCGATGTTCGCGGAGTTTCCCCAGAACCGGGCCGAGATCATCGACCGCAAGGCGCTGGGCAATCACGTCATCCTGCACGAAAGGGTCTGGCGCTCTGCCGAAAGCGATCCGTTCGACGTGTTCGCGATCTACAGTTTCGAGGGCGATCTGTGCTCTCGCGTGGAGTTCATTCGCTAATGGCCGCCCGTTCCCCCGCACCCGACACGCCAGAACTGCGCGCGCGCTGGGCCGATTTCGCCTGGACGGAAGCGAATGCGGTCAAGGCGAAGGAAATCGTCGCTCGCTATCCCGAAGGGCGTCAGCGTAGCGCGGTGATGCCGCTGCTGGACCTCGCCCAGCGGCAGGTTGGTGCCGACACGAATACGCAGGGCTGGCTGCCCCTGCCGGTGATGGAATATATCGCCGCTTATCTCGACATGCCGATCATCCGCGTGCTGGAAGTCGCCACCTTCTACACGATGTACAATATCGCGCCGGTCGGCCGCTTCCATGTGCAGGTCTGCGGCACCACGCCGTGCATGCTGCGCGGTTCCGACGATCTGCTCTCGCTGTGCTACGAACGCGGCATGAAGAAGGGGCATACCACCCATGACGGATTGTGGACCCTTACCGAGGTGGAGTGCATGGGCAATTGCGCCACCGCGCCGATGGTCCAGATCAATGACGACAATTACGAAGACCTGACGCGGGAAAGGCTGGCCGTGGTGCTGGACGATCTGGCGGCGGGCCGCCAGCCGAAAGCGGGCACGCAGGAACCGGGCCGCCAGACGAGCGAGCCGGCCAATGCGTTGTCGTCGCTGCGGGAAATGGTCACGGAAAACCACGATTATCGGGGTGAATGGTGATGGACAGGATGTTCAAGACAGGGATGCCCCTGGTCGCAGGCGTTTTCCTGATCGTCGGCATCGTGAAGTTCCTGAATGGCGGTAACTGGGTCGTGTGGTTTATCCTTGCAGTGCTGTTCGGGGCGCTGCGTATCTTCGACCGGAAATCGGCCGGGAGCGTGCAGGGTGAATAATCGGATTTCTTCCCTTCTCGCCAGGCTGGGGCGGATCGCGGGCGACGTCCGCGATATTCGCATGGCTGAACGGGATTTTGTGACCGGGGGTGTGTCGTGAGCCTTGCCGACAAGGATCGCATCTTCACCAATCTTTACGGCTTCCAGGATTGGGGCCTGAAGGCGGCGGAAGCGCGTGGTGATTGGGACAACACCAGGGAACTGATCGCGCGCGGCCAGGACGCCATCATCGAAGAGGTGAAGGCGTCGGGCCTGCGCGGGCGCGGCGGTGCAGGCTTCCCCACCGGCATGAAGTGGTCCTTCATGCCGAAGGAAAGCAAGGACGGCCGCCCGAGCTTCCTCGTCATCAATGCCGACGAATCCGAACCCGGTTCGTGCAAGGATCGGGAGATCATCCGCCACGATCCGCACAAGCTGATCGAAGGCGCGCTGGTCGCCGGCTTCGCCATGCGCGCGCGCGCTGCCTATATCTATATTCGCGGCGAATATATCCGCGAGGCCGAAACCCTGTTCGCCGCCGTGGCGCAGGCGTATGATGCCGGGCTGCTGGGCAAGAACGCGGCCGGATCGGGCTATGATTTCGACGTCTTCGTCCATCGCGGCGCGGGCGCTTATATCTGCGGTGAAGAAACCGCGATGATCGAAAGCCTGGAAGGCAAGAAGGGCCAGCCCCGGCTGAAGCCGCCTTTCCCGGCCGGTGCGGGCCTCTATGGCTGCCCCACCACCGTGAACAATGTGGAAAGCATTGCGGTGGTGCCCACCATCCTGCGGCGCGGTGCCGCCTGGTTCTCCAGCTTCGGGCGGGAGAACAACAAGGGCACCAAGCTGTTCCAGATCAGCGGCCATGTCGATCGGCCCTGCGTGGTGGAAGAGGCGATGAGCATCTCCTTCCGCGAGTTGATCGAGAAGCATTGCGGCGGCATTCGCGGCGGATGGGGCAATCTGCTGGCGGTCATCCCGGGCGGTTCGTCCGTGCCGTTGGTCCCGGCGGAACAGATCATCGACTGCCCGATGGATTTCGACGGGTTGAAGGCGCTCGGCTCGGGTCTTGGCACTGCCGGCATCATCGTGATGGACAAGTCCACCGACATCGTCCGTGCGATCGAGCGGATCAGCTACTTCTACAAGCATGAAAGCTGCGGCCAGTGCACGCCGTGCCGCGAAGGCACGGGCTGGATGTGGCGGGTGATGAACCGCCTGCGCACCGGCGATGCCGCGGTCGAGGAAATCGACATGCTGCATCAGGTCACCAAGCAGGTGGAAGGCCACACGATCTGCGCGCTCGGCGATGCGGCCGCCTGGCCGATCCAGGGCCTGATCCGCCACTTCCGCCCCGAACTGGAACGTCGCATCGCAGAGCGTGAAGGCGCCATGCGGGAGGCTGCTGAATAATGCCTAAAGTCACCGTAGACGGTCAGGAAATCGAGGTGCCCGATGGCGCCACCGTGCTGCAGGCGTGCGAGCTTGCGGGCAAGGAAATCCCGCGCTTCTGCTATCACGAACGGCTGAGCATCGCCGGCAATTGCCGCATGTGCCTCGTCGAAGTGAAGCCGGGGCCGCCCAAGCCGCAGGCAAGCTGCGCTTTGCCTGCTGCCGAAGGGCAGGAAATCCGCACCGACAGCCCGATGGTGAAATCCGCGCGCGAAGGCGTGATGGAGTTCCTGCTCATCAACCACCCGCTCGATTGCCCGATCTGCGATCAGGGCGGCGAATGCGATTTGCAGGATCAGGCGGTCGCCTATGGTCGTGGCGGCTCGCGCTATCACGAGAACAAGCGCGCGGTGACCGAGAAGTATATGGGCCCGCTGATCAAGACGATCATGACCCGCTGCATCCATTGCACCCGCTGCGTGCGCTTCTCCGAAGAAGTGGCGGGCGTGGACGAGATCGGCGCGCTGTATCGCGGCGAGGACATGCAGATCACCACCTATCTCGAACAGGCGGCGCAGCATGAATTGTCGGCCAATGTGATCGACCTGTGCCCGGTCGGCGCATTGACCAGCCGGCCCTACGCCTACGAGGCGCGTCCGTGGGAGCTGAAGAAAACGCTGGGCATCGACGTGTCCGACGCGGTCGGCTCCAACATCCGCATCGACAGCCGGGGCCGGGAAGTTCTCCGCATCCTGCCACGCATCAATGATGACGTGAACGAGGAATGGATCAGCGACAAGGCTCGCTTCCAGGTGGACGGGCTGACCCGCCGCCGCCTCGACAAGGTGTGGATCCGCAAGGACGGCAAGCTGGCGCAGGCGAGCTGGAACGAGGCGTTTGCCCGCATCGCGGACGTCAAGGCCGGTGCCAGCGTGGCGGCGGTCGCCGGCGACATGGTGGATTGCGAAACCATGTTCGCGGCCAAGGCATTGCTGTCTGCGCTCGGCTCCTCGCTGGTGGAAAGCCGGCAGACCGGCATGGCCTACGCGGTCGACAATCTCGCTGCGGTGAATTTCAACACCACCTTCGATGGGCTGGAACAGGCCGATGCCGTGCTGATCGTGGGAAGCCACGTCCGCTGGGAAGCGCCGCTGGTCAATGTCCGGCTGCGCAAGGCGGCGAAGCGCGGCGCGAAGATTTTCATCGTCGGTCCGCATTGGGATACGACCTATCCGGCAGAGTTCCTGGGTGACGATGCGGCGCTGCTGCATGAACTTCCCGATCACGTGGCAAGTGCCATGCAGGGCGCACAGCGTCCGGCCGTGATCCTGGGCGGGGCCGGGCTTGTGGCCGGCGCGCTGGGGCCGGCGCTCGCTCTCGCTGGCAGCTGGAACCTGGTCCGCGATGGCTGGAACGGGTTCAATGTCCTCCATATGGCGGCGGCCCGCATGGGCGCCCTGATGCTGGGCTTCGCGCAGCCGGGCGGACTGGCCGATCTGGTCGATGCACAGCCCAAGCTGCTGTTCTCGCTCGGCGCGGACGAGGTCGATTACAGCCGCTTCGCCGGCGCCCTGAAGGTCTATATCGGCCATCATGGCGACAAGGGGGCAGCCGGTGCCGACATCATCCTACCCGCTGCTGCCTATACCGAAAAGGCCGGCACCTATGTGAACACGGAAGGCCGCGTGCAATTCGCGGACAAGGCCGTGTTCGCGCCGGGTGAAGCGCGGGAGGACTGGACGATCCTGCGCGCCCTGGCCGACGCGCTGGGCGTTTCGGTCGGCTTCGACAGCTTCGATGCACTGCGCGGCATGATGACCGAAGCCGTGCCCGCCCTGGCGGTCGAAGGGCTCGCCGATTACGGTTCCTTGCCGCAAACCAGTGGGCAGGCGCGCGCCGAAGGGCGCATCATCTATCCGATCAAGGATTTCTACCTGACCAATCCGATCGCGCGGTCCAGCCCGACGATGCAGCATTGTTCGGCGGAATTGCTGCATGACGATGCGGTTCTGGAGGCTGCGGAATGACGTCGTTCTTCCAATCGCTTGGCATGAATTACGACTGGGCGTGGTTTGTCGCGACCATTGCCGGTATTCTGCTGATCGCGCTGCCGCTGATGCTGGCCGTGGCGATGATCATCTATGTCGATCGCAAGATCTGGGCCGCGATGGCGCTGCGCCGCGGGCCCAACGTGGTCGGCCCCTTCGGCCTGCTGCAAAGCTTCGCCGACGGGTTGAAGGTTTTCCTGCAGGAAACCATCCTGCCTTCGGCCGCGAACAAGGGCCTGTTCCTGATCGCGCCGATCATCACCTTCACCGTCGCGCTGATGGCCTGGGCGGTGATCCCGTTCAATTCGGGGGCGGTGCTCGCCGATATCAATGTCGGGCTGCTCTACATTCTCGCGATCTCCTCGCTCGGGGTTTACGGCGTGGTGATGTCGGGCTGGGCCTCGAACTCCAAATATCCGTTCTTTTCCGCGATGCGCGCTGCCGCGCAGATGATCTCTTACGAAGTCTCGATCGGCTTCGTGCTGATCTGCGTGGTGCTGTGGGCCGGCACGTTCAACATGAACGGGATTGTCGAGGCGCAGCGTGGCCATGGCCTCGGCTTCGTGAACGGGTTCTTCTTCAACATCCTGCTGTTCCCGATGTGGGTGGTGTTCTTGATTTCGGCCCTGGCCGAAACCGCGCGCGCGCCGTTCGACCTGACCGAGGCCGAGAGCGAGCTGGTGGCAGGTTACCAGACCGAATACAGCTCGATGAGCTTCGCGCTCTTCTGGCTGGGTGAATATGCCAACGTGCTGCTGATGTGCGCGTTGAACGCCATCCTGTTCTTCGGTGGCTGGCTGCCGCCGCTGGACTGGGCGCCGCTCTACTGGGTTCCCGGCTGGCTGTGGCTGTTCGCCAAGATCTTCTTTTTCTTCTTCGTGTTTTCCTGGGTGAAGGCGACCGTGCCTCGGTTCCGCTATGACCAGCTGATGCGGCTTGGTTGGAAGGTGTTCCTTCCGCTCAGCCTGATCTTCGTGGTCGTCATTTCCGGGTATCTCATGGCCACGGGGCACTACGCATGACTGTCGCGCAGCTCGTCAAATCCTTCACGCTGTACGAGTTTGTGAAGGCGCACGCCCTGACGCTGAAGTATTTCTTCAAGCCCAAGGCCACGATCAACTACCCGTTCGAGAAGAACCCGCTCAGCCCGCGTTTTCGCGGCGAGCATGCGCTGCGCCGCTACCCTAACGGGGAAGAACGCTGCATCGCCTGCAAGCTGTGCGAAGCCGTATGCCCGGCACAGGCCATCACGATCGAAGCGGAACCGCGCGACGATGGCAGCCGCCGGACGACGCGTTACGACATCGACATGACGAAATGCATCTATTGCGGCTTCTGCCAGGAGGCATGCCCGGTGGACGCGATCGTCGAAGGGCCGAACTTCGAATACGCGACCGAAACGCGCGAGGAACTGCTCTACGACAAGGCAAAATTGTTGGCGAACGGGGACAAGTGGGAGCGGGCGATCGCTGCCAACCTTGAAGCCGATGCGCCCTATCGCTAGGCGGCGCGGGTGACGGGGATGAACATGATTCCGGCGATTTCCGCCGGTTGCGCAGGGGTTGAACGGCACGGCCGAGAGGGCCAGCCAGCAATCGCCTGCAAGGATTTCAGCGGCTCCGCGTTGTTTGGCGGGCTGGCGAACAGGGGCTTGAACGAGCGGTGATCCAGACACTTGCCTTCTATCTCTTCGCGGTGCTGGTGATCGCCAGCGGCGCGCTGACGATCCTCGCGCGCAATCCGGTTCATTCGGTGCTGTGGCTGATCCTCGCCTTCTTCAACGCGGCCGGTCTGATGGTCATCGTCGGGGCAGAGTTCATCGCCATGCTGCTGGTGATCGTCTATGTCGGCGCCGTTGCGGTGTTGTTCCTGTTCGTGGTGATGATGCTGGACATCGACTTTGCGGAATTGCGGGCAGGCTTCATGAAGAACTTCCCGCTCGGCATCGCGATCGCGCTGGTGCTGCTGGCGGAACTGGTGCTGGGCGTGGGCGCCTATCGCGCCGGCGCACTGGAACTGGGCACCGCCGATGGCTCCGCGGCGCCATTGCTCGCTCGCAGCAATATCGAAAGCATCGGCGCGCTGCTCTACAGCCGCTATCTGTTCCTGTTCGAAAGTGCGGGACTGATCCTGCTCGTCGCAATGGTTGGCGCCATCGTGCTGACCCATCGTGAAGCGCGTGCACCGCGCGGCCAGCAGAATATCGGCAAGCAGATCGCGCGCCGTCCGCAGGACGCAACGGTCAATACGCGGCCCGAAATTGGGCAGGGGGTGAAGCTGTGATCGGCATCGAACATTACGTCGTCGTCAGCTCGATCCTGTTCGTGCTGGGCGTGCTGGGCATCTTCCTCAACCGGAAGAACATCATCGTGATCCTGATGGCGATCGAACTGATCCTGCTGGCGGTGAACATCAATCTCGTCGCATTCAGCGCCTTTCTCGGCGACCTGGTGGGGCAGGTCTTTGCGATGTTCGTGCTCACGGTGGCCGCGGGCGAGGCGGCCATCGGGCTCGCGATCCTCGTCATCTACTTCCGTTCGCGCGGCACCATCGCTGTGGACGACGTGAACCGGATGAAGGGATAGTTCCTTGTCGTCGATTCTGATCATCGTATTCCTGCCGCTGCTGGCGGCAATCATCGCCGGGCTGGGCAACCGCGCGCTGGGCAATGTCGTTGCGAAATCGCTGACGACAGGCGCCCTGTTCATTTCCTGCGCGCTGAGCTGGCCGATCTTCCTGACCTATCTCGGTGGCGACGTGCCCGCGCATGTGGTGCCGGTGCTGAAATGGGTCGAATCCGGCGCCATGAGCTTCGACTGGTCGCTGCGGGTGGATACGCTGACGGCGATCATGCTGGTGGTCATCACCTCGGTTTCGGCGTTGGTGCACCTCTATAGCTGGGGCTACATGTCGGAGGATCCGGACCAGCCGCGTTTCTTTGCCTATCTGTGCCTGTTCACCTTCGCCATGCTCATGCTGGTGACGGCGGACAATCTGGTCCAGATGTTCTTCGGATGGGAAGGCGTGGGCCTTGCCAGCTATCTGCTGATCGGTTTCTGGTTCCGCAAGCCATCCGCCAATGCGGCTGCGATCAAGGCGTTCGTCGTCAACCGCGTCGGCGATCTCGGCTTCATGCTGGGCATTTTCGGGACCTTCCTGGTTTTCCAGACCACCTCCATCCCGGCGATCCTGGAAGCGGCTCCCGCCATGCAGGGCAGCACGATCACGTTTCTGAGCATGCGCCTCGATACGATGACGATCCTCTGCCTGCTGCTGTTCGTCGGCGCGATGGGCAAGTCCGCGCAGCTTGGCCTGCACACCTGGTTGCCCGACGCGATGGAGGGGCCGACGCCCGTTTCCGCGCTGATCCACGCTGCGACCATGGTCACCGCCGGCGTGTTCATGGTGTGCCGCCTGTCGCCGATGTTCGAAGCGGCGCCTGCCGCGCTGACCGTTGTGACATTCATCGGCGCTGCGACCTGTCTTTTCGCAGCGACGGTGGGCACCACGCAGTGGGACATCAAGCGCGTCATTGCCTATTCGACGTGTTCGCAGCTTGGCTACATGTTCTTTGCGGCCGGCGTGGGCGCCTATGGCGCGGCCATGTTCCACCTGTTCACGCATGCCTTCTTCAAGGCGCTGCTGTTCCTGGGTGCGGGCAGCGTGATCCATGCGATGCATCACGAACAGGACATGCGTTATTACGGTGCGCTGCGTAAGCACATCCCCATCACCTTCTGGGCGATGATGGCGGGCACGCTGGCCATCACCGGCGTCGGTATCTACTGGCTGCATGCGGGCTTTGCCGGCTTCCATTCGAAGGACGCCATTCTGGAAGCCGCCTTTGCCAGCGGCACGGAAATGGGCCGCACCGCCTTCTGGATCGGCGCGTTCGCGGCGCTGCTGACGAGCTTCTATTCCTGGCGCCTGATGTTCCTGACCTTCTGGGGCAAGCCGCGCTGGGCTGAGAGCGAGCATATCCAGCACGCCGTCCATCATGGCCATGACGAGCCGGAAGAGCACAATCCGCCAGCGCAGGAAGATGCGGGCGAACATGCGGCGGGTCACGCTGCTGCGCACGCCCATCACGACGCTCATGGCGATGGCACGGGCGGCTATCACCCGCATGAAAGCCCGTGGGTGATGCTGGTGCCGCTGGTGCTGCTCTCCATGGGCGCGATCTTTGCGGGCTGGGTGTTCTCGCCGGCCTTCATCGACAGCGAAGCCTTCTGGAACGGTGCGATCGCCTATGACGAACATCTGATCCATGCGATGCACGGCGTTCCGCTGTGGGTGAAGCTGTCTGCCAGTATCGTAATGCTGATCGGCCTTGCGACGGCGTGGTTCGCCTATATCCGCAATCCTTCCATACCCGAGGCGGTGGCCGGGCAACTCGGCCCCGTATATCGGTTCCTTTTCAACAAGTGGTATTTTGACGAGCTCTATTCTGCTGTCTTCGTGAAACCCGCCTTCTGGTTCGGCCGCCTGTTCTGGCGGGGCGAAGTGAAGGTGATCGACCGGTTCGGCCCCGATGGCGCGGCCTGGACGGTGGAGAAGGGGGCGGTCCTCGCCAGGAAGGTGCAGTCGGGCTATCTGACCAGCTATGCGCTGATCATGTTGCTGGGTCTCGTCGCCGCAATCAGCTGGGTGCTCGTATAATGGGCGGCGTTCCGATCCTTTCGCTTATGCTGCTGGTGCCCCTGCTGGGGGCGGTGGCCTGCCTGGTCAGCGAAGCACGCACGGCGCGGATGATCGCGCTGGTGGCGACACTGATCAACTTCGCGCTTGGCGTCGTGCTGTGGGCGAATTTCGACATTGGCGGTGCGCAGTGGCAGTTCGTCGAACGCGCGGAGATTTTCGCGGGCTTCTCCTGGGCGCTCGGCATCGACGGCATCGCCCTGATGCTCATCATGCTGTCCGTGTTCCTGATGCCGGTCTGCATCGGCGCAAGCTGGACCTCGATCACCAAGCGCGTGGGTGAGTACATGGCGGCCTTCCTGTTCATGGAAGTGCTGATGATCGGCGTCTTCGCGGCGCAGGATCTGTTCCTGTTCTACATCTTCTTCGAAGCCGGGCTGATCCCGATGTATCTCATCATCGGCATATGGGGCGGCGATGATCGGATCTACGCCAGCTACAAGTTCTTCCTCTACACGCTGCTCGGGTCGGTTCTGATGCTGATCGCCATGCTGTGGATGGTGAACGAAGCCGGCACGACGAGCATTCCCGCGTTGATGACGTATGATTTCCCGGTACAGGCGCAGACCTGGCTGTGGCTTGCCTTCTTCGCCAGCTTCGCGGTGAAGATGCCGATGTGGCCGGTCCACACCTGGCTGCCGGCCGCCCACGTGCAGGCGCCGACGGCGGGTTCCGTCATCCTGGCGGGCGTGTTGCTGAAGCTGGGCGGTTATGGCTTCATCCGCTTCTCGCTGCCCATGTTCCCGGAAGCATCGGCCCAGTTCATGTGGCTGGTATTCGCCCTGTCGATGATCGCGGTTGTCGTCACCAGCCTCATCGCGCTGGTGCAGGCGGACATGAAGAAGCTGATCGCCTATTCCTCGGTCGCGCATATGGCGATCGTGACGGGCGGCCTGTTCGCCTTCAACGTGCAGGGCCTGGAAGGCGCGATGATCATGATGCTCAGCCACGGGCTTGTGTCGGGCGCGCTGTTCCTGTGCGTGGGCGTGATCTACGACCGGCTGCATACGCGGGAGATTTCGCGTTATGGCGGGTTGGCCATCAACATGCCGAAATATGCGTTGTTCTTCCTCCTGTTCACCATGGCGAGCATCGGCTTGCCGGGCACCAGCGGCTTCGTGGCGGAATTCCTCAGCCTCGCAGGCGTCTATCAGGCTTCCACCTGGGCGACATTCGTGCTCACGACCGGGATCATCCTCGGCGCGGCCTATATGCTGTATCTCTATCGCCGGGTCGCGTTTGGCGAACAGAAGAACGCGGATGCCGCAGCCATGCCGGATCTGTCGCCGCGCGAATGGCTGATGCTGGCCCCACTCGCCGCCGCCGTGCTGTGGATGGGCGTTTATCCCGAAAGCTTCCTGGCGCCGATGCGGCAGGATATCCAGGCGCTCGATGCGCGCCTGTCCCGTGCGGCGCCAGCCGGCGACGCACATCTCAAGTTGGGCCAAGGGGCGCCCGCCGAAACGGCTGCGCATGAGGGGGCGCACTAATGGATTTCTCGTCCTCCCTGCAGCTCGTGCTGCCCGAAATCGTCCTTTCCATCGCCGCTCTGGCGCTGTTGCTGGGTTCTGCCTGGTTCGGTGACAAGGCGGCCCGCACCATCAGCATCCTGTCCTGCGTGGCGCTGGGTGCGGCCTTCTTCCTCGTCGCTCCCGTGGTATGCGGCGGGCTTGCGGGCGCGGATCGTCTGGCATTCGGCGGGCAGTTCAGCGCGGACGCCTTCGCCGGGCTGGCCAAGCTGATGATCTACGCCGCAAGCGGTGCGGCGCTGGTCGTCGCGCCATCCTATCTGGAACGCACCGGCTCCATGCGGGCGGAGTTCCCCGTCCTGGTCCTTCTCGCGACCGTAGGCATGAGCATCATGGTCTCTGCCGGCGATCTGCTGACCCTCTATATCGGGTTGGAGATGAATTCGCTGGCGGCCTATGTCCTTGCGTCGTTCCTGCGGCAGGATGGGCGCTCGGCGGAAGCGGGCCTCAAATATTTCGTGCTGGGCGCGCTGGCGAGCGGCATCCTGCTGTTCGGCATGAGCCTGACCTATGGCTTCACCGGCAGCACCTCATTCACCGGCATCAACGCCGCCCTGTCGGATGGCCTGCCCATGGGCGCGCTGTTCGGGCTGATCTTCGTGCTGGTCGGGCTGGCCTTCAAGATCAGCGCAGTGCCGTTCCACATGTGGACGCCCGATGTCTATGAAGGCGCTCCCACGCCGGTAACGGCCTTCTTCGCGAGCGCGCCCAAGGTCGCGGCCGTCGCGCTGACTGCGCGTGTCGCACTGGAAGCGTTTGGCGGGCAGGTGGATGCCTGGCGCCAGGTGGTGATCTTCGCCGCGCTCGCATCGATCGTGGTCGGCGCGCTAGGTGCGATCGGGCAAAGCAATATCAAGCGGCTGCTCGCCTATTCCTCCATCAACAATGTCGGCTTCATCCTGATCGGCCTTGCCGCGGCCACGGCCGACGGGGCGAGCGCGATGATGGTTTATCTCGCTATCTATGTGGCGATGACGATCGGCAGCTTTGTCGCTGTCCTGATGCTGAAGGATGTGGACGGCGCGCCGGTGGAGAATATCCGCGACATGGCCGGACTCTCCACCACGCGCCCGGTGCTGGCGTGGTGCCTTGCGGCGATGATGTTCAGCCTCGCCGGCATCCCGCCGCTCTTCGGTTTCTGGGGCAAGTTCGTGGTGTTCCGCGCGGCGGTGGAGGCCGATCTGGTGGCGCTGGCCGCCATCGGCATCGCTGCCAGCGTCATCGGTGCGTTCTATTACCTCAAGATCGTGAAGGTCATGTTCTTTGACGAGGCCGCCGACATCGTGCGCGGCAAGAGCGATTGGGCGCATAGGGCGCTGCTGGGCATCGCCACGCTCGTGATCTCGCCGCTGGGTTATCTCCTGACGGGGTGGTTGGAGACGTTGGCCGATGGGGCGGCAGCGGCATTGATGCTGCTTGCCTGACCGGCAGCCCCGGCTCACTTTCGTTGAGCGTACGGGGTCGACGAATGCCGACCTCCTTGCCGCCCTGCGCCTGGCGGGGGTGGCAGAAGGGGACTGGCGGATTGCGGACCGGCAATATGCGGGGCGCGGCCGCCAGGGGCGAACATGGCTCGACGCGCCCGGCAATTTCATGGGTTCCACCGCGGTGGCATTGTCGGCCGGCGATCCGCCGCCGCACACGCTCAGCTTCGTTGCTGCTTTGGCCGTTTACGAAGCCGTCCTGCCGCTGATCGCCCGGCCGGATGCGCTGATGCTGAAATGGCCGAACGACGTGTTGCTCCAGGGTGCAAAGTTCTGCGGCCTGTTGTTGGAGCGAGAAGGCAATCATGCCGTGATCGGCATCGGGGTCAACCTTGTCGCAATTCCGGCGGTGGAAGGGCGGGACGTGCGCGCCCTCGCGCAGTTCGGCCCGCCGCCGCCGCGAGACGATTTCGCAAAGGCGCTGGCGCGGCGCTTCTTGGTGGAACTCGCGCAGTGGCGGGAGAACGGCGTGCAGGCACTGCTGGATCGGTGGCAGGCGGCCGCGCATCAACCAGGCGCAGAGCTTTCGGTCCATGACGGGGCGGGCGCGCGCATATCGGGTACATTTGCCGGGCTGGCCGGGGATGGCGCCTTGAAGCTGCACTTGGCGGATGGCACCATGCGTGTCATCCATGCCGGCGACGTGACCATCGGGGGAGAGTGACGATGCTGCTCGCGGTCGATATGGGCAACACCAATGTCGTCTTCGCTGTGTTTGAAGATCCGCAGCGCGGGGTGCTGCCCGGGCGCGCCCTTGCGCGCTGGCGCATCGCCACCGACCCGCGCCGCACGGCGGATGAATATGCGGTATGGCTGGCGCAATTGCTGGCGATCGAAGGCATGGATCGCGGCGCGATCACCGGCATGATCGTATCCACCGTAGTCCCGCGCGCGCGGCACAATCTGGAAGTTCTGGGCCGTAAATATTTCGGCCTGGAACCGCTGATCGCAGGCGAGGGAGGCGCTGCCTGGACCTTCCCGATTGATGTGGACGAACCTCGCTCTCTCGGCGCGGACCGGGCGGTCAACGCGCTGGCGGCCCATGCGAAATATCTTGGCGATCTGATCGTGGTGGATTTCGGCACCGCAACCACCTTCGACGTGGTGGATTTCACCGGCGCCTATAAGGGCGGCATCATCGCGCCCGGCATCAACCTGTCGCTGGAAGCCCTGTTCAGCAACACGGCCAAGCTGCCGCGCATTGCGATCAGCGCGCCGCGAACGGCCAGCGCGATCGGCCGCAATACAGAAGATCAGATGCTGATCGGCGCTTTCTGGGGATATGTCGCGATGATCGAAGGCTTGCTCGCCCGGCAGAAGGCGGAAATCGGCCGGCCGACCAAGGTCGTCGCCACCGGCGGCCTCGCCGTGCTGTTCGACCAGCAGGCGGATCTGTTCGATGTGGTCGATACCGATCTCACGCTTGACGGGCTTGTCATCCTGGCGGCAGGGGCATCGTCGTGAAAAAAGATTATACCCCGGAAGATGAACTGCTCTTCCTGGCCCTTGGCGGGTCGGGCGAGATCGGGATGAATGTCAATCTCTATGGCTGTCGCGGCAAGTGGCTGATGGTCGATCTGGGGATGAGCTTCGGCGCCAATGAGTATCCCGGCACCGAATTGCTGTTCGCCGATCCCGAATTCATCGAGGAGCGGGCGGCCGACCTGCTGGGCATCGTGCTAACCCACGCGCACGAGGATCACATCGGCGCGGTGCCCTATTTCGCGGGCGAACTGGGCGTCCCGCTTTATGCCACGCCCTTCACCGCGGATCTGGTGCGGCGCAAGCTGGAAGAAGCAGGGCTGGCCCGCAAGGTGGAACTGAATGTGATCCCGGACGATCACGGCAGCATCCGGCTTGGTCCGTTCGAAATCACCTATGTCCCGCTCGCCCATTCCATCGCGGAAGGGAACGCGCTGGTGATCGAAACCCCGTTCGGGCGGGTGTTCCACACCGGGGATTGGAAGCTGGACGAAGAACCGCTGGTGGGCGAACCGGCGACGGAGGAAGAACTCACCGTCATCGGTGACGAGGGCGTGCTGGCGCTGGTGTGCGATTCCACCAACGTTTTCAATCCCGCGCCGTCCGGTTCGGAAGGCGCCGTTTATCGCGGTTTGTTGGAAGAAGTGCGCAGCCATGCGGGCAAGCGGGTGCTCGTCACCACCTTTGCGTCCAATGTCGCCCGCTTGCAGACGCTTGGCCATGTCGCGATGGAGACCGGGCGTCGCCTTTGCGTCGCAGGGCGCTCGCTCGACCGCATCATCGAAGTGGCGCAGGATAATGGCTATCTGCGCGACTTTCCGGATCTGGTCGATTTCGATACCGCGATGGCCCTGCCACGGGGCGAAGTGCTGATCCTGGCGACGGGCGGGCAGGGGGAACCGCGCGCAGCCCTGGCCCGGATTGCAGATGGCAACCATCCGCTCAGCTTGTCGTCCGGCGATGTGGTGGTGTTTTCCAGCCGGCAGATTCCGGGCAATGAACTGGCCATCGGCCGGGTGCAGAATGCGCTTTCTGCTCGCGGGATCGTGATGGTGACCGACCGGCAGAGCGTGATCCACGTTTCCGGCCATCCGGGAAGGCCGGAACTGGAGGCGCTGTATGGCTGGCTCCGGCCGGACATACTCGTCCCCGTCCATGGCGAAATGCGCCACATGCAGGAACAGGCGCGGGTGGGTCTCGCCGCCGGGATTCCGCAGGCCGTGGTTCAGAAAAACGGCGATATCGTGCGCCTGGCGCCGGGCAAGCCGGGCAAGCTGGCAGAGGTGCGATCCGGCCGGCTCGTGCTGGATGGTGACATTATCGTTCCCGCCGATGGCGATGCGATCACGACCCGCCGCCGTCTTGCCCGGGATGGGCTGCTGATCGTTCTTGTGCATCCTGACGGCACCGCCCGCATTGACGGTATCGGCCTGCCGCTGGATGAGGACTATGCCGCCTTCGTGGCGGAGGCTGAGGACGATGTCGCCACGGCGCTGCGCCGCCTCGGCAAGTCGGAACGGAAAAGCCCGGAATCCGTGGGCGAGGCAGCGCGGCTCGCGGCACGCCGCGCGGCGCAGCGCTGGTCGGGCAAGAAGCCGCAGACCAGGGTCATACTGGCGCGGAGCTGACCGGTGCAGTTGACGTCCATCATCGCCATTTATGGCCTGTTCTGGGTGATGTGCGCGTTTCTCCTGCTGCCCTTCGGCATCCGCACCCATGACGAGGCGGGGCTGGACAAGATACCGGGCCAGGCAGACAGCGCCCCGTCCAATTTCCGGCCCGGCCGGGTGGCGGTCAGGGCAACGGTGTTGGCTGCCATTTTCTGCGCGCTCTATGTCGCCAATTACACCCAGGGCTGGATCGGCCTGCAGGATATCGACGTCTTCGGCACGATAGACCGCGCGCCCGACGTCGCTGGCTGATCCGACAAGCGGGCGAGCCGACAACTCGGAGGGGTCCGCCCGTGGGCGAGGCCAGCGCTTCCACGCCCAGCCTGCCTTTGCCAGCCAGGCGAGCAGACCACCGTCGAGCCATTTTCAGCTCGTAATCAAACGGTTGCCGGCCGGTCTTGCGCAGACATGCGAACGGTCAGGCGCGGCCGTTCGCCATGCCGGTCAGTTGCGCAAGCGGTTGATCGCCTGCGCCAGCGCGACATATAGCTTGCCCATGTCCGAAGACAGCAGGGTCACGGCCATGGCGTTCCCATCGCGCGTGGACAGGATGTTACGGAGCATCGCCTCGAAATCATGGACGTAGCGATTGACCGTTTCGCGGAACTCGCCGTCGCCATCATAGATATCGCTGATCGCCCGCTGATCCTGATTGTCCAGCAGCCGCACTGCACGGCGGGTGAAGATCCCGCGATCGCCGCGCAGGTAATTCGCCCAGGCGATATCGGTCACTTCATTGTCGAAGGCCTTGGTGATGTCGATCGTTGCCGAATTGAGGCTTTCCGTCAGCAGGGCAACCCGGCGGGCGAAATCGTCATCCACCCGGTCTTCCGCATTGGCGCGCGTTTCCGACACGCGGCGGGCCAGCATGTCGGCCAGCTGGTTCACCTCTTCCAGCTCGCTGCGCAACTGGCTGGCGGTCGTCCGCCCCATCTCGCCCGCTTGCTCGGCTGCCTGTTGCAGTTCCGCGATGGCCAGCGCCGCATGGTTGCGAAGCGTCTGCTCGATGGCGTCGCCGCTCTCTCGCGCAATGCTGCCGGCAATGTCGCGCACGGATTGGGCGTGGTCATCGCGCAGTCGCGAAAGAACCTCCACCGACGCGGCCTGAAGCGCGGCCATTGCTTCGTCGAGCCGCATCCGTGCATCGCCGGCAATGGTCTCGCTGCGGCCGGACAGATCGGTAAGCCGGCGGTCGAGATCGCCCAGCAGTTCCAGCGTGGAAGACCCGTCCCGCGTGATGGCATGGACATGCCCGGCAAGGGCCGCGCCTTTGCTGTTGGCTTCCGCGATGATGGTGGACAGGGTCTGCGCCCGTTCCTCCACCGCGGCCATTTCCCGTTCCGCCAGATCCAGCGCCTCGGGCAGATGCGTGCCGCTGTGTTCAGTGCCCGACCGGATCAGATCGAGCAGACGGATGCTGCTTTCGGTCAGCGCCGCGATCCGGGCCTCGCTGTCTTCCAGCAAGGCGCGGCTGCTTGCCAGCCGCTGTTCGAATTCACCGGCCTTGCGCGCAATGGCGTCGCCAGTCCCTTCGCCTTGTTCGGACAGGCGCGACAGATCCCCGGCGATCAGGGTCAGCCTTGCGCTCAGTTCCTCGCCGCGGGCGGCCAGCCGTTCCACGCTGGCGAGATGTTCCGCCTGCCGCGACGACACGCCCTGGTCGAAGGCCGCCATCCGCTGTTCCAGGCCGGCCATGTCTTCCGATTCGCGGGCAGCGACGGCCTTGCGCCGCTGTTCAACCTGGGCATCGATCCCGTCCTGCCTCTCCTGCAGCAGCTGATCGACCCGGGCGGCTTCCTCCATGATGGAAGCGAGCCGCGCCCGCGCATGGTCCATCGCGCCTTCATCGGCGGCATTGACGCGCTCGATCGCGGCAATCATCCGCTGTTCGAGCGACTGGATCACTTCCTGCAGGCTTTCGCCCAGTTCGACCTGCCCGTGGTGGAGCGTGTCGACGATGACATGGCCTTCTTCCCGCAGCATTTCCATGCGCGCCTGCAAGGCGGTCAGCGCGGCCTGCTGCGCCTCGCTGAATTCGGCATGGCGCGCGGACAGTTCATCTTCCAAGGTGGAGGCCCGCCGCCGGATGGCGGCCAGCGTTTCCACTTCCCGCGTTTCGAGGTCGGCACGGAAGCTTTCGCTGCGCTGCGTCAGTTCGGCGAAGCGGCTGCCGGTGATGTCCTGCAGGGCCTGCGCCTGCATCTCGAAGGCGGAAACCGCCTCGTCCACCCGGCCGCGCACCGAATCGACCGCCCGGCCGCTGGCCTCGCCAAATTCGTTGAGCCGCTCGAAACCGGCGATCAGGGCGCTCACGCGGTCTTCCGCTGCATCGCCCGCGCGGCCGATCTGGCTGGCGACATCGCGCGCGGAATTGGCGATCACGGGCAGGCTGTCGCGGAGCCGGCCCATATTGTCCATCGCGGTCTGGCTCACGCGCCCGATCGTCTCGACCTGTTCGCCATTGTCGCGGATCAAGCTCTGCAAGCGGTCGGCATTCTGGGAAAGCCGCTCCGCCGCCACGCGGCCGAGCGATTCGAGATCGCGCGACTGGGCGGCGATGAATTCCCGCGCCAGGCTCAGTTCCCGGTTCACCAGCGTCAGCCGGCCTTCCAGGGTCTGCGATTCCAGCGCCAGCGCGCGCGCCGCATCGCCGAACCGCGCCGCTTCCCGTGTGGAATGGCGCATGGCGATGAGCCATATCGCAGCCACCAGGAGAACGGGGAGCGACCAGTCGCCAATCCACTGCGCCCACAGCGCGGCCGGCGCCCCTGCCGCCATCTCCACCCAGTGGCTCCAGATGAAGAAGGCTGTCCATGCGGCTATGGCCGCCAAGGCGGCGCCGATGGCCAGACGGGGCGCGTTGGGGGCGCCGGTTTCGTCCCAATCCTGTTCCATGGCGGCGGGCTCGCTGCTGGGTTCTTCCACCGAAACGGCGCCGCTTTGGGGCGTGGTTTCGGAAACGGGGGCATCGCTGTCCACGGCGACGAGGTTCTTTCGGCCTGTCATGCGGGTGCGATACCACACAGGCCGACCCGTTAAACCCCATCTTAAGTCCGTGCCTTGTATTTGCTGGGGAAAGCTCGCTGTCTGGCCGCAAACTTTTGCGCGCCCGACAGAGGGATGCGCTGGCCCTCGTGAAAACTTTCAAGACGAGAACGTAACAAGAACAATTAACTTGCGCCGACTCGCGCGGCTGGTGTCATTGGCCGGATGCACATCGATCGTGACAGGCTGATCTGGCTGGCGCTGGCCGCGCTGGAGGAGCTGGTGGACGAGGCGGAGCAGGCGCCGATCCGCCCGCTGCTGACGGCGCGCGTCACGCTCGCCACCGCCTACGCCTTCAGCGACGGCAAGCGCAGGTCCTATGATGATTTCTGGAAGATGATGCAGGACCCGTGTTCGCATCAGCATCATGAGAGTGCGGCCACCTATGTCCGGCAGACGTACATGCGCACCCATCTTTACGGGATCCACAGAGGGCTGGGCATACCGCCGACGCCGGAGACAGCCCGGATCCTGTTCGAAATGCGCCGGCTGCGCGCCAGCCGCCCGCCCGAAGGAGTATCTACCGATGAAAATGGAGAAGGTGACGCGCGAACCGTTCGGCCGGTGGCTGCTGGCCCAGAGGGACAGGGAGGATCGGATTGATCCGATCGCGGCAGCCGCGCGGCTCGACCCTGGCTTCCCGAAGGATGGCGATCCGGAGGCAGTGCGCCGGCACTTGGCGGAGCGGGGCGCCAGCGCCGAGGTGCTGGACGGGTTGAGCGATGCCGAACTGGACTGGCTGAGTTTATAGTTCGGGTCGGCACCGATTCGGGCCATAGGCAGATTGGGGGGAATGATGGGTCGCAGAACCACCAACAAGGTATCGTCCAGCCACACCGTGAGCGGCCTAGACCGCGCCAACGCAGCCGCGCTCGCCAAGCTGCGCACCGGCTTCATCTATGTGCAGGACGGGGAGGGCAGGGAGATACCCGGCTCACGCCGTACCCTGTCCGACCTCCAATCAGTCGAGGAATACCGCGACCTTTGGTTCGCGCTGGAGCGCCAGGCGGGTGAGGGCTGCATGGTCCAACACAGCGAGGAACCGCATGCGAACTATTGAGCTATCCGCAATAGTTGCCACGCTGCTCCTCGCCGCGTGTGCCACCGAGCCGGTGGTGGCCGAGAACCTTGAACCCCTCTTCAGTTGCCGCGCTGTCGATGGCGACACGCTCAACTGCAACGGCGAGCGCATTCGCATCATCGGCATCGACGCGCCAGAAAAGGGTGCCTGCCGCCCCGGCCGGCTGTGCGTTGAAGGCGACCCGATCCGTGCCACGGAAACGTTGGCGGCCGAATTGCACAAGCCGATTACCATCGAACGGATGGGCGAGGACCGCTATGGCCGGACCCTGGGGCATGTCTATGCTGGAGACCGCTCCGTCGCGTGCAGCCAACTAGCCGCCGGATCTGCGGAATACATTCGCCGCTGGGATGATCGACCGCAGGGGCGGGTGCAGGAAGAGTGCGGAGCCTGATCGCGGTGCGGCTCAAGCTTGAAGCTGCGCTCATCACGCTAGCGACGGCGAGCGCAGGCCCCCTCCTTGCTCGACATAATAAAAGGTTTCGAAAATCCTCAAATTACGACTAACCAGTTAACTTGGCCAATCTCTTTCTGTCCTTTTCATATTTTTCATAATCTATTGCGCAGGCATACCTAATCTGAAAGCCGCCCATCGTCGGCATGAATAGAACTTCAGATTTGACTGTTCTTGTTCCACTTATCCGGTCCACGTCGAACGTTAGATCGGTCGCGTTAATAACCTCATCCCAAATTAAGTTTTCGACAGAGCGATGTCCGCTTAAAATAATTGGCAAGCCGTAATGCGCTACGAAGCTGCGGAAAATGTTTATCGGGGTCGGCTCGCCGGCTAAAAAAGTGGGCGCCAACCGCCAAAGTTTTCGGACATGTAGCGAGCGGCCATATCGGGCAGTAGTGACTAAGCAATATTGCGTAGTCACTCCCGTTTTGCTCGCGATCCTCTTTGAGAACAGAGACAGCTTTCCCTGTTCTTTGGGAGACGGATCATTTAGGTGAAGGACTTCATCACTGGATACGATGCAGTCTTTCGCAAAGCGCAAATGCTCCCGCTCCTGCTTGAATTCGTCAGATGCCTTAATTTCGAATATACCGGTCGGAAGTTTGCCAGCTTCTCCTAAGCGATTTAATATCTCTTGTTGATCCTGTGAACCCAACAAAATGCGGGTAGCTTCAGCACTCAGATAGGAGCGGATTTTATCAATTGCATCTTGGCGATCGTCATCGTCATCAAGACCTAACTGATTTCGTGCTTCAGCAATGACCTGCAAGGAGAGGTTGTCTGCAGTAGATGTTTCTGGGACGTGAGTCCCCAGCAACTGCAACATAGCGCTCGCGAGGATGCCTCCTGCTGTCGGCGCGTCCAATTTGGCTAAAGTGGCTAGCATGGCATTGGCTCAATTATGTGGAACTCTTCTTCGCGCAAATCAGGAATGATGAACTCCGGTTCGAAGCTGGCCCGTTTTTCGAAAGGCACTGCCTGCACCCTGTCCGCCACAAGGGAATAGGGAATGGCGTAAATAAGTGGCCTCCAGTCCGCGCACTCGGCAGCGTTTACGATGGCACCAATCTCAGCCGCCGCTGTAGTAGCTAGCCTTCCTTCCGATAATAACCGAAGGGCTAGCGCCTGACATCCTTCGCGTTGGCGCTTGATCTCGTTAGAATGACGGTCTTTCTTGGTAACATCATTTAACAGATTTCGATAAATGCTTACTGGGTCCGAAGAGGGTGGTTGCCGTGCGCCGGGGGCGTAGCGGCCGATCGAGCCACCGTCGAATACCGGGCTGCACCAAACGTAATGGTATCCCAAATATCGGGAGCCGATGAGATGTTTAATGGCGTTGCTCGCAGACCACAGCAGGATTGGATCTCTAGGCCCGCTAGTCATTACACTTGCCCACCGACGGTGTAGCCCTCCCCCTGATTAAAGGAGGATGTGATGAAAACCCTGCACGGAGTCAACACTGGCAGATTTGGCTTCCATAGACCAATTCAAATCTGGGGAATCTACTCCGCCATTATTCCTCACTAGATGTCATGGCTTCCCATGCCTTTTTATCATGCTCGCGGATGGCATCCACCCGCGCCGCGCAGGTCTCAAATCCCTCCTTATATCGCCGGCGGCTTTCCACGATATCGCCGGTGGTCTCCAGCGGCACATCGCGGACAATGCACCGCTCCATCATCCCGGCCGGGATGCCCTGATAGGCGGGCAGGGGAGGGCTATTGCTGGTCGAGCACCCGGCGCAGATCATCAGGAATGCGGCGGGCCATGAATTCACGCACTTCGGCATTGGTCGCCTCCAGCTGTTTCAATTGCGATGACATGTCGGATGACCGCTCCTCGATGAGCGCGATCTTGTCCTGAAGGAGCCGGGTGTTCTCCTGCTCCAGCTGCCGCAGCGTAACCTGCGCCGTGACGGCTGCAGCGAGGCCGGCGATCTGCTGTTCGCGCGCCTCGACCACCTTCGTCTGCTGGTCGATCACCTGCGCTTGCTTGCGAATATAGGCATAGGCTGCGGCGCACGAGATCAGGCCAGCTACGGCGATCACGCCCACCACACCGAAGAGATGGGGCCGGATCGGCGCCCACAGGCTCAGCAGCCACTTCATGGCCGGTCTCCTTCCGATTGATCTGCCGATTTCACGGTGATGCCCAGCTTTCCGTAGGCCAGCCGCTCCACGATGCGGATTGATGCGCTGGCCCCCAGCCAGCCGAAAATGCCGACCACGAACCCCGACCACAGCGGATCGAAGCCCATGGCGCGGCACAGCAGCATGACGAGAAAGCCGACCAGGCCGGACCCCAGCGTTTCGGCCACAACTCGCAAGGGGTTGAGACGCCGGCCGGCATCAAGCTCGCGCATGATGTGCCCCAGCAGCCCGGCGACGGCCGCCAGCGCTGCATATCCGAGGGACGTCAGCCACTCGGAAAACGAGAAATGCTCCATTGCGCGCCCCTGCTTATTGAACGGTCGGGCCACGAGCCGCGCTCACAGCGCGCCGATCCGGCTGTCGAGCCAACCCACCATGAAGTCCTCGAACTGCGTCCCGCCCTTCGCCAGTCCGAAATAGTGCATGAACTGAAGGCCATTCAGCGCCTTCAGCATCAGCTGCCGCGCCTTGGCCTCGCCGCGCTTGCGGCGCAGTGCCTGGAAGGCGGAGATGGTCTTGGGACCGATCTTCCCGTCCTCCACGATATCGGCGTAATCGACCGCGCGGCGGTTCAGGACGTTGAGGGCCTGCTGAAACCACAACGCCGCGCGGGCCTGCCCGGTGTTCACGCCGCTGTCGATCACCTCTTCCGCAACCAGCGGATCGACCTCCGCGATGCCGAGGAAGCCGGGCTTCTCGATATACTCGCGGCGGTAGATCCTGCGCGCCCACTCCTTGGGAAAATCGCGCATAGATCCCTGATAGCCATCCGCCCGTGCCTGCCGCTGGGTAATGCCATACCGGGTTGCGCCACCGGGATCGCTTGGGTGGTTCACGAAAGGCCCCTCGCGGTCGAGGATGCCATCGATCATTTCATCGACGGTCATGGCTGCTCGCCCTCCGGTTCAACGTCCGGCTCCGGCTCGATCGGCGGCACGTCCTCCGGCTGCGCCGGCGGGGTGAAGTCGATCTCGGCCAGCCGCGTGATGCCGGTGCGGAACGCGAGCAGATGCGGGCCGACCTTGGGGTCAACCAGCAGCATAGGGTCGAGCGCTTCCACCGCGGCCTTCACCACGGCGAACTCGCTCGAACCCACGAGGAGTTCGAGGTCTTCCATTTCAGGTCTCCATTGAGGCGGGGGCGTCAGGCCCCTGCTATGGCTTCGGGTAAAGCGCCTTCACGCCCATGATGCGGTCCCGCATCTGTTCCATGTCCGCGCCGCCTTTCCAGATCGCGTCCAGCTGGTCGGCAAGGGATGGATATTCGTCAGCGCGAGCGGCTGCATAATCGACCACCCGCAGCACCGCCCGGAAGATGCAGGCGCCGCGCAGTTCAATCAGGTGGTCGCCTGCTGACCCCCACGACAAGGCCGTCCCATTGACAGGCTCACCGTCCGCGAACAGCCGGCAGCGCGCAGGGACTTCGACCAGCAGTGTTTCGCCTATGTCGATGGTCGCCGGCAGGTCGATTTCGGCAGGCTGGCGCATCACAACATCGCCATCCTCGTCCTGCCAGATTTCGGCTGGTTGCAGGCCGCGCGGCACTTCCACTCCGGGCGGATGGCTGGAAATGGTCAGGCAGTCGCCATCGGCATTGAAGGTGGCGTAGTTCATCGGCGTCCTCCGAACACGACCAGCTTGTTGTCCCGCACCTGTATGATGGCGGAGTGGCCGAGCATGGGATAAATCTGCCCCGTCACGCGCAGGCGCATCGAACTGATGTCATCGAACGATGCGGCGAGGGAGATCGGCAGCCGGAAGATCGTATTCGCGCCGCTGGTCCCTATGCCGCCCAGATTGGTGGCCACCAACGTCCATGCGGAGCCGCCGGTGTTCACATAGAGCCGGATGCGACAGGAGGTGTCGGTGGAGCTGGTGGAGTCGAGCGTGGCATAGTAGATCGCGAAGGCGTTGCCGGTGGCAAGACTGTCCCCGATGGCCAGCGCCGTCGGCATCTCCAGGATGGTGATCTCGTTGCCGACACCGAGGAGAATTTCCTTGTCGGCCGCCTCCAGGTAATAGGGAACCGAGATCGCGTCCTGCGCGATTTTCGCCGTGCCAACCGCCAGTTGCTCGATCACCGCGGAGCCGATGATCGCATTTTGCATCCGGACCTTGTTCCCCTCCACGGTGAAGGGAGAAATGCGCGTGGTGCCCCCCGTAGGCAGGATACGGAAAACGTCCGCGAAGATGTCGAATGTGCCGGACTGGCCGTTGTTGTTGGTCTCCCAGCCGGTAATCCGGCCGTTTACGTCCACCTTCAGGCTGGCCCGGCCGAACAGCGTCGTCACGTTGCCGTTGATGGTCGTGATCGCCTGCGCCTGGCTGTTGATCGTGACGCCCTGCGATTGGACGGTGCTGGTCAGCGAGGCATAGCTCGTCTGCAACGACCCCACATCCGTCGTCAGGTCGCCAACGTAATTCGCCCATGCAGACCATGCGGTGGTGCTGGTCGAGGTGCGCGAATAGGAGAACTTCTCGTCCGAGCTGACAAACACCTGCTGGATTACGCCGCCGGTGTTGTTCACAAAAGGGACTGTCGTCGTCAGAACGCCATAGGTGGGACCGGCAGGCACCCCCACCACAGTTCGGAGCTTGAACTCGCGAACCGACCGTCTCGGGTAATTGGCCCAATAGTATGACGGCGGCGAATTGACGTTGCGCGTGTCCAGCACCGTGTTGAGGTTATCGAGGCTGGCCAGCACCTGCGACTGCTGCGTAACCGATGCCTGAAGATCAGGCAGAGCCACCCCCGCAGCGATCTCGGCCGGAGTGGCGGGGCGGACATCGACATGCTCGAAGATGATGTCTGCGACATCGGCAATGCTGCCCAGCGCCGACCAGTGCGCCATGGCATAGAGATCGAAATAGGTGGCGCTGGGCAGGGTGTTCTGCACCAGCTTCCGAAAGCGATAGCTCCGGCCCGGCGTGCCGCTTCCGACCGGTGAACCCGTCTCATCGGGATCGGTGGCGAAAGCCATCGTGATATCCCGGTTGTTACCGGTGGCCGTGTAGGGACGAAACAGGACGCCCGCACCGGGCAGGGACCCGTTCATCAGCCGAATATCGGCCTCGATCACGTAATAGCCGTTCTGGGTGATCGACTTGTTGACCCGCTGGGCGGCGTAGCAGTTGGTGGACGCCGGAGCCGTCTGCCGCCACGCATAGCCCAGCCCGCCGCTGCGCTCCGCCCGGGCGTGATAGGTTGGACCTGAGACGCCAGTGTTCCACCGATCAGGCCGCACCCCGGTGGAGTATTCCTGAAAGTTGGGGTCGAGGGCCAGACCGCCGGTGCCCATGCTGGCAGCAATCGCCGCGCTGTTCTGCGCCGCTGAGGCGGCGCCGGTCGCTACCGATGCCTGCGAGGATGCGGTGCTGGCTGAACTGGCGGCATCGCTTTTGTGCTGGGCGGCGGTGCTGGCGCTCTGCGAAGCGGCAGCGCGGGAAGCATCGGCATCCACGGCGCTCTGCTGCGCAGCCTGCGCGCGGGACTGCGCGGCTGTCTCGGCGGTGGCATCATCCACGCCAAAATAGTCAAAAGCGGCAGACCCTTCTGGATGGGACGCATGGTTAGCCCAAGCGATTAGCCGAAATTGTGACGCGCCTTCCGCGATATAGGTGTCGGCGTTGAAGTCCGCTTCCAGATCCTTCCAACCCGTAGTGGTGTAAAGTTGACTGGTGACGACATATCGAAAGCCGCTGTTGGTTCCGACAGCTGCGCCAGCGGCATCGAGAATCTGGATACCGACATACATTCGCAGGCCAGAACTGATGTTTCCGCTGACACGGAAGCCTGCGCGCACCTTGTTCGTGGCACCCGGCCGAAGTGGCCACGTCTTCCAACTGAAGAGATCGCGCCGAATGCCAACAGGGGTTAGCAGGACGTTCGAGCGCCCTTCATATGAAGCAGTGACGGTCCATTGTGGTGTAGGGGTCTGGTCCCTTGCGGCCGCCATCGACTGCGCCCAGCCTTCAGCCCCGCTATCGAAATCCGGATTGCCGTCCCTCACCACGGCGCCCTTCGCAGCGGTCTGGGCGGTCAGCGAACTGGCGCTGGCGGCCGATGCCGCGTTGGTTGCTTCCGTGGCCTTGGTGGACGCCGTGCTGGCGCTGGACGCGGCCGCACTCGCGGACCCTGCGGCGGCATCCTTGTGGCCCGCCGCCACGCCGGCCTGCTGCGATGCCGTGTTGGCGAACCCCTGCGCATTGCTGGCGCTGGTCGATGCCTGCGATGCGCTGGTGCTGGCCTCTCCCGCCTTCGTGCTGGCCGTGGTGGCCGAACCCTGCGCTGCGGTCGCGCGTTGGCCGGCGGTCGTTGCCGATGCAGCAGCGTTGCTCTCACTGGTGGCGGCCGCCGAGGCCGCAGCCTTTGCGCTCTCCCGCGCCGTGACATCATCGATCGTGATCGACTGGATCTGCTGCGTCGCGAGGTCGGCGGATATGTTGAGTGACGCGGCGAGGCGCCATTCGACCATATCGGTTCGCGGGCCACCGCCGGTGAAGGTGCCTCCCCCGGTCTTAATGGCCTGAGGATTGACGAGGATCGTCTTGTTCTGCCAGCCACCGGCGACGGTCAGGCCGCCGCTGACGCTCAGGATCGTATAACCAAGCGACGATCCATCGGCGGCGTGGGCTACCAAGAAGAAATAGTGCCGATGGTTGCCGCTTGGTGCGTTGGTCAGGATGCGCGTCCTGATTGTCACCTCAAGCACCTGACCGTCGATCACCGGCCGGGTCGCGCGCTCGGAAAACACGGCATAGGCGGTCGATTGCAGAACCTTGCCGACGCCCGCGACCGTCTCGATGGTGGTGTCCGACCTGCTCGTCACAGGGAGTTCCGCCGCCAGCTGGTCTTTGGACTGGCTCAGATTTCTGATCCAGTAATCAGCGCCATTGTTGAAATCGCCGGCGAAGATCCGCTTCTGCACCGCCACGGTCGCATCGCGCGCGCTGGCTGCAACAGATGCGCTGCTGCTGGCCGAGGACGCCGAGCTGGCGGCATCCTGCGCCGATACCGACGCCTGCTGGGCCGAGGTGCTGGCTTCCCCTGCCTTGGTGCTGGCAGTGGTGGCAGAGCCCTGCGCGGCCGTCGCGCGCGTGCCCGCGAGGCCCGCCTGCGTCTGCGCCGTGCTGGCGTGGCCGCTGGCCGCCGTCGCGCTGTCGCCGGCATTGGTGGCGCTCTGCGCGGACGCGGTGGCGGCGATCTGCGCCGCATCCTTCGATCCTTCGGCATCGGCCGCCGATTCCGATGCGGCGATGGAGAAGGTCTCGGCCGAGCCGGCATGGGTCTGCGCATTGGTCGCGGCCTGCTGCGCTGCCGTCGCGGAGGCGCCGGCGGCATTGGCCCGGGCCTCGGCGGTGCTGGCGCTTTCGGCGGATGCTGACGCGGCGATCTCGGCCTGAATGCGCGCCGTGATGTCGCGCACTGCGAGGATCTTGAAATCAATGGTGGCCGTGCCGCCGTTGAGGCTGAGCCTGCCATAGGGGCGCAGGTGAACCGTTCCAGCCGTCCATGGCTGGATGCCCTTGGCGTTGTTGGCAACGTCCGACACCCGCAGCGTGGCCGTCACCGTCCCGGTCTTGGTGATGTTGGCAGACACATATCGCTGAGCGGGTGTCAGGGAGGATGCAAAGCTGGCGTCCAGACAGCGCCATTCAGCCCGCAGCTGGGGCGTGCCCCCGGTGGTATTGACCGCCGACACGTCCGCCTCAACCGTCACCTCATAGACGCGCCCCGGGATGGCACTGAATACGCTCTTCTGCGACCAGATCGCCTGATCGGTGGAGGTCTCGAACACGGGGCCGAACCCTGCCAGCGTGGCGTTGCTCTCGCGCGTGGAGACAGCATCAGGCGACCCGGACACGACGCTGGAGAAATTCGTCTCGCTGCCGGTCGTGTATCGGTCGGGCACACTGACTGCGAGCGCCTGCTGGGCCGCGTCCGACGCCGATGCAGCAGCAGCTTCAGCCTGGACGCGGTTGGTCTCCGACGCTGCGGCCGATACGCCGGCGTCATTCTTGTGGACCGATGCCGCCTGCTCGCTGGTATAGGCAGCGGCTGCTGACAGTTCGGAACTGACCTGCGCCGTGATGTTGCGCGCGTAGATCGCCCACACCTTGGTGAGCGCGGCGTTGTCGACATTGGAGATGCCGGGCACCCGGTTGATGAGGACGCTGGGGCGCAGATAGACCGCGCCGGCCTCATTGATGTTCACAACACCCGGCGTCACCACGTTGCGGCCGATCCGCACGCGAAGGATGGTCCGGCCGGCGGGTGTGGTTTGCAGACCCTTGATCGTGCGAGAGGCTAGCAGCGAATAGTCCGCGCTCATGATCCGCGCGTAGAGACCGCTATCGGAGGTGCCCGCGATGCTCTGCACTTCCGCGATGATCTCGTAGATCTCGCCATCGACCAGCTGGATGACGCCGATCGGTGCGACCGAGCCGGTGGCGATCGGCGTAACGGAGGCGCCGCCATCGGTGATCCAGTCGGGATGGGTGTCGGCAATCGTGGACTGACTGGCCGGCGATCCAACCGCAGAAACGCTGGTCAGAAGGTTCGCGTCGATCCGCTCCGGAAACAGGTTGCCGGCGGTGAGCCGGGCTTCCAGCCGCGCGGCCTGCGCAATGCCGGCGGATTGCCCTGCATCATCAGCCTTCGCCTCCGCAACAGTCGCGCTGCCGGCGGCGGCCTGCGCCGATCCATCCGCGCTGCTGGCATGGGTCTCCGCGTTGGCCTCGGCCTGCTCGGCGGCCTGCTTCGCCAGCCCCGCAGCATCGCGCGCCGCCTGGCTGTCGTCACGGGCCAGCTGCGATGCCGTCCGCGCGTTAATCGCCAGATCCCGCGCGCTCTCCGAAGCGGTACGCGCCGCCTGCGCATCATCGCGCGCGGATTGGGCATTCTGGCGCGCCTGCTCGGACACTTCGGCGGCAGCGGCCGCGATGGCAGCGGAATTGGCCGACGACGCCGTGTTGCCATAGGTTTCGAACAGGTCATCAATCTGACCTTGGGCGTTGCCGATCGCCTGCGCGGCCGCTGCAGCATCGGCGTCCAGCTGGGCGAGACCGTCCAGCAGATCTTCCGCCGGCACCCCGCCAACGGCATCGGTGTCCTTGGAGGTGTTGTCGCCGGTGACATCCGCGCCGTCATCGGGCTTGGGATGGGCCGGATCGTCATCAACAATGTCGCTCCACGATACGTCCGGGCTGACAGGTGCGGGAATGGCCGGCGCCGTGGACAGGCCTTCGATCGTGAAGGAACAATGGCTGACGCGTTCGGCCATCTCGACCGAGAAGTCCCGGAAGAAGCCGTAGATGGTCAGCGCCTCGAACGCCTCGTCCGCGATCCACAGCGCGGGCGTGGCGCGCAGCGATGCCATGCGGCGCAGCACGGCGTCTGCGGCGTCGGTCCCGATCAGGGATTTTGCCGCCATGCGCTTCGCCCAGGCACGGGGCACGGCCGTGGTGTTGCCGAATTCGTCGGTGGCCTTCCGGCTGTAATCGGTAATGCCGATGTTCGGCTTGTTTTCGGTGACGCCGAGCGATTCGACCGGGCCGAACAGCAGCGTGCCAGCCGAAACCGATGCGCCCACAGCGGCAGGGATGATGGTCACCGACAGTTCCGCGCCCGCTTCCGCGTCGAGATCGAGGAAGGTGGCGGACGATCCCGCCACATCGATCAGGCGGTCATATCCCGGAGCGACCACGCGGACCTGCGCGGCGTTGGTGTCCAGCACCGCAAGGCCGGCGGCTGGCTCAGGCAGCGTGAAGCTGGCGACAATCGCGCCCTCGCGCGTCGTAGCCGAGCCAAGCGCCTGGTCGAACATGGCCCAGCGGTTGGTCGGGCCGACATCGACCCAGACAGGCGAACCGGCGGCCGGCGGATTGCCGAGGTTTCCGGCAACAACGCTTTCCCAGATGCGATGGTCTGCGATCACCCGCGCGCCGGGCGCATAGGTGGCAATGGCATTCCAGGCCGGCTGCTCGTTTTCGCTGACGTTGATCGAGGTCAGCACCGCATCACTCACCGAGATGGGCCGGATCACCCGGAAATTGCTGACCCCTTCCGCCGCCGGATCGCCGCCGGGGAGCACACCCTCGGCCGAGGGCAGCCCTTCGATCTCCAGCGAGCAATAGCTGGCCGTGCCCAGCTGCAGCTCGATCTGGAAATCCTTGTAGAAGCCATAGGCGATCAGGCTGCCGAACGCCTCGTCCCCGATCCACAGCGCCGGGACGGCGCGTGCCTCGGCCGCGCGGCGCTGGACCGCATCGACATGGGCGGATGGCAGGACGGACCGCACCGTGAACCGCTTCGCCCATGCGCGCCGCACCACGGTGGTGATCCCGAAATCATCGGTCTCGCGGCGGCTGTAATCGGTGAGGGAAACGGCAGCGCCAGTTTCGGTATCGCCAAGGTCGAAGGCGGCGCCCGCGATCAGCTTGCCGACCGCTGCCGGAGCATCTGCCAGCGGCGCAATCGTCACCTCGATGGTCTGGCCCACCTCATGCGGCAGGTCGAGGAACACCATGGCGGCCGAGCCTGCGGCAGCGCGGGTCTCGTCATGGACCGCCGCCCCGTCCGCGATGATGCGCAGCCGGATGGTGGCGGCATCAAAATCGAGCAGGCCCAGCGTGTCGATGGGGAGGGCAGGGACAACCGACACGGTGATGGGGCCGGCCGGCGCGGTGCTGCGCGGCCCGGCACCGGCATCGAACATGGCCCAGCGGTTGGTGGAGCCGGCATCGATCCAGGCATTGGGCGCAAGCGGCGGGTCATTGCCCAGATTGGCGGGGATGACGCTTTCATAGACCCGGTGGGTGGCCGCCTTGATTACGCGCGCTCCCAGCGGATAGTTGACGCCCGCCGACCATTCCGGATGGTCGTTTTCGGCAATGCTGCTGGTGATCGGCCCCAGATCGGCCGGCAGGACCAGCTTCATGCTGCCGCCACCGTCGAGATTGCATCGCCGCCGCTGGCGCTGGTCACATCATCCAGCTTCTTCGCGACCCGGCCGGTGTTGCCAGCGGTCGCAGCATGGCCTGCATTGTTGTCCGTGCGCAGGCGTTCCAGCGCATCGGTCAGATCGGTTCGCATGGTCTGCAATTCGCTCCGCAGATCGTCATTGGCAGGCTGGGAGGCTGCGGCGGCCGCTACCGCGACCGATTCCAGCAGCTCCTCGGTGGTTTTGGGCTGGCTGCCCGACAGGGCGAGGGTGGACCCGTAGGTCGCTTCCAGGCTGGCGGCGGTCTGCGCGCGCACCCGGTCCAGTTCCTGCTTG
>PJTY01000071.1_pt1 | contig 92048 bp, 61 predicted proteins | sample 1512121 | NCBI WGS metagenome assembly PJTY01 (sample SAMN08177680, study PRJNA422409) | Soil metagenome, whole genome shotgun sequencing project. | isolation source: Soil enriched (2) on filter paper: alkali lignin treatment | place: USA: Madison | collected 2015-01-15 | reverse complement strand
TCTCAGTAGTTACCGCATTGAGCAATTCATGGTAGGGACGCTCATGAATCAACGTACTCCCGGGGATCGTCACCCCCACACGGGAAAACAGTTGCCGCAACAGGATGTCCTCACCGTCATCTGGGGCTTCACTCAAAAAACCTGCGATTTGCCTGATGCGCCCGGGTTTGTTGAACAGCACTGCAAACGATAGAAGCCAGAGTGTGTATTGATATGCATCAGGCTCCCACAGCTTCAAGCTGAAAGCCGGATAAGCTTGCTTGTGACGTTGAAACTGGGAAAACACGTGATCCACATAAAACTCAAGCGCTTCAACGGGCTCCCCCCCCGAATAAAGTGCTACTAGCAATTCCAGAGATTCAAAGCACCAATCCCAACTCAACCCTTCAACATTTACGTAATCTGGGTGTTCCAACGCTAAAGAATCTTCAGCCTTTAGTTCCACATAGTATTTCTTCCAAAAATCAACAGAGTCGAGATAGGCTGCCTCTTGCAGCAAAGGCTCACGTTTGATCTCATCAAATTTCTTCATTTTCAAATCCTACTGAATTACATCACCTATAGATCTCGCATGCCCATCAAGCTTAACTACCTGGGTTACAGCGCCTTTCTCATCTACGGTTATCAACCAACGCTCATATCCAGCCGAGCGAATATTCATTGCCTGTTCTTTCCCCAAACTTTCGGAAAGCCTTGGACGAATCCACGCATCACTCATCTGCCTGGCACTCGGATGCCCCTTACTCCCCTTTGTAACCGGCAAACTACCCGGCGAAAACGCGCCCCCCGTTCGATACTTGGTCTCGGTAATGATGAACGGCGGCGGTGGATGGGCATTACGATAGACGCCATCCAGCCCGCGCCCGGTGGGTTTCATTTGCAGGCTGCGGGGCCCACGAGCGGCCGACAGCAGGTTCTCATGGCCTTTGCCGAGCATGTACTGATCACTGACCACCTCCCCATAAATGCCCTTCTGCGCCCGGGTCGCCGTGGAATGATCGAACACGTGCACATTGGCGCCATGCGTGGCGGCAGCCGCAGAGGTGGGCACTGGCGGGCCGAGCGCACCTTCGGGGCGCTCGAGGTAACGCGGACGCATGCCAATGCCAGAAGTCACCCGCCCACCACTCATCGCCATGGGCACCGGCTTAGGAGCATGCACCCCGGCCTGCGCAACCTGCGCGGGCAGATCGCTGGCCTGTTCCAGCACCTTGGCCAACCTGGCGTCGAGTTGCATCAGCGCCCGTGGGATTTCCCGCACTGCATGCACCTGTACCGCGTAGAACTGCGCTTCCATGGCCTGCAGCCGCACCAACAGGTGCGCGGCCGCCTGGTTGAAGGGCCAGTTGCCCAGATAGCTGCGAAGCTTTGCCGTTGCAGCGATGACCTTGGTCAAGAACTGGTTCAGATAGGCCAGCAAGTCCTTTTCATAGCTCGCGAACCTGACCTGGCGCAGCCAGAACTCCACGCTGCCGCGGGTGAACTTGCCAAGAAACGCAACCACGGTCCGCAAGATGATCTGGCTTTCACGGATAAGCAGCAGGCACAAACCTCGCAGAAACGCTGCGGCTTCCTGCCCAACCAGTGCACCTGCCACCGAGCCCACGGGCGTACCCACCGCCCCCACCACAGCACCGATGATCGGCGCGATCAAGGTAATCAGGCAGGCTACCAGCAGCACCCACTCCTGCCACTGTGGCGGCTGCGCCGTTGCCTGGTTGCCATCCGCCGTGTAGCGCTTGCCCAAGCGCAGGCACACTGCAGCCAGGTCACGGGCGCTGAGCACGATCACCACCCCAGGCACCAACGACAGCAGCATGTCGGCAATGACCACGCTCAGTGGCCGTTCCTCGGCAAACTCGCCCAGCACCAGGTCACGCAGCCAGCCAAAGCCGCCTGCCACCCTTTCCACCGCTTCATCCAGCCAGTCAGCAGCGGAGTTCATGACTGGCCACCTGCCGAGGTGCAGCCGGCAAGCAATGCCTGCAAGTCAGCATCCGGCTCGGTTGCGGTCGTCAGCTGCAGCGAGCCTTGGCCAACCTCGTAGCGCACCTGGGCGCTGCAACCGGGAGTAACGCCAGCCAGGCGGGCATAGCCGTTCTGGTCGACCATACCCTGGCGCTGGGTGCCATCGGACAACGTCGCCACGTAGGCCGTGCCCGCAATTGGCGTACCGTCGGCATGCACCAGGCGAAACTCGATTTCCTCCTGCGACGGTGCAGGCGGCTCACCGTAACGTGCAGGCGCCTTTACCTGGGCGATGGCATGCAACAGCAGTGGCTCGGGGCAACCGATTTCGATGCGGCCATCACCCAGCTTGATGAACGCCCCGCCGCAACTCAGGGTCAGCGACGTTCGGCTATCGATGTGCACATGGCCGTGATGGCTGGTGATCGACACATCGTCATTGGCATCGACCCGCAGTTGCCCGCCGACCTGCACACGCTTGTCCTGCGCGACCTGCTCGCTGGCCTCGAGGCCAACCATCACGCTCAACGCCCCGCCAACGGCCAACGACTTGCCCAGGCCTATGCTTTCGACTTTGCCAAGGGCGACCGTTTCGCTCTTGCTGGCGCCGACCTTGACACTGCGGTTGCCACCTATGTGCACCACTTCGTCATGCTCGACGCGCTCGCTACGATCATTGCCGATGAGCGTGGTTTCATTGTGTTTCACGACGTTGTTCTGGTCGCGCTCGGCATGAATGAATACTTCCTGCCGCCCCAGTTCGTCCTCGAAGCGCAACTCGTTGAAGCCATCGCCTTTATGGGTCTGGCTCTTGATGGTCATGCGGGTCTTGTGTTCGGGCAGGTCGTAAGGCGGCAGCTGGTCACCGCAGTAGGTGCGCCCGGTGATCATCGGCTGGTCAGGGTCGCCATTGACGTATTGGACAATCACATCCTGGCCAATACGCGGAATGGCCATCGAACCCCAACTGCCACCGGCCCAGCCTTGCGACACCCGCACCCAGCAGGAACTGAATTCGTTGTTGCTGCTTTCACGGTCCCAGGGGAAGCTGACCTTGACCCGCCCCCACTGGTCGCAAAAAATCTCTTCGCCCGGCGGGCCGACCACGGTGGCCATGTGCGGGCCATCGATGCGCGGCTTGGCCAAGGGTGCCGGGCGCCATTCGGCCATGCCTTGCACCAGCAGCGCATCGTTCACATAGCGGGTACCTTGTTCGGCGCCGGCGGCTTCTTCCTGCAGGCTGGTGAACTGCGTACCTTCGTGGCACAGGCTGATTACGCGCCAGTGCACATTGAGGTCTTCACGCGGGTGGCCGACGAGGGTGAAGCTCAGGCCTGGCTGCAGGCGCACGTCATCGCCCTGTACTTCGGCCAGGCGGGCGTCATGACGCAGCGCCGTCAGCCGCGTTTCAGTGAAGGGCTTGCCGACCGCATCGCGCTTGTAGCGCCCCGGGTAATCAAAAAACTCATAGTCCAGCGACTGGTGCGTGATTCCGCTGGCCTGGGCCTTGTGCTCCTGGCGATAGGCCGGGTTGGTGAAGGTGTAGTCGCGCTGCACCTGCTGCGCAGTACGCACCTGCTCGCAGTAGCGCAAACGCCGCAGGCAAGCACGGGCCTGGTCACCACCGCTACTGGCGTGGTACAGCACCTTGTCAGGGCCGAGATCATCTTCATCCAGCCAAAGCGCTTCATCATCTACGGGCTTTAGCGTGCCCCGGCTGAGCAACCCAAGCGATAGCAGGCGATCGGTAACGATCAGCGTGTGGTGCCTGGCGCAGTGTGCAAAGCGGTAGACGAAGCCCTCTTCAGCGGCAAGGCGATGGATGAAGTCGAGGTCGGTTTCCCCCGCCTGGACACAAAACTCACGCACCTGGTGATCGGCGCTGCTGTTGAGCTCGAATCGGGTAATGCCCTGGCGCTTGAACATCAGTTCAAGAATCTGCGGCACGGTTTTCTGCTGGAAGATGCGCCAGTTCGAACGCAAGCGGGCACGGGCCAGTTGCGGCTCGACCACAGCGTGGTAGCGCGTGCGACAGAAGCTGGTTTCACCCTGGCTGAAGGCGCTGACCAGGCCATGCACATGGCGCAGTGGCCGATCTGCGCAATAAAGGGTGAATAGCGCAGGCTTATCGAGCACCTGGCCGAAGTCGACATCACTGTCGTAGCTGACAAGTTCAAGGCTCAGTTCAAATGGCTGGCTGATAGCTTCTTCCAGCTTGAATGAAACCACTTCGAACTCCGTGCGCCCGGCGAGCGCCTGAAATCCGAAACGAAAGTCCGACTGTTTCATGAGTTGCTCTACCCGCCATCATGGTTACCGGCGAAAAAACAACCACATCCTGGCTTTCTTCAAGATGAGTACGTCGAATGAAAATTGCCCGTCGCCAACGTTCAAGCCGGCTAAATCCGTGGCATTGGCGGACTTGACCGATGACGACAGTGAGGATGAGGCAGTGACTGAAGAGCAACTTAAACCGTACCGCCCCGCCATGACAGGAACGATGGGTTTCATGCATTTGATGATTTCGTAGGAAATTTCCTAAAGCATCAACTTACAAACTTTTGCGCGTGCGAGTCCGCTCACTGAAACACCAGAGATTCAAGCCAGAAAAATAATAAATACAGTTACTGCAAAGTTCGCGAAACAGCCCCTTTCATTCATCCTGAAATCACTTGGATTCCGAAATGCACCATTCTGTTGGAGGGCGATGACCTTGGCACCCCTAAAGCGCACCAAAATGGTGCATGACTGCCAGCAATTGGGGCATGCCATCTGCCCCTCATCCACCGCTCAAGCCTATGCATTCACATCCGGTCACAACCGCCAACGTTTGCGTCTACTCCGCAGCATGGCAATGGTGACCAGCGGGTCACATTTTTACCTCTTTCTCTCCTACACTCGGGTTTCGGCCCGCCATTTGCTCATCGGAAGAGTGACGAAAAAAAGTCGAACTTTACGGAACGCGAGCAGGTCAGGAACTAAGTAGGCCAAACGCAAAGGGACTTCCCAGCCTCGGCCCACACACCCCACCAGCCCAATCGCCTTCGGCGGGAATGCCGATCGCGCCGTGCCTGCGCGCACGACCCTGGGGCATGGAACGCACTACGCAGAATCCAGAAACAGAGAGAACCAACACGAAACATTGCCACGGGTGCCAGCACCCGGCCAAGCATAGGGATGGAGAGAAGTATGATCAGTGCCGCTGTCGAGCCTCACGTAGATTCATTCAACCCGGACAACCGCGAGCCGCTCACCCCGGACTTCGCCACGACAGGCAAGGCACCCGGCGCCCAGCGCCAGCACAACCGCAACAAGCGCAAGATATTGTTCGTGACCTCGGAAATCGCCGACCTGGTGAAAACCGGTGGCCTGGGTGACGTGTCGGCAGCCCTGCCCCGTGCCCTGGCACACCTGCACGATGTGCGGGTGCTGATCCCCGGCTACCGCCAGGTGATGGAAAGCGACAACCCCATCCACATCGTCGGTGAACTGGGTGGCCATGCCGCCTTGCCGCCGTGCAAGATCGGGCGCATGGACATGGCCGACGGCCTGGTCATCTATGTGCTGATCTGCCCCGAACTGTACCAGCGCGACGGCACCCCCTATGGCGCCAACAACGGCCGCGACTGGCCCGATAACCACATCCGCTTCGCCCGCCTGGGCCTGGCTGCCGCCGAAATCGCCGCCGGCGAAGGCAGGATCCACTGGAAGCCCGAAGTGGTCCACGCCCACGACTGGCCAGCAGGCCTGGCACCGGCCTACATGCACTGGCGCGGGCTGAGCACGCCAACCCTGTTCACCATCCACAACCTGGCCTACCAGGGTGTGTACAGCCGCGGCTGCAGCCCGGAACTGGCAATCCCCGAGCACGCCATGCAGCAGGAAGGCATGGAGTTCTACGGCAAGCTGTCGTTCCTCAAGGCCGGCCTGGCCTACGCCAGCCATATCACCACGGTCAGCGCCACCTATGCCCGGGAAATCACCACTCCGGAATTCGGCTGCGGCCTGGACGGCTTCCTCGCCAGCAAGGCCCAGCAAGGCCTGCTCGGCGGCATTCCCAACGGCATCGACGAAAGCTGGGATTCGGCCACCGACAAGCACCTGCAGCACAACTTCAGCATCAACGACTGGGAAGGCAAGGCGCGCAATGCCCAGGAAGTACGCGAGCTGTTCAAACTGCAGCCCTCCGAAGGCCCACTGTTCGCCGTGGTTTCGCGCCTGGTCTACCAGAAAGGCCTGGACCTGACCCTGGGGGTGGCCGACTACATCGTCGAGCAAGGCGGGCAGATCGCGATCATCGGCCGTGGCGAGCCCGAAGAAGAGCAGGCCATGCGCGAACTGGCGCTACGCCACCCGGGCCGTATCGGCGTGCGCATCGGCTTCAACGAAACCGACGCCCGGCGCATGTTCGCCGGCAGCGACTTCCTGCTGATGCCGTCACGCTACGAGCCATGCGGCCTCAGCCAGATGTACGCGCAGCGCTTCGGCTCGCTGCCGGTGGCGCGCAACACCGGCGGCCTGGCCGACACCATCGAGTGCGGCGTCACCGGTTTCCTGTTCAACGAGTCCACCGTCGAAAGCTATCGCGAGGCACTCAGCCGCGCCTTCTATGTATACGGCAAGAAGGACCTGCTGAACGCCATGCGCTGCCTGTCGATGACCCAACCGTTCAACTGGTGCCAGGCCGTGGAACCCTACGCACGGCTGTACGAAGACCTGGTCAAGCAGGCCCAGCACAGCCACTACTGAACGGGGAGTTGAAGATGCACAGGCATGGCGCACACCTGCTGGACGCCACGTCGGCGCGCTTCGCCCTCTGGGCGCCGGATGCGCGCAGCGTGAGTGTGGAACTGGAGCAGCAGCCGGCCATCGAGCTGTTGCCCGACGATGAAGGCTGGTACACCGGCGTGGCCCCGTGCCAGGCCGGTGACCGTTATCACTACCGTATCGACGGTGAACTACAGGTGGCCGACCCCGCCTCGCGCTACCAGCCTGACGGCGTGCAGGGGCCGAGCCAGGTGGTGGATGTGGCCAGCTATGCCTGGCAACACCCCTGGCAAGGCCGGCCCTGGCACGAAGCGGTCATTCAGGAGCTGCATGTCGGCCTGCTCGACGGCTACCAAGGGGTCGCCCGGCAACTGCCGCGCCTGGCCGAGCTGGGCATCAGCGCCATCGAGCTGATGCCGCTGGGGCAGTTCCCCGGCGAGCGCAACTGGGGTTACGACGGCGTGCTGCCCTATGCGCCGCAAAACACCTACGGCAGCCCCGAGCAGCTGTGTGCGCTGGTCGACCAGGCCCACGGCCAGGGGCTGATGGTGCTGGTCGACGTGGTGTACAACCACTTCGGCCCCGACGGCAACTACCTGCACCAGTACGCCAGCCCGTTCTTCCGCGAGGACCGGCAGACCCCATGGGGCGCAGCCATCGACTTCCGCCGCCCGCAGGTACGCGAGTACTTCATCCAGAACGCCCTGATGTGGCTGTGCGACTACCGCTGCGATGGCCTGCGCCTGGATGCCGTGCACGCTATCGACCAGCCCGACTTCCTGGTCGAGCTGGCGCAAAGGGTACGCGCTGCCGTGGAGCCGGGCCGCCACGTGTGGCTGGTCCTGGAGAACGAGCACAACCAGGCCTTCCTGCTGGAACAAGGCTTCGATGCCCAGTGGAACGACGACGGCCACAATGCCTTGCATGTGCTGCTGACCGGCGAAACCGAAGGCTACTACGCCGACTACCAGCAGCGCCCCATCGACCAGTTGGCCCGCTGCCTCGCCGAAGGTTTCGTGTTCCAGGGCCAGGCCAACCGCCATGGTACGCCCCGCGGCGAGCCCAGCGGGCACTTGCCGCCCAGCGCCTTCGTGCTGTTCCTGCAGAACCATGACCAGGTCGGCAACCGCGCCCTGGGCGAGCGCCTTACCCGCCTGTGCCCGCCGCAGGCGCTGCGGGCGGCCACCGGGCTGTTGCTGCTGGCGCCGATGATCCCGCTGCTGTTCATGGGCGACGACGATGGCAGCTGCCAGCCGTTCCTGTTCTTCACCGACTTCCATGACCAGCTGGCCGACGCCGTACGCGAAGGTCGGCGTGGCGAGTTCGCCCATTTCGCCGCCTTCGCCGACCCCGAGCAGCGCCAACGCATTCCCGACCCCAACGCAGAACAGACCTTCGAGGCCTCCCGCCCGCAAGCCAGGGAAGTGATCGCTGGCTGGCACGGGCTGTACCAGCACCTGCTCGAGCTGCGCCGCCGCCATGTGATCCCGCACCTGCCCGGCAGCCGCGCGCTGGGCGCCGAAGTACACGGCGACAAGGCCCTGACCGCACGCTGGCGCCTGGGCAACGGCACCACCCTGCGCATTGACCTCAACCTGGCCGCTACCCCGCAGGAGGTCGAGTTGCCCGCGCCCGCCAACCGACTGTTCGACAGCAGCGACACCCGACACCCCGATACCCATCTGGCCGCATACAGCTGCGTGGTCAGCCTGCTTTCCCCCGCCCAGGAGCGCCCATGAGCGAAACCGCCCTGCACCGCCTGGCCACCCGCGTCGGGCTGAGCCGCGACTGGATCGACGCCAATGCCCGGCCCCAGCGAGTCAGCGACGAGGTGCTGCGCAACATCCTTGAAGGCCTTGGCCATCCCGCTTCCGATGACGCCGCCATTGCCGCCAGCCTGCGCGCCGTGGACGCTGCCGAAGACAGTGAGCACCTACCGCCGCTGCTGACCGCCGACCTCGGCCAGCCACTGCCACTGGCGCGCTATTTCAGCGCCGCCAGCGTCGCGCACTGCACCCTGGAGGACCACAGCGCCCTCACCTTCAGCCTCGACGACCAGGCCCAGCTGCCCGGTGCGTTGCCCATCGGCTATCACCAGGTGGAAATCGACAGCCGCCGCTTCACCGTGGCCGTGGCTCCGCCACGCTGCCACAGCCTTGAAGACCGGGTGCAGGCACCGCCCCCGCGCTGCTGGGGCCTGGCGGTGCAGCTGTACAGCCTGCGCCGGCCCGGTGATGGCGGCTACGGCGACTGCCTGGCCCTGGAACAACTGGCCCGCGCGGCCGCCGAGCGTGGTGCCGATGCCTTGGCCATCAGCCCGATCCACGCCCTGTCGACCATCGACCAGACGCACTACAGCCCCTACTCGCCCTCCAGCCGCCTGCTGCTCAATACCCTGTACGCCAGCCCAGCCGCACTGCTGGGCGAGCGGGAGGTGCGCGTGGCCATAGAAGCCTGCGGCCTGGAGCAACAGCTGGACGACCTTGAGCAAGGCCCGCTGGTCGACTGGCCGCGTGCCGCCAGCGCCCGCATGCGCCTGCTCGAAGCCCTGTACCAGGGTTTCAGCCAGGGCGACCACCCGCTGCGCAAGGATTTCGACAGCTTCCGCGAAGCCGGTGGCCAGGCCCTGGAACACCACTGCCGCTTCGAGGTGCTGCAGGCCCAAGCCGTGGAGCACGGCCTGGGTGCCGACTGGCGCCACTGGCCCAAGACCTGGCATGACCCGTACCACCCGGAAGTGGAGGCCTTCGCCAACGCCTACCCGGCCAAGATCGAGTTCCATGCCTTTTGCCAATGGCTGACCGAACGAGGCTTGCAACGCGCCCAGGAAGCAGCGCGCGGCAACGGCATGGCGGTCGGCCTGATCGCTGACCTGGCAGTGGGCGCCGATGGTGCCGGCAGCCAGGCATGGAGCCGGCAGGACGAACTGCTGGCAGGCCTGAAGGTGGGCGCACCGCCCGACATTCTCAACCGTGCCGGCCAGGACTGGGGCATCTGCGCCTTCTCGCCCGAAGGCCTCAAGCGCAACGGCTACCGCGCCTTCATCGAAATGCTGCGGGCCAACCTCGCCCACGCCGGCGGCCTGCGCATCGACCATGTCATGGGCCTGCGCCGGCTGTGGCTGATCCCGCAGGGGGCCAAGCCCAGCGAAGGCGCCTACCTCAACTACCCGCTGGACGACCTGCTGCGCCTGCTGGCGCTGGAGTCGGTGCGCCACCAGGCGATCATCCTTGGTGAAGACCTGGGCACCGTACCGGACGGCCTGCGCGAGCAACTGGCGGCCAAGGCCGTGCTGGGCATGCGCGTGCTGCCCTTCGAGCAGACCCAGCCCGGCCACTTCAGGCCGATTCTCGACTGGCCGGACAACGCCCTTGCCACCACCGGCACCCACGATCTGGCGCCGTTGGCCGGCTGGCTGGAAAACCGCGACATCGACTGGAGCCACCGCCTGCAACTGATCGACGCTGCCACCGAACTGCACTGGCGCCACGAGCGGCAGAAGGAGCACGATGGCCTGCGCCGCACCCTGGAGGCCAACTACGGCCCGCTGCCGGACAACGACGCGCTGATCGACGCGGCCATCCGCTACGTTGGCCACACCCGCGCACCGCTGGTGCTGGTGCCGCTGGAAGACCTGCTGGGCTGCGACGAGCAACCCAACCTGCCGGGCACCACCGCCGGCCACCCCAACTGGCGCCGACGCTTTGCCCGGCCGGTACGTGAACTGCTCGACGATGAAGACGCAGCAAGGCGCCTGGAGCTGTTGGCCCAGGCCCGCGAACAGGCGTGGGAGCGTGACCGATGAAAGCGCTGACCGCGACCCTGCGCCTGCAGTTTCACAGTGAATTCACCCTCGATCACGCCGCGCCGTTGGTGCCGTACTTCGCCCAGTTGGGTATCAGCCACCTGTATGCCTCGCCCATCCTCAAGGCCCGCGCCGGCTCGCGCCACGGCTACGACGTGGTCGACCCGACCTGCGTCAACCCCGAGCTGGGCGGCGAAGCGGCGCTGCAACGGCTGGTTGCCGCCCTGCGCCAGCACGGCATGGGGCTGATCCTGGACACGGTGTCCAACCACATGGCCGTGGGCGGTGCCGACAACCCCTGGTGGCAGAGCCTGCTGGCCTGGGGCCGGCGCAGCCCGTATGCAGAATTCTTCGACATCCAGTGGCACTCCAGCGACCCACTGCTGGCCGGCCAGCTGCTGTTGCCGTTCCTGGGCAGCGACTATGGCGTGGCGCTGAAGAATGGCGAGATACCGCTGGAGTTCGACAGGCAAAATGGGGTGCTGCAAATCGCCCACTACGAACACCGCTTCCCGATCTGCCCGGTCGACTACGGCTGGCTTCTCGCCCTCAGCCCGGACCCGGCCCTGAATGCCCTGGCCGAACGCTTCACCGCGTTGAACGCATCGGCCACGCCGCTGGCCGACGCCCTGCCCCTGCACGCCGAACTGGCGCGCCTGGTCGCTGAAGGTGCCGACCTCGAATCGGCGCTGCAGGCCTTCGACAGCCGCAACGAGCATGGCTTCAAGCGCCTGCACCTGCTGCTGGAACGCCAGACCTACCGCCTGGCAAGCTGGCGCACGGCCGCCGACGACATCAACTGGCGGCGCTTCTTCGACATCAACGAACTGGGCGGCTTGCGCGTCGAACGCGCGGTGGTGTTCGAGGCCACCCACGCCAAACTGTTCGAACTGATCGAGCGCGGCCTGGTAGACGGCCTGCGCATCGACCACATCGACGGCCTGGCCGACCCGCGCGGTTACTGCCGAAAGCTGCGCCGGCGGGTCGATGGCCTGCTGGCACGGCGGCCGTTGGACGCTGCCCTGGAGCACTTCCCGATCTACGTGGAGAAGATCCTCGGCGCCAACGAGCACCTGCACCGCGACTGGCTTACCGATGGCACCACCGGCTATGACTTCATGAACCAGGTCTCGCTGCTGCAGCACGACCCGGCGGGCGAAGCAACACTGACCGAGCTGTGGGCCAATGTGAGCGAACGCCCCGACTTCCCCGAAGAAGTGCGTCAGGCCCGCCACCTGGTGCTCAATGCCAGCCTGGCCGGTGACTGCGAGTCGGTGGCCCAGGCGCTGTTGCAGGTGGCGCGCAACGACCTGATGACCCGCGACCTGACCCTGGGCGCGATTCGCCGCGCCTTGCAGGCGCTGGTAGCGCATTACCCGGTGTACCGCACCTACTTCAATGCCTGCGGGCGCCCGGCAGAAGACGAAGGTTTTTTCCGGCAGGCCCTGGCCAATGCTCGCCAGGACCTCAGCGAAGCTGACTGGCCGCTGCTCGAGCACCTTGAACAATGGCTGGGCGGGCAAGCCTGGCGCAACCTGCCAGCAGGCCGGGCGCGCAAGCAGTTGCGCCATGCCTGCGTGCGCTTCCAGCAACTGACCGCGCCCAGCGCCGCCAAGGCGGTGGAAGACACCGCGTTCTACCGCAGCGCGCGGCTGCTGTCGCGCAACGATGTGGGCTTCGACGCCGAGCGTTTCAGCGCCCCGCCCGAGCACTTCCACAACGAGGCCCAGCGGCGCCTGCGCGACTTCCCCGACAACCTGCTGGCCACCGCCACCCATGACCACAAGCGTGGCGAAGATACCCGCGCGCGCCTGGCCGTGCTCAGCGAGCGCGGCCCGTGGCTGGCCAGCCGAATGGAACACTGGCGGGAACTGGCCACGCCGTTGCGTACGCAACTGGATGACGGCCTGGCGCCCAGCCCCGGCGACGAGCTGATGCTGTTGCAGACCTTGCTGGGCAGCTGGCCGCTGGACCTCGACCTGCACGACGACAACGCCCTTGGCCAGTACGCCGAACGCATGCGCCAGTGGCAGCAGAAGGCCCTGCGCGAGGCCAAGCTGCGCAGCAGCTGGAGCGCGCCGAACGAGGCCTACGAAAGCGCCTGCGCCCGCTACATCGAGGGCCTGCTGCTGGACGGAGAGAACCAGCAGCTGCGCAGATCGCTGGCCGACGCCGCGCACCTGGTGGCCTGCCCCGGTGCCCTCAACGGCCTGGTCCAGGCCCTGCTGCGCATGACCACACCCGGTGTGCCCGACCTGTACCAAGGCACCGAATACTGGGACTTCAGCCTGGTCGACCCGGACAACCGCCGCGCGGTGGACTACGCTTGCCGACGTCGCACCCTGGACGATGCAACGCCGGTAGCCGAGCTGCTGGCGCACTGGCGCGACGGCCGCCTGAAGCAGGCGCTGATCGCCCGGGTGCTGGACTGCCGCCAGGCCCATGCCGAGCTGTTCCGTCGTGGCGCCTACCTGCCCCTGACCGTGCACGGCCGGCATGCCGACAAGGTGGTCGCGTTCGCCCGCCTGGGCGAAGGCGAACGGGCCGTCATTATCGCGCCACGCCTGGCCAGTACCCTGCTGGCAGATGCACCGATACCCCTGATCCCGGCACAGAACTGGGAAGACACGCGGGTAAGCCTGCCGTTTGCCTTGTCGCCTGCCAACTCGACGGGACTTTTCTCCAATGCTGCGGTCAGCTCTTGCAGGGAGCTGTTGTTGAGCGCCGTGCTGGCGGAGTTTCCGGTCAACCTGCTGATACAACAATCTTGAGCATCAGGAGCGTCATGATGAGTGTCGATGAAAAGCGTATCCGCGAATTTGCCTACCAGATCTGGGAGTCCGAGGGTAAGCCCGCCGGCCAGGAAGATCGCCATTGGGACATGGCTCGCAAGCTGGCCGAAGCCGAGGCGCTGGCACCCAAGGCGGCGCCGCGCAAACGGGCCCCGGCCAAGCCCAAGGTAGCGGCTGAGCCGGTTGAGAAGGCCGTGGCAGCTAAGAAACCCCGGGCGGTGAAAAAGCCGGCTGCCGGTTAAGCCTGTACCGGCCTCTTCGCGGGTAAACCCGCTCCCACAGGAATGGGGTCAGGCCTGAGCATTACGCCATACCTGTGGGAGCGGGTTTACCCGCGAAGAGGCCGGTGCAGGACTGCATAGCTCCCTTCCCTCACCACGGCTACAGAGGACCGCCATGAGCCCCCGCACCCCGAAGAAAACCCGCTCGGTCGCCCCTTCGCGTATTCGCGAAGGCCTGCCATTCCCCCTCGGCGCCACCTGGGATGGCCTTGGCGTCAACTTTGCCCTGTTCTCGGCCAACGCCACCAAGGTCGAACTGTGCCTGTTCGACTCCACTGGCGAGCACGAAATCGAACGCATCGAGCTACCCGAATACACCGACGAGATCTACCACGGCTACCTGCCCGACGCGCACCCCGGGCTGGTCTACGGCTACCGCGTGCATGGCCCCTACGAGCCAGAGAACGGCCACCGCTTCAACCCCAACAAGCTGCTGATCGACCCGTATGCCAAGCAACTGGTCGGCAGCCTGCAATGGTCCGAAGCACTGTTCGGCTACACCATCGGCCACCCCGACGGCGACCTGTCGTTCGACGAGCGCGACAGCGCGCCTTTCGTGCCCAAGTGCAAGGTGATCGACCCTGCCTTCACCTGGGGCCGCGACCAGCGCGTGCTGATCCCCTGGGAACGCACGATCATCTACGAGGCCCACACCCGTGGCATCAGCATGCGCCACCCGGCAGTGCCGGAAGAACTGCGCGGCACCTTTGCCGGCCTGGCCAATGACGAGCTGCTCAAACACATCAAGGAGCTGGGCGTTTCCAGCATAGAGCTGCTGCCGATTCATGCCTTCGTCAACGACCAGCACCTTCTGGACAAGGGGCTGAACAACTACTGGGGCTACAACAGCATCGCCTTCTTCGCCCCGCACCCGCGTTACCTGGCCAGCGGCAAGATCGCCGAATTCAAGGAAATGGTCGCGCACCTGCATGACGCCGGGCTGGAGGTGATCCTGGACGTGGTCTACAACCACACCGCCGAAGGCAACGAGCGCGGCCCCACGCTGTCGATGCGCGGCATCGACAACGCCTCGTACTACCGCCTGATGCCGGACGACAAACGCTACTACATCAACGATTCCGGCACCGGCAACACCCTGGACCTCAGCCACCCCTGCGTGCTGCAACTGGTCACCGACTCGCTGCGCTACTGGGCCGGCGAGATGCACGTGGACGGCTTCCGCTTCGACCTGGCGACCATCCTTGGCCGCTACCACGACGGCTACAGCGAACGCCACGGCTTCCTCGTCGCCTGCCGCCAAGACCCGATGCTGAGCCAGGTGAAGCTGATCGCAGAGCCCTGGGACTGCGGCCCGGGCGGTTACCAGGTGGGCAACTTCGCCCCGGGCTGGGCAGAGTGGAACGACCGCTTCCGCGACACCGTGCGCGCGTTCTGGAAAGGCGACGAAGGCCAACTGGCCGACTTTGCCTCGCGCATGACCGCCTCGGGGGACATGTTCAACAACCGTGGCCGGCGCCCCTATGCTTCGGTCAACTTCGTCACCGCCCACGACGGTTTCACCTTGCGCGACCTGGTGTCTTACAACCACAAGCACAACGAAGACAACGACGAGAACAACCAGGACGGCACCGATAACAACCTGTCATGGAACTGCGGTGTCGAGGGGCCAACCGACGACCCGGCAGTGAATGCCCTGCGCATGCGCCAGATGCGCAACTACTTCGCTACCCTGCTGCTGGCCCAGGGCACGCCGATGATCGTCGCCGGCGATGAGTTCAGCCGCACCCAGCACGGCAATAACAATGCCTACTGCCAGGACAGCGAGATCGGCTGGGTGAACTGGGACCTCGACCAGGAGGGCCTGGAACTGCTGGCCTTCGTCAAGCGCCTGACCCGCCTGCGCCTGGCCTACCCAGTGCTACGCCGCTCGCGCTTCCTGGTGGGCGACTACAATGAGGCAATCGGCGTCAAGGACGTGACCTGGCTGGCACCGGATGGCAACGAGATGAGCGTGGAGCAATGGGAAGACCCGCACGGGCGCTGCCTGGGCATGCTGATCGATGGCCGTGCCCAGGTCAGCGGCATTGCCCGGCCAGGTGCCGAGGCCACCGTGCTGCTGATCGTCAATGCCCACCACGACATCGTGCCGTTCAAGTTGCCGACCGTGCCCGAGGGGGATTACTGGAGCTGCCTGGTCGATACCGACCGGCCGGAGCTGCGCAAGGGCCAGCACCTGCAGTTCGACAGCACGTTCGAGGTGAAGGGGCGGTCGTTGCTGCTGATGGTGTTGCAGCGGGATGAGGAGTGAACCGTAATGGCGCAGGGAGGTCGTAAATTTTGATCGCCCCATGCTATCCCTGTGGGAGCGGGTTTACCCGCGAATGCACCAGCCCAGACAACCCATATGCCTGACCGGGCCTCTTCGCGGGTGAACCCGCTCCCACAGGGTTTGGTCATATCAGTCAGGAACACCAGCAGGAGTAACCGTGAACCCCGAAGCCGGCAGTAAAGGTTTCGCCAGTGTCAACCAGGCCCCGGCCGTGAAGCGGCTGCAGGTGCTGACGGTGAACACCCACAAGGGCTTCACCGCTTTCAACAGGCGCTTCATCCTGCCGGAACTGCGCGAGGCGGTGCGCAGTACACAGGCCGATATCGTCTTCCTCCAGGAAGTGCTCGGCAGCCACGACCGCCACGCCGCGCGCTACCCCGGCTGGCCGCAGACTTCGCAGTACGAATTCCTCGCCGACAGCATGTGGAGCGACTTCGCCTACGGCCGCAACGCGGTCTACCCCGACGGCCACCACGGCAACGCGCTGCTGTCCAAATACCCGATCATCGAACACCGCAACCTCGATGTGTCGATCACCGGCCCCGAACGTCGGGGCCTGTTGCACTGCGTCCTGGATGTGCCTGGCCAGCACCAGGTGCATGCCATCTGCGTGCACCTGTCGTTACTGGAAAGCCACCGCCAGAAGCAGCTGCAACTGCTACGCAAGCTGCTCGAATCCCTTCCCGCCGACGCACCGGTGATCATCGCCGGCGATTTCAACGACTGGAAATCCCATGGTAACCGCACCCTGGGTTTGCAGAATGACCTGCATGAGGCCTTCGAGCGCCACCATGGCCACCTGGCCCGCACCTATCCTGCGCGGCTGCCGCTGCTGCGCCTGGACCGTGTCTACCTGCGCAACGCCGAAAGCCATGGGCCGCGGATTCTTGGGCACAAACCTTGGTCGCACCTGTCGGACCACCTGCCGTTGTCGGTCGAAGTCAGGCTTAGCAATCATTCTTCATAGCCCGGGCACGGCAAATAGCGAACCCCGCTATGCCCAGCGAGTTTGTCAGAGTATTCAACAGGTTGGATAAAACTACGGAACCTGAACACTTCCTTCACGCTTTCTTGACGCAAGCGGCGCGCTCTCCTTAGCTGAACATATCAAAGCAGTAATGATCTCACGCCGGGCCTCTAGCTCGCGCCTTCGTGCGCGCTGGCGATAGCCTGGCGTGCTGGTTTGGGTCGCCCACTGTTTTTGCCGTACAGCTCGTGACAACAGGCCAGGTCCTAGGGCTGTAACACAAAAACAAAGGAGATCCGCCATGAAAAGCACCTCGAACCACTTGCGCTTCGACAGCATTTTTTACGCGGTTTCCACGTCGCTGCTTCTGGCAACCCCGGTGGAAACTATCGCGTATGAACTGCAGGACGACCCGATCTCACCCGGTTTCCTGCACCAACCGGCAGTACCACAGCTGTCGCTCGACCCGGTCAGCGCCAGTGGCTTGAACATGGGTACCTTGAACGCCTTTTCGCAAAAGATGAGCGAACGCCATGGGCAGGCTGCACCGGACCTGGTCGCCAGCCAGTGGGCTCAGTTCTTCCCCACCACTGCGCGCAATGGCGCGCAGCCCCCGGACCAGCTGGAGGCACCCAGCCAGCAACTGATGATCGGCCCGGACCTGTTCGTGCGCGAAACTGCTGCGGGCAATGTGCACCGCGCGGGGATCTTCGTGGGGCAAAACAACCTGCAGACCAGCTTCAACGGCATGCGCCGGCTGTTGGGTGACAAGCAACGCAACGCCGTGAACCTCAGCGGTGAAAGCCTGGGGGTGTACTGGAGCATGACCCATGAGCAGGGCTGGCACCTGGATGCCGTGGCCATGGGGTCGCGCATCGACGTCAATGGTCGTGGCGAGAATGGCCAGCGACTGGACGACAGCGGCCACGCGATGACTTTTTCGCTGGAAGGCGGCATACCCATCGGCCTGGGTGGCGGCTGGGTGATCGAGCCGCAGGCGCAGTTGATCAACCAGCGGTTGTTCCCCGGCAACCGGGCGCAGGAGGAGACCTTGCAGGCCTTCGACAGCCAGCCGAGCTGGAGCGGTCGGGTCGGTGCCAGGCTGTCCGGGCGTTATGAAGTACGCGGCATGCCGATCGAGCCCTATGTGCGGACCAACGTGTGGTATGACTTCAGCAATGCCGATGAGGTGAAGCTGGACCAGGTCGACAAGATCTCCAGCTCGCGCTACTCGACCACGGTGGAACTGGGGTTGGGGCTGGTGGCGCGGGTGACGCCTTCGGTGGCGTTGTTCGTCAGTGCCGATTACAGCAGTGATGTGGATGACAACGATTTGAACGGGTTGATTGGCAGCCTTGGGGTTCGGATGCGGTGGTAGGCAGGTTCGGCCCTTTCGCGGGTGAACCCGCTCCCACAAGGTCCGCACAACATTTGAAGCTTGTGCACTACCTGTGGGAGCGGGTTTACCCGCGAAGAGGCAGAAGATCAGGCCGGCTTCATCACCAGCACACCCAGCGGCGGCAGGTTAAGCGCCAGCGACTGCGGCTGGCCATGGCTGGCTATCTGGTCACTCACCACCACCCCCAGGTTGCCGACATTGGACCCGGCATACAGCTCTGCATCACTGTTCAACAGCTCTTGCCAGCGCTCGCCAAACGGCACGCCAATGCGATACCCCTCGCGCGGCACCGGCGTGAAGTTGGCCACCACCAGCACCGGTTCGCCGCTGCTGCTCCAGCGCAACCAGGCATACACGCTGTTCTGCGCATCGTCACCGATCAGCCACTGGAACCCCTGGGGCTGGCAATCCTGCTCGTGCAACGCCGGCACCTCGCGGTACAGACGGTTGAGGTCGCCGACCAGGCGCTGTACACCCTGGTGCTCAGGGTACTGCAGCAGGTACCAGTCCAGCTCGCCATCGTGGTCCCACTCACGCCACTGGCCGAACTCGCAGCCCATGAACAGCAGCTTCTTGCCAGGATGCGCCCACATGAAAGTGAGGTAGGCGCGCAGGTTGGCAAATTTCTGCCAGCGGTCGCCGGGCATTTTGTCGATCAGCGAATGCTTGCCATGCACCACTTCGTCGTGGGAAATGGGCAGGATGAAGTGCTCGGAATAGGCGTAGATCAGCCCGAAGCTCATCTCGTTGTGGTGGTAGGTGCGGTGCACCGGGTCGTTCTGGATGTAATGCAAGGTGTCGTGCATCCAGCCCATGTTCCACTTGTAGGCAAAGCCCAGGCCGCCCTGCTGGGTCGGCTGACTGACGCCGGGCCAGGCGGTGGACTCCTCGGCGATGATCAGCGCGCCAGGGGCCTCGTGGGCCGCCACGCCGTTGAGGTGGCGGATGAAGTCGATGGCCTCGAGGTTCTCGCGCCCGCCGTGGCGGTTGGGCACCCATTCGCCGGCCTTGCGCGAATAGTCGCGGTACAGCATCGAGGCCACGGCATCGACACGCAGGCCATCGATGTGGAAGTGCTTCAGCCAGTGCAGCGCCGAGGCCATCATGAAGCCACGCACCTCGTTGCGGCCAAGGTTGTAGATCAGCGTGTTCCAGTCCTGGTGGAAGCCCTCCAGGGGGTTTTCGTATTCGTACAGGGCGGTGCCGTCGAAACGCGCCAGGCCGTGTTCGTCGGTGGGGAAATGCGCCGGCACCCAGTCTAGCAGCACGCCAATCCCGCCCTGGTGGCAGGCGTCGACGAAGGCGGCGAAGTCTTCGGCACTGCCGTAGCGCGAGGTGGGCGCGAACAGCGACAGCGGCTGGTAACCCCAAGAGCCGCCGAACGGGTGCTCCATGATCGGCAGCAGTTCGATATGGGTGAAACCCAGCTCCTGAACGTACGGCACCAGGCGCTCGGCCAGCTCGCGCCAGTTGTAAAAGCGCCCGACCTCACCCGCCTCATCCAGCTCGCAGCGCCACGACCCCGGGTGCAGTTCGTAGATCGACAGCGGCGCGCTGTAGGCATGGCGCTGAGCGCGTTGCGCCATCCAGTCGTGGTCTTGCCAGTGGTGGCTGAGCGGCCCCGCTACCTTGGAGGCGGTGCTCGGTGGCAGTTCGGTAGCGCGCGCCAGCGGGTCGGCCTTCAGCGGCAAAATGCCGTCCTTGCCCAGCACCTCGAACTTGTAGGTTTCGCCCACGCCCAGGCGCGGCACGAACAGCTCCCACACCCCGGCGCTGTGGCGCAGGCGCATGGGGTGGCGGCGGCCGTCCCAGTTGTTGAAGTCGCCCACCACCGACACCCGCCGGGCGTTCGGTGCCCACACCGAGAAACACACGCCGTCGACGCCATCGACCTGCACAGGCTGGGCGCCGAAGCGCCCGGACAGGTCGCGGTGGTTGCCTTCGGCGAACAGGTACAAGTCCATGTCGCCCAGTTGCGGGCCGAAGCTGTAGGGGTCCTCGGTAATCTGCTCACCACCGGCCCAGCCGATCTGCAGCAGGTAAGGGTGTGCCTCATCGAGGTGCGCGGTGAACAACCCGGGCAGGCTGCCCTGCTCCATTTCGGCAAGGATGCGCCCGTCATGCCGGGCCAGCATGCGCACATTCAGGGCATTGGGCAGGAAGGCGCGGACCACCTGCCCGCCCGCGCCGTCGCCATGGGGGCCGAGTACCGCAAATGGATCGGCGTGCTCGGCGCGGGCCAGGGCGTCGAGGTCCCGTTGCCGAAGGCCGCCGTTTTCACGCGTTGTAACGTTCATTCTGACTCTCCCCAAGTACTGATCAGTCCATGCAGGCCATGCAAAGGCACGGCCAGCCAGCTCGGACGGTTTTCGGCTTCGTATGTGATTTCGTAGGCAGCCTTCTCCAGGCAGAACAGCTCCAGTGCGGCACGCTCGCCTTCGGCCTGCTGCCATGCGTGAGGCATGGCCGCGGTGGCCAGGCCATAGGCTTCGACAAAGGCATGCCGCGACTGGTGCAGGTATTGCCTGGCTACACGTTGCCGGGCTTGGCGCGCCGGGTCGGAAAGGTCCACCGCAGACGCGCTGCGCAAGATCATCGCAGCAGCATAGTCGAAGGATCGCAGCACGCCGCTGACATCCTTGTACGGGCTATGTCTTGCTCGACGCTCTTGCAGCGGCCGGGCCGGTTCACCTTCGAAATCGATGAGGTAGGCGTCGCCCTGCACCACCAGTACCTGGCCCAGGTGCAGGTCGCCGTGCACGCGCATCAGCAGGCCGCCCTGGGCCTGGCAGGTCAGGTTGGCGATGTGCTGGGCCAGGCCGTCGCGCTGTTGCTGCAAGTCGTCGACCAGCGCCTGGCTTTCGCTGTCGAGGCTGTCGCGGTGCTGGCCCAGCAGGTCGAGGGCATGGGTGAGTTCGGCACTGATCTGTGCACTCCAGCGTTCGCTGTCGTCAGCATCGCTTGGGCGCGGCTTGAAGGCCTCGTCATTGGTCGGTGCGGCCAGCAGCAGGTGCATCTCGCCCAGGCGCTGGCCGAGCAAGGCGGCAAAGCCGGTAAGTTCGGCCATTGCATCGGTGTGCGCATCGGCGTCGAGGCTGGAAGGCTCCATCTGGTCGCGGATGGCTCGCTCCAGGGTGTTCTGGGTCCAGGCCCAGGCGTCACCCTGGTTGCTCAGGTAGCCCTGGGCGATCATCAGCAGGTGTGGCGCGCCCTGCTCGTCCACCCGGCTGACCCAGGCCAGCAGCGGCGAAATGTTGGCAAAGCCTGCGGCGGTCAGGTAGGCGCTCATTTCCAGCTCGGGGTGCACACCCGGGTTGACCCGGCGAATCAGCTTGAGCACCACCTGGTCGCCGATCACCACCGAGCTGTTGGACTGCTCGGCGCTGAGGTAGCGCACGCTGCTGTCGTCGTTCAACGCCAGGCCCGCCAACTGCTGCGTGCTTTCGAAGCGCAGCTCGCCCTCGCCATTGCCACAAGGCAGATGCATGCCATCCTCACAGGCTCGCAGCACCGCGCGGATGAACGGCTCAAGGACGAAGGCGTCGGTGATCAGGCCAACCTGATGGGCACGACGCACCCGTGACAGGGCCAGCTGCTGTGGCAGCGCGCTGTTGATCTGTTCTTCGGGCAGCAGGCCGAACGGCAATTGATAGCGGTTGGCCACACCGTCGCTGAGCACTTCGATTTCACTGAGCAGCACTGGTGTGGTTGCCGTGCCGAAGCGCACGCCGTAGCAGAGGCGCACCGCGTCGATCGGCCCTTCCTTGCCGGCGAACCAGCGCCGCTTGGGCAGGTACTGCGGCAGGATGGCGCTTTGCAGGGTATCGCTGGCGGGGGCTTGCAGCAGTTCTTCCATGCGTTTGCGCAGTACCAGTGTGGTCAATTCGGGTAACCCCTCGGTGGCCTGGATGTGCCAGCTGGGCATGCGGTCGTGGCTGGCCAGCAGGAACCAGTAGAAGGCGTAGGGTGGCAAGGTCAGCAGGAACGGCAGTTGCCCGATCGGCGGGAAAGCGCTGCCGCCGAGCATCTCCACCGGTACTTTGTCGGCGTACTGTGACAATTCCAGTTCGGCAGCCTGGGCGGCGCGGGAGACGTTGGCCACGCACAGGATGACTTCGGTGTTGCCATCGGCGTCGGTGTACTCGCGCAGATAGGCGAGGATGCGCCGGTTGTTCGGCGTGAGGGTACGCAGGCTGCCGCGGCCGAAGGCCTTCTGCTGCTTGCGCACCGCCAGCATGCGCCGGGTCCAGTTCAGCAGCGAGTGCGGGTCGGCGGCCTGGGCTTCGACGTTTACGGTCTGGTAACCGTACAGTGGGTCCATGATCGGTGGCAGTACCAGGCGCTGCGGGTCGGCGCGAGAGAAACCGCCGTTGCGGTCCGGCGACCATTGCATAGGCGTGCGCACGCCGTCGCGGTCGCCCAGGTAGATGTTGTCGCCCATGCCCAGTTCATCGCCGTAATACAGGGTGGGTGTGCCGGGCATCGACAGCAGCAGGCTGGTGAGCAGTTCGATACGCCTGCGGTCGCGCTGCAGCAGCGGCGCCAGGCGGCGGCGGATGCCCAGGTTGATGCGGGCGCGGCGGTCTTCGGCGTAGTAGTTCCACAGGTAGTCGCGCTCGCGGTCGGTGACCATTTCCAGGGTCAGCTCATCGTGGTTGCGCAGGAAGATCGCCCACTGACAATTGGCAGGGATTTCCGGGGTCTGGCGCAAGATGTCGGTGATCGGGAAACGGTCTTCCATGGCCAGGGCCATGTACATGCGCGGCATCAGCGGGAAGTGGAAGGCCATGTGGCATTCGTCGCCCTCGCCTTCGCCGAAGTACGGGCGGGTATCCTCGGGCCACTGGTTGGCCTCTGCCAGCAGCATGCGGTCGGGGTAGTTGGCGTCGATTTCAGCGCGAATCGCCTTGAGCACGTCGTGGGTTTCGGCAAGGTTCTCGTTGTTGGTGCCGTCGCGTTCGATCAGGTAAGGAATGGCGTCCAGGCGCAGGCCATCGACACCCAGGTCCAGCCAGAAGCGCATCACCCCGATCACTGCCTTGAGCACTTGCGGGTTGTCGAAGTTGAGGTCGGGCTGGTGCGAGTAGAAGCGGTGCCAGAAGTACTGGCCGGCGACCGGGTCCCAGGTCCAGTTGGACTTCTCGGTGTCGAGGAAGATGATGCGCGTGCCATCGTACTTCTGGTCGTCATCCGACCACACGTAGAAGTCCCGTGCCTTGCTGCCGCGCTTGGCATGGCGGGCGCGCTGGAACCAAGGGTGCTGATCGCTGGTGTGGTTGATGACCAGCTCGGTGATGACCCGCAGGCCGCGCTTGTGCGCCTCGGCGATGAAGCGGCGGGCATCGGCCAGGTTGCCGTAGTCGGGGTGCACGGCCTTGTACTCGGCGATGTCATAGCCGTCGTCGCGGCGTGGCGAGGGATAGAACGGCAGCAGCCACAGGGTGTTGACGCCCAGCTCGGCGATGTAGTCGAGCTTGCTGATCAGGCCGGCGAAATCGCCAATGCCGTCGTTGTTCGAATCGAAGAACGACTTGATGTGCAGCTGGTAGATGACGGCGTCCTTGTACCACAGCGGGTCGTCGATGAAGGCTGCCGGGCGGGAACGCTTGGCCATGTGGACTCCTTTCAATTCTGGTTGCTCTGGCCCTGATGCATAAGCAACTGACTTGACACGATCCCCTGTGGGAGCGGGTTTACCCGCGAACACCGGCGAAGCCGGTGCCATGCTCCGCAGCGCCTGCTTCGCGGGTGAACCCGCTCCCACAGGGGATGGCGTGTACCTTGCTAACGGGCCTTTTCGATGCGCCAGATACCGAACGGCAGATGCCAGGGTTCGATGCGCATCCATTGGGTCTTGCCGTACCACGACCAGCGATGGCCGTTCATCAGGTCTTCACCATGGGTTTCGGCGTTGTCATCCAGCCCCAGCTCCCACAGCGGCAGCTCGAAATGCGCCTCCTGTGCGTTGTGCGGGTCGAGGCTGATTGCCACCAGGATGTAGTTGTCGCGCTCGGGCGTGCGTTTTGCGAAGTACAGGATGTTGTCGTTCCAGCAGTTGAAGAACGCCACGCCCAGGTGGGTCTGCAAGGCGCGGTTCTGCCGGCGAATGCGGTTGAGCTGGGCGATCTCGGCAATGATGTTGCCGGGTTGACTGAAATCGCGTGGGCGAATTTGGTACTTCTCCGAATCCAGGTACTCCTCTTTGCCTGGCAGCGGCGTGCTTTCGCACAGCTCGAAGCCGGAGTACATGCCCCACAGCCCCGAGCCCATGGTGGCCAGCGCTGCGCGGATGAGGAAGCCGGCACGGCCGGAGGTGTGCAGGAAGTACGGGTTGATGTCGGGGGTGTTGACGAAGAAGTTGGGCCGGTAGCACTGGCTCCATGGCGGCTGGTTGAGCTGCTCGAAGTACTCGCGCAGCTCCTGTTTGTGGTTGCGCCAGGTGAAATAGGTATAGCTCTGCGCGTACCCGACCTTGCCCAGGCGGGCCATCATCGCCGGCTTGGTGAAGGCTTCGGCGAGGAAGATGACCTCAGGGTACCGGCTACGCACATTGGCGATCAGCCATTGCCAGAATGGCAGTGGCTTGGTGTGCGGGTTGTCGACGCGGAAGGTCTTCACCCCCTCCTCGACCCAGCCGACCACCACATCGCGCAAGGCCAGCCACAGCGAGGGGACGGCGTCGGGGGCATAGAAATCGACGTTGACGATGTCCTGGTATTTCTTCGGTGGGTTCTCGGCATAGCGGATGGTGCCGTCCGGGCGCCACCTGAACCAGCCGGGGTGCTCCTTGAGCCAGGGGTGGTCCTGGGAGCACTGGATGGCGAAGTCGAGGGCGATTTCCAGGCCATGTTCGGCCGCCGCGGCCACCAGGCGGCGGAAGTCGTCGCGGCTGCCCAGTTGCGGGTGAATCGCCTCATGCCCGCCTTCCGCACTGCCGATGGCGTACGGGCTGCCCGGGTCGCCGGGCGCCGCCGTCAGGGCGTTGTTGCGGCCCTTGCGGTGCTGCATGCCGATGGGATGGATGGGCGGGAAGTACAACACATCGAAGCCCATGTCGCGGATCATCGGCAGGCGCGCGTGCACATCGTTGAAGGTGCCGTGGCGCTCGGGGCTGTCGGTGATCGAGCGTGGGAACAGCTCGTACCAGCTGGCGAACTGCGCCGCCGGGCGGTCGACATCGACGGGGAATTCACGGCTGCGGGCCAGGTAGCTGCGATGCTCGGCATCGCTCATCAGGCGGGCGGTGGCGGGGTCGAGAAACAGCGCCACCTGGTCGTCGGTGTTCAGCGTGGGCAGGCGCTGCTGCAAGGCCTGGAGCTCCTCCCGCAGGGCACCGTTGCACAGCTCGATGCCCTTGCCCAGCATCAATCGGCCTTCTTCCAGCTCCAACCTGACCTCGACACCGGCGTGGTACTTTTTCTCCAGGTCGTGGCAATAGGTGGCGAACGGGTCGATCCAGGCCTCGATGCTGAACAGGTGCGGGCCCAGGTCGGTGGGGGTGAACTCGGCCAGCCACAAATCGTTGCCCGGCGACTGCATGGGCACGCAATGCCAGCGCCGACTGTGGGCCTGGCGCCAGTTGAGCATCACCGCCAGGCGGTCATGGCCGTCGCTGTAGACCTTGCTGCTGACCTCCACCGGCTGGCCACTGATGGCCTTGGTGGCGAAGGTGCCGGCTTCGAGCACGGGTTGGGTGTCTTCGATCACGATGCGCGGCGCCAGCAGCGCCTGGGACAGGCTGATGGCCTGGTCCGGGTGATCGTTGGCCATGGGCACGCTTTCGAAGGGCTCGTTTCGTGACATCGGACCTTGCTCCCTCAGGCTGGTGGCGGTAAGGGTTCAGAGCCGGGCACAGGCGTGGGGTTCAAAAAAATTGAGCGAACGGCAGCTGCGCGAAGTCGAAGCCTGCAGCACCTCTTCAATTACCCAAGCGAGGTCAGGCCATGAACATTCCCATTCCACCGGAGACTCCCGATCCCAACATCGACAACCCGAGCCTGCCGCCGCCCGTGCCGGAGGAAGACCCGGACGAGCTGCCGATCAAGCCGACCGTGCCGCCGACAGTGGGCGACCCGCCGAGCCAGGAGCCACCGGTGAAGGCTTAAGGGTAGACCAGGATCCTGTGCTGGCAGGGCCGGCCTCTTCGCGGGTAAACCCGCTCCCACAGGGACAGCGCCAAACTCGAACACGGCGCTGTACCTGTGGGAGCGGGTTTACCCGCGAAGAGGCCGGAACAGCCAATGCATCAACCAGCAGTAACCGCCGCGATCTCGGCCACACTGATCTCCCGCATGCGGAACTTCTGCACCTTGCCGGTCACCGTCATCGGGTACTCGTCGACGAAGCGGATATGCCGCGGCACCTTGAAATGGGCAATGCGCGCCTTGCACCAGCCCTGCAGCTCCTCGACCGTGGCACTGTGCCCAGGGTGCAGCTTTATCCAGGCGACGATCTCCTCGCCATAACGGCTGCACGGGATGCCGATCACTTGCGCATCGGCCACCGCTGGGTGGGTGTAGAAGAACTCTTCCAGTTCCCGCGGGTAGATGTTCTCGCCGCCACGAATGATCATGTCCTTGTTGCGCCCGACAATGCGCACATAGCCATGCTCGTCCATCACCGCCAGGTCGCCCGAATGCATCCAGCCGGCCGGGTCGATGGCATCCGCGGTGGCCTGGGGGTTGTCCCAGTAGCCGAGCATCACGCTGTAGCCGCGAGTGCACAGCTCGCCGATCTCGCCGCGCGGGACGATGCAGCCGTCGGCATCCACCAGCTTGTTCTCCAGCTGCGGCTGGGTACGGCCGACGGTGGTCACGCGCAGTTCCAGGTGGTCGTCCGGGCCGGTCTGCAGCGACACCGGGCTGGTTTCGGTCATGCCATAGGCGATCTGCACTTCGGCCATGTGCATCTGGTCGATGACCCGGCGCATCACCTCGATCGGGCAGGTGGCGCCAGCCATGATGCCGCTGCGCAGGGTCGACAAATCCATTTGCGCGCGCGCGGGGTGGTCGAGCATGGCGATGAACATGGTTGGCACGCCATAGAGAATGCTCGCGCGCTCTTCGGCCACGGCGCGCAGGGTGAGCTCGGCGTCGAAGGCGTCGTTGGGGTAGATCATCGTGCTGCCGTGGGTGATGCAACCGAGGTTGGCCATGACCATGCCGAAGCAGTGGTACAGCGGCACCGGGATCACCATGCGGTCGCGTGCGGTCAGGCCCAGGCTTTCGCCGACCATGAAGCCGTTGTTGAGGATGTTGTAGTGGCTGAGCGTGGCGCCCTTCGGCGCGCCGGTGGTGCCGGAGGTGTACTGGATGTTCACCGGCTGGTCGAACTGCAGGCTTTGCTGGCGCGTCGCATAGGCCTCGGTCGAGATCTGCCCTGCCCGCTCGGCCAGCGCCTGCCAAGGCAAAAAGCCTGCCGGCGGGTTGGCGGCCAGGCTGACCACACCACGCAGGTCGGGCAGGCGTTCACTGGCCATTTCACCCGGGGTGGCACTGGCCAGCTCCGGTGCCAGTTCCTGGACCATGGCGTGGTAGTCGGACGTCTTGAAGGCATCGGCACACACCAGCCAGCGGCATCCGGACTGGCGCAGCACGTATTCCAGCTCGCCCACGCGGTAGGCCGGGTTGATGTTGACCAGAATCGCGCCGACCTTGGCGCTGGCCAGCTGCAGGATGCACCACTGGGCGCAGTTGGGCGACCAGATGCCGACCCGATCGCCGGTGTTCACGCCCAGGGCCATCAGGGCACGAGCATGCACCTCGACCTGCTCGGCCAGCTGGCGCCAGCTGTAGCGCAGGCCCTGATGGCGCGACACCAGGGCCTCGCCGTCGGCGTAGCGGGCCACCGTGGCATCGAAGGCCTGGCCGATGGTCTGGGTCAGCAAGGCTTGGTCCTGGCGACCGCGGGTATAGCTTGGTTGACTCATGGGTGTCCCTTCTTGTGGTTGTTCTGGGCACGACTGAAGCAAGCGGGGATACTCTGGCGCAGATTTACGTTTACGTAAAGGTGATGAGCCGATTGACAGTGGATGCGCGCAGGTTTACGTTAACGTAAAGGTGAAAACGACATCTGGTTTGCCGGCGTACCACCGACCCTGTGGGAGCGGGTTCACCCGCGAATGCGATCATCAGGCAATGACGGTGGCCCTGCTGACGCATTCGCGGGTAAACCCGCTCCCACAGGGCCGGTGATAGCCCTTGAGCTACGGTGTTACCCAATTTCAAGAACAACAAGGTGCCCCAGCATGCATTACCCCACCCTGAACTTCGCCCTGGGCGAAACCATCGACATGCTCCGCGACCAGGTGCGCACCTTCGTCGCCGCCGAACTGGCCCCGCGTGCCGCGCAAATCGACCACGACAACCTGTTCCCCGCCGACATGTGGCGCAAGTTCGGCGACATGGGCCTGCTGGGCATCACCGTGCCGGAAGAATACGGCGGTGCCGGCCTGGGCTACCTGGCCCACGTGGTGTCGATGGAAGAAATCAGCCGTGGCTCGGCCTCGGTAGCCCTGTCCTACGGCGCCCACTCCAACCTCTGCGTCAACCAGATCAACCGCAACGGCAGCCACGAGCAGAAGCTCAAGTACCTGCCCAAGCTGATCAGCGGCGAGCACATCGGCGCCTTGGCCATGAGCGAGCCCAATGCCGGTTCCGACGTGGTGTCGATGAAACTGCGCGCGGAAAAGCGCGGCGACCACTACGTGCTCAACGGCAGCAAGACCTGGATCACCAACGGCCCGGACGCCAACACCTACGTGATCTACGCCAAGACCGACCTGGAAAAGGGCGCGCACGGTATCACCGCGTTCATCGTCGAGCGTGACTGGAAAGGCTTCAGCCGCAGCAACAAGTTCGACAAGCTGGGCATGCGTGGCTCCAACACCTGCGAGCTGTTCTTCGACGGCGTCGAAGTGCCGGAAGAAAACATCCTCGGCCAGCTCAACGGTGGCGTGCGCGTGCTGATGAGCGGCCTCGACTACGAGCGTGTGGTGCTGTCCGGCGGCCCGACCGGCATCATGCAAAGCTGCATGGACCTGGTGGTGCCGTACATCCACGACCGCAAGCAGTTCGGCCAGAGCATCGGCGAATTCCAGCTGATCCAGGGCAAGATCGCCGACATGTACACCCAGCTCAACGCCAGCCGCGCCTACCTGTATGCCGTGGCGCAGGCCTGCGACCGTGGCGAGACCACCCGCAAGGACGCCGCCGGGGTGATCCTGTACACCGCCGAACGCGCCACGCAAATGGCCCTGGAGGCAATCCAGATTCTTGGCGGCAACGGCTATATCAACGAATTCCCGGCAGGCCGCTTGCTGCGCGACGCCAAGCTGTACGAGATCGGTGCCGGCACCAGCGAAATCCGCCGGATGCTGATTGGCCGCGAACTGTTCAACGAAACCCGCTGAGCACAAGGGACGGGCGCACATGGCTACCTTGCACACCCAGATCAACCCGCGTTCAGCAGAGTTCGCCAGCAACAGCGCGGCCATGCTCGAACAGGTCCAGGCCCTGCGCGGCCTGCTCGCCCAGGTGGCCCAGGGCGGTGGGCCCAAGGCTCAGGAGCGGCACACTTCGCGTGGCAAGCTGTTGCCACGCGAGCGTATCGACCGCCTGCTGGACCCGGGCTCGCCGTTCCTCGAAATCGGCCAGCTGGCTGCCCATGAGGTGTATGGCGAAGACGTACCCGCTGCGGGCGTGATCGCCGGCATCGGCCGCGTCGAAGGCGTGGAATGCATGATCGTGGCCAACGACGCCACGGTCAAAGGCGGTTCCTACTACCCGCTGACCGTAAAGAAGCACCTGCGTGCACAGACCATCGCCCTGCAGAATCGCCTGCCGTGCATCTACCTGGTGGACTCCGGCGGCGCCAACCTGCCACGCCAGGACGAAGTGTTCCCCGACCGCGAGCACTTCGGGCGTATCTTCTTCAACCAGGCCAACATGAGCGCACTGGGCATTCCGCAGATTGCCGTGGTGATGGGCTCGTGCACCGCCGGCGGTGCCTACGTGCCCGCGATGGCCGACGAAGCGATCATGGTGCGCCAGCAAGCGACCATCTTCCTTGCCGGCCCCCCACTGGTAAAGGCCGCCACCGGTGAGGTGGTGAGCGCCGAAGACCTCGGCGGCGCCGATGTGCACTGCCGCACCAGCGGCGTGGCCGACCACTATGCCGACAACGACGAACACGCCCTGGCCCTGGCCCGCCGCAGCGTGGCCAACCTCAACTGGCACAAGCTGGGCAAGCTGCAACGCCTGGCCCCGGTGGCACCGCTGTATGCCGCCGATGAGCTGTATGGCGTGGTGCCGGCCGATGCCAAGCAACCGTTCGATGTGCGCGAGGTAATCGCGCGCCTGGTCGACGGCTCGGTGTTCGACGAGTTCAAGGCGCTGTTCGGTACCACCCTGGTGTGCGGCTTCGCCCACCTGCACGGCTACCCGGTGGCGATCCTGGCCAACAACGGCATCCTGTTCGCCGAGGCCGCGCAAAAAGGCGCGCACTTCATCGAACTGGCCTGCCAGCGCGGCATCCCGCTGCTGTTCCTGCAGAACATCACCGGTTTCATGGTCGGCAAGAAGTACGAAGAAGGCGGCATCGCCAAGCACGGCGCCAAGCTGGTCACCGCCGTGGCCTGCGCCCAGGTGCCGAAGTTCACGGTGATCATCGGTGGCAGCTTCGGCGCCGGCAACTATGGCATGTGCGGCCGGGCCTACGACCCGCGCTTCCTGTGGATGTGGCCCAACGCACGGATTGGCGTGATGGGGGCCGAACAGGCCGCCGGCGTGCTGGCCCAGGTCAAGCGCGAACAGAGCGAACGCAGTGGTCACCCGTTCAGCGCCGAAGACGAAGCCCGGCTCAAGCAGCCGATCCTTGACCAGTACGAGCACCAGGGTCACCCCTACTACTCCAGCGCCCGCCTGTGGGACGACGGTGTCATCGACCCGGCGCAGACCCGCGACGTGCTCGGCCTGGCGTTGTCCGCCGCGCTGAACGCCCCGATCGAACAGAGCCGCTTCGGCATTTTCCGGATGTGACCCATGAGCGATTTCAGCACCCTCGAAGTGATCCGCGACCCGCGCGGCTTCGCCACCCTGTGGCTCAGCCGCGAGGACAAGAACAACGCGTTCAACGCCTTGATGATCCGCGAACTGATTATCGCCCTCGACCAGTTGGCCGAGGACGCCAGCCTGCGTTTCGTGCTGCTGCGCGGCCGCGGCCGGCACTTCAGCGCCGGCGCCGACCTGGCCTGGATGCAGCAGTCGGCGCAGCTGGACTTCAACACCAACCTGGATGATGCCCGCGAGCTGGGCGAGCTGATGTATGCCCTGCACCGCCTCAAGGCGCCGACCCTGGCCGTGGTGCAAGGCGCGGCCTTTGGCGGCGCGCTGGGCCTGATCAGCTGCTGCGACATGGCCATCGGCGCCGAAGACGCCCAACTGTGCCTGTCGGAAGTGCGCATAGGCCTGGCCCCGGCGGTGATCAGCCCGTTCGTGGTCAAGGCCATCGGCGAGCGCGCCGCGCGCCGCTATGCCCTTACCGCCGAGCGATTCAGCGGCGTGCGGGCCCGCGAGCTGGGCCTGCTGGCCGAGGTATACCCGGCCAGCGAACTGGAGACCCAGGTCGAAGCCTGGGTGAACAACCTGCTGCAGAACAGCCCGCAAGCGCTGCGCGCCACCAAGGACTTGCTGCGTGAGGTGGACGACGGCGAGCTCAGCCCGGCCCTGCGCCGCTACTGCGAAAACACCATCGCCCGCATCCGCGTCAGCGCCGAAGGCCAGGAGGGCCTGCGCGCCTTCCTGGAAAAACGCCGCCCCGCCTGGCAAACCGACGACAAGAAGGAGCCGCGCCCATGAGCCGCCCCGCTTTGACCACCCTGCTGGTCGCTAACCGCGGCGAAATCGCCTGCCGGGTGATGCGCACCGCCAAGGCCATGGGCCTGACCACCGTGGCCGTGCACAGCGCCACCGACCGTGATGCCCGGCACAGCCGCGAAGCCGATATCCGTGTCGACCTCGGCGGCACCAAGGCTGCCGAAAGCTACCTGCAGGTCGACAAGCTGCTGGCCGCAGCCAAGGCCAGCGGCGCCCAGGCCATCCACCCGGGTTATGGCTTCCTGTCCGAGAACGCAGGCTTCGCACGCGCCATCGAAGAGGCCGGGCTGATCTTCCTCGGCCCACCGGCCAGCGCCATCGACGCCATGGGCAGCAAGTCGGCGGCCAAGGCACTGATGGAAGCCGCTGGCGTGCCGCTGGTGCCGGGCTACCACGGCGAGGCCCAGGACCTGGACACCTTCCGCGCCGCCGCCGAACGCATCGGCTACCCGGTGCTGCTCAAGGCCAGCGCCGGCGGCGGTGGCAAGGGCATGAAAGTGGTCGAGGAAGAAAGCCAGCTGGCCGACGCCCTGGCCTCGGCCCAGCGTGAGGCGCAGTCGTCGTTCGGCGATGCACGCATGCTGGTGGAAAAGTACGTGCTCAAGCCGCACCACGTGGAAATCCAGGTATTCGCCGACCAGCATGGCAACTGCCTGTACCTCAACGAGCGTGACTGTTCAATTCAGCGCCGTCACCAGAAGGTGGTGGAAGAAGCCCCTGCGCCAGGCCTGTCATCCGAATTGCGCAGGGCCATGGGTGAGGCGGCAGTACGTGCGGCCCAGGCCATCGGCTACGTGGGCGCCGGCACCGTGGAGTTCCTGCTCGATGCCCGTGGCGAGTTCTTCTTCATGGAGATGAACACCCGCCTGCAGGTGGAGCACCCGGTCACCGAGGCCATTACCGGGCTCGACCTGGTGGCCTGGCAGATTCGCGTGGCCTGCGGCGAGGCCCTGCCGATCACCCAGGAACAGGTGCCGCTGATCGGCCATGCCATCGAAGTGCGCCTGTATGCCGAGGACCCAGCGAACGAATTCCTGCCGGCGACCGGCAAGCTGACGCTGTACCGCGAGTCGGCAGCCGGCGAAGGGCGACGGGTGGACAGCGGGGTCAGCGAAGGCGATGTGGTGTCGCCGTTCTACGACCCGATGCTGGGCAAGCTGATCGCCTGGGGCGAAGACCGCGAGCAGGCGCGCCTGCGCTTGCTGGCCATGCTCGACGAGTTTGCCATTGGCGGGCTGAAGACCAACATCGCCTTCCTGCGGCGCATTCTCGCCCACCCGGCGTTTGCTGCAGCGGAGCTGGATACCGGGTTCATTCCGCGTCATCAGGAGGTTTTGTTGCCCGCGCCTCAAGCGCTGCCAGCAGGCTTCTGGGAAGCGGCGGCCGAGGCCTGGTTGCAGAGCCAGGCCGCACATCAGCGGGACGACGACCACAGTTCGCCGTGGGCCGAACGCAACGGCCTGCGCCTGGGCCTGCCTTCGCGCAGCAGCCTGCACCTGGTGAGTGGCGGGCAGGACCAGGCGGTTGCCCTGGAGCGCAGCGCTGCGTCTACCTGGCAACTGGTGGGCGAGCAGTTGGTTCATGACCAGGCGGGCGTGCGTCGCCAGCATCTGGCGATCCGCCGCGGTGGCACGCTGTACTTGCACTGGGACGGCGAGATGCATGCCATCGAAGCCTTCGACCCGATTGCCGAGGCCGAGGCCAGCCACAGCCACCAGGGCGGCCTGGGTGCGCCCATGAACGGCAGCATCGTGCGTGTGCTGGTAGAGCCTGGGCAGGTGGTGGAAGCAGGTACGGCGCTGGTAGTGCTGGAGGCCATGAAGATGGAACACAGCATTCGCGCGCCGCATGGCGGCACGGTGAAGGCGTTGTTCTGCCAGGAAGGCGATATGGTCAGCGAAGGGACGGTGCTGGTCGAACTGGCGGAGTGAGTTTGGGGCGCTTGGCTTGAGTTTTTTCGCGCCTGTGAGATCGAGCGCCGCCCGCGCGGCGCTTCGCGGGACAAGCCCGCTCCCACATTTGTTGCAACGTGGCCATGCCTGTGGGAAAGGCGTTGCCAGCCTTGGTGCAAGGCTTGAGACAAGTGGAGCGGCAGTAGTGCCATCCCAGAACTACAGCCATGCCACCAAGGCTGACAACCATGGCCTGTCAGGTTCGGCACGTTGCAACAAATGTGGGAGCGGGCTTGTCCCGCGAAGCGCCGCGCGGGCGGCGCTCGATCGACAGGGCGCCGCAACACCCATGCCTTGCACGCGCCAATCCCGATCAAAAGACCCCATGCCCCCGCACAACTACACCCAGAAATTCGCACCCGTCTTCACACAGGACTGTCGGATAACGCGTATTCAGCGGTTTGAGCATCCTGTCTCCGCCCTCCTCGACCAACTGCCGCAACACTGCCGGCCGCCCGGGCTGCCGAGCAATTACCAACCGGCCTGGCTCAGCCGGCAGGCCAGTATCCACCAGCACACGCATACCCTCAGGTATGCTCCTGCCACTGGCGGCATTCATCGAGTCGTTTTCCACCACTAGCCAGAACGCATTGCCGGCGGGCATGTAGTCAGTCTGCTCGTGGGCCTTGCTTGTTTCTGGCAAAGTTCCCTGCAAGTCAGCCCAACTCAGCACCGGAAAGCGGAAGCTCGCGTAAAGCAATGCCTCTGCCGAAACCGGCTGCTCGGCCGCATAGTGACCAGGCGATTCGCGCACGATATCGCGCTCCACCACCATGACTTGGGCTTCCAGAAACACCAGCCCAAGTTTTTCGAGCTTTTCGTTGATGGTTTCCAGCGTCGGCCGCCGCGTACCACGCAGCCAATGCCCCACGCCCCCCTGAGTCATGCCCAGGCGTTCGGCCAGCTTGAGCTGGCTGAGATTGTGTTCGCGCTTGTAGCGCTTGAGAAATGCGTTCCAGTTTTCCATGAGCGGCAACAATACGGACTGTATTAATCGCAGCAATACACAATATGAATTATTTATTTTTAGATAGATAGTACAGACTGACCTATCCTCTGATTCCTGTGTGTTTGAAGGGAAATCAGAAGGTATCGCGATGAAACCACCGAAAAACGACGAAACAGATCTCGACAGCGAAGCCGCCCGCCGCGCCCTCGACTACTACCTCAACCCCAACCCGCCGCGCCCCACTCAAGAGAACAGGATCTGGACCCTGCACGAGGGGGTAACCAAAGACCAGGCCCAGGAGCATGCCATCGCCCTGCTGCGCTGCGCCGCCGCCACCGCGCAGGAAACCGCCACCCACCAGCACGGTAGCCAGCGCGAGCTGACCTTCGCGCTGATGCACATGATGGACATGGCACGCGCACTGCTCGAGCACAACCGCTCGGTGGGCTCGGGTTCGTAAGCAGGAAAGAAGGGAGAGAACGTGATGGCCAGGTAACGGCAAAGGCCCCGATTGCCGGGACAAGGAAGCGCACCGGTAAAATTTTTTTACCGGATTAGCGAAAATTCATTTGACTGGCAAATGATAACGATTATTATTGCACTCAGCTGATCGCGAGATCTGCTGGATAACCTGGAGCTTAGGTCGCTCTCAGATTATCTCCTCATCAGGCTAATCACGGTTTTTGACCCGGCTTTTTGCTGGGTCTTTTTTTTGGCTCTTCAGGCTAATGAAGATCGTGATGGCGCGCATGATAGCAAAGGTGTTTCAGGGCGTGAACGCTCATTACAAAACTTTGCGGAATCAGCACTTGAGAATCAATCTCGTTTAACCTACGCTGATCACGCATCACGGAAGATGCCCCCCTCCCTCCCCCTTATAGAGCAAGGAGCTGTCCATGACCCGTCTGCTGATGCCCCTTGAGCACCCAACCCCTGCTGCCGAACACCATGCCGACGACGCCCTGCTGCACGCCCTGAAGCGCCTGCCACGGCGCGTACAGCAAGTGTTCCTGCTCAACCGCCTCGACCAGCTGGACTTCGCCAGCATCGCCGCCCGCCTCGACCTGCCATTGGCGAGCATCGAGCGGCACATGGACCAGGCGCTGCAGGCCGGCCGCTCGCGCCGGGATGTGCTGGCGAATGTTGCCGGGCAATGGTATGTGCGCTTGCAGAGCCCACAGGCGACGGCGTGCGAGCGGATCGATTTCCGCCGTTGGCTGGATGCGGACATGGCGAACTTGCAGGCGTTTCATGACACGGAACTGCACTGGCGCAGCCTGTTGGCACCGGCACGGCAACTGGGCCAGGATGGTTGGTACCGGCAAGGTCGGGCAGCGCTGTCGATTGGCGGGTGTTCGGTTGCAGTCGGGCTTGGCGTGGCGGCGTTGGTGCTGTTCGGTATCTGGGCCTGATCGGCACCAGGCCGTTATCGTTCTCACTGCGGATAGCTCCTTTGGCATCAAATTCGAGTGCTGGTTGGCGTTTCCGTCAGGCATGCAAGCAGTAGCCATCCACACAAACCCGCACCCAGGAACAGAAGCCCCAGGCTCATCGGCAACGCGCCTTCGATGCCAGCAACAAGACTGCCAGCCAAACCACCACCTGCTAACAGCAGGGTCGTGTTGAGCGACGCTGCCGCACCGGCCTGCTGCGGGTAACGCGCCAAGGCCTGGGTCGTTGCAGCAGGGCGCACCAGCGTTGTCCCGGTCGTGCAGATGATCATCGGCAGCAGCAGCCCCGCCACCATCAATCCCGCTACCTGCTCCCAGATCAACAGCGTGATGCCCCCGGCAGCTATGAGCAGGAATCCCGTCTTGATCTGAACCTGCGGGCTTACGCGGTTGTTCAAATAGGTCGCAGCTGCTCCGCCAGCGATATACGCAAGCCCATAGGCGATAAATACCACCGAGAATTGATATGGCGTCAGCCCCAGGCGGTCCATCAACGCCAATGGCGCGACCACGATGAAGGAAAAATGGCAGGCAAACGCGAGGCTGGCCAGCAGGGAGTGCGCAAGATAGGTCGTATCACGCAGCATGACCCAATAGCTGCGCATGCCCGTACTACGGCCTCGCGATGCAGGCGTGTCCTGCAGCAATGCATATGACAGGCATGAAACGATAACGGCTATGAACACGAATACCGTAAAGCTGCCCTTCCAGCCAAAGGATTGTTGGAGAAAAGCGCCTGCGACCGGTGACAACGAAATGAACAGCCCACTTGCGCTGGTCAGCAGGATACGCATGGCATTGCGCTGCCTACCACTGTACAGATCCTGCACGAGCGCCTGGCCCAGCACGAAACTCCCGCAGCCCAGGGCCTGCAGCAAACGGAACGCCATGAACGTCTCATAGCGGGTTGAAAGTACACAACCCACAGCCCCTGCAATGGACACTCCCAACCCAGCGAGCAACAACCGCTTGCGCCCCATGCCATCCGACAATGGCCCGATCACGATTTGCGCCAAGGCGACACCAAACGCAAAGAAGCTCACCGAGTAAGCTATCTGCAGTGGCTCGACGTGAAACTCGCCTGCGAGCGCCGGGAATGACGGCAGGATCACATCGAGAGGGAATACACCCAATAAACACAACAGAATCAACAAGGCCGAGCACAGAAAGTTACTGGGTGAACCCAAGGGCCGATTCACGCTACCAAGCCCGCTTTCCTGCATTGCCGGAAATAGTCACTGGAATCTCCCCGGAAGCGCCGAGCCCTGATGGTAGCGACACCCTGAAGATGTACAACCCGAACCGGGCAGCGAAACTTCCGATAAAGTTGTAGGGCGTTTCCGTTGTCACTTATTTCCGTTGGGTTCTGGTGCTATCTGGCCTTCTGCAGACTGGATAGCCGGCACCCAGCGAAGTCTCAGGATTCGGTTCCTGACACTGTCGCCGGGCAAGCCCTTTCAGAAAGCCGCTTAGCCTTCCAGCCCCTTCTTCAGCGCCGCCAGGCCATCTTCATAGATGCCAGCGAACAGCGCAGTTGCCTCAGGATCGCTGATACCCACCGGCACGAACGAACCGGACCATTCCACGCGCGACCCGCTACCTTCAGCCACCACACGCAGGGTCGACTGGTAGTCACGCACCGGCGCCGGGCCCGTGAGGATGGTGTAGCTGTAGCTGCGGCCGGCTTCGTTGAAGTCCAGCAGGCGCTCGATGATGGTGTCGCCAGCCACGCTCTTGAGGGTGCGGACGCGGCCGCCTTCGCTGAGGGCGCTTTCGGGGATGAACGGCAGCCAGTCGGGCAGCGCGTCGAAACCGCCAATCAGTTGCCAAACACGGTTGGCATCGGTTGCAAGGGTGATTGAAGCTTGTGCAGTTGCCATGATGATTCTCCCGGGGCGTGGCCCCATTGATTCGGGTAGGCAGGGCCGCGGGGCGGCCCTGAAAGGTCGGTTTAAACGGCAGGTACCGGGGCTTGGGCGTTGATCAGCCCTTGCTGGCGCAGGTCGTTCCAGAACGCCATCGGGATCGCCTTGCTCAGGGCAGCGAGGTCTTCGTTGGCGTGCGCAGGACGGGTGGAACCCGGGATCACCGAGACCACGGCCGGGTGGGCCAGGGCGAACTGCAGGGCGGCCGCCTTCACATCCACACCATGGGCACGGGCCACGGCGCGGATGCGCTCGAGCTTGGCAAGAACAGGCTGGGTGGCCTTCTGGTACTCGAAGTGCTCGCCGCCGGCGGTGACACCCGAGCTGTACGGGCCACCCACGACGATACCTACACTCTGCTCCACCGCTTGCGGCATGACGCGTTGCAGTGCGCGGTCATGGTCCAGCAGCGAGTAGCGGCCGGCCAGCAGGAAGCCGTCGGGACGCGGCTCGTCCAGGTCGAGGGTCAGCTCGATCGGCTCGACGCGGTTCACACCCAGGCCCCAGGCCTTGATCACGCCTTCTTCACGCAGACGAGAGAGCACGCGGAAGGCGCCGGTGCGGGCGACTTCGAACTGGCTCAGCCACTCGTCACCGTAGAAGTCCTGGGCGATGTCGTGGATCCAGACGATGTCCAGGCGGTCGGTCTTCAGACGACGCAAACTGTCTTCGATGGAGCGCAAGGTGGCGTCGGCGCTGTAGTCGTTGACGATGCGGTTGCGGTTACCGTGCTCGAACAGGCCGCTCTTTTCGCCCAGTTCACGGGCGGCCGGGTCTTCCAGTTCGTCGAGGATGATGCGACCGACCTTGGTGCTGAGCACGTACTCGTCACGTGGGCGACCGACCAAGGCATTGCCCAGGCGGCTTTCGGAAAGGCCGGCACCGTAGAACGGGGCACTGTCGAAGTAGCGCACGCCATTGTTCCAGGCCGCATCGACGGTAGCCTGCACTTCGTCTTCAGGCACGTTGCGGAACATGTTGCCCAGCGGTGCGGTACCGAAGCCCAGTGGGTTGGCGATAAGGGATTTGAGGTTCATGTGCGTATTCCTGATGAGGGGAGTTGGTTGTGAACTCCAGTGGCTGCAATCCTATGCGCCACCCACCAAGACCGTCCAAGTCATATTTCGAACGACTTGAGACCTTTTATGCAACACCCTGCACCCCCCGGGATGGATTGATGCATGCCGCAATGACTAGTCCGCCAAACGCCTGAACACCAAACCGGAAATTCCGCACATGGCAGCACACAGCAACATCACCGTGGCGATATCTGCCACCGAGGTTTCGCTACGCCCATCCAACCCGGCCAGTATCCCCAACAGCCCCCCTGCCAGGCTCACCGACATGGCCATGGTCAACTGCACGGACATCGCCGACAACGAACTGGCTGCCGCCGAACGCTCACCGGGGACGTCCTGATAACTGGCAGCTCCCAACGTCGAGAACTGCAGTGAACGCACCAGGCCTGCGGCGAACAGCACCGTAGCCATCAGCCACACAGCGGTATCACGATCGAAACTGGCGCACAGGGCAATCCCCATACCACTGAGCACGGCATTGCAACTGAGTACCCGCCCATAGCCGTAGCGCCGCACCAATGGCACTGCCAGCAGCTTCATCAGCAGCGCGCCAACGCCACCACTGACCACCAGCCCTCCTGCCGCCAACGGGCTGAAGCCCAGGCAGTTCTGCAGCAGCAACACGATCAGGAACGGCTGGGCAGCCGAACCCAGGCGGAACAGCCCGCCACCCGCCTGGGCCACGCCAAAGCTGCGCACGCGCAGCAGCGACAGGTCCACCAGCGGACTGGGGTGTCGTCGCGCGTGCAGCAGATACCCCAATGCACAGGCTACTCCGCCGGCCACCAGCACCATGGCCCAGACCTGCGGCAACTGCCCCAGCCCCAGCGCTTCCAGGCCGAACACCAACATGGCCAGGGCGCCACCGCTGAGCAGCAAGCCACGCACATCCAACGGTGGCACCGGCCGTGCCGGATAATCCGGTACATGGCGCAGGATCAGCCAGCAACCCAGCAGGCAGATTGGCAGGTTGACCAGGAAGATCCAGTGCCAGGACAGCACCGTCACCAGCAAACCGCCAAGCAACGGCCCGACCAGCGGCCCCACCAGTGCCGGCAGGGCCAACCAGGACATGGCCTGCAGCAGCTGCTCGCGGCTCGACCAACGCAGGATGATCACCTGCCCCACCGGTGTCATCAATGCCCCGGCCGCCCCCTGCAGCATGCGCCCCAGGCACAGTTGCCAGAGCGTATCGGCCAGGGCGCAGGCCAGTGAGGCACAGGTGAACAAGCCCATCGCCGCCAACATGACCTGGCGCGGGCGAAAGCGCTCGGCAGCCCAACCGCTGACCGGCACGCAAAGGGCCAGGGCAAGCATGTACAACGACACCACCAGATTCATGCGCAGCCCCGGCTCGCCGAAATCGGCGGCCATCTGCGGCAAGGCGGTCATCACCGCTGTGCTGTCGAGCAGTTCCATGAACAATGCGGCACCGATGATCAACGGGACCTTGGGGCTTTGCAAATGGCCGGCCAGCAAGGCCGGCTGGGCAGTCAAAACAGCCCCGAGACAGGTGGGCGAGTGCCCTTGAGCTGCCAGGCACCTACCACCGCCGCCTTCCATTGGCGCGGATTATGATTGGCCACTGTGCGGGCGTTGCGCCAGTGGCGGTCGAGGTTGTGCTGGCGGCCGGTGGTGGAGGCACCGCCAACGTCGAACAGCGTTTGCGCAGCCTGGAGCGCCAGCTCGGCGACCAGATACTGGGTCTGCGCCACCTCGATTGCGGCCTGCTCCACGGCGGCTTCATCCAGTTGCGCGGCCCAGGCCTTGTCGATGGTTGCAGCGGCCTTGAGTACCACGGCTTCCGCGCCATATGCGCGGGCGGCGATATCGCCTACCGACAGCTCTACGTAGGGGTCGTCCACCGAGCGGCTGGCCATGCTGTGCTTGATCGGGCGGGCATGCTCGCGGGCGAAGCGGGTGGCGTCGTCCAGCGCATTGCGGGCGATACCGGCCAGCACGGTGGCCAGGAACAGCTGCAGGAACGGCGTGACGATGGTGCGCTTGCCCTCCTCCACGGTACGCGTGCGGATATCGCTGGCCTCGACACGCACATTACGCAAGTGGGTGGTGCCGCTGGCGGTCAGGCGCTGGCCCATGGCATCAAAGTCGTCGACCAGTTCCAGGCCTTCGCGATCGCGCGGCAGGATGAACGACACTGGCTGCTCGTCCTCGTCAAGGGCAACGGCACTGACGTAGTCGGCGAACAGCGCACCCGTGCTGTAGAACTTGCTGCCATTGGCGCGGAAATGATCGCCCTCACGCACCAGGCGCGCGGCGATGGCGCCGTTGGCACCGCCCAGTTCCCAGCCGGCATTGCCAATCACCGCCCCCTGCAGATAGCGCGCGAACCAACGCTCGCGCTCCTGCTCGGCACCTTCGGCTTGTGAAGCCAGCAGGCCTTCGACAAAGGCAAAACCTGGGCGCAGGGCCTGGGCCACGTTGGAGTCGACCGAGGCGATTTGCAGCAGCAGTTCGATCACATCGCTGACACTGCCGCCGGGGCCCCCGTATTGCCCGGGGATACGCACGGTGTAAAGCCCGGCTGCCGCAAGCTGGGCAATGGCCTCATGGGGCAACAGGCGTTCGCGTTCGCGTTGTGCGGCACCTTCGCCGATGGTGGGCAACAAGGCGACGATACGGGCCTTCAGGTCTGCGACGCTGGTGGCCGGAGCCTGGGTTGGGAAACGTTGAAATGTGGTCATGGTTCAGTCCTTTAAGTACATCTTTCGTTTAGGCGACCCGAGCCTTGTGGGAGCAGCTGCCTTGAAGCTGGCCCGGTCCCTGTGGGAGCCGCGCTGGGCTTGACGTTTCAAATCGCGATCTTCCACAGGCGGGTTTCGTCGAACAGGTCGAAGGCTTCGTTTTCCAAGTCCAGCGGCGGCACCACCAGTTCGGCGCCGCTGCCGGGCAGGCGCGGCACCGCACCGAGCAATCGCTGGGTGTATTCGTGGGCCGGGCTCTCGAACAACTGCTCGACCGGTGCCTGCTCCACCACCTGACCGTGGCGCATCACCAGCACGTCATCGCTGACATGGCGGATCACCCCCAGATCGTGGGAGATGAACAGGTAGGCCAGGCCCAGTTCGTCCTGCAGGTCGGCCAGCAGGTCGAGCACCTGTGCCTGCACCGACACGTCCAGGGCCGACACCGGCTCGTCGCAGATGATCACCTTGGGTTCGCTGGCGATCGCCCGGGCGATTGCCACCCGCTGGCGCTGGCCGCCCGACAGTTGCAACGGTCTGCGCTGGCCGAGCTCGGCCGGTAAACGCACCTGGTTGAGCAGCACAGCGATACGTGCGGGCCTGGCTGGCGCCTCGATACCAGCTACCTGCAACGCGTCATCAAGAATCTGCGCCACGCTCCAACGCGGGTCGAACGAGCCCAGCGGGTCCTGGTAGATCACGCTGATCTCGCGACGCAACGGCCTACGCACTGCCTCGCTCACGGCGTTGGCCGGGCGGTTCCAGGGTTGCCCGCGATAAAGTACTTCGCCCTCGTCGGGCTGCAGCAGGCCGAGGGCGATGCGTGCCACGGTGGTCTTGCCCGAGCCGGACTCGCCGACAATGCCCAGGGTGCGCCCGGCACGCAGGCTGAAGTCGACACCTTGCACCACCTGGCGCACCAGCCCATCCGGGCCAAGGTAGCGCTTGCCCAGGCCACGGCCTTCGAGCAGTACATCGCTGTGCGAGCGTGCTCGCGGTTCATGTCGCACGCCAACCCGCTCGGGTGACAGCCGGCTGCCGCGCGGGTGCTCGGCCGGTACTGCCGCCAGCAAGGCCTGGGTGTAGGGGTGGCGCGGCTGACGCAGCACCTGCTGCATCGGCCCCTGCTCCACCACTTCGCCATGGCGCAGCACCACCACCTCATCGGCCAGTTGGGCAACCACTGCCAGGTCGTGGCTGATGATCAGCAGCGAGGCGCCACGGGCCTTGATCTGCTGGAACACTTCGAGAATCTGTGCCTGCACGGTGGCGTCCAGCGCGGTGGTCGGCTCGTCGGCGATCACCAGTGCGGGGTCCAGGGCCAAGGCACTGGCGATCAGTGCACGCTGGCGCAGGCCACCGGACAACTGCCCGGGACGCTGACGAGCACGCAATTCGACATCCGGTACGCCAACCCGCTCGAGCAACTCATGCACACGCGCGGCACGGGTGTGGCGATCACCGTATCCGTGGGTCTGCAGCACTTCGAGAATTTCCTTGCCCACCGGCCGCAGCGGGTCAAGCGATACCAGCGCATCCTGCAACACGAAGCCGATATTCCTGCCACGTACCGCGCGCCACTGGCGCTCGCTGAGATCGAGCAGGTCGTGGCCGCCGAAACTCAAGCGACGGGCACTCACCTGCGCGCGCCCTCCGGCCAGCCCGACCAGGCAGCGGGCACTGACGCTCTTGCCCGAGCCAGACTCGCCGACCAAGGCCAAGCAACGGCCGGGCAGCAAGGTGAAGGACAGATCACGGACCACGCTGGCGCCATCAAAGGCCACGTTCAGCCCTTCGACGATCAAGGTCTTGTCGCTCATGGCAGGCGCCCCTCCAGGCGTTGTTGGATATAGCGGCCAGTCACGGTGGTCGCCAGAGTGGTGAGGACGATGAACAGGCCAGGGAAGAAGGTGAGCCACCAGGCATTGGCGATGAAGTCGCGCCCCATGGACAACATGGTCCCCCACTCCGGCGCCGGCGGCCGCGCGCCCAGGCCGAGGAAGCTCAGCGCCGAGGCCCAGACGATGGCCTGGCCAACGCCCATGGTCAGCGTCACCACCAATGGCCGCATGGCGTTGGGCAGCAATTGACGCAGCACGATGCGCGAAGTCGGGTGCCCCAACGCCCGCGCCGCTTCGATGTAGCCGGCGTTGCGTACCGCCAGCACCTGGCCACGGACCATGCGCGCGTACCCCGGCGCACCGCCCAGCCCGGTGGCGACGATCAACGGGCCGACACCGCTGCCGAACACCGCCACGAACAGCAGCGCCAGCACCAGGCTGGGGAAGGCGAACAGCACTTCCAGCAACCAGCCCACCGCACGGTCCACGCGTGCGCCGCCAAGGCCACCCAGCAGGCCGAGGGCGATGGCGATAAGCATGGAAATGGCCGTAGCTGCGAGGCCGATCAGCAGGCTCTGCCGTGCGCCGTGGATGACCCGCGCAAAGATGTCGCGGCCTGACTGGTCGGTGCCCAGCCAGTGCGCCCAGCTGGGCGGCTGGAAAGCCTCTCGCGGTACGATGGCCAATGGGTCGATGCGGGTGAACAGCCCTGGCGCCAATGCGGCCAGAAGCAATGCGAACAGGAACAGGATCGCCAGGCTTGCGCCCAGCGGCGGCAATTTCAGGTGGCGCTGCCGACGCAACGGCGCCAGCACGTGGCCATGGGTCAGGTCTGTCATGCTGCAGCCTCCTGCTGCCGAGGGTCGATCCACTGGTACAGCAGGTCGACCAGAATATTCGCCAGCACATAGCCGGCCGCCACTACCAGGCTTATGCCGATTACCAGCGGCAGGTCCTGGGCTTGCACCGCCTGGTACAGCTGGCGGCCCACCCCCTTGCGCGAAAAGATCACCTCGCACACCACCGCACCACTGATCAGCGCACCGATGGCCCAGCCTGACAGCGACACACCTGGCAGCAAGGCATGGCGCAAGGCATGCCGGAAGCGCACGGCGAGGTCACTGAGGCCACGTGTGCGGGCGGTGAGGACGAAGGGTTGATCGAGGGTGAGTTCCAGCGACTCGCGGGTGACCTGGGCAATGAAACCGGCCAATGGAATCGCCAGGGAAAACGCCGGAAGTACCAGGCTGGCGAAGCTGTCACTACCAGCCGGCGGGAACCAGCGCAGGCCGAAGGCGAATACCGCCAGCAGCACCACACCGAGCCAGAAGTGCGGCAGCGCCGCGCTGAGGGTTTCCGCCAGCGAGGCGATGCCGCCGACCAGCCTGCCGCGCCCGGCGGTGACCACTGTCAGTAGCAGCACCAGCAACCAGGCCAGCACCAAGGCGGCGACGGTCAGTTCCAAGGTCGCCCCGCCCTGCTCCGCCAGCACACGGGTGACCGGCAGGTGCTGCGAGTAGGACACGCCCAGGTCACCTTGCACCAGGCGCCCGAGGTAGAACACGTATTGCACGGCCAATGGCTTGTCGAGGCCGTACTCCACGCGCGCGGCTTCAATCGCTTCCGGCGTCGGGTTGCCACTGGGGCCACCAAGAATCGCCAGCACCGGGTCACCCGGCATCAGCCGCAGTGCGAAGAAGGTCAGGGTCGCCACCGCCCACAGCACCAGCACGCCACCGGCCAGGCGGATGGCGGCGCGCCGCCCCAGGGCAGCCAGGCGTTCGCGACGCGGGTCGGTCACCGCGAGTGTCGTCGTAGTCATTTGTTCACCCATGCGTCATAGAGGTAGGTCACCGCCAGCGAAGGTTCCAGTCGCACGCCATGGGCGGTCTTGTAGATACCCAGGCGCGTGCTTTGCGGATAGGTGGTGAGTTGCAGGTACTGCGCGGCGGCCTGTTGCTGTGCCTGGAAGTAGCGCTGGCGCCTCAGGCCCGCGTCCTGGGTGGCCAGGGCACTGTCGAGCAGTGCGTCGTAGCCCGGGTCGGCGTAGCCGGAAGAGTTCTGGTGATAACCGCCAACCCCGGCTGGCTGCACGAACGCGGTGGTGAAGATGATGCGCAGCACGTCAGGGGTGTTGGTGTTCCAGTAACCGGTGCGGATGTCGTAGTCCCATGCCGCCTGGCGAGCGGTGACCTGGGCATCGCTCATCTGGTCCAGTACCAGCTCCAGGCCCGCCTGCCGGGTTGTGGCCTGTACCTGCTCCCACAGGGTCAGCTCCGACGGCGGCGTGCGCGCACCGATCAGCACGACGGCACGCAGCCGCTGGCCGTTCCTGGTGCGGTAGCCTTCGCTGTCGCGGCCGGTCCAGCCAGCCTCGTCGAGCAGCCTGGCGGCGCGAGCCGGGTCGTATTCCTGGCTGCGTTCGAAGTCACCGCTGTAGAACGGCGTGGCCAGGCTCAACGGGCCACCGGCGCGGGGGAACTCGCCGAAGTACACACTTTTCAGCGCACCCTCGACATCGGCGCTGCGAACGAAGGCCTCGCGTACACGGATGTCATCGAACGGTGCGCGGCGCAGGTTGAAGGTGCCATTGGTGGGGTTGCCCGGGCGCTGGGCGATGATCAATTCCACATCCGGGTTACGCCGTGCTGCTTCGTGCGACTCTGGTGGCAATGCTTCGATCACATCCACCTCACCGGCCTGCAGCGAGGCGAAGCGCACCGACGGTTCCTGGATGAACTTCCAGACGATGCGATCAAGGTACGCAGGGCCCTGGTGTCGTGCGGTCGGCGGCGCCCAGTTGTAAGCCGGGTTGCGCACCAGCTCCACCTGGTTCTGCCGGTCCCAGCGCACCACCTTGAACGGCCCGCTGCCGACCGGGCTTTCGCAGTTCTGGTCGCGGCTGCGTTGCAATGCGGTGGGCGACTGGATGCCGAGAAAACCCTGGGCCAACACTTCAAGGAACGCCGCATAGGGTGTCGCCAGGGTGACTTCGGCAGTGTAGGTGTCGATCACCTTCGTGCCGCGGTACTGGCGGATGTAGCCACCGGCGGTACTGGATTGGGTCTTGGGGTTGGCCATGTGGTCGAGGTTGGCCTTGACCGCTTCGGCATTGAACGGCGTGCCGTCGGTAAAATGCACGTCGCGGCGCAGGTGGAAGGTGTAGCGCAGGCCATCTGGCGAGACCTCCCAGCTTGTCGCCAGCCAGGGGCCGATCTGGCCGTTGCTGTCCATCGACACCAGCGAATCGAGGTACTGCTGGGCAATGAAAACCTGCGGCATGTCACCGGCCACATGCGGGTCCAGGCAGGTGGGCTCGCGGTCGGTGGCATAGACCAGGGTGCCGCCCTGCTGCGGCTGGGTACTTTGCGCGGCGTGCTGTTCGGTTTTTTCGCAGCCGAGCAAGGCCAGTGCGGTGCAGAGCGGGATCAGAGGGAGGATGGGTGTGTTCAAGGGCGCTCCTGCGAGGACTGGGCTTCGATAGGCCTGTTGCAGGAGTTGTGCCGGGTTCAAAGGCTTGATTTTGTTGGAGTTTGCCGAGGGTCAGGTGCTGTTGCGGGGGCAAAGTGTCCGGGGGGTGTTGGTGGGGCGACAGTGAAACTGTGTCTTGTTTATGATCATCGATGCCTCTCCTGTAGTGATCCTGTGGGAGCGGCTTTAGTCGCGAAGAATCCAACGCGGTGCATGGCACCGGCTGCGCCGGTGTTCGCGGCTAAAGCCGCTCCCACAGTATCCTTGCCAATTCAATGAGTTATGTGCAGCTCCATAAGTGCGGCCTTGCCCGCGTCAGGGCTGGCACGGGTTTACAAGGCAATCCGCGCAAACCAGCTTGGCCGCGCCGCCGGAAGATGAGGTACGGCATCGAGCAAGGCTCGGGTATAGGCCTGACGCGGCTGGCCGAGCACCTGGGCTGCCGCCCCTTGCTCCACCACCCTCCCCCCTTGCATCACCAATACCTGGTCACTCACCTGCTCCACCACCCCAAGGTCGTGAGAGATGAACAGGCAAGCCAGGTTCAGCTCCGCCCTGAGCTCGGCCAGCAATGCCAGGATGCGCGCCTGCACCGACACATCCAGTGCCGATACCGGTTCATCCAGCACCAGTACCCTGGGCTTCATGGCCAGCGCCCGGGCAATCGCGATGCGCTGCCGCTGCCCGCCCGACAATTCCAGTGGGCGGCGCTCGAGCAACCCCGCCGGCAGCTGCACCCGCTCCAGCAACGCCGCTGCCTCGGTGCGCTGCAACGCACGCGGTACCCCCGCATGCGCCAGCGCCTCGGCCAATACCCGTAACACGGTGTAGCGTGGGTCGAACGAAGCCAGCGGGTCCTGGAACACCACCTGGATCCCCTGCCGTGCCTGGCGCTGCTGCGCGGCGGACAACGCAAGCCAATCCTGCCCGGCCAGTTGCAGGCTGCCTTGCTCCGGCCGCTCCAGCCCCAGCAGGATGCGCCCCAGCGTGCTCTTGCCGGAACCGGACTCGCCTACCACGCCAAGGGTTTGCCCGGCGCGCAACTGCAGCGACACTTCGTCCAGCACCTGACGCAGCCGCCCGTCCGGGCCGACAAAGGCCTTGCTCAGGCCGCGCGCCTCCAGCACCACCGGTTGCTCGTCCACGACATTCTCCATCAGCGCCAGGGCAGGCGCCGCCGGACGTTTGAAATGTACTGCCCGAGCCGCGCTCAGCAGGCGTTGGGTATAAGGGTCCTGCGGGTCCTGCAGGATCTGCTCGACACTGCCTTGCTCCACCACCACGCCATGGCGCATCACCGCCACCCAGTCGGCCAGGCGTGCGACCACGGCCAGGTCGTGGCTGACCATCAACAGGCTGTTGTCGCGCTCGCGCAGTTGCTCCAGCAGGTCGAGGATCTGCGCCTGCACCGTGGCGTCCAGCGCGGTGGTGGGCTCGTCAGCAATCAACAGGCGCGGCTGACAGGCGATGGCCGAAGCGATCAGGGCGCGCTGCCTGAGGCCTCCGGATAACTGCCAGGGGTATTGCCGGGCACGGACTTCAGGCTCAGGCACTCCGACCTGACGCAACAGCTCGAGCACCCGCAGACGGCGCTGCTCCGCGGCCAGGTCGGTGTGCAACAGCAATGGCTCTTCGATCTCTGCCCCCACGCGCCGCAGCGGGTCGAGCGAACCCAGCGCATCCTGCATGACAAAGCCGATATGCTCGCCACGCAAGCGCTGCCACGCGCGCTCGTCGAGCTGGCGCAGGTCCTGCCCGGCAAAGGCCAGGCGCTGCGCCTGCACATGAGCGCCGGCGCCGGTCAGGCCGACCAGGGTACGCGCCGTGACGCTCTTGCCCGAGCCCGATTCGCCCACCAGCGCCAGGCACTGCCCTGCACGCAACTGCAGGTCGACGCCGTGCACCACTGGCACACCATTGAAGCTCACGTGCAGGCCGCGGATGTCTACCAGCGGTGCCTGGTTCTTCTTGAAGATGCTCATGCGCGTCTGCCCTCGCTACGGCGCAGCCAGTCTCGGCCAATGACGGTGATGGAAATGACAGTCAGGGTGATCGCCAGCGCCGGCCAGGCCATCAGCCAGGGCGCGTTGGCCATGAAGTTGCGCGCCACTGCCATCATCGCGCCCCACTCCGGCGCGGGAGGTGGTGCACCGAAGCCCAGGAAGCTCAGCGCAGCGGCGGCGGTGATGGCGCCACCCAGGCCGATGCAGGCCAGGATAAATACGGGCTGGACGGCGTTGGGCAGCACATGCCAGAACACCACGGCCAAGCGCCTGCGGCCCAGCGTGACCGCTGCTTCGACGAAACTGGCACGCCGGATGGTCAGCGTCTGGGCGCGTACCAGGCGCGCATAGCGCGGCACCGAGGCGATACCGACGGCGAGGATCAGATTGCTGGTGCCTTGGCCGAACAGGGTGATGATGACCAGCGCCAGTAGCAGGTCCGGGAAGGCCAGCAGTACATCGACGGCGCGCATCAGCAGGTTGTCCAGCCAGGCTGGAGCGAGGCCGGCGAGCAAGCCGAGCAGCGTGCCCAGGCCAAGCCCGACCAGGGTGGCGGCCAGGCCGATGTAAAGCGATGGGCGGGCGCCATGGATCAGCCGGCTGAGGACGTCGCGGCCGTTCTCGTCACTGCCCAGCCAAAAGGCGGGGCTTGGCGGGTGGTAAGCCAGGCGGGCGTCGGCGGCCAACGGGTCGGTTGGCGAGAGCCAGCCGGGGAAGATTACAGCCAGCAGTAACAGGCCCAGGGTGATCCAGGCCAGCGCCAGGCCAGGGCGAATCTGCCACCTGCTGGTCGCTGTGTTTGGTATGGAGACGATTGCGTTCATGTCTGTCCTTCTTGTGTCGCCTGTACTGGCCTCTTCGCGGGTAAACCCGCTCCCACAGGAGCACAGCAAAGGCTGAATTCGTGAGGTCCCTGTGGGAGCGGCTTTAGCCGCGAACAAGGGCGAAGCCCTTGCCATGTGGGCTACGGCGCCGGGTTGGGAATACGCCGGTGCACGGCCTGGATCTCGGCCAGTACTTCATCGCTCAGTTGCACATCCAGTGCACTCAGGTTCTCCTGCAGTTGCAGCAAGGTGGTCTGCCCGGTAATCGCACTGGCCACGAACGGCTGGCGTATGACGAAAGCCAGGGCCAGTTGCGCCGGTGTCAGCCCATGCTCCCGGGCAATCCGCACGTAGCTGGCAATCGCGTTGTTGGCCTCCTCGCTGCCATAGCGATTGAACGTGCGATACACCGACGACAATCGCGAACCCTCCGGCCTTGCCCCGTTCAGGTATTTGCCGGTCAACGCCCCGAACGCCAGCGGCGAATAGGCCAGCAGGCTGACCCCTTCGCGATGGCTGAACTCCGACAGGCCGTTCTCGTACAAGCGGTTGAGCAGGCTGTACGGGTTCTGGATGCTGGCAATCCGTGCCAGGCCTTTGTCCTCGCTGTGCCGCAGAAACTGCGCCACACCCCACGGCGTCTCGTTGGAAACACCGATATGGCGCACCTTGCCGGCCTTGACCTGTTCGTCCAGCACCGCAAGGGTTTCTTCGATGGCTGCCGTTTGCGGATGGTCGTCGACGTAGGGGTACTCACGGATGCCGAAGAAGTTGCTGGTGCGGTCGGGCCAGTGCAGTTGGTAGAGGTCCAGGTAGTCGGTCTGCAGGCGGCGCAGGCTGCCCTCCAGGGCGGCGACGATGTTCTTGCGGTCGTGGTGCGACAGGCCATCGCGGATGTGCACCTGGCCGCCCGGGTCACGGGCCGGGCCGGCGATCTTGCTGGCCAGCAGGAGTTTGTCGCGCTTGCCACGGGCCGCCAGCCAGGTGCCGATGAAGCGCTCGGTGGTGGTCCAGGTTTCAGCGCGGGTAGGTGTGGGATACATCTCGGCGGTGTCGATGAAGTTGATGCCTGCAGCAACGGCAGCGTCCAGTTGCTGAAGAGCATCCTGTTCGCTGTTCTGGTGGCCCCAGGTCATGGTGCCGAGGCTGAGCAGGCTGACCTGGAGGTTGGTGTGGCCCAAGGGGCGATAGCGCATGGGTGCATCCTGTCGATTGTGTGTTGGGTTGGAATTTTTGGGGCTGCTTTGCAGCCCTTTCGCGACGCAAGGCCGCTCCCACAAGGGCAGCGCTAGGCTGTGAACTGGTTCACGGCCCTGGGCAACCCCAGGTGCTCGCGCAAGGTGGTGCCGGTGTATTCGGTGCGGAACAACCCACGCTTCTGCAGCAGCGGTACCACCTCTTCGACGAATACCCGAGCACCCGACGGGAACATGTCGGGCATGATGTTGAAACCATCCCCCGCCCCCGCCAGGAACCACTCGGCCAGGGTATCGGCGACCTGTTCCGGGGTACCGACGGCCAACCGGTGCCCGACCAGAATCCGCCGCGACAACTGGCGAATGGTCAGGTTCTCGCTGCGCGCCAGGTTCAACTGGGCCTCCAGAAAACCCTGCGACCCCCGCTCGAAATCCGCCACCGCGCCAATCCGTTCCCACGGTAACGGCGCATCGGGGTCCAGCTCGCGGGGGTCGATGCCGATACGCCCCGCCACTTGCTGCAACAGGCCGTGCTCGCCATGCCAGGCATTGAGCTCGTCGAAGCGTGCATGAGCCTCGGCCTCGGTGCTGCCAATCACGGTCGACAGGCCGGGCATGATCTTCAGGTGCTGCGGGTCACGGCCCCAGGCTTTGGCCCGTGCCTTCATTTCCCGATAGAACGCCAGCCCGTCGGCGAGGGTGGTCTGGGTGGTGAAGATCGCATCGGCATAGCGTGAACCGAGTGCCTTGCCACCTTCGGAAGAGCCGGCCTGCACCAGTACCGGCCTGCCCTGCGGCGAGCGCGGCAGGTTCAGCGGCCCCTTGACCTGAAAGTGCTTGCCCTTGAAATCCAGGGTGTGGACTTTGCCCGGGTCGGCAAAACGACCGGCACTGCGGTCACCGATGATCGCGTCGTCCTCCCAGCTGTCCCAAAGCTTGAGGGTCACATCGACGAACTCCTCAGCCCGCCCGTAGCGGTCTACATGCAACGGCGCGCCAGCCAGGCCGAAGTTCTGTGCTGCCGCGTCACCGGCATTGGTCACCACATTCCAGGCTGCGCGGCCGCCGCTGATGTGGTCCAGCGAGGCAATTCGCCGGGCCAGGTTGAAAGGTTCGTTGTAAGTGCTGGAGCAGGTCGCGATAACGCCGATGCGCTCGGTGGCGGCCGCCACTGCGGTCAGCAGCACGGTCGGTTCCAGGCGCCCGCCGGGCTGGGCGGACACATCCGGCGGCAACGCCGGGCCATCGGCAAGGAAGATCGCATCCAGGCAACCGCGTTCGGAAATACGCGCGATATCGCGGTAATAGTTGACGTCGATATAGGCGTCGATTGCCGCCTCACCCTGGCGCCAGGCGCCGGAGTGCGAACCGAAGCCGAGGATGTTCATACCCAGGCTCATCTGTTTGGTAGTCATGCCGATTCTCCTGATCAGACTGCGCTGGCTTCGTCGCCGCTGCCCTGCCCTTCGCTGGCGCTGGCATGAAGGGCACGCCAGGCCTGGGCCGGGCTGATGCCATTGAGGTAGTAATTGCCCAACGCCTGCTCGCGGTAGATCGCCGGGTTGTGCGAAGCCAAGGTGCGGGCATTGCGCCAGTGGCGATCGAGGCGCCGGGCATTGCTGGTGGCCGATGCGCCGCCCACTTCGAACAGCAAGGTGCTCGCTTCCAACACTTGCGGCAGCACAACCTGCTGCGCCTGGAAGGCATGGATCTCGGCATCGGTGTAAAGCTGCTCGGCCACCTCGCCGTGCTGCCCGGCTTCGAACACCGCCTGCAGGCTCTGGCCCACGGCGGTGACTTGCGCATCGGCAGCGAAGGCCAGGCTCGACAGGCGGCCGATCACCGCCTGCACCCGCGGGTCTGCGGCCGGCTGCGACTGCCCCGGCACGCCAAAGGCGCGGGTACGGCCCTGGACGAACGCTACGGCATCGGCCAGTACCGCATGGCCGATACCCGCCAAGGTGGCCAGATGCACCGCCTGGTAGAACGCGGTCAGGTACGACTCAGCGCGCAACTCGCCCTTGGCGAAACGGCGCAGCACATGTTGCGGCGGCACGCTGACCCGGGTGAAACGGGTGGTGCCGCTGCCGGTCAGGCGCTGGCCGAAGCCGTCCCAGTCGTCGATCCGCTCAACCCCCGGCGCGCGGGTCGGCACCACGAGGCTGACAAAGTCGTCGCCGTGGTTGGCCACTGCCGCCACCCAATCGGCGTACAGCGTGCCCGTGCAGTAATACTTTTCGCCGTCCAGGCGGTAACCACCCTCGTCTTCGCTCAACTGCACGGTATTGCCGGTACTGTCGGTGCGCTCGGCCATGGCCGCGCCCCACAGCTCACCGGCGACCACGCGAGCGAACCAGTAGTCCTGAGAGGCGGCGTCACCGGACGACAGCCGCCCCTCGACGAAGCCGAAGTGAGCACGGAAGATCTGCGGCAGGTTGGAGTCGGCTTGCCCCAGACGCACCAGCTGGCGCAGCAACTGCGGCAAGGTTGCGCCTGAGCCGCCGTGGCTGCGCGGCACGCGCAGGGCGCCGAAGCGGGCCTCGCGCAACCAGGCCACCGGCTCATGGGCCAGGGTGCGCTGCTGTTCGCGGGCCACCGCGCCTTCGGCAATTCGCGCGTAGACCGGCGCGAAACGCGCATCCAGTTCGGCATCGGTAATCGTGGTTTGGCTCATGATGGTTCCTTTTTCGTGAATTCAGACGCGTGCGGTGCGCGGGTCGATGGCCTGGGTCGCCAGGTCCACCAGCAGGTTGACCAGCACGTAGATCGCTGCCGCCAGCAGGGTGACGCCGAGCACCAGTGGCACGTCCTTGCTGGCGGTAGCGTCGAGCATCAAACGGCCAATGCCTTGGCGGCCAAACAGCAGTTCCAGCACCACGGCACCGCCGAGCAGGCTGGCGAACACGTAGCCGGCCAGGGTCACCAGCGGCACCAGGGCATGACGCAGGGCGTGGCGCAGGCGCACAGCGATATCACCCATGCCACGTGCACGGGCCTGGGTGATGAAGGGTTGTTCCAGCACCTGCTCCAGCGACTGGCGCAACACCTGGGCGAGCACCGCCGCGATCGGCAGCGCCAGGGCCAGGCTCGGGAGTACCAGCGAGCGCCAACCGCCAGACCCGGACGGCGGCAGCCAATGGAAGTGGAACGCGAAGGCCAGCAGCAGCACGGTGCCGATCACGAAGTTTGGGGCCGACGACAGCAACAGCTCGATGCCCGACACCACCACCCGCAAACGCCGCCCGCGGTTAGCGGTGAGCAGCGCCGAGGCCACCGCCAGCAGCACCGCCAGCACAGCCGCGCTGCTGGCCAGCGCCAGGGTCGCGGCGGCCTGCTCGCCAATCGCCTGGCCGACCGGTATGCGCAGCCGGTACGACTCGCCCAGGTCGCCCTTGGCCAGGCGCGCCAGGTAGTGGCCGTACTGCACCCACAGCGGTTGGTCGAGGCCGTACTCGGTGCGCACCTGCGCCAACAACGCTTCGCTCGGCATCGCATCCGGGCCGCCGAGAATCGCCAGGGCGGTGTCGCCACCGCTGTGTTGCATGCCGAGAAAGGTCAGGCTGGCCGCTGCCCATAGCACGACCACACCGTCACGCAGACGGCGCAGCAAGATCGTCAGCAGTTTCATGGTTGCTCCTTGGCCAGCCACACGCTGGTGAACAGGGGAACATTGTGCGAACCATCGAACAGCACGCCGCCGACCGCATTGCGGTAGGCCAGCAGCATCTGGCTTTCCACTGAAGGCACAGCCGGCACTGTCTCGCCCAGGCGCTGCTGGGCCTGGCGATACAGCTCGCGGCGTTGCGCCGGGTCGGTGCTGCGCCGGGCGGCGCCGAGCAGCTGGTCAAGGGTGGCGTCACGGAAGTAGCCGACGTTCTGACCGATCATTCGTGTGCTGGGGATGGATTGGCTGTGGTAGAGGATGTACAGGCCATCGGCCGTGTTGGTGTGCCAGTAGCCGCCGCCGATGGCGTCGAAGTTGCCGCGGTAACGCAGCTCCATGACCTTGCTCAGCGGCAGCAACTCGATGCGCAGGTCGAAGCCGACCTTGCGCAGGTCCGCCTGGGCCGCCACCGAGACATTGGCCGGGAACGCCGGATTGTCATAGGTCAGCAAGGTCGCCCCGAGGCGCTGGCCCGCACGGCTGCGATAACCTTCGGCATCACGCTCGGTCCAGCCGGCTGCGTCGAGCAAGCGCCCGGCTTCGGCCGGGTCGAAGGCCAGGGTGTCGCGGGCCACCGGGTCATAGCCAGGCGTATTCACGGCAAGGAAGTCCCCCTTGGCCAGGTATTCGCCGAAACCGGAAATCCATGCCAGGCCATCACGGTCGATGGCCTTGGCCACTGCCTGACGCACCCGCACGTCATCGAACGGCGAACGTTCGACATTGAAGGTGATGCTGCGCGACGGGTTGCCCTTGCGAATGCGATTGCGCAGGGTCAGTTGCGGGTTGGCGCGGATCGCCGCGGCATTCTGCGCCGGTGCATCCAAGGCCATGTCGTTGTCGGCAGCTTCCAGCGAGGTGTAGCGGATCATCGCTTCGGGCACGTAGCTCAGCTCGATGCCATCCAGATACGCCTCGCCCTGGTGGTTGATCGCCGTCGGCGCCCAGTTGTACCCCGGGCGGCGAACAAAGCTGGCACGCTGGTCGCGCACCCAGCCGGTCAACACGAACGGCCCGGTGCCGATGGGCTGACTGGCGATGGTCTTCGGCGCCTCGAGGATCTGCCGTGGCGAGATCATCCCCAGCCAGGCCTGCGACAGTACATCGAGAAACGGCGCATAGGGCGCACGCAGGGTTGCCTCGAATGTGTACTCGTCGACCACCCTCCCCTGCAGGTATGGCGCGATATAGGCGGCGGCCAGTGGCGACTTGGTCGTCGGGTCGCGCATGTGTTCGAGGTTGACCCGTACCGCCTCGGCGTTGAAGCGCTCGCCATCGCTGAAAGTGACGTCGTCACGCAGGTGGAAGGTGTAGGTCAGGCCGTCGGCGCTGATGTCCCAGCTTTTCGCCAGCCACGGAGTGAGGGTGCCGTCTTCGGACTGGTACACCAGGCAATCGAACAGGATGCGGCCCATCCACTGCATGTTGCCATTGGACAGCGCGTGGATATCGAAGCTGCCAGCGTCGCTCGCCGCCGACACGCGCAGCGTGCCACCGCGATTGCCGGGTTGCTGCTCGACGAAATCGCTGGCCGGGTAGCGCATCACGCCGTTCACTTCGCTGAGCGCTTCGCCCTTGAGCGGCGCCTGGCTCTGCGCGGACATGGCGGGTGAGCAGGCGGCAACCAACAGCGCGCTGGCCACCAGGCATGTATTGAATAATCGAGAATTCAGCTGCACAACGGGCCCTTTATATAGACGGCTACATAAAGGGCTATTGCAGTTGTCGTGCCAGCGCTAACACAGCGCATTCGTTGAGGTTAGTTCAATCCGCCTGACGCATTAACCATACAAACTGTTTCATCCCTGTTGCGCTGACAACATCCAACCCTTTGGGCTGCGCTGTCGCGCAGATAACTGAAATTGCAAGCAACCCGCGTCCCCTGTGGGAGCGGCTTTAGCCGCGAAGAATCCAACGCGGTGCATGGCACCGGCTACGCCGGTGTTCGCGGGCATGCCCGCTCCCACTGGGATCGCCCAGCTTTTAGAAATTGAGTAAGACAGTTGCTCCCACAGGTTGCGCCATAGCATTCGGATATTTGGATATAACCTGCACTGTTCCGCAAACAACAGGGGCGCAACAAAATTTGCTGTTTTATTCAGCACTTCACACTAAAACTTTGCCCACACCCCCAAACTTCCGGCCTTTCGCCAGCTGGCACAGAAACTGCTCTCACATATTCCGACAGGCCTGACTATTCCCATAGAACGCCGAGGACCTACGATGACTTGCAAGGAATTCAACGATGCGTGCGATTCAACCCCATCCACTGCGCCTGGCCATCCGCCACGCCGCCCTGGCCACTGCGGCCACGGCCCTGCTGGCCCCGGTCACGGTACTGGCCGCTGAGCAAACCCTGGGCACGGTGACCGTGCAGGCTGCCAAGCAATCCGAAGTGCAACAGGCCGCCAGCGCCCTCGCCGAGGTGCCCGGCGGCACCAGCGTGGTCGACAGCGAAGAGGTCGCCAAAGGCCGCACTGCCACACTGCAGGACACCCTCGGTTACCAGCCCGGGGTATTCGTGCAGTCCACCGGCGGCAACGACGCTGCGAAGATCTCGATCCGCGGCTCCGGTGCCAATACCTCGCCCGGCTATTTCCGTGAGGGCATCAAGTTCCTGTTCGACGGCCTGCCGCTGACCGGCCCTGGCGGCACACCCTACGAATTCCTCAATGCCAGCGGCGTGAACTACACCGAGATCCTGCGCGGCGCCAACGCCTTCCAGTATGGGGCGCTGACCCTCGGCGGCGCGGTCAACTTCGTCAACCACAGTGGCTACAGCGCCCCTGGCCTGCGCGTGCGCGCCGAAGCCGGTAGCTACCACTACCAGAAGCAGAGCATCAGCTACGGTGGGGTCGAGGGCGACCTGGACTACTACCTGCAGGCCGACAACTACCGCAACGAGGGTTTTCGCGACTACAGCCTGTCGAAGAGCTCGGGCATCGTCGCCAATGCCGGCTACCGCTTCAGCCCCAAGCTGGAAACCCGGCTGCTGCTGCGCTACCGCGACGAAACCCACAACGACCCCAGCGCCACCACCCTCAACGCCGCGCTGCACCACCCGCGCCGTGCCAGCGCCACCGCCGAGAGTAGCGGTGCCGGTGCGCGCCGCCCGGGCAGCATCTGGGTAGGCAGCAAGACCACCTATACCTTCGACGACGATGCACGGCTGACCTTCGGCCTGTCGTATCACGACTATCGCCATACCAACAACCCGCGCAGCCCGAGCAACCCCAGTTACTGGGACTGGCACGACCTCGGCCTGCTGTTGGGCTACGATCGCGTCGACTACCTGTTCGGCCACGAAAGCCGCAGCAACATTGCCTTTACCTCGACCCAGCACCTGCGTGGCGGGGTGAACTCGGCCAATGACGACAAGCTGTCGCTCAAGCAGGTCAACTACAAGGATTCGTTCGACCGGGTGATTGCCCTGGGCAACGATATCAACCTGGTCGACAACCTCTGGCTCACCAGCGGCGTGTCGTTCATCAACGTGCGGCGCAAGATCAACATCGACCACGCGGTAAACCCCAACACCACCACCTTCCCGCAGCACGTGGACTACGACAACTGGAGCGTCGCCCCGCGCATCGGCCTGCGCTACGAGTTCAGCCCGAACCTGCAGGTATTCACCAACTTCAGCCGCAGCATCGACCCGCCTGCTTCGTGGGAATATTCGGGCTCCGGCCCGGCCCTGCCTTACATCCGCCCATTGGTGGAGCAGAAGGCCAACACCTTCGAGGTCGGAATCAAGGGCTCGCACGGCATCTTCGATGGCAGCCTGGCCCTGTACCGCTCGTGGATCCACGACGAGCTGCTGAATGTGCAGATCATCCCCGCCACATCATCGTCGGCAGCGGTCACCGGCGCCTTCAATGCCTCACCCACCATCCACCAGGGTGTCGAAGCCGGCCTCAACACTCGCCTCTGGGAAAACCCTCAGGGCGACCTGGTACGCTGGCGTCAGGTGTACACCTACAACGACTTCTACTACCGGCATGACGACAGGTTCGGGGACAACCAGCTGCCGGGCGTGCCCAAGCACATCTACCAGGGCGAACTGCAGTACCAGGACCATAGCGGCTGGTACACCGGAATCAACGTTCAGTCTGCCTCGCGCACGGCAGTGGACTACGCCAACAGCCTGTATGCGCCTTCGTACACCATCTGGGGGGCGAACCTGGGGTATGAGGCGCCGAAGGGCAACTGGAAAGTGTCGCTGGACCTGAAGAACCTGGCGAACAAGGCATACGTGACGGCAGTGACGCCGGTGTACAACGCGCGCGGGCAGGACACTGCGTCGTTCTGGCCGGGAGACGGGATTGGCGCATACGTGGGGGTCGAATACAGGTACTGAGCAGGCGGCCACGCGCTTGATGGCACGTCCGCTGTGCATTCGAAACCGAGCGCCGTCCCACGGTGCTCGGTTTCGAGGAGCGCTGTTCGCGCCGAAGGGCTTCGCAGGGTAAATGGAAAGGTTTCAGCATTGACCTGAATCAATCAAACGCCAGGGGCGGTGTTGTAAACAGCACACCGAACATACGGGAATGAAGTTTGATGAGCGAGTCCAACCAGGCAACCAGAATTATCTGCAACAATCTTGAACTGGCCGATCAGTTGCGCCAGTTGCTGGCGCCTATCGCACCTGATTGCGAGGTGCTGAGCACGCCTGACAATTGCAGTGCCGTACCGCTTTGTCGCTGGCTCGGTGAAACACAGTTGGGCTCGGCTGGGCAGGTACAGGCTGCACTGCTGGATGCCACCGAGGTGCTCGCACAGACCCGACACGCCTTCAAGTCCCGCGAACTGGGTTTGCTGCGGCGACGCTTGGTTGCATTGCTGGATAAATTGTCGGAAGATCCCCAATGATGTAAATGTGCCATCACCAGGTTCCGCCCTGCGGGAACCGGCTTTGCCGAGCAGGATAATAGGCCTGAAAGACGAAGCGCCGTGGCAACAAGTTCTCGAGCAGAACTTGTTGCCACGGCGCTTTTTTTTGTTCAGCACAAAGGAATCTTCTCCAACACCGGGGGATGTGAATGAAGGTGACAAAAGACCTCGAGGAACTGCTCAAGCGTATCCGTCTGGATCACGCCGAGATTGTCGAACGCTTTCGTTTTCTTGACTGGAGCGGCGAAGATGCCAGGCGACTAGGCGCAGCAGCTCAGTACATGGCCCCGTCCCAGCAGGCTTTCGTCGACCATCTGTACCGTCACCTGGCGGAATTCTCCACGCCGTCTGCGTTGCTTCGCACACCGGAGGTCACCGCCCGCTTGAAGCAGAGCCAGGCTGAGTATTACCAGTGCCTGTGGGGCGGCCCCTACGATGAAACCTACGTCAACGGCCGCCTGCGCATCGGTGTGATCCACCAGCAGATCGGCCTGGAGTTGAAGTGGTACCTCGGCAGCTATCGCCTGTACCTCGACGACATGCTCGAAAGCGTGTTCGGCGACAGCCCGGATGCCACGCTCTATTCAAGCCTGTTGAAGGCGGTGTTCTTCGACATGACGCTGGCCATCGATACTTACAGTGCGGCCCAGCACAAGGCGCTGGAAGACAGTGAGGCGCGCTTCGCCCGCGCGCTGCGCGGTGCCAACGACGGGCTGTGGGACTGGCATGTCGATCAGGATCGGCTTTACGTTTCGGAGCGTTGGGCCAGCATGCTCGGCCTCAGCCGCGATAGCATCGGCGAGAGCAGTTCCAGCTGGTTCGGTCGCGTACACCCGGACGACCTGCCGGATTTTCGCCATGCCATCGATGCCCATCTTCAAGGGCAGACATCCTCCGTTCACCATGAGTACCGGATCCGCAAGCACAACGGTGACTACATCTGGGTCCTGGTGCGAGGGGTCGCCGAAATGACCACCCCTGGCGAGCTGCGCATGGCTGGCTCGCAGTCTGATATCAGTGCACGCAAGGATGCCGAGCAGCGCCTCCAGCATACCGCCCAGCATGACCCGCTGACCGGCCTGGCCAACCGTATCCGGCTTGACGAGCAGATGCAGAAGACCTTCAGGAAGCAGCGCAAGGGCGGTGACTACGAGGCGCTGCTGTTCATCGATCTGGACCGCTTCAAGCTGATCAACGACAGCCTCGGCCATAACGTCGGTGATCGCGTGCTGGTGGAAGTTGCAGCGCGCTTGAAAGAGTCGCTGCGCCCCACGGACCAACTGTTCCGCTTCGGCGGCGACGAATTCATCGTCCTGCTTCACGACCTCACCTGCGACCGCGACGCCGAGCAGATATCCCAACGCATCCTCGACAACCTGCATCGACCGCTGTACATGGACGGTCGTACCCTGGTGGTCAGCGCCAGCATCGGCATTGCGCCATTGCACGACGATGGCAAGGCCCTGGATGTCCTGCAGGCTGCCGACCTTGCCCTCTACCGAGCCAAGTCTGCTGGCAAGGCGCGGTTCGCCCACTACGACGAAACCTTGCAAGACACCGCACAGCAGCATCTGGAACTGGAGTCGGCGCTAGGCCAGGCATTGCAGCAGAATGAATTCGAACTGTACTACCAACCCATCTATCACCTGGGCCAAGGGACACCGCTGGTGACCGGCGTCGAAGCGCTACTGCGGTGGCGCCATGGCGAACGTGTGATCTCGCCACTTGAGTTCATCCCTGCGCTGGAGGAATCCGGAGAGATCATCCGCGTTGGCGAATGGGTACTGCGCCAGGCCTGTCAGCAGACCCGGGCCTGGCAACTGGCCGGGCATGAGCGCCTGCGCTGCTCGGTGAACATTTCCAGCACCCAATTGCAACAGGCCGACTTCACCCTCCGGCTGATCGATATCCTGCAAGAAAGCGGCCTGCCTCCCGCCAGCCTGATCCTGGAAATAACCGAAAGCCAACTGATGCATGACGACATGGGCACAATGGCCTGCCTGCATGAGTTGACCAGCCTTGGTGTTCTGCTGGCGCTGGATGATTTCGGCACGGGTTACTCCTCGCTTGGCTACCTTACGCGCTTTCCGCTGCACATCCTCAAGCTCGACAAGAGCTTCATCACCGGCGTCCCTTACGAGAACAAACAGAGCGCGATCAGCCAGGCGATCATTGTTCTCGGCCGTAGCCTCGGCCTGGAAGTAGTGGCTGAAGGCATAGAGAGTTCCGCCCAACTCGAATTCGTGGTCGGTGAAGGCTGCCACTACGCCCAAGGTTACTGGTTCAGTCGGCCACAACCCGCCGCCCAGATACAACACCTGCTCAGCACAGAGGACCGTTTCGAGGGAAGCGCAGTTGCGCGGCGCGTACCAGTCAGTTCAGGAGAAAAACAATGAAAACCAATCTTCCGGTCAGTGGTCGTGCCGTCGAATTCAGCGCAAACGCGAACATTCTTTCAACAACCAACACCAAGGGCGCCATTACTTACGTCAACCCCGACTTCATCAACATCAGCGGGTTCAGTGAAGCCGAACTGCTTGGCGTCAATCACAACATCGTGCGCCACCCGGACATGCCGCCGGAAGCCTTTGCGCATCTGTGGCAGACCCTAAAGGCTGGGCGCTCGTGGATGGGGCTGGTAAAAAATCGCTGCAAGAATGGTGACCACTACTGGGTCAGCGCCTACGTCACGCCGATGCAGCGCAATGGCGAAACAGTGGAATACCAATCGGTTCGCACGCTACCGGCCAAAGCGCTGGTACAAGCCGCAGAACATGTCTATGCGCAGTTGCGTAGTGACAGAAAGGCCAACTGCCTGCGTATGTCACGGCTATCCGTGGGCATGCGCCTGGCACTCGCCAGCACTGGCGTGAACCTGCTGTGCTTTGCTGCCTTGGGCTCGCTGGGCGCGTTGGCCTGGAGCCATGCCGCCTTCTCCATGATGCTATCGAGCTTGCTGCTCGGCGGCCTGTTGCGCTTCAGCCTGCGCCCCCTCGACGCCCTTTCGCACAAAGCCCGGAAGATCGCCGACAACCCTCTGAGCCAAATCCTCTACAGTGGCCGCCGCGACCAATTTGGCCAGATCGATTTCGCCCTGCAAATGCTCGAAGCCGAGACCCGGGCAATAGTCGGACGCATTGCCGATTCGTCCCGCCAGTTGAGCAAGGAAGCCGAAGCGCTCGTGTCTGCAGTGGACAACAACAATTGCGCGACCCTCCGGCAGCAGGGAGAAACCGCCCAGGTAGCCAGCGCAATAACCCAGATGGCCAGCAGCGTGCAGGAAGTGGCGCGCAACGCTCAGCTCACCGCCAGCGCCGCGAACCTGGCCAATCAGGAGTCCGACCGCGGCCACCAACTGGTCGAGCAGACCCGCCAGCACATTGATAGCCTCGCCAGCGAGGTGCAACAGACCAGCATGGTGATTCATCAACTGGAACAGCATGGCAATGAAATTGACCGCGTGCTCGAGGTCATTCAAAGCATCGCCGAACAGACCAACCTGCTGGCCCTCAACGCCGCCATCGAGGCTGCCCGCGCCGGTGAGGCCGGCCGCGGTTTCGCCGTGGTCGCCGACGAGGTGCGCGGGCTGGCTTCACGCACTCAGCAATCCACCGCCCAGATCCAGGGCACCATCGAAACCTTGCGCCGCTCCACGGGTAGTGCCGTGCTGGCGATGCAGCGCAGTCACAGCAAGGCCGAGGTCAGCGTCGAACAGGCACTGCTGGCCGCCCGCGCGCTGGACGGGATCACCCAGCGCGTCGATGAGATAAGCGGCATGAGTGTGCAGATCGCTGCCGCCGTAGAGGAGCAGAGCGCGGTGGGTGACAGCATCCAGTGCAACCTGGCCGGTATCAGTCAAACCACCCAGAAAAGCGTGCTTGCCAGCAACCAGAGTCGCACCACTGCCGCCCACGTCGCCAAGCTGGCCGAGCGCCTGCAACTGCTGTCGGCGCAACTTTGGGGGCGCCAGCGCCACGGGTGACGGGTTCGCACCTTATTCTCAAGCCAACCCTCACAAGCCGGCCTGCGTGGTCGGCCCCAGCTTTGGCGACTTCTGCAACAACCCTCGTGGCAACTGGAAACCTTTGAAAGGCTCTTGCGTGATAGGGTTGAAGGCTTTCTGGGCGTTAAGCCTGTAGCGCATCACGCCATCGCCGGTCCTGAAGCTCAGGTCCACGCTGGTCGCCGTGCGCCCATTGAGCGAGCCACGGCTGAGCAAGCGGAACATCGACCAGGGGCCACGGTACTCAAGGCTGCTGCTGTTTCCGTTCTGCCGGAGCAAGGTCAGGTTACTGCGCACCTGCTGCCCCAAGGTATTGGGCCAGACAATACCGGTGATCTGGCGCGGGCCATGGGTGTAGGGAATCAATTGACCGTCCAGGTCCAGCAAGCTTGTACGCTGGTTGGCACTCAGGCCCAAGGGCTCGATGCTGAACTGCACACTCAGGTTGCCGCGCTGATCAAAGAAGGTCTCGCGGATACGATCTGCCCGCTCCAGCTGTTCGAGCACATCACTGCGGATAAGTGACTGCCCCTGCTGGCCGGCCTGCAGGGCTTCGAGGTTATCCTTCAGGAACACCTTCAGGTATTGATCATGAAACTGCTGCAGCCGCCCCTTCGGCCCGAAGAAGGCTTCAAAGTCATCCAGCGAAGCGTCGGGAGCTTTCACCACGAAGGGGTAACGCCCTGCCAGGCGCTGCTGGAAGAAGCTGTACACCTCGGCGTCCCAGCGTCGCTCCAATTCGCGCAGGGCTTCGACATTCAGCACTTGTGCTGTTTGATCGGCGATCTTTCTGACCTGGTGGTTGATCGGTTCCGGTAAGCCGGTGGCCACCCGCTGCAGGGTGCCGATGGGGTCTTGCCCTGTCATCGAGAATCGCTGATGCACGGCCTGCAGTGCGGCCTTGCCTCGGTCGGGGCTGTCTTGCACCGCCTTGGCATAGTCGTGCACGGCCGCGATGGCACCGAGAGTCTCGTCGTAGTAGCTGGGTTTCTCACCGGTTGCCTGCAGCATGGCACTCAGCCCGGCAAAGGCCCGCTGAATGGCCCAGGCCTGTTGTTGATCAGGCCTGCCACTTGTCGGTCGCAACGCTTCGACCTCCCCGGGTGCCTCAGCGACAACGGCTGATGAAAGCGAAGTGTTGTCCCTCACTGTGTCCAACAACCGATGCAGGGGTGCTGCTGGCCCGGTCAACTGCTGCAGGATCGCGACACCATGATCCAGGTCGCGGAAGTCGGCCACCGAGAAGGCGTTCAAGGCTCGACGCCAACTGTCAATGAAATCGGCGCTGTACAGGTTACGTAGGCGTTCGCCCAGCGCCTCCCGGTCGGCATCCGAGTAATCGAGCTGATCGCGCTCTCCAAGTGCCCACTGGTCGATCATCGCCATATCTGCAAACCGCTGGCTACGTGGCTCGAAATACTCTTTGAAACCCTTGGCGGTGAGCATTGGCGCTATCAGGACACCATCGCCCTGCCTGAGGCCGGGAGAGGACTGATACACCACATCGAACGCTGGCCCCACCTGATGGCGCAGGTCCAGGCCGGCATTCAACTGCTCGCCAGCCTGTTGTTTCAGGCTCGCGTAGACCCGCTCTGGCAGTGGTACCTTGCGCAGCACCTGCTGCACCTGTGCCAAACGCTGGCTGTACTGCGGAAGGTCGGTATCGGCATAGGTCAAGGCATACTTCAGGTGCCGCATGAGGTCGCGTTGCAATTGCCCCTGCCCGGGGAACTTATGTTGCCACTGGCGGGCCATCCAGTCTTCGACCCATTCGGGTCGGCGGCTCTGGCGGTCCTCCAGCATTCGATATACCCGAAGAGCGGCCATCTGCTGTTCGCTTCCCGGCGGCGCGGCGTCCATGGCATCGATCACACCACTGGCCAAGGCTGGCAGGAAGCGCCTGGAGAGCAAGCTCAGGTAGGCCTCGTCGACGCGGGGGCCAATGGCGCGCCCCTGATACAAGCCAAGGTCGGAAACACCCGGCCACGCGGCACGATAGTTGCCAAACACCGACACGGCATCGCGGATCTGGTCCAGCGGCTCCAGCAGGTTGCGCCCGGTGGGGTCCAGACGCTGGTCCACTTCGTGATGACTGTACTCTCTACTCTTGGCGAGCACATTGGCGGCCTTGGCGCCATTGATGTCGAAGTAGCGTTGCCAACTGGCGATGGCGACACTGAAGGCCAGCACGCCTACTGCAGAACCAACCCAAAGCAACCGACGTTTGCCGCGCGCTACCTTGATGTTGTCCCCGGCAAGGCCGGCCTCCTGGTAGATGACTCGCCGGAAGGCGTGCTGAATGAAGTAGACCAGCGCCTGCCCCTGCGCCTTGCCTTCACGCAGCGGAAACTCGGTCTTGTATGGCTGTGCCGCCTCACGCACGAACGCATTGAGCATGTCGCCCTGCTGCAAGACCGAAGACCAGTACACGCCACGTACCAAGCCAGGCGTGGTGAAGCGGTCACTTGCGAGGGTTTCTTTCAGGAAGGCCAACAGTATCGGACGCAGCCCGATCAACTGGGCATGCAACGAGAACAAGCGAACACGCAATGGCGCACCGCTCAATACATCGAGCCGGTCCACTACCTGCTCAAACAATTGCCTTATCAACCGATCGTAATGATCGCCATATTCATCCAGCCAGGCATCGAATGTGCCGACCGCATCCAGTTTGAAGGTGAAGCCCAGCATGTTTTCCCGCATGGCGGCGGGAAGGCCAGCGTACAGCTGGTCGAAACCGTCCAGCAGATCGAATTTGGCCAGTACCACATACAGCGGCAGGCGCGAGCCCGACTGACTACTCACTTCATACAGCCGCGTGCGTAGCATATGTGCCAAGGCGACACGTTGCTCAGGCGTGCCATGCAATAGCGCAGGCAGGTCAACAACCAACAGCAAACCGTTGAGTGCTCTCTGGCTTCGGTTACGCACAAGCCAGCCCAGCATGTGTTCCCACAACCTGGCCGAGGTGGCCGGTGGTGCTTTCGACGAGTCCGACTCCTCGGCTGATGAATCTGCCAACGAGTCCTGACGGACGAATGCGCCCGGCGGGTCGATGATCACCGCATCGTTACTGACCCACCAGCCTATCGGATAAGCCAGCTCCTGCGCTTGCCTGCCTCGCGCTTGTGCCTTGTCGATACGGGTCAGGGAAAAACTCTGTTCGGTACGGTCGATGAAGCTGGTCTTGCCGGCCTGTTGGTCGCCCACCACCAGATACCACGGCAGTCGGTACAAGGCACGCCTGCCACCCGCATTGTCCAGATAGCGTGCCAGCCCTTGGTCCAAGGCTTTCTCTTGGGCCTGGACGAAAGGCAACACCTTGTCCAGTTCAGCGTCCACCGCCTGCTTGCGTTCGGCCTGCAAACGGCGAAAACGCCTGCGCAGTACCACAAGCCAGCAGAGAAGCGGTACCAATACAAGCATTAGGCTGGCCAAAACGCGATGCGCCACGCTAGCCAGCGGCTGCTGTTCGCGCCAGACCCATTGCGGGCCGAGCCACCAGATTGCAACCAGCATCAATGCGGCACCCAGCCCGAGCAGCAGCGGCATGGCCAGGCCGATGCGGGCCACCAGGGGCAAGCCCCAACGTTCAAGATGCTTCCACAGTTGATTCATCGTGACTCCCGTTCCTTGTTCCAATCAGCCCTTGATGGGCAGTGCACGCGTACTGCTGAAGGCGTTGAAACACCTCAGGCTCCCAGGCGCTGGCGGTGGTTTCCTGCATCGTTCGAGCAACGCCTGCGCACAAGTCCTGGGCCAACCAGGACACACCCCGAGCAGCCAGCAGATCAGCCGCGATCACAGTGGTATGGCAGCGCTCACGCAGGCTGCGGAAGTCCGCCTGCATGCCCTGCAGCCTGAGCAACACCGCTTCCACGCCGCTGGTTTCCAGTTGGCAGGCCAGCTCCTCTCGCAACGTGGCGAACTCCTGCGAGGCTGCATCCGAATCGGATTGCCCTTGTGCCCCCCTGAGCCACGCCAGACATTGGTCATCGACAAATACCTTGCCGTCGCTGAAGCACAACTGCTGCAGCGCGGGCATGCGCTGCACGAACCGCGCGGTCGCAGCGCGAATGGCCTCAGCCACCTCGCCCATCGCCAGCCGCGTGGCCGCGCTCGCTGCCAGAAAGCTGCCGCGAATCCAGTAGGGGCAAGCCGTGACGCTCTTTTCGATCCGCTGCAGCAGGGCCGCGTCGATTGCAGTAGCGGCAATGGCATCTTCATAGTCCCCGGCAATGTCCTGCGGCACCGCCATCAGCTCCGTGCGGTTGCCCTGCCTGGTTTGAGGCGGCGTCTGGATGTGCGCCCACAAGCCGAACCGACGCAACTGGTAGCCAGCAGGATCGTAAGGGTCCTGTTGATTGATCAGCTCGGCCATGGTCAGCATGGCCCTTCGTGACTCCCGCTCGTTGCCCAACGACACACGGGGCATCGGCGTTGCGATGACCTCGGCCAGGGGCGCAGACTTGATGCCCTTTGCGGGGGGCTTGTCCGTGGTGGGCTCGGCAAGGCCGTTGGAAAGTTCCGTGTGCTTGCGTAGCAGACGCTCCAGTTCGCCAAGGGCCGCTTCATCGAGCTGCGCTGCTTCCCGCTGCTGTTGCAGACGTTGCAGCGCGCACTGAGCCGACGCGGCGTGCGCGGGGCTGAACGTGAAGCGGTCCAGGCGCGGCAACGCCACGAGCAAACGGTTGAGCATCAGGCCAACCAGCTTGCGCTTGCCGAGGAACCCTTTGGGGCCCGGTTTCGGGTATGCGCTTTCCCAATAGACTTCGACCATGCCGGCCAGCAGTGCGACGGCAAAACCCCAGCGCTCCCAGCATTGGCTGCGTAGCCAAGCGACACCCAGGTGGGCGACGATGCGCAGGTGCTTGCACTCCTGGCCCAGGTACTGGCGGGACGCTTCTTCGATATAGGCCCAGTCGATGGAAGGCTCCTGCAACCCACCCAGCTTGACCATTTCCTGGTCGATGGCCTGGTAGGTTTCGTTCTCCACATCGAACAGGCCGGCAGGGTTCTGCGCGTCGATGGGGGCAAGCAACCGGGCAATTTCCTGTGCGGTGACCTCTGCTACCAGCGACATGCCTTACGCGCCTCATCGATGAGTGGGTCCAGCCCCTGGGCGTCGAAAACCAGCCCATCAACGGCTGGGTTGTCGCTCTCGACCTGAATGCGATGGGCCCCGATCAGTGACTTGATCTGCTCGATGCCCGGCAAGCCCCTGCCAGCGTCAAGCACCTGGCCGTTCTCCGTCACCTGCCAGGGAGTAGCGAGGGTGGAGCCACGCTCCCCCTGCAATCGCACCATCACCCGGCCAGCATCGATGGGGTGTGCGGTAACCAGTTGCAACCTGGAAATGTTCTGCACACAACTGATCACCAGGTAGGGGTACGGTGCGACCGTAGCGATTGCAGGCGCCGAGATCATCAGCCCGTCATCCCCTTTTTTGAGGCGAAACGTCAGCTCCTCCGGCGACCGCCCCGCCTCATGGGTCATCACACGACGCAGCGTGGGCGAATCCTGCTCCGGCGCGGACCATTGCAGTTTCGTCACATGCGCCGGGGTGCCAGCGGCCTGGTCGAAACAAGCCAGACGTTCGACGTTGGAGACTATCTGCGGGCAGTCCCTGGTCTGGCTTGCCAAACTTGGCGCCAGGGAGAGCAACATCGAAAGCCCAACGCCATATGCATAGCGGACAATCATTGGTTTCACTCACTCATCAAATATGGCAACAGCGCTACCCGACTGACCAGTCACGCTTTAACAGTAATCATCAAATACAATTACTGGATAGTGGAGCATCGAAACGCAACAAAGGCTAGTACCGAAAAAACAATATTCACAAGCAAATATTTCCTTACATTTTCACACTCGACGCACAATATTTTTTCGGTGCATGGTTTTTTTACACGCACATAGCGAGACCCCAATTAAGTCTAAATTTAAACACAACTTGTAGGACGCTTCCTACATACATCAAAACTTCACGAAGGCTGACACCCATGAGTAAAAGCTCAGGCTCCGTTGCACCCAAAGAGCGCATAAACATCAAGTACGTACCGGCCACCGACGGCGAACAAGCCGAGGTAGAGCTGCCGCACAAGATGTTGGTACTAGGCGATTTCGGCCTGGATGATGCCCGCGCGCTGGAAGACCGTTCGATCATGCGAATCGACAAACACAGTTTCAACAACGTGTTGAACGACGCCGATGTCAGCCTCGCCATGTCCGTGCCATCCATGCTCAGCACCGCCACCGACGCAGAGCTGGCGGTCAACCTGCAGTTCAAGTCCATCAACGATTTCGGGCCAGACAGCATCGCCCGCCAGGTACCGGAGCTGAACAAGCTGCTGGAGCTTCGCGAGGCATTGGTCGCACTGAAAGGCCCACTGGGCAACGTGCCCACGTTCCGCAAGCAACTGCAGCAGCTGCTGACTAACGAACAGGCGCGCAAACAACTGGCAGAAGAACTTGACCTGGTGCTCGAGGCGCCAAAAGAAGACTAAGACAACGGAGCGTCCCCATGCCAAAGCAAAACAGCACGACCGTCGCGATTGAAACAACAACCGAAACACTGAGCAACGCCACCCTGCTCGACCAGATCATGGCAGAAACCAAGTTGGTACCTACTCAAGAGGGCTATCAGGTCGCTCGCCAGGGTGTATCTGCTTTTATCGCCGAAATCCTTAAAAGCCATGACCCTGATCAACCCATCAACAAACATCGCGTCGACCAGATGATCGCTGAACTGGATCGGGTGCTCAGCAAGCAGATGGATGCCATCCTGCATCAACCCGAGTTCCAGCAACTTGAATCCGCGTGGCGCAGCCTCAAACTTTTGGTCGACCGAACCGACTTCCGCGAGAACATCAAGCTTGAAGTCTTGCATGTCAGCAAAGATGACTTGCTCGATGACTTCGAGAATGCCGCCGATATCACTTGCAGCGGCATCTACAAGCATGTTTACACCGCAGGTTATGGCCAATTTGGTGGTGAACCCGTTGCAGCGATGGTTGGCAACTACAGCTTCGGCCCCTCTTCTCCCGATGTAAAACTGCTGAGTTACATGGCCTCGGTCGGTGCCATGGCACACGCACCTTTTCTCGCGGCGCCCTCTCCTGAGTTCTTCAATCTGAGCAGCTTTGAAGAGCTGCCCAACCTGAAGGAGGTCAAGGACATTTTCGCCGGCCCCCGGCATGCCAAGTGGCGTGCGTTCCGTGAAAGCGAGGATGCCCGTCATGCCGGGCTGACCGGGCCGCGTTTCATGCTCCGCTCTGCCTATCAACCGCAAGAAAACCCGGTCCAGAGCTTCACCTACGACGAGGACATCGCCGGGCGGCACGACAACTATCTGTGGGGCAACTCCGCCTTCCTGCTGGCCAGCTGCATCAATGACAGTTTTGCCCGCTACCGCTGGTGCCCGAACATCATCGGCCCGCAGTCGGGTGGTGCCGTCGAGGACCTGCCGGTGCACCTGTACGAGTCACTGGGCCAGTTGCAGGCCAAGATTCCGACCGAAGTACTGATCTCCGACCGCAAGGAGTTCGAGCTGGCCGAAGAGGGCTTCATCGCCCTGACCATGCGCAAGGACAGCGACAACGCCGCGTTCTTCTCGGCCAACTCGGTACAGAAACCGAAGAACTTCCCCAAGACCCCGGAAGGCCTGCAAGCGCAGACCAACTACAAGCTTGGCACCCAATTGCCCTACCTGTTCATCGTCAACCGGCTGGCCCACTACATCAAGGTGCTGCAGCGCGAGCAGATCGGTAGCTGGAAAGAGCGCAAGGACCTTGAGTCCGAGCTGAACAAATGGATCAAGCAGTACGTTGCCGACCAGGAAAACCCATCAGCCGATGTGCGCAGCCGTCGCCCGTTGCGTGCTGCAAGGGTCGAGGTGTCGGACGTTGCCGGTGATCCGGGCTGGTATCAGGTTTCGCTCGCCGTGCGCCCGCACTTCAAGTACATGGGGGCGAATTTCGAGATCTCCCTGGTCGGTCGTCTTGATACCCAATGAGTGGGTTTTTCGACCGTTTGGTGGCGGATCAACTCGCAAGCCGGGTGCCGTCCAGGCAAGAGAACGCTACCCAGAAGTTCGCCGCCATCAAGCGCCACCTGGAAACGCTGCTCAATGCTCGCCAAGGTTGCTCGCAAAGCAGCCCTGAGCTGGGCCTGAGTGACTTCAACGGGCACGACGCTAGCAGTGGCGACCTGCTGAAACAGGTGAGCGCGGACATTCGCCGCACCATTCAGCGCTTTGAGCCGCGTGTGCACGTGCGCGCGCTGAAGGCCGTCCCCGACTGCAATGCCCCGCTGGAACTGCATTTCAGGCTGAACTGCCACGTGCAGGTCAACAACCACACGGAGCAGCTGCAACTGGAGCTGCTGGTCAATGGCCATAACCGCCACACCCGAGTGAGGTGACCTATGTCACTCAAGGACCGATTCAGCGAAGAGTTGCGTTACCTCCATGAACTGGGGAACGACTTCGCCCAGGACAACCCACAACTTGCCCGCCTGCTCGGCAAGGGTGGCAGCGACCCGGATGTCGAACGCCTGATGGAAGCCTTTGCGTTCCTCACGGCCAAACTGCGGCTCAAGCTGGAGGACGACTTGCCCGAGCTGACGCACCCCATGCTGCAGTTGCTGTGGCCCAACTACCTGCGGCCCCTGCCGAGCGCCACGATCATCCAGTTCACACCGCGCAAGCAAGCGCTCAGCCAGTCGCAACGCATTGCCAAAGGCTCGCGGTTGTTCTCCAGCCCCGTGGATGGTGTGCCCTGCGAATTCCGCACCTGCACGGCGGTGGACATTCACCCGTTCGAGATCGAGTCGGTGAACGCTACCCAGACACTCGACAGTTCGGTGGTTCGCATCGACCTGCAAACCTTGGTCGAGCGGCCGCTGAATACCCTGGGCTGTGCCAGTCTCGACTTTCATCTGAGCGGTGACACCCAAACTGCTCGCACGCTGTACCTGTGGATCGCTCAGTACCTCAAACATGTCTGTGTGACAGTCAATGGTGACGTACGCCGGCTGCCGGCCAGCAGCATCATGTTCCCAGGCTTCAGCCCGGACGAAGCGCTGCTGCCATACCCACAGAACGTCTTTGACGGTTACCGGATCCTGCAGGAGTACTTCGTATTTCCCGAGCGTTTTCACTTCGTCAGCATCACCGGCCTGGAGAAAGTCTGGCCTGATCAAGCGACTCAGCGGGTCGGCCTCGAATTTCACTTCACCCGACAGTTACCTGATTCGCTGCGTGTCGGCAAAGCAGACTTCAGCCTGTTCTGCACCCCGGCAGTGAACCTGCTCAGCCACAGCGCCGAGCCCATCGACCTGTCCAGCCGGCCCGCCCAGGTCGAGCTTGTGCCCAGAGGCAAGGAGCGGCACGCCTATGAAATCTTCAGTGTCGACCGGGTCATCAGCACTCGCACCACGACTGACGGAAGTACCGGTGAACACCTGAGAACCTTCCGCCCCTTCGAGTCGTTCGCCCATGAGATCGAGCATGTGCAAGGGCGCACGGCGTTGTACTACCGCTACACACTCGAGGAATCCCTGCGCGGCGATGGCGTCACCCATCGCATCGCTTTCGTGCGCGCCGATGCCAACGCCTACATCGGCGAACTGGAAACAGCGTCCATCGACCTGACCTGCACCAACCGCGACCTGCCGCTGGCGTTGGGTATCGATGACATCAACGTGCTCACCGAGATCACGCCGCCCCTTGCCACCTACACCAACATCCGTGCACCCACCCGCCCGTACAGGCCGGTGCTGGACGGCCAGTTGCAGTGGGCCCTGATCTCCAACATGTCGCTCAACTACCTGTCGCTGCTCTCGGCCGAGCCACTGAAAGCGGTCATCCGCGCCTACGACTTCGCGGCCTTGCACGACATCCAGCAGACACGCACCACCCGCAAACGCCTCGATGGCATCCGTGATGTGCAAACAGAGCCGCTGGACTGGCTGATCAAGGGCCAGCCCATTCGTGGCTTGCGCACGCGGCTGAAGCTGGATCAAAGCGCATTCCTCTGCGAAGGCGACCTGTACCTGTTCGGTTGCGTGCTCGCGCGCTTCTTCGCCCTGTACGCCAGCATCAATTCCTTCCACCAACTGGAAGTGATCAACACCACCAACAACGAGCACTACACATGGCCAATCCAGACCGGCAAACAACCGCTGATCTAGCCGACAAGCTGTTCGCCGAGGCGCACCAGTACAACTTCTTCCAGTTGCTGGAACGCCTGCACGGCTTGCACGGGGATGACCTGGAACCACGCTGGCCAGATCAGGCCACCCGGCTGAGGGTGCGGCTTGCCAGCGACCCGCGGCTGAGTTTCCCGGTTTCCGACATATACAAGGTCGAACGCATGCCCGGGGAAGCTGACCGCTATCGCGTGTGCACCACCTTCATGGGCTTGCATGGCACCGACTCGCCATTGCCCACCTATTACCTGGAGCAGGTGGCATACGAGCATGCACAGGGCATCGGTGTGCGGCCGGCGTTCTTCGATTTCTTCAACCACTACCTGCTCAGCCTGCTGCATCGCATCTGGCGTAAATATCGCTACTACATCCGCTTTCAGCCGGGAGCTACCGATGGGTTCTCTCAGTACATCTTTGCCCTGCTCGGGTTGAATGACAGGCAGTTGCGCGGGGACACGGCACTGCCGTGGAGCCGGCTGCTCAGTTTCGCCGGCGTCATTGCCAGCCGCAGCCGTGCACCGGGCACGGTCGCCGGCATCATCGCCCACTGCTTCGACTTGAAGCAGGTACAGATCCGCGAGTTCGAAACCCGCTCGGTCCCCACTGCCGCCAAGCAACTGGTCAGCCTTGGCCGCAGCAACGGCGAACTGGGCAGCACTTTCATGGTGGGCAGCCGCACGCGAACACGCAGCAGCAAGTTCACCATCGTGATCAGCGAACTCGACCCAGCGCAATTGCGTGACCTGCTGCCCAGCGGCATCAACTTCGGCCGGTTACGGGCATTGATCGACTTCCTGCTGCGTGATGGCCTGGCCTATGACCTGGAGCTGCGCCTGAAGCAGAACGCACTGCCGCCCTTTTGCCTGCACCGTAGCCTGGGTGCCTACCTGGGCTGGACCAGCTTCGTCGATGACCGTCACGGCCAGAGCAGCCCTGTGGTGCGGTTCCGGGGGCGCTCATGAGCACTTTGACCTTGAGCATCACCAATCTGGATCAGTTGCAACACAACGTCACTGCCCGACATCAGTTCGATTGCACAGGCGGCACCATCGGCAGCGCAAAGGCCACCTGGCAGATCAACGATCGTCAGCAGACCGTTGCACCGATCCATTGCGAGATCCGCTGGATCGAGGGCAGCTTCTGCGTCATCGATCGCTGTCAGCGTACCTACCTGAACGACAGTCTCCACAGCCTGGGGTCGCTAACCGCAAGGCGGCTGCTCGAGGGTGACCAGTTGCGCATTGGCGCCTATCGGCTGCAGGCCCAGCTTGCGCAGGCCGATGCACGCTCACTGGAGGACCTGTTCAGCCCTGAACAGAGAACCCTCGATCACTGGTTGCTGGATGTTCCACCCAACACGTGCCAGGCCACTGCTGTCGCCCCCCAGACTGTCACGGACATCTGCTCGGCATTCGAACCGGGCATGGGCAACGACCCTTTGGAGGCACTGGACGCAGAGGCAGCGCCAGCGCAGCAGAGCCCACTGGAACGCCTGATTGCGGGAGACCGACCATGATGCGTCCAACATTCGTGGCCGGCCTGCTGACGGCGCTGATCGGGCTCTCCGGTTGCACGTTGCTGAGCAAGATTGGCCAGGTGGTGATGGACCCCTCATTGCCCGTCGGATCGCCCGGGGAACATCCTACCCAGGTCGCGTTCAGCATCAACGCCAGCCCAACGCTCAATGGCAACCCGAACAGCCTTGAGGTGGCGCCCGAGCCCGGGCCGGTTGTGGCGCCCAGCCCTTACGCGGTCAGCCTGAGTGCAGGCGACCCCTACGTGCTGACCGAGAAAGTCGGGGCCCTGTTCGAGTACCTGCTGGAACAATTTCCGGCCATGTCGCCCGTCGATTCGCCAGTTGACGATGGCGAGAATCCGGCGCGCTCCCCCATGGAAGAAAGTACCCCGGGCAGCTACGGCGACCCGACCGTGGTGCTGACCTTGCCGCGCACCACCACCGTGGCCGCCGAGCCCGTCGCTACGCCCATGGCCGTGAAGATCCTGCAACTGCGCGACGACTCACTCTTGCGCAACAGTGTTTACGAACTGCTGGACAAGAACCCTGCCGAGGCGCTGCGCAGCACCTACATACGCGATGACGATTACCTGCTGCGCCCCGGCCAGTTCAAGTTCATCCCCTTTGCGCCCATCGAGCCCGAAACGCGCTTTGTCGCGGTGATCGCCGACTACCGGAACCAGGAAAACGCCACCTGGAGCCAGGTGCTGCGCATTCCGCCCCGCGGGCACCAGATCATCCTGTCGGTGTTGCTCAACGACACGCAGCTCCTGCTCCAGGAGGAAGACTGATGGCGCCTGTAACCCTGCCCTTCTCGATTACTCACGCTGACATGGAGCGCTCATGAGTTCACGTAACCCTGTCCTGTGGCCGGAAGGCCTGTTCGTCAAACCGCAGCATTTCCAACAGGCCACCCGTGCCGCCGAAGCGGCCCTGCATCAACGTCTTGGCAGCCTGAACGCAGCCTTCTATGGCTTCAGCGAATTGCAGTTGAACGACGAGTATCTGAGCCTGGGCAAGGTCGCCATCACCCGTGCACGGGGCATCATGCCGGACGGCACGGTGTTCGATATCCCGGCAGACCTGCCACCACCACCACCGCTGGAAATCGAAGACGACGGCGCGAAAGACAGCGAGATCTACCTGTGCCTGCCGCTGCGCACCGAAGGTGGCCGTGAAGTAAGCTGGCCCGATAACCCCGCCAACTTCCGTTACAGCGCCCAGGCCCTGGAAATCAAGGACACGCACAGCGCCGACGGTGACTTGGTGCAGGTTGACCTGGCGGTGCCCAACCTGCAGCTCAAACGCAAGGCCGACGACAGCAGCGCCTACACCCGCCTGGCGGTGACGCGCATTCTGGAACGGCGCCCCGATGGCAGCCTGCAACTGGATGAAGGCTTCTATCCCACCAGCGTTTCAGTGCGCGCCGTACCCGCGCTGCAACGGTATCTGGAAGAAATCACCAACTCCTTGCGCGAACGTGCGCGCAACCTCGCCGCCCGCATTGGCGCCTCAGGGCAGTCCGGCATCGCCGACATTCGCGACTTCAACCTGCTGCAGGCCATGAACCGTTGGTGGCCCTGCTTCCAGCATCTGGCAAGGCAAGGGCAGACCCACCCTGAACAGTTGTACCTGTGCATGAGCCAGGCCTGCGGCGAGTTCGTGACGTTTACCGACGAGAGCCGGCTGCCGCAGGAATACCCCGCCTATCACCATACCGCGCTGCGCACCTCCTTCAAGCCGCTGGAGGACACGCTGCGCCGGGCACTGAGCACGGTACTGCAACCCCGCGCCGTTTCGCTGCCATTGGAGACGCTGGAGTACGGCGTCATGACAACCGCACTGGAGGACCGCCGACTGATCGATGAGGCCACTTTCATCCTGGCCGTACGCGCCGATCTGCCACCTAAGGCGTTGCGCCAGATGTTCATCCAGAAAGCCAAGATCACTTCACTCGAAGCACTGGAGGACCTGGTGCCGCTGCAACTGCCCGGCATTCCTTTGAACGCCTTGCCCGTGGCGCCTCGCGACCTGCCCTTCCATGCAGGCTTCAGCTATTTCGAGCTGGACCGGCGTGACCCGGCGTGGGCGTGCATGAGAACGGCTAATGGCTTCGGGATTCATGTGGCTGGGGACTTCCCAGGGCTGGAGCTGCAGTTCTGGGCGATCAGGGGGGAACAGAAATGACAGGGGATTTCAACAATGAGGATGATGTCACCCAGAGCGTAGTGACGTCGATTCAGCACGCCAAGAAGAAGGCACAAGAAGGGCAAACACGCGCCCATGCTGAGGCCGAACAGAGTGAGAGCGAGGCCAACCCCGCAAAGGACGAATATCTAGGGTACGCAGCAGACCCAGACTTTCAGCTACGTGGCGGCTACGACAACCTGATGCTGGATGCCGCAGCACCGCTGTTCGGCCTGGTGATACGCCTGCGCACACTGGATGCGCTGCCCAACATCAAAGATGTGCATCAGCAGGTGCGCAACCAGATCGAAAATACTCGCGAGGAGATACGCCAGCACGGCTACGAGCCCGCTCAGTTGCTGGCGTACTCATACGGCCTTTGCCTTTTCATCGATGAAGCTGTCATGGACAGGCCTTGGGGTAAAACCAGTTGCTGGAGCCAGGAACCCCTGCTCAGCATCTTCCACGACGAAACCTGGGGTGGAGAGAAAGTCTTCACCGTACTGTCGCGCCTCATGCAGGAACCCAAACGTTACCAGGACGTATTGGAGTTCATGTACTTCGCGCTTTGCCTCGGTTTGAAGGGCAAGTACGCCATTGCGCCGAAGGGCGAAGAAACCCTCAACGCATTGATACACCACCTCCACGGGATTATCCGAGAACTGCGCGGCCCGACTCCGGAGACCGTCTGCGATCCGTACACCAATGTCGCCCCAAGCAACTTCCGCATGAACCGGCAATGGCCGTGGTGGAGTCCGTTGGTCATTTCCGCCCTCGCCATGGCGGTGGCGTACGGCATCTACAGCTACCGGCTGCACCTGATTACCACCGAGGTGTTGGAGTCGCTGAACGGCATTTTGCAGCAGTAACCCGCCGACACCTGGCGCAAAGGAACTCAACGAATTAACGAGGCAATTGCTTCGTTGACAAGCCCATCGTTCCCGATGGCCACGCCACTCCGAGTGCGCGTGATTTATCCACATGGACGCAGGAGAGACTGCCATGCCAACACCCGCTTACATCAAGATCACTGGTCAAAAACAGGGCAACATTACCGCTGGTGCATTCACCGCTGACTCCGTTGGTAATGTTTACCAACAAGGCCATGAAGATGAAATCCTTGTCCAGGAAATCAATCATGAGGTCACTACACCCACTGATCCACAAAGTGGCCAACCCAGCGGCCAGCGCGTACACAAGCCGTTCAAGTTCACTAGTTCGCTCAACAAAGCCACACCACTGATGTATCAAGCGCTGGCCACCGGCGAAATGTTGCCGACTGTCGAGGTCAATTGGTACCGCACCTCGACGGAAGGCAAACAAGAGCACTTTTTCACCACCAAGCTCGAAGACGCCACCATCGTCAGCATCAATACCGTCCTGCCCCACGCTCAAGACAAGGAGAACGAAAACTACACCCAGCTGATCGAGGTAGCGCTCGCCTATCGGAAGATCACCTGGGCACACGATGTCGCAAACACCGAAGGGTCTGACGACTGGCGCGCACCAGCCGCCTGATATTCACGAATGCTCCGGGCGGGTTTACCTGCCCGGACTTTGTGTCACCTCAGACGGCGGACAAGGATTGCTTATGCCTAGCCAATCTGACTTGCGTTACAGCTTCCAGCCGCTGGTTGGCAACGCTGAATTAGAAGTGGTGTCGTTCGAACTCCGAGAGGGGATCAGCATGCCCTTCAAGTTGGAGCTGAAACTCATCAGCTTCGAAAACGATATCGACTTCGGCCACCTGCTCGACAAGCCCGTACTTTTTGCCATCTGGGACGGCGAACGCCCGGTGCGCTACGTGCACGGCCTTGTCAGCCGCTTCAGCCAGGCTGAAAGTGGCTTCCACCGCACCTACTATGACGCGCTGGTCGAGCCGCAACTGGCCCGTGCCGACCTGCGCTCGAACTGGCGCATCTTCCAGCAGAAGACCGTTCCACAAATTCTTGAACTGATGCTCAAGCGCCAGGGCATCACCCAGTACGAACTGCGCGCCAGCATGGACCATCAGGTCCGCGAGTTCTGCGTTCAGGCCGGTGAGACGGACCTGGCGTTCATCGCCCGCCTGGCTGCTGAAGAAGGCTTCGTCTACCGCTTTGCGCACAGTGAAAAGCTGCACAAGCTGATCATTACCGATCGGCTGCAATCATTCGGGCTGATCAGTCATGGGACCATCAAGGCCGAGGATGACGACGAGGGCTTCTTTGATGCCGACGAGCCTGTAGACCCTGACAGCGTGCTGTACCAAGCCACCGGCGGTGGCGATCAAGCCATACCGTGCCTTCGCCGCTTGCGCTACAGCGAACAGGTGCGCACTGCTCGCCAGGTTCAGCGCGACTACACCTTTACCAACCCGGCCTACCGCCAGGAACATAGAGCCGCCGGGCCCTTCCTGGAGCATCAGTCCAACGAGTACGAATACTTCGATTACCCAGGCCGCTATAAACGCGATGCCGTGGGCAAGCCGTTCACTGAAAACCGTATCACCGCGCTGCGCCACGATGTGCGTATTGCCGAGGTTGAGGGTGACGATGTTCGCCTGCAACCTGGCCTGAGTTTCACCCTCACTGGCCACCCACGTGACGACCTCAACGCGCATTGGCGGGTGAACACGGTTACCCACAGAGGTAAACAATTCACCAGCCTGCAGGAAGAAGCCGCCGGCGCCGATGTCAGCACGCACTACGAGCAGACCGCCGTGCTGATTCCAGGGCGAACCGAATGGCGCCCTGCCCCACTACCAAAACCACGCGTTGACGGCCCGCACATGGCAACCGTGGTCGGGCCGAAGGGCGAGGAGATTTATTGCGATGAGTGGGGCCGGGTGAAAGTCAGCTTCCCTTGGGATCGAGAGAGCCAGAACAACGAATTCAGCTCCTGCTGGGTGAGGGTTTCACAAGCCTGGGCGGGAGGCAGCTGGGGCGCGATGGCCATCCCGCGCATCGGCCAGGACGTGATCATCCAGTACGTCAATGGCGACCCCGACCAGCCGATGATCACTGGACGCACCTATTGCGGTGACCAGCTGCCGCCGTATGACCTGCCCGACCACAAGACCCGCATGACCATCAAGAGCCAGACCCACAAGGGCGATGGATTCAACGAGCTGCGCTTCGAGGATGAGCTGGGCCGGCAGGAGGTGTTCATTCACGCCGAGAAAGACCAGAACAACGTCGTCAAACACAACGAAACCACCTTCGTCGGCAATGACCGAAGCGAGCGAGTCGACCACAACGAAACGATCTCCATCGGCGACCACCGCACTGAAGACGTTGGCAAGAACGAAACCATCAGCATTGGCGCCAACCGCAGCGTGACCATCGGCGCTAACAAGACCGAAACCATCAAGCTGGCCAAGGCAGAAACCATCGGTTTGGCTAAGGTCCTGACCATCGGTGCGGGATACCAGGTGAGTGTGGGCGCGGCCATGAACACAACTGTTGGGCTCAGCCAGAGTGAGCAAGTGGCTATTCATAAGTCAGTGGTGATTGGCAACAGATTCAGCATAACCGCAGGCGACGAACTGAGCATCACGGTGGGCAAGGCCACTCTGGTGATGAAGTCCGACGGCACTGTGCTGATCAACGGCAGCAACTTTGACTTCAGTGCCACAGGGCCTGTGCAAATCAACGGCAAGGATGTCGATCTCAACTGAAGGGGTAGCCCAAGATGGAATTTCGCAACCTGACGCCATTTGACGTCATGTGCTTCAGTGCAATCGATAAACAGGATGTCGAACATCCTGTGATTGTGATGAAGGTTGGTTATCGGTTAGAGCCTATCGCCGAGAAGCCCGGGCACCTAAGTGCCCAAGTAATAGATGATGAGCCCGTAGCACTCTGCTTGGCTGATCAGTACTTCGGTGAGGAAGGGCGCAGCAGCGCAAAAGAGGAAAGCGACTTAGCCCCCTTCAAGCCTCGCTGCGATGTGATCATCAACGGGCACGCCCACGCCCCCAATGGCACTCCCACTCGCGATTGGGTAGCTGGCATTCGCCTGAGCGAACCGGCAGCGCCCTTGAAGATCAAGGTCGAGCAGCCTAAGCCTTTGAAGGCAGGCGAACCACTTACGCAGCAGCAACTCTATGCCTGGCGTGATGCGCAAGCCGAAGCAAACCTACGCCGCGCGAACGCACCCACTCGCAATATTCTTTTGGATAAACGACTACGCTTCACAGGACCGCGAGTATTTAGGCAAGGCTTTTTGGGTGGTTGGCATCTGACCGAAGCCGAATTGGCCAAGAATGTACCATTACAATGGGAATACGCATTTGGCGGATCGAGTGTCTTTGGAAACCCGCACTACCCCGAGCACACGCCTGAGCCCTACCTACTCAATCAGGTCTGTTATAGCAACCCTCTGGGTCGAGGCTGGATTGAGCGTCGTCACTTTGAAGTGGCCAGCTCACTAGACCTGCTCCTTGAGGAATTACCCGCCCCCCAGATTGAACCGACTGATAGGCCTATCCAAAAGCTGCTGAAAACCTCCCAGCCAGACGGGAATACCAATGCCATTCAAATGGCTGAAATTTCGAATGCCCTGGATCATCAGCCTGTTGGCTTCGGGGTCGTCGGACGAGCTTGGGCACCTCGCCTGGCTTTGGCCGGCACATACGACAGTGACTGGCAAGACAGACGCTGGCCAGGTCTGCCCGGCGACTTTGATTTCGGCTATTGGAACGGAGCGCCGGCAGATCAGCAGACCGCATTCTTGAGGCCGGACGTTCGTATTGAGCTGTTCAACCTCACCTCCCCCGATTGGAACCACAACGGGCAATCATGCATAGAGTTGCCAGGGCACCGCCCTTTTCTGCTTGCTCGGTTGCACAGCGGTGTAATGATTCCCCTACCGCTGATGACGGACACGCTCTTGATCGACACCGACTCAATGACGCTGTCGCTGACTCATCGAGTAAGCCTCCCCTCCCAAGACCCTATCCGTGTCTTGGAGGCCCGATTTGAAGCTGATCCAGTCGCTCCCCTCATTAAATGGGACTCGCCAACTTGCGCAACTGACAACAGGGGACGCTGAGATGGCGGAGAACATTCTTGCGCGAAAACAGGACAAGTGGCTAGTTGTCAGTATCGTTCCTGATGTTTGTAAGACGCCTATGGGAGGTGCTACTCCACCAGTACCCTACCCCGTCACGGCTGAACTTAAAGCAGCCACAGGTGTAGCAAAATCAGTACGTGTCAACGGTAAACCCATCGTCGTTTATGACAAAAGCTTGGTACCTCAAACTGAAGGCGATCAGGCGGGAGCAGCCAAAGGGGTTATCAGCGATACCGTTGGTGGAAGATGCTACCCCCAAGAGAAAAGCAGTACCGTCAGAGCCGAGGGAAAATTGGTCGTGCGCCATAACGATCTATTCTGGATGAATGGGGCATGAGTTGTGGACGAACCACTCAACATCGAGATAAGCAAATTTCAGAAATCCATCAGCGCCACTAAGAGCATCGCAACTTACCAACAGGGTGACCATGTCGTCGTACAGCTGTGGCAAGGAGAAACTCGGCTTTACAGTGACACTCTTACCTATGAGGAATATTTAACCTTCAAGGATAGTGCCCCTGAGTATGGACTACCGAATTATCCGCCACCCGAGATCTACAATGATAGAGAGACAGGTGGGACAACCGCCAGCGGTAACACGATAGGCCGTGTCGTCGGCGAAACCGCAAAAGCAGAAGTTCCAGCTACATCTGCCAACCCACCACAGGAGGCTGAAACAGAAAAGGAAAGTTGGTGGAAAAAAACCAGCCCGTGGGTACATGGCACACTGGACGGAGTTGGGTTCGTACCAGGCTTGGGCGCTATTCCTGACGGTATCAGCGCGTTCATTTATGTATTGGAAGGGGATATTGAAAACGCAGGCCTTGCTGCTTTTGCCGCGATCCCGGTTATCGGCGATGCAGCTAAAGGCGGGGTACTTGTAGGTAAAGCTGCTGGCAAAGTAAACAGATCTCTAAAAAACAGCCACGCCAAGACTCCAAAATCCTCACCTCCGACAGAACGGAAGCCGAATGGCCCGAAAAATAACGGGGGAAAGTCTAAAGGCGAGAAAAGAGATTGCCGACTTCGCAAATATGGCAACGGAAAGAATTGCCCACCTGGAAAAACAGGGCATCATATAGTAGCAGACCGCGCTTTTAGGCTACCCAACAAAAACAAAAACCCAGGACCACGAGTGCCTGGTGGGCTTTCACATGCAAACGGCTACACTATCTGTGTCGATGGAGGCACACCAACCAAGAAAGGTAGCAAAGCAAATGAGCATGGTCTGATCCACGCTATTTATGACCCAGCTGAGAGAGAATTAGGTAGCAGAGGCACACCTGAGGGAACGGCTACATTAGGTGAGCTTGAATTGATTGGCGTAATGGCAGCTTCGGCTATAACCGGGTGCAATCCTACAAAGATGCTTGCAGAGCTACACGCATACCACACCAGCATGGGTTTGAAACCCGGCGATCGGTACCGTGCTTACAACAAAACAAACCTTCTAAACCATGACGACATTACAAAGCTCGGCTCCAAAACCCAAAAAGGCTCAGGCGGCCTATAACTCATCAAAAAAGAAGAAAACAAAATGAACGGTACTAGCAAAATAACTTTTGGAAGCGCATGCGCAATCAATGACGACATGTTATATGTCGCATCTTTTGCGGACAAGCTTGAGAACACAGAGCACACACGAATGTTCGTTCTAAATCTTAACCTGCCTGAAAAATGGCATTACCATGACATTAATCACAAGACAGTAATCTCGATCGCATTAAGGCCTGCGCACACTGAAACCATAAGAGCTGGATGCTCGCTCACAACCAATGGTGAAATCGAAATATACAACTCCAACGGCATTGAGACCTTAGCAATCCCCAAGAAGAGCGAAGCAAAATTGACTTCACTAGCCATAGTTGACAACATATTTTTTGCTTGCGGCGGCGAAGGCCAAATTTACCAACTAGACCAAAGCAACTGCATAGAAACCGGTTACCAGATAGCACAAGAAGCAACATCAACCTTATCAAAGCTACTTGAAACCATTAACTCAGACACCCCACAAAAAATACAAGACCTTGCTCAGCTATCACGATCAATTATAACCTTTCAATGCATAGACGGGCTTTCCAAGGAAGACATTTACACCTGCGGAACAAACGGCACAATATATCACTGGAACGGTGCCTCATGGAACAAATGCAAAAGTGGCACTAGACAACACCTGCATAATATTCATTGCATCTCAACTGATGAAGTGCTGATCTGCGGTCACAACGGGACAATTGTAAGAGGCAATTACAAAGACGGCTTTAAACGGATACCCACCGAAAAAATAGACACGAATTTTTGGTGCATCAAACAATTTAATAAACAAATTTTCATTGGAACAACCACAGGCTTATTCTTACTGAATAACAAGAGCTTTGAGAACGCCATCCCTTCTAGCCTGCCAACCCCTCACGAATATAGCATAGAGAATTTAAGCTCAACCAAAAATACTCTCTGGGTAACAGCAACCAAATTCATTTTGCGCCTTCAAAATGGCCAGTGGGAACTGATAGAACACCCAGACAACCTATAATCTCTTGAAATCATACCAGAGACCCCAGCCTTGAACTATTCAATGACGAGCTTAGGCGTTTCATAACAGGCTAAGCGGAGAATTATATGGATGACCTGGCTTGGTCAGCCGATTCAGCCAAGCTGAGGGCGGCTTCTACCGCACCTACTATCACGCGTTGGTCGAGCCACAACTGGCGCGTGCCGGTCTGCGCTCGAACTGGCGCATCTTCCAGCAGAAAACCGTTCCGCAAATTATTGAGCTGATGCTCAAGCGCCAGGGCATCAACCAATACGAACTGCACGCCAGCATGGACCATCAGGTTCGCGAGTTCTGCGTTCAGGCCGGTGAGACGGACCTGGCGTTCATCACCCGCCTGGCTGCTGAAGAAGGCTTCGTCTACCGCTTCGCGCACAGTGAAAAGCTGCACAAGCTGATCATTACCGATCGGCTGCAATCATTCGGGCTGATCAGCCATGGGACCATCAAGGCCGAGGATGACAACGAGGGCTTCTTTGATGCCGACGAGTCTGTAGACCCTGACAGCGTGCTGTACCAAGCCACCGGCGGTGGCGATCAAGCCACCGGCGGTGGCGATCAAGCCATGCCGTGCCTTCGCCGCTTGCGCTACAGCGAGCAGGTGCGCACCGCTCGCCAGGTTCAGCGCGACTACACCTTTACCAACCCGGCCTACCGCCAGGAACACAGGGCTGCCGGGCCCTTCCTGGAGCATCAGTCCAAAGAATACGAATTCTTCGATTACCCAGGCCGTTACAAACGCGATGCGGTCGGCAAGCCGTTCACTGAAAACCGCATCACTGCGCTGCGCCACGATGTGCGTATTGCCGAGGTTGAGGGTGACGATGTTCGCCTGCAACCGGGCCTGAGCTTCAACCTGTCAAGTCACCCACGTGACGACCTCAACGCGCATTGGCGGGTGAACACGGTTACCCACAAAGGCAAACAATTCACCAGCCTGCAGGAAGAAGCCGCCGGCGCAGATGTAAGCACGCACTACGAGCAGACTGCCGTGCTGGTCCCCGGCCGGACCGAATGGCGCCCCGCCCCACTATCAAAACCACGCGTTGATGGCCCGCACATGGCGACCGTGGTCGGCCCGAAGGGGGAAGAGATCTATTGCGATGAGTGGGGCCGGGTGAAGGTCAGCTTTCCCTGGGACCGTGAAAGCCAGAACAACGAGTTCAGCTCCTGCTGGGTGCGTGTGTCGCAAGGCTGGGCCGGTGGCAGCTGGGGCGCGATGGCGATCCCGCGCATCGGCCAGGACGTGATCATCCAGTACGTCAACGGCGACCCCGACCAGCCGATGATTACCGGGCGTACCTACTGTGGTGACCAGCTTCCGCCCTACGACCTGCCCGACCACAAGCCCCGCATGACCATCAAAAGCCAGACCCACAAGGGGGATGGTTTCAATGAGTTGCGCTTTGAGGACGAACTGGGCAAGGAAGAGGTGTTCATCCATGCCCAGAAGGACCAGAACACCCAGGTCAACCACAACCAGTCTCTCGCCGTCGGTGTTGATCGCACCCAGAGCATTGGCCAGGACGAGTCTGTTGCCATCGGTCGCAATCGCCTGCGCGTAGTGAAAGCCAACGACACCCTGAAAGTCGGCGGCGGCAAAAACGACCTCATCGCCGGCGACTACGAGATCGAAGCAGGCAACACCCTGCGCCTCAAGTGCGGCAAGACACTGATCGAGATGCAGGCCAACGGCACGCTCAATATCACCTGCGAGACCTTCAACCTCACCGGGCAACAGACCGGGCAGATCAACACGCCCGCAGCGAAGCTCGACCTCAACCCTGAGGGCGGAGCGGCAGGTGCCGCAGCGGATGGACGCGATAGCAGTGTGCTGAAAGCCGATGTGGATGGGCATTTCAAGTAGCTGCTTGCACTTGCCCGTACGTAAAGACCTCCTGAAAGGACTCCCGCAATGACGGAATACCTGACTCACGACCTGATCCTCAACCTGGGCGAGGAAGCACCTGAAGACCTGACGCTCAACATGCTGCGCTTTCGTGCCCGAGACACCACGTTGGTAATGGCGCGCAGCCCCGTCGGCAACGACAAGACCCTGGACCAAGCCATCGATGACCAACTGCGGATGCTGCGACAAAAGTCCGGGGCAATGACCATCACACCTACGAAGATCGCGCGTTTGGGGGGCGGTGAACACTCGGTCGAAGCCCGCGAAATGGCCATTGAATTCAAGGTAGGAGACAAGCCCAATTTCCAGCTCCAGGCCGCCTGCCTGATTCCAGGTCAGCACCGGCTGCTAGTGATCAATTACAGCAAGCCAAGCCCTTTGAGCAGCGATGACATCGAGCACTGGCGCGCAATCAAACAACAGCTCCGATTCACCTGAACCCTTCACCACCAAGGTCAACCTCATTCAGAACTTTTGGAGCTTGCAAGCCATGGCGCAGATCGTTCACGCCGCCCGCATGGGCGATGAAATACTGCATCCGTCCCTGATCGCCGAAATGGTCAGTGCAGTTGCAGAGGCCGTCATTTATGCCGCAGCCACCGCCGCCGTGGCTGCCGCTATCAGCCTGGCCGTTGTCGGTACTGTCGCGACGGGGGGCGCAGCGGGCATCGCCATCGCCGCCGTTGCGGGGGTGGCGGTCGGTGCGATGAGCACCCTTTCGGTCGGTGAAGGCCAGACCGTCGGCGACGCCATCTCCCGCTTTTGCGACAGCCTTGGCAACAGCGTGGATGCACCAGACCCCTATGGAAAGATCGAAAGCGGGTCACACAATGTGTTCATAAACAGCAAGCCCGCCGCTCGCGCAGCCGGTATCACAGGGCCGCCAGGAGGGGGAGCGGCCGACGCAGAGCAAGCAGAGCCTTCGATTCTGGAGAACGTGGGTTCCATGGCCATGGCGGCGGTGCCCTACCTGCTCCCGGTGGTGGGGCTGGGCATGGCGATACGCGACATCTTCAACCCGCCCGTCACCACGCCAAAGGACCCCGGCGCGCAATCCAAAAAGCAGGACAAGATTTCATGCAGCCGCCACCCGCCTCTGCCCGAAAACCATATCGCGCAAGGGTCAGACAAGGTCTTCATCAACGGCCAGCCTGCAGCGCGATCGGGTGACAAGACTACCTGCGATGCCACGATCGATGTGAATGAGAAAGTATCGCCGAATGTACGCATTGGCGGCGGAACGGCGACGGTTCGGGATATTCGCAATGGCAAGAGCAAGGTTGCGATGTTTACCGGGATTATTGCGGGGATACTCATTTCACGACGGTTTGGCCGAATTAAAGGTTGCAAGGCTGGCAACCCTGTTGCTGTAGCCACGGGCAGCAAATTCCAGGACGGTCCCGAGGACACTGACTTCAGTCTCCCTGGCCTGCTCGGTATCGAATGGGCTCGCCGCTACGATAGCAGGGACACTCGCAATGGGGGCCTGTTCGGAAAGGGCTGGAGTGTCCCTTATGAAGTTGAACTGGTCCGCGTCCCGCATCCTGAAGGCGGCGAGTTGTGGATTTACGTCGATGAAGAAGGCAATCGCCTGGAACTCGGGCGCATGCGCGCCGGCGATGCCTTTGTCAGTGTTGTGGATGGCTTGGCTTTCTTCCAGTTGGAGGATGGCCAAACGGTTGTCGAGGACATTCATGAGGGGCGCTACAAGGTTTTTGATGTCGACCCGCACGAGCCCTGTCGTTCAAGACTCATCAGGCTGAGCGACCGCAATCTCAATTACGTAGATGTGCTTTACGACAAACAAGGTCGCCTTCAAGCGTTCTATGACAGGTACGGCCAGACGGTTGTCCAGCTTCACTATGATGCTGCGCATACAAGGCGCGTATGCAAGGTGTCGCGGCTCTTCCTGTCAAATAACGGTGAGCCCGCTATCGAGCGGAACGAGCTGCTGGTCAGCTACGGCTATACCGACAGTGGACAGCTGCAAGAAGTTCTGAATGCAACGGGCCAGGTGGTGCGTAACTTCGGTTATACCGAAGAGGGCTATCTGAAGCGTCACCAACTGGCCAGCGGCGCCGTCCGCGAGTACGAGTGGGCACGCTACACCATTCCTGAAAAACGTCCTACACCAAGACGGGCGGACGGAACACCCTATCGCCTGCCGCCTTTGCTTGAGCCGCAATCTGACCACGAATGGCGGGTGGTTCGCCACTGGGGTAGCGATGGGGAGGAGTACAAGTTCGAGTACAACCTCGAAGAAGGCGAAACCCTCGTAACAGACGGACTGGGACGTATAGATCGCTATTTCTGGGGCCCGCTGTACGACGTTTACAAGCATGTCGATGCACTTGGGAACTGCTGGGAAGCAGAGATCGTCGCCGGCCAGTTGGTCAAACGAACTGATCCACAGGGCGGCGAGTGGGGATACAGCTATGACGATATCGGGCGTTTGATCGAGACACGTGACCCGCTTGGGCGAAGCGAACGCATAAACTATCTGCGCCACTGGGCTTTGCCCGTTCAGGTCACAGATGGAGCAGGACGTACCCGGCGCTACGGCTACGATGCTCATGGCAATTTGCTGTGGGAGCAGGACCCACTGGGCCGGAGCACGCAGTATCAATACAGCCCGGAAGGTCGTGTTATCCGCGTCACCGATGCCCTCGAAAAGACCAAGCACCTGGGTTGGAACACCCGTGGCCAGCTGCTCAGCTATCGCGACTGCAGCAACAACCAGACGCTGTACCACTACGACTTGCAGGGTCGCCTGAGCGAAAGCATCAATGCCCGGGGAGAGCAGACCCACTTCCGCTATGACGCTCGCGGCTACCTCATAGAAAGCGAACGGCCCGATGGTCGTATCGACCGCTACGAAGTTGATACCGCCGGCCAGCTGACGCGCTACATCGATCCTGCGCAAAAGATCTTGCAGTTTCGCTATGACCGCAGCGGCCGTCTGGTCAAACGCACCGATGCCATGGGGTACAGCGTGAAGTTTCGCTACGACGCCTATGGTCGCCTGCTGCAACTCACCAACGAGAATGAAGAGTCCTACACGTTTGGCTGGGACAAACTTGACCGCCTGGTGGCACAACAAGATCTGGATGGAAGTGGCCGGATATACGAGTACGACACACTCGACGGTGTCACCAGCCTAACCCATGTCCCCTCTTCATACGAACAGCCACCCCTCTCCGACAACGCCCCGCCGACACGGGCCACTTCGATTCGCCATGATTTCCAACGTGATGCCGTTGGCCGTCTGCTGAGCAAACGCACCGAGGATGGCATCACCGACTACAGCTATGACACCGCCGACAATCTGTTGTCCATCACGTTCACGGACAACCAGGGTGAGCAACAGCAGCTTGATTACACCTATGACGCGAACGGGCAGTTGCTCAGCGAAACCAACAGTGCCGGGCTGCTGCAATACCGCTATGACGAACTGGGCAATCTGCAGACGTTGACACTGCCTGACCAGCGACAACTGAACTACCTGCACTACGGCAGTGGGCACCTTCATCAGATCAACCTGAACGGCCGGGTCATCAGTGACTTCGAGCGCGATGCGGTGCACGACGAAGTATTGCGCACCCAGGGAAGCCTGATCACACGTACCCGCTATGACCAGAGCGGGCGACTGAGCAGCAAGGCCATTCACTATCGCGATGCTTCGGTGGAAGTGCTGCCGTTGTTGGAAAAAAGTTACCGCTACGATGCTAGTGACAACCTGGTTGCTGAGGTTTTCACCCAGACCCAGAGCCGTAGCATTGGTAGCACGGCCACTGATGGCAGCGCCCAACTAGAGCAAATCATTGGTCGCTTCCATCTTTCGCCTCATTCCAGCAAAAGCTACACCGGGAACAACCGTTATGGCTACGACCCGAACGAACGGCTACAGAGTACTCACCAGTCTCGCCCCAACTGGCCAGCGACACAGGTTGAGGATTTCAAGTACGACAAGGCCGGCAATCTGTTCGACGGGCCCAAGCTCAACGGGTTGATCAAGCATAACCGCGTGCTGGTGTATCAGGACAAACGCTATCGATACGACCGGTTTGGACGGTTATGTGAGAAGCGGATTGGCGGCAATTGGGTGCAGTATTTCGAATATGACGCGGAACAGAGGCTGGTGTGCGTGGAACAGGAGCGATACGGGGAGGCCGAGCGCATAGTGTTCGGGTACGACCCGCTGGGGCGTCGGATCAGCAAGGCGGTATACAAGCCAGGCGAAGCCGAGCCGGTATCCCGGACGTTGTTTCACTGGCGGGGGTTGCGCTTGCTGCAGGAGGTACAGAGCGGACTGTCCAGCCTGTACGTTTATGCCAATCCAAGTAGTTACGAGCCGCTAGCGCGGGTAGATGGGAACACTGGACAAGAGAATATTCTGCATTTTCTGAATCGCCCCTGGTTTTCTAGACACTCTCCAAGCTCAGGAAATAGCGTTTCTCATACTCTACTGGAGACAGCTGCATAGCACTGCTGTGTCGGCGTTTAGGGTTATAGAACATCTCGATGT